>Ga0209371_1001120_pt1 | contig 19768 bp, 17 predicted proteins | sample AgamicAtAmrz_FD_187165 | JGI IMG/M metagenome (GOLD analysis project Ga0209371, IMG submission 187165) | Agave microbial communities from Guanajuato, Mexico - At.Am.rz (SPAdes) (version 2) | ecosystem: Host-associated > Plants > Roots > Rhizosphere | place: Guanajato, Mexico | collected 2012-06-07
CACAGCCACAGCCACAGCCACAGCCACAGCCACAGCCACAGCCACAGCCACAGCCACAGCCACAGCCACAGCCACAGCCACATAATTTTTACTAAAGCCAGCTCACCTTGCGTCAGTTATAGTCTTTGCCAAAGCGAGGCCGTGTTATGCCAGTTATAGTCTTTGCCACGTCAGGGCCGGCCTCCTGGCCGTTATCCATAGAGCCAGAGAAATATCGTCCAGCCTGCAAAGGCCAGCGCAGGCCCAAAAGGGAAAGGCGCATTAAGCGGATGCCTGAACATCAGCCACGCGGCAAACAGTGCGGCTGAGGTGATAAGCGTCGCCAGCAGCACGATCCAGGGCAGCCGCTCCAGGCCCGTCCAGGCGCCCAGCGCCGCCAGTAATTTGGCATCGCCCAGCCCCAGCCCCTCTTTGTTTCTCAGCAGCCAATAGCCGCGCGAGAGCAGCCAAAGCGTGCTGTAACCCGCCGCTGCGCCATAAACGGCCTGCTCCGGCGTCAGGCCCGGCAGCAATCCGATCGTGCTGGCAAGCAGTCCAAGCCAGAGCAGCGGCAGCGTCAGCATATCCGGCAGCAGAAACAGGCGATAATCCACGACTGCCAGTGCTAATAACGTCCAGCTTAGCAGCAGCGCCGGCAGCCACAGCCTCAGAGGCAGCTGCGCTATAACGATTGTTGTCACTGCCAGTAGCGCTGGCAGCATGAGCATGTTTACCTGAAGGCTAAAGATGCGGCGCATATTTCTCTCCTCTTATCCGTGAGTCGGCAGACGTCGCCGTGCCTGTCTGCTTTGCTTAAGACGGGCTTCCCTGAAACGAAATTCTACGCTTTGTTTTTACTGCCGTACCGGCCTTCGGCCATTTTCATGCTGTTACATAGCTGATTTTCGTAACGGCTCGCAGTTTACAATCGGGCTTGCGATTGTGCCGCAACGCTGGAATAGTGGCGGCGTACTTCAGGCAATCCAGAGAACAGTTATGAAGCATTTGCAGGTGGCAGTAGGCATCATTCGTGACGGGCAGAAAAGAATATTTCTAACCCAGCGCTCCGCTAAATCCCATATGGCTAACCGATGGGAATTTCCCGGCGGGAAAATCGAAGCAGGCGAAACGCCGGAACAGGCGCTGAAGCGCGAGCTACAGGAAGAAACGGGCATCACTCCGCTGAGCGCATCGGCCTGCGGTATGGCCAGCCATACGGACAGCGAGCTACAGGTCACGCTGCATTTCTTTCTGGTAGAGGCCTGGCAGGGCGAACCGTGGGGACGTGAAGGGCAGCCGCAACGTTGGGTCGCGCAGCAGGCGCTGGTGGCGCAAGAATTTCCTCCCGCCAATGCAGAACTGATCGCTCGCCTGCAGGCCGGACTGATTTAGACGCGATCGTTGCCCGTAGGCTTGGGTGGATTCAGGCGATATCGCTCGCAGGCCGTGCTGATTCAGACGATATCGTTGCCTGCAAACCGGGCTAATTTGAGCGATATTTCTCGTGTGCAGGCCGTGCTGATTCAGGCAATATCGTTGCCTGCAGACACAGGCTAATTTGAGCGATATTTCTCATCTGCAGGCCGGGGCTGATACAGGCGATATTGTTCGTCTTCAGAGCGGGTCAACGTAGACGATATTGCCTCGCTGCTGGCTGAAAAGGGCCATATTCAGCCAGCGGTCATCTTCCTGGTAGTAGGCTTTCAGTAGCGATCTTTCGGTTCTTCGCTCCATTCATCGCTGTCGGAAAGATCGCCCTCGCTGGGAATACGTTTCTCTTCGTTAGCCCATTCGCCCAAATCGATCAGCTGGCAGCGCTTGCTGCAGAAGGGCCGCCAGGGGCTCAGCTCATCCCAGATAACCTCTTTATCACAGGTTGGACAGTTTACGGTGATGACTTCATTCATTGATCGTTACCTCAGCAGCAGGCAAGTTGAAAATCGAGGCGCGCCGGCACCTCGCCGTGCTCGCTGTCGAGCGGCAGAAAGCGGATAGCATAGCGGCTTTTATGGCCGGAAACCTGCGGATAAAGCGAGTCCTCCAGCATCAGCTGCAGGCGCAGCAGATCGGCGCCTTCCGCATTGTCCTGATAAAATCCGTTCAGGCTGGTCTGATGGCGAAAAGCGCCCGACTGGCGAATTAAGTCCAAAATCAGCGTCAGCGCGTCGCGGATAGGCGCCAGCGAGTTCATCCACAGCGCAACCTGACTGTCCCGTTTCTCCTGTTCAATATGCAGCCAGATATGCAGCGTAGGCAGGTCGAAACTGCAGCAGCCGCCGGGAATACTTAAACGCTGACGCACCAGTCCGATCAACCGATCCTCCCGCATCATCTGTCCCATACGCGGAGCGGCCATTAGCGCAGTCGAACGCGTTTTCAGACTGTCGTGCAGCTTATGCACCAGATCCATATCCACGCCCGGCACTTCCGCCCAGGAGCGCAGCTTCTGCTGCTGCTTATCCAGCTCTTTGACAATTTCGGTACGCAGTTCGCCGCGTTCAAATACATCCAGCAGCTCGGCCGCATTGCGGAAAAAAGTTAGCGCGCTGACTGAATCGACGATGGTACGGCTGCTGTCCAGCTGATTCATCAAAAATTCAATGCGCAGCCAGGTCCGCATTTTTTCATTTAATGGGTACTCAAATAAAACCGTTGTGCTCATGCTTTAATCCTGATCTGTTGCTCCGGCAAGCTGGCGATAGCGCTGATCCAGCCGGGCAACTTTGGCGGCCACATCATCAGGTGTGCCGCCGTTATCGATAATGTCGTCGGCTACGGCAAGTCGCGCTTCACGCGTGGCCTGCGCAGCCAAAATATGTTCAGCCTGTTCACGGCTGATGTGGTCTCTGCTCATGGTACGCGCCAGCTGCGTTTCGCGATCGACATCCACAACCAGCACCCGATCGGCCAGCTGTTGCAGATTGTTTTCAACCAGCAAAGGAACGACCCACAGGCACCAGACGGAGCGGGTTAACGCCAGCTGGCGACGGGTCTCACTATGGATCAGCGGATGCAGAAGGGCGTTCAGCCAGGCTTTTTCCTGCGCGGAACTGAAAATCCGATGACGCAGCGAGGCGCGATCTAACGAGCCGTCCGGGCGAATGACCGCCGCACCGAACCGCTCTTGTATCGCTTTCAGCGCGGGTTGACCGGGCTCCACGACCTGACGGGCAATAATATCGGCGTCAACGATATCCACGCCTCTGGCCGCGAAGGCGTTAGCGATAGTGGTTTTCCCGCTGCCGATACCGCCGGTCAGCGCAACAGTATAGCTCATAGTCCCGATTCTCACGGCTCCGATGTGGCCGCATCCGCTCAGGCCAGCATTGACGCGGCCGCTAAAAGTGGGGTGCAGATCACATAAGAGAATCACAGATAAATTTATGGGATTGTAGCCTAAATAAACCTGTTTTCGCAGTCTTGTCCGTGCGTTTTTAGCGCGTATGATAAGGCTACTGGAGCTGGCAGCAGCACCCAATCATCAGATTGCGCCATCAACCAGGAAGTGATTTATGCGTATTGAAGAAGATATTAAGCTAGGTTTTAAAGATGTCCTGATCCGCCCCAAGCGTTCCACGTTGAAGAGTCGTTCACAGGTTGACCTGAACCGTCAGTTCACCTTCAAACACTCCGGCGTCGCCTGGTCAGGCGTGCCGATCATTGCCGCCAATATGGATACCGTCGGCACCTTCAGCATGGCGGAAGCGCTGGCCTCATTCCAGGTCCTTACCGCCGTTCACAAGCATTATAGCGTGGCACAATGGCAGGCCTTTATCGATCGCGTACCTGAAAGCGTACTGCAATACGTGATGGTTTCTACCGGCACTTCCGATGCCGATTTCGTTAAAATGCAGCAGATCCTCGCGCTGTCGCCCGCGTTAAATTTCATTTGTATTGACGTTGCTAACGGCTACTCCGAACACTTTGTCGAGTTTTTACAGCGCGCTCGCGAGGCCTGCCCGGATAAAACTATCTGTGCGGGTAACGTAGTGACGGGCGAAATGGTGGAGGAGCTTATCCTTTCCGGTGCCGATATCGTGAAGGTGGGCATCGGCCCCGGATCCGTCTGTACTACAAGGGTGAAAACTGGCGTAGGCTATCCGCAGCTTTCCGCCGTAATTGAATGTGCGGATGCGGCGCATGGGCTGGGCGGTCAAATTGTCAGCGACGGCGGCTGTTCGGTACCGGGCGACGTGGCGAAAGCCTTCGGCGGCGGCGCCGATTTTGTGATGCTCGGCGGGATGCTGGCCGCGCATGATGAATGCGAAGGCACGCTGGTGGAAGAGGACGGCGAGCAGTTTATGCTGTTTTACGGCATGAGTTCTGAATCTGCGATGAACCGGCACGTTGGCGGCGTGGCGGGCTATCGGGCGGCAGAAGGCAAAACCGTTAAGCTTCCCGTTCGCGGCCCGGTAGACAACACGGCGCGAGACATTCTTGGCGGCCTGCGCTCTGCCTGTACCTACGTTGGCGCTGAGCGGCTGAAAGAGCTGACCAAGCGCACGACCTTTATCCGCGTGGCGGAGCAGGAAAACCGGGTGTTCAACCGTTAAAGTCGGCAACTGGCCTGCCGCTTGCGCTGAGCGGCAGGTTTTTACGCTGTCGCTTTCACACCCTGCCTGGTAGAACGGCATCACTTTGCCTGCCTTAAAGCGTCGCCTGTCCCAAAATGTTGCCTGCTTCAAAGCATTGCCTGCCTTAAAGCATTGTCTGTCTCAAGGCGTCTCCTGTCTCAACATTGCCTGCCTTAAAGCCTTATCTGTCTCAAGGGGTCTCCTGTCTCAAAGCGTTGTCTGTCTTAATACGTCCTCTGTGTGAATACATCGCCTGGTCAAAACGGTCACTATCCCAAAGCATCGCCCAGGTTAAAGATGGGCAAGTACATCGCGACTACCAGCGTGCCGACCAGCACGCCGGTAACGATCATCATTAACGGTTCCAGCGCGGCGGCCAGATTATCTGCCAGCTCATGCGTGCTGGCCTCATGCCATTCCCCCAGCCGCAGCAGCAGGCTGTCCAGCGCGCCAGCCTCTTCGCCCACCTTAATCAGCTGGTAACATAGCGGCGTGAAAAGCTCGTGCTGTGCCAGCGCCTGGTACAGCGGGTTACCGGCGGCGATATGCTGCTGCAGGGCGACTATTGCCTCCCGCCACAGCAGATGATCGAGCGTTTTCTCTACCGCCTGCAGCCCCTGCAACAGCGTCAGACCAGCCTGCTGCGTCAGCGTCAGGGTCAGAAAGATACGGCTGAGCTGGCCGCCGCGATAAAGCCTGCCGATAAGCGGCAGCTGTAACAGACATCGCTGCTCGTTACGCTGCCAGACGGGCAGGCGGCGGCTTTGCCAGCGCCAGTAAGCGAGGCCGCCGAAGGCCAGCGGCAAAATAAGCATGCCATAACGCTGTAGCCCCTCTGAAAGGGCGATTATGGCTGCGGTAAAGGCCGGTAGCGGCGCGTTAAAGGAATGATAGATAGCTACAAACTCCGGCAAAACGAACACCAGCATTCCGATGCTGACCAGCAGCGCGACGGCGACCACAAACAGCGGGTAGCGCAGCGCTTTCATTACTTTCTTTTGCAGCTGTTGTTCTCTTTCCTGCTGACCGGCCAGCCGCAGACAGCATTCGTCCATTCTGCCGGTCAGTTCGCCAACCGCGATCAGGGCAGGGTAGAGCGGTGGGAAAACTACAGGCCAGTCGGCCAGCGCCTGTGAAAAGGGTATGCCTTCCGACACGCTTTGCTCTATTTGCGTGAGTAAAGCCTGCCAGCCGGGATCGGCATGGCCTTCAGCCGTCAGCCGCAGGCTGGCAGAAAGCGTCATGCCTGCCTGCAAAAGCGTAGCCAGCTCGCGGAAAAAGGTAATCTTGTGCTGCCATTTCCAGTCGCCGGCGCGATAGCGGCGTCCTTTGCTAACCTTTAGCGGCAGCAGGTCGAGCGCCATGAGCCGTTCTGTTGCTTCCTGGCGGCCACGGCAAAAACAGGCTCCCTGATGAAAAGCGCCTTCTTTGTCCATGGCCTGCCATTCCACTAACAGCGGATCAGTCATCGTCATTACCGACAATTCGATTCAGCTCTGCCAGCGTGGTTTCGCCTTTATTCACGCTATGTAGTCCTTCTACAAACAGCGAGTTTATATTTTGCTGCCGGGTAATTTTCAGCAGCGCCTCCTGAGCGCTGTCGGTCGCGATAGCATTTTGCAGCCGCGCATTAACGGGAAGCAGCTCGAACAGCGCCAGCCTGCCATAAAAGCCGGAATAGCAGCGTTCGCAGCCGACGGCGCGCCAGTTTTGCACCGTACCCGGCCAGAGATCCTGAGGGAAATGGGCCAGCGCTTCGGCGGGTTCGCGACAGTGCGGGCAGAGACGGCGTACCAGACGCTGGGCGATAACCAGCTTTAGCGCGGAGGCAAGCTGGTAGCCGGGAATGCCGATTTGCCTTAGCCGGGTCAGCGTTTCCGCCGTGGAGTTGGTATGCAAAGTCGACAGAACCAGATGGCCGGTCTGCGCCGCCTTGATGGCGATTTCCGCCGTTTCCGCATCGCGGATTTCGCCAATCATAATTACGTCGGGATCCTGACGCAGAAGAGCGCGTAGCACGCGGTTGAAATCAAGTCCGGTTTTAGGATGTACCTGGGTTTGATTAACGCTCGGCAGCGGGATTTCCACGGGATCTTCCACGCTGCACAGGTTGCGGCCCGGCGTGTTAAGCGAGCTCAGCCCGCTGTAAAGGGTAAAGGTTTTCCCGCTGCCGGTAGGGCCGGTAACCAGAATCAGCCCCTGCGGCCTCGCCAGCGCCTCGCGAAAGCAGCGCAGCGCCGCTGGCGACATGCCGAGATTCTCCAGCGACACGGACTGGGTGTCAGTTTGCAGCAGTCGGATAACCGCTTTTTCACCGCAGCGCGTGGGCAGCGTCGAGAGGCGAAAGGAAGCGGGTTTTCCCAACAGTGCCAGCGTGAACTGGCCATCCTGCGGGATCCGGCGTTCGGCGATATCCAGGTTAGCGACTATTTTCAGCCTTGCCAGCAGCGCCGCGGCGTTGTCGGCTGGCGAAGTCGGCACGTTTTGCAGCACGCCATCCACCCGAAAACGGATGCGTAACGCGTCGGCCTGAGGTTCGATGTGGATATCGGACGCGCGCTGCTGTATCGCCAGCGCCAACAGATTGTCGATACGCTGGATGGTGGTTTCGCTATGTGCCGCCGCAGGTTCCGATGCGGCCGGACGATCCTGTCGATACTGTTCCAGTCGCGCCGGTGGCCAGTACTCAATCTCAATCGCGCCCTGAGCGGTAAAACGCAGCGCCGCCATCATATCGGCCGAGGGCGGCGTCGCCATCGCGATGTGCAGCCGCTGCGGCGTAAGCGAAAGCACCACGGCGTGATGACGTTGACAAAGGGCCTCGACGGCCTGCAGAGAGGAAGACGCTGTCATTCCGCCACCTCGCTGTCATCGTCAAAGCGGAAGATATTTTCACAGGCTTCTTTCAGTCCCGTTTGCTGGGTAGCGCAGGTGCGCTGCCAGCCGATTTGGCCTTCGGCACCGTCCCACTGCGGTTTCATCGTTACCGTCAGGCCGTTCAGGCTTTCCTGGCCCGTCAGCGTCAGCGCGCCGCCCTGCACGGCCACAGTGGCAACATAGCGCGACCCTTTCCCGGACGGCACGCCGTTGCTGCCTGCGCTACAGCTTTCCGCGCCGCCGTGCTCGATGGCGCACAGTTCCACGGCGGTTTTAAAAGGCATCGCCGTTTGCAGCATATCGGTCAGCGCGGCTTTTTGCAGATAGTTCTGGTAAGCCGGCAGGCCGATAGCGCTGAGAATGGCGATGATAGCGATAACTATCATTAGTTCGACCAGGGTAAATCCCTGCTGATTTTTCATGATGTTGACTTCCATGTGTTTAAGGAGTCCGCAACGTACCGCTGAAAAAAAGCACAAACCAGCGGCAAAAAAACGTTTCCGAAGAAGGGCAGCAGGAATTCTTTCGCTATTACATCAGCAGACAAAAAGGCGGGAAGACGGCTCGCAAAATTCAGTGATGGGAGCGAAAACGCCATCCGGAGACGGCGTTAAAATGACAGGTAAAATTAATGGGCGGCAGCGGGGCGAAAGCGCATGGAGAGATCCAACGCCCGCACGTGCTTGGTTAGCGCGCCGACCGAGATGTAATCCACGCCCGTTTCGGCGAAAGTCCGTAGCGTCTCGTCGGTGACGTTGCCGGAAACCTCCAGCAGCGCGCGGCCGTTGGTCAGGCGCACCGCTTCCCGCATCTGCTCAACGCTGAAGTTATCCAGCATGATGATATCCGCCCCGGCCTCGATCGCCTGACTAAGCTCGTCCAGCGATTCAACCTCAACTTCCACCGGCACGTCCGGATGCAGCCAAAACGCCTTTTCCACGGCCTGGCGTACTGAACCGGTGGCGATAATATGGTTTTCCTTGATCAGGAAAGCGTCGGAAAGGCCCAGTCGGTGGTTAGCGCCGCCGCCGCACAGCACGGCATACTTCAGCGCGGTGCGCAGTCCCGGCAGCGTTTTTCTCGTATCCAGCAGCTGCGTTTTGGTGCCTTCAAGCATAGCCACATAGCGGCTGACCTCGGTCGCCACGCCGGATAACGTCTGGACAAAATTCAGCGCGGTGCGTTCCGCTGTCAGTATCAGCGAGGAAGGGCCGGTTACTTCAAACAGCGGCTGGTTGGCGACGATCGCGTCACCATCCTCCACGTGCCAAATCATCTGCGTCTTATTACCAAGCTGGATAAAAACTTCTTCGACCCAGCGTTTCCCGCAGAAAATACCCGGTTCACGGGTAATCACTACGGCATGAGAGCGGGCATCTTCTGGTAACAGGCTGGCGGTAATATCCCGGCTGGCGTCGATCTCGCCGCCCAGGTCTTCTCGCAGCGCCAGGGCGACGGCAGGAGGAATATCATCCTTAATACGTTCCAACAGCGCGGCACGGCGGCTGTCCGCATCGTAGCGACGGGTTGTCATGGTCAAACTCCAAAAGGGCGGATTGAAGAGAGAACCATGCTAGCTTTTTTACCCGCGGCTGGCGAGTCGGTTACTGCGCCAGGGCAGCCGATTTTTTGCCGCCTGACAGGGCAAAAAGCGACGAAACTTCCCCGAGCTGTTTCTGCGGCGGCGGGGCTTCCCGCGTCAGGGATTCATGTTACTCTGATGTTATCTATAGAAAAGGAGAGCAGGCCATGCAGTTGCAGTCAGGCTGGCTGACCGGCGTGAAGCGGGTGCCGTCGCCGCATTTTAATCAGCGCCCGCAAAACGAAACGCCCACGCTTCTGGTTATTCATAATATCAGCCTGCCGCCGGGCGAGTTCGGCGGCCCGTGGATCGATGCGCTATTTACCGGCCAGCTGGATGCCGGGGCCCATCCTTACTTTGCGGATATCGCGCATCTGCGGGTTTCCGCGCATTGCCTGATCCGTCGCGATGGCGAAATCATCCAGTACGTGCCTTTTGATTTACGCGCCTGGCATGCGGGCGTTTCCTGCTATCAGGGACGGGAGGCCTGCAATGATTTTTCTGTTGGCATTGAGCTGGAAGGCACCGATGTGCTGCCCTATACCGATGCGCAATACCAGGCTTTGCAGGCGGTGACCCGTTTACTGGCAAAGCACTATCCGCAAATAGTCGAAAATATTACCGGGCATAGTGATATCGCGCCGGAAAGAAAAACCGATCCCGGACCGGCGTTTGACTGGGAAAGATTTCGGAGCGGGCTGGAGCACGATCCCTCCGCTGTACAGCAGGAGTAACAGGCATGACGCTTTTTAGTTTGTTATTGGTTCTGGGTTGGGAACGCTTGTTTAAAATGGGCGAGCACTGGCAGTTGGATCACCATCTGGCCCGGTTGTTCCGTCGTCAGCGGCGCTTTTCGCTGCTGCGCACGCTGGCGATGACGCTGGCGGCGATGGCGGTGGTCGCACTCTGTTTACTGGCGCTGAAGGGCCTTTTTTTCGGCGTTTTACAGCTGCTGTTCTGGATTGCCGTTGGGCTGTTGTGCATCGGTGCGGGGTCGGTAAGGCTGCATTATCATGCCTATCTGAAAGCGGCCAGCCATAACGATACGGACGCGCACAGCGCCATGGCAGAAGAGCTGACGCTGATCCACGGCCTGCCGATGGAGTGTAACGAGCGCGAATATCTCTGCGAACTGCAAAATGCGCTGCTGTGGATTAACTACCGCTTTTATCTGGCACCGCTGTTCTGGTTTGTCGTGGGCGGCCCATGGGGACCGGTTCTGCTGGTGGGATATGCTTTTCTGCGCGCGTGGCAGAGCTGGCTGGCGCGTCGTTATACGCCACTGGAACGGTCGCAATCCGGCGTGGATGCTATTCTGCACTGCGTTGACTGGATCCCGGTAAGACTGGCGGGAGTTGCCTATGCCTTATTGGGACATGGCGAACGCGCGCTGCCGGCCTGGTTTGCTTCATTGGGCGACCGGCATACCTCGCAATATCAGGTGCTGACCCGACTGGCGCAGTTTTCGCTGGCGCGCGATCTGCATACGGACAAGGTGCAAACGCCGCGAATTGCCGTTGCGCTGGCCAAGAAAGTGTCGCTGGTGATCGTGGTAGTGGTGGCGCTGCTGACTATTTACGGCGCGCTGGTATAGCAGGAATAATCCGGCCCGCAGGCCGGATTATTGGCTGTCAGGTTATTGCTCAGGCAGCCGCGCTGTCGTTGGTGCCAAACCCTCCCTCGATAAGATTACCCACGCTGCTGCCAATCCAGCTACCGATCCGTTTTCCAATATAGCCGGTTGCTTTGGATACCAAAGTGGAAATAACCGGGATAGTCGTCAGGTTGCCGATCGCAGCGCCAATAAACTCGCCTGCCCGGCATCAAATTAACGGCTTTGTTAATCCACGGCCGCCGGCGGTTCGCCAAAGACCGGCATGCCGTCGCTATCCCAGGTAAAGGTTTTAATGCAGGTGTGCCGGTTGGGATCGTAAAGCGGATCGCCTTCGATTTCCGTGTAGTCTCTCGCATGATAAACCAGTACGTCCTCACCCTGTTCCGTTACCGTAAAGCTGTTATGCCCCGGCCCGAACTGGCGGTTTTCCCAACTGGTTTTAAAGACCGGCTGAGGGGATTTTTGCCAGTTTTCCGCTTTCATCGGATCGGCAGCAACGTCGATCCACAGCAGGCCCATACAGTAGTTTTCATCCGTCGCGCTGGCCGAATAGCTGACGAACAGGCGGTTGCCGTGACGAATAACCGCAGGCCCTTCGTTGACGCTGAAGCCCACGCATTCCCAGTCGAACTCAGGCCGACTCAGCATCACCGGCGCGCTTTTCAGCGACCAGGGCGTTTCCAGTTCGGCCAGATAGAGATTGGAGTTGCCGGGGATCGCCGGATCTTTTTGCGCCCACAGATACCAGTTTCTGTCCTGATGCACGAAGTGGGTCGCGTCCAGCGCAAAACTGTCGATGGGCGTCATGACCTGACCGCATTCATGCCAGGCGCCGGTAAGCGGATCGTCGTCATGACAGGCGATAGCGAACATGCGGTGCTGGAACAGCCCATCTTTGATTTCTCTGGACGGCGCGGCGGCAAAATAGATGACCCAGACGTTATCAATAAGATGCAGTTCAGGCGCCCAAATCAGCTCACTCATTTCGCCGCTGGCGTGTTTTTTCCAGACCACGACGGCTTCGGCTGCCGCCAGATCGGCTAAGGTCGCGGCGCGGCGCAGCTCAAGCCGATCGTATTCAGGTACGGAGGCGATAAAATAGTAATGCTGCCGATGGCGCAGAATAAAGGGATCGGCGCGCTGTGCAATAAGGGGGACGGGCCAGTGACTGCTCATGCTCCTGTTCCTTCTGGTTTAACCGGCGCTTTGCCGTGATGATAATCGTTAAGTTCGCGGAAATTATGGCGACGCTGTTCCAAATCCAGCTGGATTTTTTGCATCGTTGGTCGGTCAACCTTCAGCAGCCTGACCACGCCAGCGGTAATCAGATAACCGACGCCCGGAATAATGGTAAACAGCAGCGTGATGCCGTTGACGGCCAGCGGCGACTGGGCTTTCGCGCCCGCGTCGTAGCCGTAAAAAGAGAGCAGGAAGCCAACCATCGCGCCCGCTACGGCCAGGCCAACCTTGAGGAAAAACAGATTGCCTGAAAAGCTGATGCCGGTAATGCGCTTGCCGGTTTTCCACTCGCCGTAATCGTCCACGTCCGCCATCAGCGACCAGTGCAGCGGCGAAGGGATCTGATGCAGAATATTCAGCAGGAAGTACATCACCACAATCAGTACCGTAGCGTGCGGATCCAGGAAATAGAAGCCGCAGGAGAACAGCGCCAGCACGATATTGGTCCAGAAGAAGACTTTCAGTTTGCACCAGCGATCGGTCAACACTTTGGCCAACGTGCTGCCCAGCATCATGCCTATTACGCCCAGGCTGATAAACAGCGTGGCGAAATGGGTCGTTTGCCCCATGACCCAGGTGACGTAGTACATGGTGGCCGCCATGCGGATAAAGCCGGGACAGACGTTACAAAAGGTCAGCAGCAGGATGCGCACCCACTGGTCGTTTTTCCACACGTCCCGTAAATCGGATTTCAGATCGCTGTTGCTCGGTACGGCAGGATGAATGCGTTCACGCACCGTGGCGAAGCAAAAAAGGAACATGCAGAGGCCGATAAAGGCCAGCACGCTCATCGCCATCTGGTAGCCGCGCGCTTTGTCGTCGCCGCCGAACCATTCCGCCATCGGCAGCAGGGAGAGCGACAGGATCAGCGTGGCGATGCCGACCATCACAAAGCGGTAAGACTGGCAGGAGACGCGTTCGCCGGGATCGTTGGTAATCACGCCGCCAAGCGAGCAGTAAGGAATATTGATAGCGGTATAGGTTAACGACATCAGAAAGTAGGTGGCAAACGCATAGATAACCTTATTGTCATAGCTCCAGTCCGGCGTGGTAAACATCAGCACGCTGAACAGCACGTAGGGCAGGGAAATCCATAGCAGCCAGGGGCGAAAACGTCCCCAGCGGCTCTGCGTTCTGTCGGCCAGCGCGCCCATAATGGGGTCGGTAATCGCATCCAGCACGCGCACGGAAAGCAGCAGGACGCCGACCAGCGCGGGCGCAAGGCCAAAGACATCCGTATAAAAATAGTTAAGGAAAAGCATGATCGCGCCGCCGATCATATTGCAGCCCGCGTCTCCCATGCCATAGCCAATCTTCTCTTTTACCGAAAGCGCCGCGCTCTTCATGGATAATCTCTCCCACAGGATGAAGCAGAGATTATCACTGGCTTAATAGTATCTTGCGCTGGCGCAAAAGGTTGCAGAGATGGACAAAACGGCTGTAACCGGAAAAGTGTGAGTAAGCTGGCAATTCGCGCGGTGAGGGCCATAAAAGGTAAGGCAGGCTGGAGGATTAGCGCGCAGTAAAAAGGGCGCCGAAGCGCCCCGGGCCATCAGGCTTTTTGCAGCCGGTTTTTTACCGCGTAGCCAATGGCCAGCACGATAATCCACGGCGGAATAAGCCATACGGAAATCGCCATGCCCGGCGTCATCGCCATAATGACCAGAATGCCGATCATAAACAGCAGGCAAATCCAGTTGCCGGCGGGATAGAGCAGCGCCTTGAAGCGAGTCTGCACGCCTTCGCGCGCTTTCGCCTGGCGGAACTTCAGATGGGCGTAGCTGATCATCGCCCAGTTGATCACCAGCGCGGAGACCACCAGCGCCATAAACAGGCCCAGCGCCTCGCCCGGCATCAGATAGTTCACCAGCACGCAAATCGCCGTGGTAGCGGCTGAGAGCGCCAGCGCCACGTAAGGCACGCCGCGACGGTCAACCTTCAGCAGCGCCTTCGGGCCGTTGCCCTGACGGGCCAGGCCGTAAAGCATCCGGCTGTTGGAATAGACGCAGCTGTTATAAACGGAGAGCGCCGCCGTTAAAAACACCAGGTTCAGCACGTTCGCCGCCAGGCTTTCGCCCAGGTCGTGGAAAATCATCACAAACGGGCTGCTGTTGGCGGTAACTTTTGTCCAGGGATAAAGCGAAAGCAGCACGATAATCGAGCCGACATAAAAGATCAGGATACGCCAGATCACCTGGTTGGTGGCCTGCGGAATGCTTTTTTGCGGGTCATCCGCTTCGGCCGCCGTGATGCCTACCAGCTCCAGGCCGCCAAAAGAGAACATAATGATCGCCATCGCCATCACCAGTCCGCCCACGCCGTGCGGGAAAAAGCCGCCGATCGCCCAGATATTGCTGATCTTCGCATCCGGGCCGCCATGACCGCTGAACAGCAGCCAGCAGCCGAACACAATCATCGCCACCACGGCGACCACTTTCACAATCGCCAGCCAGAACTCCATTTCGCCAAAGATTTTTACGCTGGTCAGGTTGATAGCGTTAATCAGCACAAAGAAGATGGCGGCGGCGGCCCAGGAAGGAAACGCGGGCCACCAGACCTGAATATACTGGCCGACGGCGGTCAGTTCCGCCATCGCGACCAGGATATAGAGCACCCAGTAGTTCCAGCCGGAAGCGAAACCGGCAAAGTTGCCCCAGTATTTATAGGCAAAATGGCTGAAAGAACCGGCAACCGGCTCTTCCACGATCATTTCGCCCAGCTGGCGCATAATTAAAAAGGCAATAAAGCCGCCGATGGCGTAGCCCAGTAAGACGGACGGGCCCGCCATTTTAATGGTTTGTGCGATCCCCAGAAAAAGGCCGGTGCCGACGGCGCCGCCTAATGCAATTAGCTGAATATGGCGGTTTTTCAGGCCGCGCTTCAGCATATCGCCCTGCTGTTGTTCCATAGTGATCCTCTTGGTCTCGTTATTGTACTAAGGGCGAGCCTTTGTCATCATTTTATTACGATAGATGTACTTAAATGTTTACATAAGAAACCCCGCAAAAGCGGGGCTGCCTCTACTTTCGCGATAAGAATAATGATAAGCGCCGGGTAATGCACTCGCTTTCTGTTTAAGCCGGGACGGCTGCAAAAAAAACAGGTTTCGGCAACGTTTGTTTTTGTCATAAAGGATGCCTGAAGACGAATCGATTTTACTTATGACGCCGTTAATCGGGCGCCATTAACTGCCTGGTCTTCTTCACAAAAGTTAATTTTTTTAACATTCTTTCTGACGCGTTTAACCTGTTATAAGGCGTTAATTCGCGCCCGTAAAACGAGACATGCGTCTGGTTTTGCGCCGTTGCCATATAGACATCAGGTGAATACTTTGTTACTTTACGGGCTCCTTTTTGCAATTGGTATGACCAATTTACTCGGGCAAACGGCACGAAGAAGGGATGATGGCCTACAGCAAAATCCGCCAACCAAAGCTATCCGATGCTATCGAGCAGCAGCTTGAGTCCTTGATTATGGAAGGGACGCTGCGTCCCGGTGAAAAGCTCCTCCCTGAACGCGAGCTGGCTAAACAGTTCGACGTCTCCCGTCCCTCTTTGCGTGAAGCTATCCAGCGTCTGGAAGCAAAAGGCCTGCTGCTGCGCCGTCAGGGCGGTGGCACTTTTGTAAAGACTAACCTCTGGCAAAGCCTGAGCGATCCGCTGGTGGAACTGCTGGCCGATCACCCTGAATCGCAGTTCGATCTGCTGGAAACGCGCCACGCGCTGGAAGGGATAGCGGCCTACTATGCGGCGCTACGAGGAACGGAAGAAGATCTGGCACGTATCCGGGATTGCCATCTGCAAATCCAGACCGCGCAGGAGAGCGGCGACCTTGATGCCGAAGCCAACGCGGTCATGCAGTATCAGATAGCTGTCACAGAGGCGGCGCATAATGTGGTGCTGCTGCATTTGCTACGCTCAATGGGGCCGATGCTGCAACAGAACGTCCGACAGAATTTTGAATTGCTCTACTCGCGCCGCGAAATGCTGGCGAAAGTGAGCGGTCACCGCGCCAGTATTTTCGAGGCGATTGTGGCGCGCGAACCCGAAAAGGCACGCGAGGCCTCACACCGCCATCTGGCGTTTATCGAGGAAATATTGCTGGACAGAAGCCGGGAACAGAGCCGAAGAGAGCGCTCCCTGCGCCGATTACAGCAGCGTAAGGATTAACGCGTAATCATAACGCGACAACCACGAAGGGCCTGTCTCTCTGTGTTTTGCACTGAGCCAGAGGACAGAGAGACAGGCTCCAGACAATTCAACGTATTAGACACAGATAAGGAATACCCCCATGTCAGAACGTTTACACAATGACGTGGATCCGATTGAAACTCGCGACTGGCTACAGGCGATCGAATCGGTCATCCGTGAAGAGGGCGTGGAGCGCGCGCAGTTCCTGATCGATCAGGTATTGAGCGAAGCACGCAAAGGCGGCGTAAAGGTAGCGGCGGGCACTGGGGCCGGCAGCTACATTAACTCTATCGCCGTTGAGGACGAACCTGACTATCCGGGTAATACCTCGCTGGAACGTCGTATCCGTTCCGCCATCCGCTGGAACGCCATCATGACCGTTCTGCGTGCATCGAAGAAAGATCTGGAGCTGGGCGGCCATATGTCTTCCTTCCAGTCCTCGGCGACCATTTATGAAGTGTGCTTTAACCACTTCTTCCGCGCGCGCAGCGAAAAAGACGGTGGCGACCTGGTGTACTTCCAGGGCCACATTTCGCCGGGCGTCTACGCGCGTGCTTTCCTGGAAGGCCGCCTGACCGAAGAGCAGATGAACAACTTCCGTCAGGAAGTGCACGGCAAAGGCCTCTCTTCTTATCCGCATCCAAAACTGATGCCGGATTTCTGGCAGTTCCCGACCGTTTCGATGGGTCTTGGCCCAATCGGCGCCATCTACCAGGCGAAATTCCTCAAGTATCTTGAGCACCGTGGCCTGAAAGATACCTCACAGCAGACCGTTTACGCCTTCCTGGGCGATGGCGAGATGGACGAGCCGGAATCCAAAGGCGCGATCACCATCGCCACCCGCGAGAAGCTGGACAACCTGGTGTTCATCATCAACTGTAACCTGCAGCGCCTGGACGGCCCGGTAACCGGCAACGGCAAAATCATCAACGAGCTGAGCGGCATCTTTGGCGGCGCAGGCTGGGAAGTGATCAAGGTTATCTGGGGCGGACGCTGGGACGAGCTGCTGCGCAAAGATACCAGCGGCAAGCTGATCCAGCTGATGAATGAAACCGTTGACGGCGACTATCAGACCTTTAAATCCCGCGATGGCGCCTACGTGCGCGAGCACTTCTTCGGTAAATATCCGGAGACCGCCGAGCTGGTCAAAGATATGACCGACGACGAGATTTGGGCGCTGAACCGTGGCGGCCACGATCCGAAGAAAATCTACGCGGCGCTGAAAAAAGCGCAGGACACCAAAGGCAAACCTGTGGTGATCCTGGCGCATACCATTAAAGGCTATGGTATGGGCGACACGGCAGAAGGCAAGAACATCGCTCACCAGGTGAAGAAAATGAACATGGATGGCGTACGCTACATCCGCGATCGTTTCAACGTGCCGGTAGAAGATGACAAAATCGAAAGCCTGCCGTACGTCACCTTCGACAAAGAGTCGGAAGAGTACAAATATCTGCATGGCCAGCGCGAGAAGCTGGGCGGCTATCTGCCGACGCGTCAGCCTAACTTCAGCGAGAAGCTGGAGATGCCTGCGCTGGAAGACTTCCGTCAGCTGCTGGATGAGCAGAACAAAGAGATTTCCACCACCATCGCCTTTGTGCGTGCCCTGAACGTGATGCTGAAGAACAAGTCGATCAAAGATCGTCTGGTGCCGATCATCGCCGACGAAGCGCGTACCTTTGGTATGGAAGGCCTGTTCCGTCAGATCGGCATCTACAGCCCGAACGGCCAGCAGTACACGCCGCAGGACCGTGAGCAGGTTGCCTACTACAAAGAAGATGAGAAAGGTCAGATCCTGCAGGAAGGCATCAACGAACTGGGCGCAGGCGCATCCTGGCTGGCGGCGGCAACGTCCTACAGCACCAACAACCTGCCGATGATCCCGTTCTACATCTACTACTCGATGTTTGGCTTCCAGCGTATCGGCGATCTGTGCTGGGCGGCGGGCGACCAGCAGGCGCGCGGATTCCTGGTTGGCGGCACCTCCGGTCGTACCACGCTGAATGGCGAAGGCTTGCAGCATGAAGATGGTCACAGCCACATTCAGTCGCTGACTATCCCTAACTGCATCTCTTACGATCCGGCTTACGCTTACGAAGTCGCCGTTATCATGCATGACGGTCTGGTGCGTATGTACGGCGAAGCGCAGGAAAACATCTACTACTACATCACCACGCTGAACGAAAACTACCACATGCCGGCGATGCCGCAGGGCGCAGAAGAAGGTATCCGTAAAGGTATCTACAAGCTGGAAACGGTAGAAGGCAGCAAAGGTAAAGTCCAGCTGTTGGGTTCAGGCTCTATCCTGCGTCACGTTTGTGAAGCGGCACAGATCCTGGCGAAAGACTACGGCGTTGGCTCCGATGTTTACAGCGTGACCTCCTTCACCGAACTGGCTCGTGACGGTCAGGACTGCGAGCGCTGGAACATGCTGCACCCAACTGAAGCGCCTCGCGTGCCTTACGTTGCGCAGATCATGCACGACGCACCGGCCGTGGCTTCAACCGACTATATGAAACTGTTCGCCGAGCAGATCCGTACCTATATTCCAGCCAGCGACTATCGCGTGCTGGGCACGGATGGTTTCGGTCGTTCCGACAGCCGCGAAAATCTGCGTCACCACTTCGAAGTGGACGCGTCTTACGTGGTGGTTGCAGCGCTGGGCGAACTGGCTAAACGCGGCGAGATCGATAAGAAAGTGGTGGCGGAAGCCATCACCAAATTCAATATCGATGCCGATAAAGTCAACCCGCGTCTGGCATAAGAGGTAAAGAGTAATGGCTATCGAAATTAAAGTACCGGACATCGGTTCCGACGAAGTGGAAGTCACCGAGATCCTGGTCAAGGTCGGCGACAAAGTGGAAGCAGAGCAGTCGTTGATCGTCGTTGAAGGCGACAAAGCCTCAATGGAAGTGCCTTCGCCAGAAGCGGGCGTGGTCAAAGAAATTAAAATTTCTACCGGCGACAAAGTGGAAACCGGCTCGCTGATTATGATCTTTGAATCTGCCGACGCGGCTGCGCCAGCGCCAGCCAAAGCGGAAGCAAAAGAAGAGAAGAAAGAAGCGGCGCCGGCTGCCAAAGCGGAAAGCAAAGACGTCAACGTACCGGACATCGGCGGTGATGAAGTTGAAGTCACCGAGATCCTGGTCAAGGTTGGCGATAAAGTCGAAGCCGAGCAGTCGCTGATTACCGTCGAAGGCGACAAGGCCTCAATGGAAGTGCCTGCGCCGTTTGCCGGCACGGTAAAAGAGATCAAAATCGCGACCGGCGACAAAGTCAGCACCGGCTCGCTGATTATGATCTTCGAAGCGGAAGGCGCAGCACCGGCCGAAGCGCCGAAGCCAGCAATGAAAGAAGAAGCGGCAGCGGCGCCTGCGGCGACCAGCGGCGCGAAAGAAGTGCAGGTGCCGGACATCGGCGGCGACGAAGTTGAAGTCACCGAGGTGATGGTTAAGGTTGGCGACAAAGTCGAAGCCGAGCAGTCACTGATCACCGTCGAAGGCGACAAGGCCTCGATGGAAGTGCCTGCGCCGTTTGCCGGCACGGTAAAAGAGATCAAAATCGCGACCGGTGACAAAGTCAGCACCGGCTCGCTGATTATGATCTTTGAAGTGGCAGGCGCGGCGCCTGCTCCGGCAGCGAAACAGGAAGCGGCTCCGGCTCCGCAGGAAGCCAAAGCGGCGCCTGCTACGGCACCGGCTCCGGCGAAAGC
>Ga0209371_1001126_pt1 | contig 19652 bp, 13 predicted proteins | sample AgamicAtAmrz_FD_187165 | JGI IMG/M metagenome (GOLD analysis project Ga0209371, IMG submission 187165) | Agave microbial communities from Guanajuato, Mexico - At.Am.rz (SPAdes) (version 2) | ecosystem: Host-associated > Plants > Roots > Rhizosphere | place: Guanajato, Mexico | collected 2012-06-07
GCGCGTACATACGGTGCTGAAACAGCCCCTCTTTAATTTCGCGGGACGGCGCGGCGGCGAAGTAAATCACCCACTGGCCATTAATCAGGTGCAGTTCCGGTGCCCAGATCAGGGCGCTGCAGGGACCACTGTCCGGTTTATGCCACACGGTTGTGGCCGGGGCGGTAATCAGGCCGTTAAGCGTGCTGGCATAGCGCAGCTCCAGCCGATCGTACTCGGGCACCGAAGCGATAAAGTAATAGCCATCGCTGTGGCGCAATATAAACGGATCGGCACGTTGCGTAATAAACGGGTTAGGCCAGCTCATTTAATTTCTCCTGGTTGTGAGGTTGCGCGGCGAACAGGGGCGGACAGGTCATGGAAGTTGGCGCGACGCAGCGCGAGATCCTGCTGGATGGTGCGCATCAGCGCGCGGTCCACTTTCAGCAGGCGCACCACGCCGGCGGTGATCAGATAGCCGACGCCGGGGATCAGGGTAAACAGCAGCACAATGCCGTTAAGCGCGCTGGCAGACTGCTGCTTCGCCGCTGCGTCATAGCCATACATCGACAATAAAAACCCGACCATGGCACCCGCTACCGCCAGTCCGACCTTGAGGAAAAACAGGTTGCCGGAGAAGCTGATCCCGGTGATGCGTTTACCGGTTTTCCATTCGCCGTAGTCATCGACATCGGCCATCAGCGACCAGTGCAGCGGCGACGGGATTTGGTGCAGGATGTTCAGCAGGAAATAAGCAATTACCACGGTGACGGTGGCGTGCGGATCGATCCAGTAAAAGCCGCTGGAGAACAGCGCCAGCGCAATGTTGGTCCAGAAAAACACCTTCAGCTTGCACCAGCGATCGGTGAGGACTTTCGCCAGTGTGCTGCCCAGCATCATGCCGATGACGCCCAGGCTGATAAACAGCGTCGCAAAGTGCGTCGACTGGCCCATCACCCAGGTGACGTAATACATGGTGGCGGCCATGCGAATAAAACCGGGACAGACATTACAGAACGTCAGCAGCAGAATGCGCACCCACTGATCGTTCTTCCATACATCGCGCAAATCTTTCTTCAGATCATCGTTGCTCGGTACCGCCGGGCGAATACGCTCGCGCACCGTGGCAAAACAGAACAGAAACATCACCAGGCCAATCAGCGCCAGCACGCTCATCGCCAGCTGATAGCCGCGCGCTTTGTTGTCGCCGCCAAACCACTCGGCCATCGGCAGCAGCGACAGCGAGAGGATCAGCGTGGCGATGCCCACCATGACAAAGCGGTATGACTGGCAGGAGACGCGTTCACCGGGATCGTTAGTGATGACGCCGCCCAGCGAGCAGTAAGGAATATTGATGGCGGTGTAGGTCAGCGACATCAGGAAATAGGTGACAAATGCCCAGATCACCTTGTTTTCATAACTCCAGTCCGGGGTGGTAAACATCAGCACGCTGAACAGCACGTAGGGCAGCGATATCCACAGCAGCCACGGGCGAAAGCGTCCCCAGCGGCTCTGCGTGCGGTCGGCAATCGCGCCCATTATCGGGTCGGTCACCGCATCCAGCACCCGAACTGACAGCAACAGCGTGCCGACCAGCGCCGGAGCCAGGCCAAATACGTCGGTATAGAAGTAGTTGAGGAACAGCATGATGGCACCGCCGATCATGTTGCATCCGGCGTCACCCATGCCGTATCCCAGTTTTTCTCTGAACGAGAGGGCTGCTCCTTTCATCAGTCGTCTCCTGCGACAAGTGGAGCAAAAATTATCAGCGTTAAATCAGTAACCTGGTGGGGAACAATCGGTCAGGATGATGGACAAAATACGCGGGCGGGGAAAAGTGTGAAGCGGATCGGCCCGGCAGCAGCGTGCCGGGCCCGGTGAAGCATCAGGCTTTCTGTACCCGATTTTTAACGGTATAACCCACGGCCAGCACCAGCAGCCACACCGGAATCAGCCACACTGAAATCGCCATGCCTGGCGTCATCAGCATGATCACCAGAATGGCCGCCAGAAACAGCAGGCAGATCCAGTTACCCAGCGGATACAGCACCGCCCTGAAACGGGTGGTCACGCCCTGCTGGTCTTTTTTCTTGCGGAATTTCAGGTGCGCGAGGCTGATCATCGCCCAGTTGATGACCAGCGCGGAGACCACCAGCGACATCAGCAGGCCGAAGGCTTCGCCCGGCATCAGATAGTTAATCAACACGCACAGCGCAGTGGCTACCGCCGAGACCAGAATGGTCGCCACCGGCACGCCACGACGGTCCACTTTCAGCAGCGCTTTTGGCGCGTTGCCCTGCTGCGCGAGGCCGAACAGCATGCGGCTATTACAGTAAACGCAGCTGTTATACACCGACAGCGCGGCGGTCAGGATCACCACGTTGAGCGCATTCGCCACCAGCGCATCGCCCAGTTCGTGGAAGATCAGTACAAACGGGCTGGTCTCTTCAGTGACGCGCGTCCATGGCAGCAGCGAGAGCAACACCGCCAGCGAGCCGATGTAGAAAATCAGGATACGCCACAGCACCTGGTTGGTGGCTTTAGGGATGCTCTCTTGTGGATTGTCGGCTTCTGCGGCGGTGATACCCACCAGTTCAAGGCCGCCGAAGGAGAACATGATGATCGCCATCATCATCACCAGCCCGCTGACGCCGTGCGGCAGGAAACCGCCCTGGTTCCACAGGTTGCTGACGCTGGCCTGTGGGCCGCCGTTGCCGCTAAACAGCAGCCAGCCGCCAAACAGGATCATACCGATGACCGCCACCACTTTGATAATCGCGAACCAGAACTCCATCTCACCGAACACTTTAACGTTGGTCAGGTTGATGGCGTTGATCACCACAAAGAAGATAGCCGCAGTGGCCCAGGTGGGGAATTCCGGCCACCAGAACTGAATATATTTGCCGACGGCGGTGAGTTCAGCCATCGCCACCAGCACATACAGCACCCAGTAGTTCCAGCCGGAGGCAAAGCCGGCAAAGTTGCCCCAGTATTTATAGGCGAAGTGGCTAAAGCTGCCGGCCACCGGCTCTTCCACCACCATTTCGCCGAGCTGGCGCATGATCAGGAAGGCAATAAAACCGGCGATGGCATAGCCGAGAATCACGGCCGGACCGGCCGATTTAATCACTGATGCGCTACCCAGAAACAGACCGGTACCGACGGCACCGCCCAGCGCAATCAGCTGAATATGGCGATTTTTCAGGCCGCGATGCAGCGTTTCGCCATGCTGTTGTTCCATACAAACCTCATGATGTTGTTATTGTGCACCTGCAGTGCGCGCACTGTAAGGCTGTTCTATCTGTGTACGTTTTTCTTTACGGTATCCGGCGGGCTGTGTGCAAGCCTGAGCTACCCTGGCGACCAGAATAGTGATAAGCGCGCCGCTTTGCACCTGCTTTTGCTTTTTGTGCTGAGAGGTGGCTGAAAAAGCAGCAGCATCCTCTGCGCTTCCCTTGCGCTATTTCTGCCATGAATAAGGCTTAAACACGAATAGCATTCGCTTATGGCTACGCAGCCTGATGCGCGCTAATGCAGTGTAAGGTTTGGTAAAAGTGAAATCTGTTAACATTTGCCGGGCTGAGACGCTTTTCTGCCAGATACCGGTAAGTTAGCGCACGGTAACCGGTGTCTGCGGTGAAAGTGTGCGGGGGGCCATATAGACACAAGGTGAATACTTTGTTACTTTACGGGCACCATTTTTCAATTGGTATTACCAATTTACTCCGGACGTTTGGCTCATAAGAAGGGATGATGGCCTATAGTAAAATTCGCCAACCCAAGCTCTCCGATGCAATTGAGCAGCAGCTGGAATCCCTGATTATGGAAGGGACGCTCCAGCCGGGTGAAAAACTGCTTCCCGAGCGTGAACTGGCCAAACAGTTTGATGTCTCACGTCCATCGCTGCGCGAAGCAATCCAGAGTCTGGAAGCCAAAGGCCTGCTGCTGCGCCGTCAGGGTGGCGGCACCTTCGTACAGCAGAATCTCTGGCAAAGCCTGAGCGACCCGCTGGTCGGCCTGCTTGCTGAACATCCTGAATCCCAGTTTGACCTGCTGGAAACCCGCCATGCGCTGGAAGGCGTTGCGGCCTACTACGCTGCGCTGCGCGGCACCGATGAAGACCTGCAGCGTATTCGCGACTGTCACGTCAACATCCAGCAGGCGCAGGACAGCGGCGATTTAGATGCTGAGGCCGATGCGGTCATGAAGTATCAGATCGCTGTCACAGAAGCCGCCCATAATGTGGTGCTGCTGCATTTGCTGCGTTCGATGGGCCCTATGCTGGAACAGAACGTCCGTCAGAATTTCGAATTGCTCTACGCTCGCCGCGAAATGCTGGCGAAAGTGAGCGGTCACCGCGCCAGTATCTTTGAGGCGATTGTGGCTCGTGAGCCAGAACAAGCACGCGAGGCATCCCATCGTCACCTGGCGTTCATTGAGGAAATCTTGCTGGACAGAAGTCGGGAGCAGAGCCGTCGTGAACGCTCCCTGCGTCGTTTACAGCAACGTAAGGAATAACGCACGGCAATGAACGTGCGACATAAACGACGGGCCTGTCTTCTTGTGCTGTGAATCAGAAGCAAAGCACAAGCAGACAGGCTCCTGATAATTCAACGTATTAGACACAGATAAGGAATACACCCCATGTCAGAACGTTTACAGAATGACGTGGATCCGATCGAAACTCGTGACTGGCTACAGGCGATCGAATCGGTCATCCGTGAAGAAGGTGTTGAGCGCGCGCAGTATCTGATTGATCAGGTATTGAGTGCTGCACGCAAAGGCGGTGTGAAAGTGGCAGCGGGCGGCAATGCCGTCAGCAACTACATCAACTCCATTGCGGTCGAAGATGAGCCGGAATATCCGGGGAACACCTCTCTTGAACGTCGTATCCGTTCCGCAATCCGCTGGAACGCCATTATGTCGGTTCTGCGTGCGTCGAAGAAAGATCTGGAGCTGGGTGGTCACCTGTCGTCTTTCCAGTCTTCTGCCACCATTTATGAAGTGTGCTTCAACCACTTCTTCCGCGCGCGTAGCGAGCAGGATGGCGGCGATCTGGTCTATTTCCAGGGCCACATTTCTCCGGGCATCTACTCGCGTGCGTTCCTTGAAGGACGCCTGACTGAAGAGCAGATGAACAACTTCCGTCAGGAAGTCCACGGCAACGGTCTCTCTTCCTATCCGCATCCAAAACTGATGCCGGACTTCTGGCAGTTCCCGACCGTGTCGATGGGTCTCGGCCCACTGAACGCCATCTATCAGGCGAAGTTCCTGAAATATCTGGAACACCGCGGCCTGAAAGATACCTCTAAGCAAACCGTTTACGCCTTCCTTGGCGATGGCGAGATGGACGAACCAGAATCCAAAGGGGCGATCACCATCGCTACCCGTGAGAAGCTGGATAACCTGGTGTTCATCATCAACTGTAACCTGCAGCGTCTCGACGGTCCGGTCACCGGTAACGGTAAGATCATCAACGAGCTGGAAGGCATCTTTGCCGGTGCTGGCTGGAACGTGATCAAAGTGATCTGGGGCGGACGCTGGGACGAGCTGCTGAAGAAAGATACCAGCGGCAAGCTGATTCAGCTGATGAACGAAACCGTTGACGGCGACTATCAGACCTTCAAATCACGTGACGGTGCGTACGTGCGCGAGCACTTCTTCGGTAAATACCCGGAGACCGCAGCGCTGGTGAAAGACTGGTCAGACGAAGAGATCTTCGCCCTGAACCGTGGTGGTCACGATCCGAAGAAAATCTACGCGGCCCTGAAGAAAGCGCAGGAGACCAAAGGTCAGCCAACGCTGATCCTGGCGCATACCATCAAAGGCTATGGTATGGGTGACACCGCGGAAGGTAAGAACATCGCGCACCAGGTTAAGAAGATGAACATGGATGGCGTTCGCTACATCCGCGATCGCTTCAACGTGCCAGTGGCTGACGACAAGATCGAACAGCTGCCGTATGTGACCTTCGAAAAAGGCTCAGAAGAGTACAACTACCTGCACGGCCAGCGCGAGAAGCTGGGTGGCTATCTGCCAACCCGTCAGGCTGAGTTCAGCGAAAAGCTGGAAATGCCGGCGCTGGAAGAGTTCAGTGCGCTGCTGGAAGAGCAGAGCAAAGAGATCTCTACCACCATCGCCTTCGTGCGTGCGCTGAATGTGATGCTGAAGAACAAGTCGATCAAAGATCGTCTGGTGCCGATCCTCGCGGACGAAGCGCGTACCTTTGGTATGGAAGGTCTGTTCCGTCAGATTGGTATCTACAGCCCGAACGGCCAGCAGTATACGCCGCAGGACCGTGAGCAGGTTGCTTACTATAAAGAAGACGAGAAAGGCCAGATTCTGCAGGAAGGGATCAACGAGCTGGGCGCAGGGTCTTCCTGGCTGGCGGCGGCGACCTCTTACAGCACCAACAACCTGCCGATGATTCCGTTCTACATCTACTATTCGATGTTTGGTTTCCAGCGCATCGGCGATCTGATGTGGCTGGCAGGCGACCAGCAGGCGCGCGGCTTCCTGGTGGGCGGCACGTCCGGTCGTACCACGCTGAACGGCGAAGGTCTGCAGCACGAAGATGGTCACAGCCACATTCAGTCGCTGACTATCCCGAACTGTATCTCTTACGATCCGTCTTACGCGTACGAAGTGGCAGTCATCATGCATGACGGTCTGGTACGTATGTACGGCGAAGCGCAGGAAAATATTTACTACTACATCACCACGCTGAACGAAAACTACCACATGCCTGCGATGCCGCAGGGTGCGGAAGAGGGTATCCGTAAGGGTATCTACAAGCTGGAGACGGTAGAAGGCAGCAAAGGCAAAGTGCAGCTGCTGGGCTCAGGTTCTATCCTGCGTCACGTGCGCGAAGCGGCACAGATCCTGGCGAAGGATTACGGCATCGGTTCTGACGTCTACAGCGTGACCTCGTTCACCGAGCTGGCACGCGACGGTCAGGATTGTGAGCGCTGGAACATGCTGCACCCAACGGAAACTCCACGCGTACCGTACATCGCTCAGGTGATGAACGACGCGCCGGCGGTGGCATCGACCGACTACATGAAGCTGTTCGCAGAGCAGGTTCGCAGCTACGTGCCAGCCAGCGATTATCGCGTGCTGGGTACCGATGGTTTCGGCCGTTCAGACAGCCGCGAAAACCTGCGTCACCACTTCGAAGTGGATGCGTCATACGTAGTGGTTGCAGCCCTGGGTGAACTGGCTAAACGCGGCGAAATCGAGAAGAAAGTGGTGGCGGATGCGATCGCGAAATTCAACATCGATGCCGATAAAGTTAACCCGCGTCTGGCTTAAGAGGTAAGAGAGTAATGGCTATCGAAATTAACGTACCGGATATCGGGTCAGACGAAGTTGAAGTCACCGAGATTCTGGTCAAGGTGGGCGACAAGGTTGAAGCCGAACAGTCGCTGATCACCGTGGAAGGCGATAAAGCCTCGATGGAAGTGCCTTCGCCGCAGGCCGGCGTGGTCAAAGAGATCAAAATCGCGACCGGTGACAAAGTGAATACCGGTTCACTGATCATGATTTTCGACGCCGAAGGTGCAGCTGCTGCGGCACCGGCCGCCGAAGAGAAACCAGCGGAAACCGCACCTGCTGCGGCCGCCGCCAGCGAAGCGAAAGACGTTAACGTACCGGATATCGGCGGCGACGAAGTAGAAGTCACCGAAATCCTGGTTAAAGTGGGCGACAAAGTGGCGGCTGAGCAATCGCTGATCACCGTCGAAGGCGACAAAGCCTCCATGGAAGTGCCTGCACCGTTTGCCGGTGTGGTGAAAGAGATCAAAATCGCCACGGGCGACAAGGTGAACACCGGTTCACTGATCATGATCTTTGAAGCCGAAGGCGCGGCGCCAGCAGCGGCTGCCAAACCTGCCGTGAAAGAAGCGGCGGCCTCCGCGCCAGCCGCGGCTGCGGGTGCCAAAGACGTTAACGTCCCGGATATCGGCGGCGACGAAGTGGAAGTCACCGAAGTGCTGGTCAAAGTAGGCGATAAAGTTGAGGCTGAGCAGTCACTGATCGTGGTGGAAGGCGATAAAGCGTCAATGGAAGTTCCGGCGCCGTTTGCCGGTACGGTTAAAGCGCTGAAAGTGGCTACCGGCGATAAAGTCAGCACCGGTTCGCTTATCATGGTGTTCGAAGTAGAAGGCGCTGCGCCGACTGCTGCGGCACCTGCAGCGAAACAGGAAGCCGCACCAGCTGCAGAAGCCAAACCGGCTGCTGCACCTGCGCCAGCAGCGGCGAAAGCCGATGCGAAGAGCGAATTTGCTGAAAACGATGCTTACGTGCACGCCACGCCGGTGATTCGTCGCCTGGCGCGCGAGTTCGGTGTTAACCTGGCGAAAGTCAAAGGCACCGGCCGTAAAGGTCGCATCCTCAAAGAGGACGTGCAGGCTTACGTGAAAGACGCGGTGAAACGCGCTGAAGCGGCACCGGCTGCGGTCGCAGCCGGCGGTATTCCGGGCATGCTGCCATGGCCGAAAGTGGACTTCAGCAAGTTCGGTGAAATCGAAGAAGTGGAACTGGGTCGTATCCAGAAAATCTCGGGCGCTAACCTGAGCCGTAACTGGGTAATGATTCCGCATGTGACTCACTTCGACAAAACCGACATCACCGATCTGGAAGCGTTCCGTAAGCAGCAGAATGCGGAAGCCGAGAAGCGCAAGCTGGATGTGAAGTTCACCCCGGTGGTGTTCATCATGAAAGCGGTCGCCGCGGCACTGGAGCAGATGCCACGTTTCAACAGCTCGCTGTCGGAAGATGGTCAGAAGCTGACGCTGAAAAAGTACATCAACATCGGTGTGGCGGTGGATACGCCAAACGGTCTGGTGGTTCCGGTGTTCAAAGACGTGAACAAGAAAGGCATCACTGAACTGTCGCGTGAGCTGATGGCGACGTCGAAGAAAGCGCGTGATGGCAAACTGACCGCCAGCGATATGCAGGGCGGCTGCTTCACCATCTCCAGCCTTGGCGGCCTCGGCACCACGCACTTCGCGCCAATTGTTAACGCGCCGGAAGTGGCTATCCTCGGGGTGTCTAAGTCGGCGATGGAGCCGGTGTGGAACGGCAAAGAGTTCGCTCCGCGCCTGATGATGCCGATTTCACTGTCGTTCGACCACCGCGTCATCGACGGTGCGGATGGTGCGCGCTTCATCACCATCATTAACAATATGCTGTCTGATATTCGCCGTCTGGTGATGTGACGTTAATCAAGGCCGGCAAATGCCGGCCTTGTTGTAAGCATTCGGAGTTGCCGCGGTTGGCAGTTTGTTAACAATTCTGTAAACTCTCGCGGTGAAATGTCCCGGTGGAGATAGGGCATCAAGAGCCTGGGAAAGGGTCGCTTTTGACCGCCGGCAATCTAACAAGAGGTCATGATGAGTACAGAGATTAAAACTCAAGTCGTGGTACTTGGGGCAGGTCCTGCAGGTTACTCTGCAGCCTTCCGTTGCGCTGATTTAGGTCTGGAAACCGTACTGGTAGAGCGCTACAGCACCCTCGGCGGTGTCTGTCTGAACGTCGGCTGTATCCCGTCAAAAGCGCTGCTGCACGTGGCGAAAGTCATCGAAGAAGCTAAAGCTCTGGAAGAGCACGGTATCGTGTTTGGCCAGCCGCAGACTGACATCAACAAAATCCGTACCTGGAAAGAGAAAGTCATCACTCAGCTGACCGGCGGTCTGGCTGGCATGGCAAAAGGCCGCAAAGTGAAAGTGGTCAACGGTCTGGGTAAATTCACCGGCGCCAATACGCTGGTGGTAGAAGGGGAAGGTGGCGCAACCACCATCAACTTCGATAACGCCATCATCGCTGCAGGCTCGCGTCCTATCGAACTGCCTTTCATTCCACATAACGATCCGCGCGTGTGGGATTCTACCGATGCGCTGGAGCTGAAAGAAGTTCCGAAGCGTCTGCTGGTTATGGGCGGTGGCATCATCGGTCTGGAGATGGGTACCGTCTACCATGCGCTGGGTTCAGAGATCGACGTGGTCGAGATGTTTGACCAGGTGATCCCGGCCGCCGATAAAGACGTGGTGAAAGTGTTCACCAAGCGTATCAGCAAGAAATTCAACCTGATGCTGGAAACCAAAGTCACCGCGGTAGAAGCGAAAGACGACGGTATCTACGTATCAATGGAAGGTAAAAAAGCGCCGGCTGAACCACAGCGTTACGACGCAGTGCTGGTGGCGATTGGCCGTGTACCGAACGGTAAAGGTCTGGATGCTGGCAAAGCAGGCGTGGAAGTGGACGATCGCGGCTTTATCCGCGTCGACAAACAGATGCGCACCAACGTGCCACACATCTATGCTATCGGTGACATCGTCGGTCAGCCAATGCTGGCGCACAAAGGCGTGCACGAAGGTCACGTGGCGGCAGAAGTGATTTCCGGTCTGAAGCACTACTTCGACCCGAAAGTGATCCCTTCTATCGCCTACACCGAGCCAGAAGTGGCCTGGGTGGGTCTGACCGAGAAAGAAGCCAAAGAGAAAGGCATCAGCTACGAAGTGTCCACCTTCCCGTGGGCGGCATCGGGCCGTGCTATCGCGTCTGACTGTGCAGACGGTATGACCAAACTGATCTTCGACAAAGAGACGCACCGTGTTATTGGTGGCGCGATTGTCGGTACCAACGGCGGCGAGCTGCTGGGTGAAATCGGTCTGGCTATCGAGATGGGTTGTGATGCCGAAGATATCGCGCTGACCATCCACGCGCACCCAACCCTGCACGAATCGGTTGGCCTGGCGGCGGAAGTGTTTGAAGGTAGCATTACTGACCTGCCAAATCCAAAAGCGAAAAAGAAATAATTTCGCCTGAGGCTTAGGTTAATTAACGGCTCCTGTAAGGAGCCGTTTTTTTATTAATTGAAAAAGTAAGTTGAATAGATAAAAGCGGGCGCAGGAGCAACACGTTAAACGTTGCCGGAATAGCGGAGGAAACCCTCCGCTATTGAAGTTTACTGTTGTGCTTCGTAAGCCATGACAGCCGATAATTCAGCCGCGAATATCCGCAATCGTAATTCACACAGTGAACTGCGATTTGCCAGGCATAAACCTAACAGGATGAGCCCTCTGATAATCAGCGTGCTGAATTTCACCTTCATAATCACTTACTCCTTGCATTAGCACGAGCAAGCCACTACCCTGACACTGTCTGGGTGTTTTGGGTAGTGGCTCACCCGTGCGGTTAATGAAAATTAATCGCACGGTTCACCTTCCACCATCCACCCCAATTTCTTTTGCAGATCTTAAGGCAGATAGCCTCAAGCGCCCGCAGGCAGTCTACGCTATTTATTTATCATTTCCTCTTTTATTTTTTATCTCTTTTTTGAATCGCAGTTATTTTTTAAGGGTGTATTTTAATTGGATGACTAAGTTTAAAGATTCATTTAAATCGGCACTGCGTTGATAATTAATTAAATGCGCGCAAGGCATCACGTTCAATATTTATCAGGTGATGTAGTATTAATTTTTCCTCAGGAAAACGTGTGTGGGAAGCTGAACGGTAGCCGTTTAGTGCAAGCGCATCAGCACATAACCAAAAGTGAATGAACCGGCCTGAAAGGGGATTGCAGGTTATGGATTCGCTTTGTGAAGGCCGGATGCAACAAATTACGCGCTACAACCTGGTTCCGCTGGCTACCGGCGCAGGCGCGAACAGGCATTATTAGAGCCGCTCTGGCTTCTCTCCTGGCGCAAAGCGCAGACAAATCTGCTAAATAACGCGCGGATGTTGCTTTTTTGTAAACGGATTAACAATCAGCCGAAATCCTGCTATGCTGGCCGACGCAGAACCGGGCACCTCACCCTACTGTTTGACAGCATCAACAGGTGCACCGGAAAGCTATACAATGAGAGCGAGGAGAACGTCGTGCTAGAAGAATACCGTAAGCACGTTGCCGAGCGTGCTGCCCAGGGAATCGTACCTAAGCCGTTAGATGCTTCCCAGATGGCCGCGCTGGTTGAACTGCTGAAAAACCCGCCAGCGGGTGAAGAAGAATTCCTGACTGACCTGCTGGTCAACCGTGTCCCGCCGGGTGTTGATGAAGCGGCGTATGTAAAAGCCGGATTCCTGGCAGCTATCGCAAAGGGCGAAGCCCACTCTCCTCTGGTCACTCGTGAAAAAGCAGTCGAACTGCTGGGCACCATGCAGGGCGGCTACAACATCCATGCGCTGATCGAGGCGCTTGACGATGAGGCTCTGGCACCGATTGCCGCTGAAGCACTGTCCCACACGCTGCTGATGTTCGATAACTTCTACGACGTCGAAGAGAAAGCCAAAGCGGGTAATCCCCACGCGAAGAAAATCCTCCAGTCCTGGGCTGATGCAGAATGGTTCCTCAAGCGTCCTAAGCTGGCAGAAAAAATCACCACCACCGTGTTCAAAGTGACCGGCGAAACCAACACCGACGACCTCTCTCCGGCGCCGGATGCATGGTCACGTCCGGATATTCCACTGCACGCGCTGGCGATGCTGAAAAACCCACGTGACGGCATCGAACCCGACGATGCTGGCAACATTGGCCCGATCAAACAAATTGAAGCTCTGCAGCAGAAAGGCTTCCCGCTGACCTACGTCGGTGACGTGGTTGGTACCGGTTCTTCACGTAAGTCCGCGACCAACTCAGTGCTGTGGTTCATGGGTGACGACATTCCGTATGTGCCGAACAAAAAAGGCGGCGGTCTGTGCCTCGGCGGTAAAATCGCGCCGATCTTCTTCAACACCATGGAAGATGCCGGCGCGCTGCCGATCGAACTCGACGTTGAGCGCCTGAACATGGGCGATGTGATTGACGTTTACCCTTACAAGGGTGAAGTACGCAATCACGAGACCAATGAACTGCTGGCGACCTTTGCGCTGAAAACTGACGTGCTGCTGGATGAAGTGCGCGCCGGTGGCCGTATTCCGCTGATTATCGGTCGCGGCCTGACCACCAAAGCGCGTGAGTCGCTGGGTCTGCCGCACAGCGATGTGTTCACCAAAGCCAAAGATGTGGCCGAAAGCAACCGTGGTTACTCGCTGGCGCAGAAAATGGTGGGCCGCGCCTGCGGCGTGGCAGGGATTCGTCCTGGCGCCTACTGTGAACCGAAAATGACCTCGGTCGGCTCTCAGGACACCACCGGTCCAATGACCCGTGATGAACTGAAAGATCTGGCGTGTCTGGGCTTCTCCTCCGATCTGGTGATGCAGTCCTTCTGTCACACCGCCGCTTATCCGAAGCCGGTCGATGTCACTACACACCACACGCTGCCGGACTTCATCATGAACCGTGGCGGTGTTTCGCTGCGTCCAGGCGATGGCGTGATTCACAGCTGGCTGAACCGTATGCTGCTGCCGGATACCGTCGGCACCGGCGGTGACTCACACACCCGCTTCCCGATTGGCATCTCGTTCCCGGCCGGTTCTGGTCTGGTGGCGTTTGCCGCAGCGACGGGCGTAATGCCTCTGGATATGCCGGAGTCAGTGCTGGTGCGCTTCAAAGGCGAAATGCAGCCGGGCATCACGCTGCGCGATCTGGTGCACGCGATTCCGCTGTACGCCATCAAGCAGGGCCTGCTGACCGTTGAGAAGAAAGGCAAGAAAAACATCTTCTCCGGTCGCGTGCTGGAAATCGAAGGTCTGCCGAAGCTGAAAGTTGAGCAGGCATTTGAGCTGACCGATGCCTCGGCCGAGCGTTCTGCGGCGGGTTGTACCATCAAGCTGGATAAAGAGCCGATCATCGAGTATCTGAACTCCAACATCGTACTGCTGAAGTGGATGATCTCCGAAGGCTACGGCGACCGTCGTACGCTGGAGCGCCGTATTCAGGGCATGGAAAAATGGCTGGCCGATCCGCAACTGCTGGAAGCCGATGCCGATGCGGAATACGCAGCGGTGATCGAAATCGATCTGGCGGAAATCAAAGAGCCAATCCTGTGTGCGCCGAACGATCCGGACGACGCGCGCTGGCTGTCTGACGTGCAGGGCGAGAAGATCGACGAAGTGTTCATCGGTTCGTGCATGACCAACATCGGTCACTTCCGTGCGGCAGGTAAACTGCTGGACGCGCACAAAGGCCAGCTGCCGACCCGCCTGTGGGTAGCGCCGCCAACCAAGATGGATGCCGCGCAGCTGACAGAAGAGGGCTACTACAGCGTCTTCGGTAAGAGCGGTGCGCGTATTGAGATCCCGGGCTGTTCACTGTGCATGGGTAACCAGGCGCGCGTGAAAGACGGCGCGACGGTGGTTTCCACCTCGACCCGTAACTTCCCGAACCGTCTGGGTACCGGTGCCAACGTGTTCCTGGCATCAGCCGAGCTGGCTGCGGTCGCTTCCCTGCTGGGTAAACTGCCTACGCCGGACGAGTATCAGCAGTTTATGGTGCAGGTGGATAAAACCGCTGCCGACACCTACCGCTACCTGAACTTTGATCAGCTGGGCCAGTACACCGAAAAAGCGGACGGAGTGATTTTCCAGACCGCGGTGTAAAATACGCCTGCCAGTGAAAAAGGGACGAGCGCATCGTCCCTTTTTTTATGCGCTTTTTTCCCTCGCCGTCTCCAGGCATAATGCGAGCGCGATCCCACTTTCTTGCGCGCGCTGCGCACAAAATGCACGAAAGCGTGCCGTCTGGCGCGCCACTGGTATGAGGCCAACATGGAATATGAATTTCTGCGTGACGTGACCGGTCAGGTCCGGGTGCGCATGTCGATGGACCACGAAGCGGTGGGGCACTGGTTCAATGAAGAAGTGAAAGAGAACTTTGCGCTGCTGGATGAAGTCGAAGCCGCGGTGCGTGCAGTCAAAGGCACGCAGCAGCAGTGGCAGCGCGTCGGGCACGAATATACGCTGTGGCTGGATGAGGAAGAGGTGATGATCCGCGCCAATCAGCTGGCGTTAGAGGATGACGGCCTGGAAGAGGGCATGACTTATTACGATGAGGAGAGCCTGTCGTTCTGCGGCGTGGAGGATTTTCTTGCGGTGATTGCTGCTTATCGCCGGTTTATGGCCGGCCGTTAACGGGCGCCCGCAGCCGGGGCGCCACTGCCGTTGCGCAGGTTACACGCCGTTAATGGCGGAACGGGCGTGGGATAAAGGTTCCTCATCCACAATCGGTTCGACCTTGCCGAGCAGGAACAGGTAGTTAAGGATTCCGATCACCACCAGCACCGCCGAGAACACCAGCGCCCAGGTAAAGTGGCCGGTGGCACCGACGATAGCGCCGGTAATGATTGGTCCGACCGCTCCGCCCATATTGGAGACGGTATTCTGCAGCCCGGCAACAATTGACACGCTGTTGGTGGGCGCAACATCGCCCGGCAGCGCCCACACCTGAGAGGCCGCGACGGTGGTGCCGGACTTAGCAATACACAGCAGCAGTACCGTCATGAACACGGAATCGGTGAACGGCGCGAACCCGATGCACAGCGCCATCAGCAGGCCAATCGTCAGGAACAGCTTGCGTGTGGCGGTCAGCGACAGCACTTTTTTATGCACCATACGGTCCGACGCCCAGCCCGCCAGCACCTCAATCACCATACCGCAGATCAGCGGCAGCGCCGCCACCATGCCCATTTTCAGGAAATCCATCCCTTTGTCTTTCACCAGGTAGGTTGGCAGCCAGGTGATAAAGAAGTAGGAAGTGTAATTGATGGTGAAGAAGCCAATACACATCGCCCAGATGTTGCGGTAGCGCAGCAGCTTGTACCACTTCATCGGCCGCACGTTCTTATCGCCGTGCTTCTGCGCCTGGCCATCGCGGATCAGGCGCACTTCATCGGTGCTAATCGCTTTGTGGTCTTCCGGGTTCTCGGCATAAATGAAGTACCAGGCGATGACCCAGATCAGCCCGACGGCACCAATCGCCAGAAAGGTCAGACGCCAGTCGAACAGCGCGATCATAAAGACGATCAGCGGCATGGCGACGGCCCCGCCAAATTTTGATGCGCTGTCGAACAGGCCGGAGACGGTGGCGCGCTCGCGATCCGGGAACCAGCGCGCGGTAATACCGGCGTTGCTGGGATAAGCCGCCGCTTCACCCACGCCGAGCGCCAGACGCAGCGCCAGCAGCGATTTAAAGCCGGTGGCGAGCCCCATCGCCATGGTGGCAATCGACCACCAGCCAACAGCGATACCGAGGCCTTTTTTCTGGCCGAAGCGGTCGGCAAACCAGCCTGCCGGGATCTGCAACAGCGCATAAGACCAGAAAAACGCCGCCATGATAAAGCCCATCATCTCCGGATTGATGTCGAGCTCGGTGATCAGGTGCGGTGCGGCGGCAGAGAGTACGGTACGATCAATATAGTTAATGGCAATGGCCAGCCACATCAGGCCGGCGATCCACCATCTGATGCGTGTTGAGCGTGCGGTGTTGGTCATAATCATTATCCACGCGAAAAGGGTGACAGAGGTGGGCGGCGTCAGGCCAGCCCGTTCATGACATTCATCGGGCGTTCGCCCTGTTTTATACACTGCACAATCTGCGTCACGCAGCGTTCGCCGATGGCGCTGATGGCACCGTCGGTATATCCGGCAAGGTGCGCCGTGGGGATAAAGTTGCTCAGGGTGAACAGCGGATGCTGCGCCAGCGGCTCCTGCACAAAGACATCCGCCGCCGCACCGGCAATCACGTTATCCTGCAATGCCTGGTAGAGATCCTGCTCATTCACCACGCCACCGCGTGACGCGTTGATGAGAAACGCGCTCTTCTTCATGCGCTTCAGGCGCGCGGCGTCGAACAGGTTTTGTGTCTGGTCGGTGAGCGGCATATGTAAGGTGATGAAGTCGCTGTGCTCCGTCAGCTGATCGAGGCTGACAAACGTCACGCCGTGTTCGGCGGCGAAGGAGTCATCGGGGTAAAAATCGAAGGCGAGGATGCGCATATTGAAGCCTTTAGCGCGCAGTGCCACCTGCTTTCCTATATTGCCCAGGCCGATGATGCCGAGCGTTTTGCCGTAGACGTCGGTGGCAAAAATACGTGGCCAGTGGCCGGCGCGGGTCTCTATTGCGGCGGTGGTGATCTGGCGCGCGCTATTGAGAATCAGCGCAAAGGCGAAATCGGCAACCGCGTGTTTGTTCGCGTCCGGCACGTTTGTCACGTAAATACCGCGCGCACGCGTCGCGTCGAGGTCGATGTTGTCGACGCCCACGCCGTGCTTGCAGACAATTTTCAGCTGCGGTGCCAGCGACAGCAGCGCATCGTTGACCTCGGTGAAGGCCACGATCAGGGCGACGGTGTCGGCGAGATGCGGCGCCAGCGCGCTGAGCGGCGCGTCGGCGGGCAGCGTAATCAGCTCAAAGCCCTGCTGGTGAAGTGTGTCGATCGGCGCGGCGTCGTAGCGGGCGAACGAAGGTGAAGTACAGATGACTTTCATAGCAAATGCGTCCCGGTGTTAATAACAGCAGCCATCGCTGCCTGAATCCGCCCCGCCACCGTCAGATTAACCCTAACCCTGATGGCGGCAGGGGGTAGCGGCGCCTGTATTGCGCGATGAATCGCGCCGCTACCACAGCTGCGTGCGGTAAGTGCTTTGAATTACCTGGCTTTACTGCAAATACTGATTCACGATCTGGTAGATCTTCTGCTCTTCCTCCGCAGAGAAGCGCACCGCATAGCGGCTGTCGCCAACCTCATAGCCGAGCAGCGCCACGGCTTTTTTCACCGCCGCCGGGGAAAAACCAATGCTGTAGAGATCGGTACGCAGGCCGGTGACGTTCTCCTGAGCGGCGCGCGATCCGGCGATGTCGCCGGCATGGAAGCGCGCCCAGATGGCGTTAATCTCTTTCGGCGCCACGTTAGCCAGCCCGGAAATACAGGCGGAGCAGCCATCGACGAAGCCCTGATGAATCAGTGAATCCGGCCCGTTCAGCACGTTGAAATGCGCAATACCTGCCGCTGCCTGCAGAAAGCCGCTCAGGCTTTCGTAGCTGCCGGCGCTGTCTTTGATGCCAATGATGTTGGGATGCGCTGCCAGCGTGCGCACGGTTTCCGGCAGCAGCGTATTACCGGTGCGCGCCGGAATGTTGTAGAGAAACAGCGGGACGTCGAGGGCGTCGGCCACGGCACGGTAGTGATCAATCAGCTCTTCCTGTTTGAGCGGCACAAAGTAAGGGGTGATCACCGAGACGGCATCCACGCCCAGCTTTGCCACCTGCCTGCCCAGCCGGATAGTCTCACGCGTCGAGATCTCGCCAATGTGCGCCACCACCGGTGCAGTGCCGTTTACTTCGTCGACGCAGGTCTCGGTCACCGCCAGCTTCTCCTGCTCGTTCAGCACGAAAAATTCCCCGTTGGTGCCGCCGCAGAAAATACCGTTACCGGCGCTCAGCTGACGCCGAATCTGTTCACGCTGCGCGGCAGGATTGTAGGCTCCGTCGCGATCAAAAGTGGTGACGATGGCGGTCAGTACGCCCTGAATATTGTTGCTCATGATTCCCCCGCTCATGCTGAGTGATTTAACGCCGGAAACAGCGTCAGGTAGACGTTGCGCACATCGTCGGCGCTGACTTTCATCGGTACATTCTTCATCAGGCGCTGCACGTCCAGCGCGGCTTCGACCAGATACGGCAGATGATCCGGCCCGATGCCCAGCGCTTCCAGGCTGGCCGGCAGTTTAAGGCGCTGCACCAGCGCGGCGAAATAGGCCACCAGTGCGTGCGATTTGGCCTCTTCATCCAGTGCGCTATCGGCATCCGGCAGCAGATCGTAGGCCTGCGCGAACTTGCTCACCGCCGCCGGACGCACAAACTGCATGCACGGCGCCAGCAGAATGGCGTTGGCCACGCCGTGCGGCAGATGATACTTGCCGCCCAGCGGATACGACATGGCGTGCACCAGATGTGTCCCGGCATGGGCGATCGCCGCTCCACCGTAGTAGGACGCCCACAACATATTCAGCCGTGCTTCCAGGTTGTCCGGTTCGGCAAGGGTCTTTTCGAGGCTGGCGAACAGCTTTTTCATGCCGATCAGCGCATAGTTATCACTCACCGGATTAGCCACGGTGGCGGTGAAGCACTCAATCAGGTGACACAGCGCATCAATCCCGGTCGACGAGGCGATGTGCGCCGGCATGCTGGTGGTCAGTTCCGGAATCAGCGCCACATAGTCCGGCAGCATCACCGGCGAAATAATACCGACTTTGGTCTCTTTCTCCGGAATGGCAAGGATAGCGTTGGGCGTGGCTTCCGAGCCGGTACCGGCCGTGGTCGGGATCAGTAAAGAAGCGGTACGCGTGTGTGGCTTCTCACCGGCCAGCAGCGCCGTCAGGGTTGGCGCATCGGCCACGCAGAGCACTGAAAGCAGCTTCGCCACATCCAGCACGCTGCCGCCGCCAATGCCTATCACCAGATCGACGTCGCCGTGCGGCAGCGCCGCAACAATCGCCGCCACATCATGCTGGCTCGGCTCGGGCGGCACCGTATCAACCAGGCTCAGCCTGGCGATCTGCTGCTGCAGCCGGGCGATAAGCGCCTGCACCGCCGGAATGCCCAGAATGTTTTTATCCGTGACCAGCAACGCCTTCTGCTTATCCTGCAGTAAATAGCTGAGATCGTTCAAAGCCTGATAGCCACTGATCACGGTGCTGTTGATATTCATGTCATGCCCTTATAACGGTTTTGCACATTATGATTAGGTTTGCTCAATGCTGTGCGGGGTGTATCCCTTTCTGAGGCTAAATTTATAG
>Ga0209371_1001127_pt1 | contig 19643 bp, 16 predicted proteins | sample AgamicAtAmrz_FD_187165 | JGI IMG/M metagenome (GOLD analysis project Ga0209371, IMG submission 187165) | Agave microbial communities from Guanajuato, Mexico - At.Am.rz (SPAdes) (version 2) | ecosystem: Host-associated > Plants > Roots > Rhizosphere | place: Guanajato, Mexico | collected 2012-06-07
AAAGCCTTAATGGTGCACACTTTTTTGCCTGGGGCTACTGAGGCTGTTCCTGCGGGTAAGTTATTTTTGCAGGAAGAAGGAATCGATCTTCGATCCTCACGTTTTATTTATGGTCTGAGGTACCTGAAGCGAAACGGCGCAATTGAAATTGATCCTGTTGGGCTTGGAATGCTTCAGGGTCAGAGAGTGGCGGGGCAAGAGTTGTTTGCTCAGGAGTCAGCCCTCTTTGGCGGGATCCGTGACGCAGCCCCCGATGCCTGGGGACGCCGTGTCATTGAAGCCAAAAAGCGGGTGCCCGCCAATTCCTTACCAGAATCTGTCTATCTTCTTGAAGCCGGGCCAAACCGAACTGGCGCGCTGGACATTACTATGGATGGTGAACCGGCAAGGGCACTCGATACCTCAGCGGATATCAAGTCGTTGGGTTATTTGTTCGAGGCCGCTGAACGGGTTGAAAATGGCGCTCCTTTACCTGCGAATCTGCACGGGATATTTGACGCCGGCTCCAGTATGGGGGGCATGCGACCAAAAGCAACATTGGTTATTGAAGATGGTAGTCATTGGCTTGCGAAGTTTTCCTCCCGCACTGACAGGGGATTTTGTTACCCGGCTGTCGAACATGCCACGCTAAGGTTAGCCGCTGCGGCCGGGATCCATGTCCCTGACACCCGGCTTGAAGAAATTGGCAAGGGGCGGTTTGCTATGCTGATTAAGCGTTTTGATCGTATCGGTCAGGGAAATGAGACCAGTAGGCGGCATTTTGTATCTGCGCTGACATTGATGAATATTCATGAAATGGCGTCGGTGGAAAGTAGCTATGCCGAGCTGGCGGATGCCATGCGCCGACATCTGGAGGCAGCCAATCTGGCAGATGACCTGAAAGAGCTTTATCGCCGGATGGTATTTAATATCCTGGTCAATAACGATGACGACCATTTACGTAATCATGGTTTTGTACTGATGGAGTCTCCGGAACAGCTACCTGTAAGGGGGGCACAGGAGCCACAGGAGAATGTCAGACTGGCCTGGCGGATTAGCCCGCTATATGACGTGGTTCCTCGTCCTGTTCATTCCCATCACCGACGTCTTCATCTCGGGGTTGGTGCATTCGGCAAAGAAGCAACACTGGGTAATGCCATTTCCTGGAGTGAACGCTTTGGTTTAAGTACCACTGCTGCAATTGCCGAAATTGATCGTATTTGGCGAGTCGTGCGGGAATGGCGCAATTATTTCGAGGAATATGGTGTGGCAGGGGATGATATTGATGCCGTTAGCTCTGCCTTTTTACATGCCCGTTATCTGGGGGGAAAAGATGTTGGGATTGAATAGTTGCACCTTAAAAAGCGCACTAAGCAAATAGTGACTGTTTTAAGGTTCAGTAACTGTCGGTCAGTTCTGACAGCAAAACATTCCCGCTGATACCGCTTCGGCGGCTCATCTCTCCGGCAACTCATCCTGTACCAGTTGTGGAACCACAACGTCCTGTTCGTCGTTAAAGATGGGAAGCGCGGTACTGAATAATGCGGTGAACTTGGGCTGCCTTTCTGATGGTAGCAGCTTTTCCCATACCTGCTTTGCGACTGGCTGACCGGAAAGCCATCGTTGGTCAGATGTTTTGCCAGCGCCTGCTGTGTCTGGCAATCAATCCCGGCATCACGGAAAAGCTTCCGAAGCCGCAGGATCCCCTTCGCACGTTCGATAAACGTTAAGCCGTTATGAAGAAACTGCGAATGTTTCTACTATTAACGGCTCAGAAGCTAAAATCAATGCTCAGCCCGAACGGGCAATGGGCAGTTCTTACAAGATTATTCAGGCTTATACCTGTAACCGTGTGCAATGACCACTGAACTGACCAAATAAGCCATCAGCTTCTGTCGAAAGATCGCCCTCGGGGCGATTTTTTGTGTCTGAATATTATCTATGTTTCTGTTATATAATATTTTTTTCTTATGGTCTGGATATTGCATTGATTTTAACAGTCGATCATAGAAGGACACTCCCATGCCGCTGCTTTACCAGAATCCTATCATCCATTCCGATTACGCTGATCCTGATGTCATTCGCACCGACGATGATTTCTGGATGGTTGCGTCTAGCTTCCATCAACTACCGGGTTTACCGCTTCTCCACTCGCGCGATCTTATTCACTGGCAGATAGTAAACCATATTGTTAAGCGTTTGCCGGCGCCGGAATACGATACGCCTCAACCGGGTAAAGGTATCTGGGCACCCAGTATTCGCTACCATGACGGGCAATTTTGGGTTTTTTATAGTTTGCCGGACGACGGTATTTTTGTAACTCATACGCGCGATCCGCAGGGGAACTGGAGTGAACCGCATTGTCTGGTGGCAGAGCCTGGCTGGATTGATCCCTGCCCTTTCTGGGACGAGGATGGTCGGGCGTGGCTGGTGCATGCTTTTGCCTTCAGTCGCAGCGGTGTGAAAAATCAGCTTCAGTTGCTGGAAATGACCCCGGATGCCAGCCGTTTGTTAGACGGTGGTCGTATTATTTTCGACGGTACACCATCGCATCCGACTCTGGAGGGGCCGAAGCTGTATAAGCGTAAAGGCGAGTATTGGCTATTTGCTCCGGCGGGTGGAGTGAAACGCGGCTGGCAAACGGTGATGCGTGCGCCAACGCTGCTCGGCCCGTGGCACAGTCGTGACGTTTTGCATCAGGGCCGCTCGGCGGTGAACGGACCGCATCAGGGGGCCTGGGTGGAGCTGAAGAACGGTGAGAGCTGGTTTTTCCACTTTCAGGATAAGGGGATTTACGGGCGTATTATCCATCTTCAGCCACTACGCTGGATGGCGGATGGGTGGCCGCAGATTGGCGAGCCTTTGGATCACGACGGCGCGGGCCAGCCGGTATTCAGCCATAAGCTGCCTGCGCTGCCGCTTTCGCCCTGTCGTCTACAAACCAGCGATGATTTTGTGGAGGGGCGGCCTGGGCTACAGTGGCAATGGCAGGCAAATCCGAAGCCGTCCTGGCTGGCCGCCAATCGAAATGGGCTTGCGCTATCGTGCGTGCCAACGTCTGAAAGCACTTCGCTTTACTATCTACCGCAACTCCTTCTCCAGATGTTTCCTGCGGAACGTTTTTCCGTGCGTACCACGCTGTCACTGACTGAAGGGCAAAATGGGGATGAAGCGGGAGTAATGGTATATGGTCAACGTTTTGCCGCTTTGCGCGTGGTCAGGGAAGAGCACGGCGTACAGATCTATTTCAGCAATGGATGGGTTGACGATCGTGGTGAATGGCATCATGACGCATTACCCATTACGACGACTGAAGGCGAAACATTCGTAAATCTTGGTTTTGATGTGGGGTATGACGGTATCGTTCATTTTGGCTATGGCAAAGCCGGAGGAGAGTGGCATAGCCTGACGCCAGCATTCTCAGCGGGGGCAGGAAAGTGGATTGGTGCGAGAATGGGAATTTATGCGCGGGGCCGCCATGGGGGTCAGAACGGCTGTGCAAAATTTGCCGCTTTTACCGTCGCCATAAAACAATAACGCGGGGCGAATATGTATAAACTCGTGGCACTCGATCTGGATGGAACGCTGCTCACTTCTGACAAAAAAATAACGGACAGAACAAAACAGGTGATTCACCATCTGGTGACGCAGGGCGTGATTATTGCTCTGGCTTCCGGTAGGACCATGCCAGGCATCAGGGACGTTATTGATGAGCTGTCTCTGAAGAGTAAAAGTTTGTACGTCATTGCCTGTAATGGTGCGCAGGTTTGGTGTGAAGAAACTCAGCATTTTATTGCCAGCCAATGGCTATCTGACGACGACATCCGCGTCATCCGGCAGTGGGCGCGATTAATCGGAATGGCCTGTTACACACAACTCGCGGGTGAACTGGTGGTGGAAGAAAATAGTCATATTCCCCTGAATGCGCATCAGTACAGTCGCCTTGGTATTCATGTTACCACTGATGCTTTATTGCTGAATATGCCAGTACCCAAAATGATGTTTATTGAAGATAAATTGTCGATAGATTTACTTGTTCAGCAGGTACCGGCTGAAATAATTAATAGGTATCAATGCGTCAGAAGCGAACCCAATTATTATGAGGTGATGGCACTGGGGGTGAATAAAGGTGAGGCATGCCGGAGGCTGGCGGCATATTTGGGTATATTATCCACTGACATTCTGGCGATAGGCAATGAACTTAATGATTGTGAAATGCTTCGCTACGCTGGAAAAGGCATTGCCATGGGCAATGCCGCTGAGGTTGTGCAACGTTGTGCGGATGATATTACAACCAGTAATGATGAAGAGGGCGTGGCAAACGCCATTACTCGATTCTGTCTTAATTAGGCATAGGTAAACGGGGCAGTAATACTGCCCCTATGGTCCTGTGATTAATCCAGATAATAACGAATACCCAGGCGGAAACGGACCTGGTTGTCATGGTTCTGGTCCTGATCCAGCCAGGCTACTTCTGCATAAGGCATCCAGTTTTTATCCATGCGATAGCGGGCAACAATGCTTGGCTCCCAGTGCGTTTTCTGTCCATTAGACGCGTTAAAATCATTGGTGTTAACGAAGAACTCTGGGTTCAGCTGTAGCCACAATTTATCTGTTGCCTGATAGTTGAGGAACAGGTCAAACTGATGACTGTCGTTATAATCCATCTCCCCATTATAATCTCGCTCTTTATGCGTCATATGGTTATAACGATAGCGTGAACTAAAACTGAGCTTTTTGCTCATTTTATAATCCAGGCTGACGTAGGGGGCTAATTTTGTGCCATTACTGTCGATATCCGTTAAGCCTCCAGGGGTCAGTGACCAACGTTCGCTTAATGGAATTGGGTACCAACCTTCAAATTCCTGAAATGAACTCTTCATCTGATCAAAATCTTGCCCAAGGTCGTACATAGCAGAAGCCAGTACGCCTGCGCCATTATCAAAAATATGGCCCAGACCAATTTTATATTGATTTTTTTCTGAAGCGGTAGTGTGCGCGTATCTGTTATCAATCCAGGTGGCAGCGGCTATAGCGTTTAATGTCAGGCAGGATAATGGTAATCCGATAATAAGTGCGTGTAAATTTTTCATTTTATTTCCTGTAAGGCGATAAAGTTATCGATGTCATCATCTCGTAAAAGAGATAAGATTCGATACTAAATTGCAAAGGCCATGCCAGGAATTAAATTACATAAACTACAAGAAGTTACCTTTAATTATTAGACATTAAAAATAAACTGTCGACAAAATTAAGTATTTATATCATCTAGTAGTGATTTTATAAACACTAATCGCGACGAGTATCACATTTCGTTTGAGATATCACACAGTAAAGGTTGGCCCTTTAACCAGCGTTGAAATTCATTCATTATACAATTTACCAGTCGGCGGGTTTCATTATTTAACGCTCCGGCAATATGACTGGTTAACTGGACGTTGGGAAGTGTATAAAGGGCAGATCCTGCTTCAGGTGGTTCCGGTTTAGTCACATCGAGTAGCACTGTCAGGTCGGGTCGCTCTTTCAACACCTGAATCAGTTCGGATTCGTTTACCTGTCGTCCACGCCCGGTATTAATAAACACCGCTCCCTGACGCATGCGACGAAACAGGTCGCCATTCAGGACACCAATATTATCTTCGCGATTAGGCAAATGGTTGCTAATGACCCAGGCGCTGGCGAATGCGTCTTCTAAAGAAAGGGTACGATTTTCGGGTCGGGACGGTACCACGATGACGTCAAGGTAAAAAGGGCGCAATAATTTTTGTAATTCCTGAGAAATTGCACCTGCTCCAATGAGTGCCACCTGTTCCTGATAATTACCAGGTGCGAAATGATGATTAGCCAATACGGGAAATTGCTCGGGGCCACAATATTCCCGTTGGTTACGAAAATAGCCCTTACAGCCCAATAATATTTGAGCCAGACAAAATTCAGCAACTGGAATAGCATTGGCGCGCCAGGCGCTGACTACTTTTATCCCGCGTGCGAGGTAGGGGGGCGAGAAATAATCGGTCGCACCAGCAGCATAAAAAATTACCTTTAAATGAGACAAACGATCCAGTTGCTCCTCATTAAGCGTAAACATCCCCCAGGTTGAAAAGAGAAATTCAACATTGGCCAGCGCACTAAGATGATGATCAATATTGTCTGGGGTGATTAACGTTGGATAAAGATTGCAGCGTGCAGATATTTCAGTGAGATGAAGCGGTTGATAAACCTGATGAAACTTCTCCGGCTGAGCAGAGAACAGTGCGGCATGCCAGGCCATAAATACTCCGTGAGAGGCTCCCTTGTCTTTAAGGGAGCCAGTGAAGGGTTAAATAATCCCAACGCCTGCGGCAGCGAAACCGAAGACAATCAGCATAATCAGCACCTTGTTCGGGCTAACCTTTTTATTCAACAATTTCAGGCAGCCTAACACCAACAGCAGCGGAATCAGCCCGACGCAGATTTTGTCGAGGATCTCCTGCAACACGAACGGTTGCCCGGCGATGGTGGTTTTAAAGGTGGTGGTAAATTTCACCATGCTGGCGCTCATCGCCCCCACCATCATCAGGCCCATCATGGCCGATGCTTTGGTGATGCAGGAGAGCAAGCCGGACTGTGTAGCTTCGGCGATGTACTTCGAGCCCAGCCGGTAGCCCATTACCCCGCCGTAATAGCGCAGCAGATAGCTTGGGATGTTGTAAATCAGCAGGAACAGCAGCGGCCCCAGCGGGTTCCCCTGTGATGCCAGGCCGATAGCAATCCCGGTGGCGATAATGCGTAGCACTCCATAGAAGAACGAATCGCCGACGCCCGCGAACGGCCCCATTAAGGCCACTTTGATGCCGTTAATACTGGAGGTATCAAAATCAGGGTTAGCCGCATTTTCTTTTTCCATCGACAGCGTCAGACCCATGATGAACGGTGCCAGATGCTGGTTGGTATTGAAGAATTGGCTATTTCGCTTTAACGATTCCAGATAACGATGTGGGTCTCCGGCATAGATTTTCTTCAGCATTGGGGCCAGCGCCCAGCCGTAGCTCAGCCCTTCCATGCGGGTAAAGTTCATCGACCCCAGCAGTGGAAACTGGCGGATAAATAGCTGACGAAAAAGTTTTTTCTCGCTTTTCTCATCGCTGTACGCGATGACATCTTTGCTCTGGATATCAGTCATTGAAGAACCCGTCCTTATCATCAACCGACACAGGTGCTGCAGTAGCGGTTTGTTTGTTCGCTTTAAGCTGATTGAATTCGTTGAAACAGAGATAAACGGCAACGGAAGCGGCAATAATCGCGATGCCCATAATAGGCAGTTGCAGATAAGCCGCCATGGCGAAGCCGATAAAGAAGAATGCGGCGATATTTCGATTCCATAGCGCTTTTAGCAAGATAGCGAAACCCAGTGCAGGCAGAATACCGCCGACGGCGGTCATACCGCGCATTACCGTACCCGGAATACTTTCCACCAGACTTCTGATCACATCGGTCCCGAACAGCACGCCGAAGAAGGCGATGAGGGCAAACGGCACGCCGTAGAAGAAGGTCATACCCAGCGTCAAGCCCAACGCCGCGCGATCGTGGCCCTGCTCCAGCAACGCGTCATACTTCTCTACCAGGGCGGTATAGACCAGCTTAAGAACCTGATACACAAAGACCGCCAGCAGGCTGATAGGCAGCGCGAGCGCCACGGCAACCGGTGGTTTAGCGTGGGTGAGGATGGTAAAGGCGGTGGCCAGTACCGAACCCACAGCTAGATCGGCCGGAACGGAACCACCGATAGTAATGGTGCCAAGGAATATCAGCTCCAGCGTGGCACCGATAATAATGCCCTGTTGTAAATCACCGAGCACCAGTCCAATCAACGCGCCACAAATGATTGGGCGTTCGATCAGTGGCTGACCCAGCGTATGGTCGGCGGTTTTGACCAAAAACATCACCAGCGCGACAAGCAGTGCAGACGTTAACATAGCGACCTCGCTTAGCTAGCAGCGTTATCCAGCATCTCAATCAGGTTTTTCACCGGATGAGATGGCAGTACCTGATATTCCACCTTTACGCCGCGATCGGCGATGGCATGAAAATCAGCCACATCTTCCGGCGTAACATAGACGGTGTCGCTGATGCGCTTTTTCGCCGCCAGGTTGTCGGTAATACGCCCGAAGTTAGCGACGTTCAGCATCTTAATACCGGTAACCTGCTCAACCAGACGACGCGCGTCGGTGGCATTGTTGACAATCACCATAATTTTCATGGCATCGGATCGCGGGTCATTGAGGATATCGCCTGCGTCTTTGACCGCCATAATGGCGCACTTCGCGGTATCAGGGGCCGCCATGCGCAGCGACATCTTCTGCACTTCGTTATTCACTATCTGATCGTTGGCGACCAGTATGCGGTTCACGCCAAGGTGCTTGGTCCAGACTACGGCGACCTGGCCGTGAATCAGACGATCGTCAATTCGTACTAAAGAAATCATGTGTAGCTCCAGTTAGCAAAAGTAGGGTGTCCAGACGCGGGAAAGGCGAACCAGGGCTTCAAAATAGAAATAATCGCCCCAGAGGTTAGGTTCGTTAATGCCCATGTTGCGGCCAAAGTTATAAACGCCTTCACGCAGCAGGCCGTCCTGCGTGTGGGCAAAATAGCGCTCGCGCAAATTACGCATCATCAGTTCGATGGCGTTGTTATAAGCGGGGCGTAGTGGATCGGTCAGCGGCAGCAGCGTCAGCAACTCCGCCAGACCACATGCGGCGACGGCGGCGGCAGAAGTATCGCGCAGGGCGTTGTCCTGCGGGGTGAAGATCAGATCCCAGTAGCAGACAAAATCTTCCGGCAGGCGGTTGAGAAAATAGTGCGTCAGCTTCCGCGCCAGCTGCGGCTGGGTGGTATCACCGGTATGGCGGAAGCTCAGCGCGAAACCGTAAATTCCCCAGGCCTGGCCGCGCGCCCAGCAGGAGCTATCGCTAAACCCCTGATGAGTATCGCCGCGCAGCGGTTGGCCATTGTGCACGTCCATGTAGAACGTGTGGAAGCTGGAAGCATCCTCACGAACCAGGTAACGAGCGGCTTGCGCCAGATGACGCGTAGCGGCTTCGCGCCATGCGACATTGCCCGTTTCGTTGGCACCCCAGAACAGTAGCGGCACGTTGAGGTTGCAGTCGATAATCATGCGACCCTGACGCGCCGGGTCGTTGAGATCGCCCCAGGCCTGAATCACGCCTGCCGTTTCATTAAAGCGGTGGTACAGCAGTTCTGCGGCGCGTAGCGCCAGACCGCGAGCGCGGAAATTTCTTGTGAGCTTCCAGGCATTGACACAGGAAAGCAGATAAAGGAAACCCAGGTCATGGGTATCGACTTTAATCTGCTGATCAAGGCGCTCCTCAAAGCTATCGAGCAGATTTTCCGCCACCGTACGGTATTTATCGTCGCCGGTCACTTCCCAGGCCAGCCACAACATGCCGGTCCAGAATCCCTCGGTCCAGTCAACCTTTTCGACGGCTGAATAGTGACCGTCTGTCGCGCTGGCTGCCGGAAAGGTCGTGGTAAAGCGCGGCATCATGGCGTCAACTTTGACAAGCACTTCACGGAGTGCTTCGCTCAGCCAGTGCGGGTCTAAACCCGGCTGTGGCCCAAGATAGCGCCTGTCGAGCGTTTCCAGCGCAATGGTCATGGCTGTGTCTCCGTGGCAAAAAAGTCGTCGATATCATCGTCAACGGCAGGCTGTGCGGTCTGGCGAGCGGCAATAATTTCCGGCTGCACGTTCATGTACTGCATCGCGCCGCTGGCGGCGGCGATGGCGTTCTGGAGGCGTGATGCTGTATCTGTATGCTCGGAGAGACAGAACTCCATCAGCATAATCAGATTGGCGCCGCTAATAACATGGACATGCGGGTATTTCACCAGCATTTGCACGGCAGTATTGTTAACGCTGCCGCCGGGCATATCGGTGAATAGAACCAGTTCTTTTTCCTGGTTGAGCGTCTGTTGGGCGAGGGCCTCAAAGCGCACCGCCAGTTCAGCCGTGGAGCTAATCTCGCCGCAGTAGGCGCAGATGGGCGTCACGCCGTGATCGTCACCAACCAGTAGGTTCAGCGCCGAGATAATCCCTTCCGCGTAACGGCCATGGGTTGCGATGTACATCTCTCGCATTGCGTATTCCTTCTTTTTTCGGTATCTGTTGAGGATTTTGCAATTGCCATGCCATTCTTCTATGTTTATGATTATATTAATAAATAATGCAGTGTCTGCACCTATTTATAGTGTCGGGAACGGATGTCTGGGGAGTGTCGAAGTTTCTGCCAGCCTGCGCTGGCAGCGCGTTTAGTTAAGGGGATCGGCGGCAATCCACGGTTCCATGATTTCATAAATCATCAGTACTTCGGTGAGCGGCAACGTGATGTTGTACTTACGGTTGAGCGCCTGGAAGAAGGTGTCATGTACGGCAACAAAGGTCTGTTGTTCAAGCGTCAGTTCCGCCTCTTCACGATGACGAACGCCGTTGTTGACCATCACGCGTTCAATCATCAGCGCGATATGCATAAACAGGTTAATACGCAGGTAGCTCTCAAAATGAATTTTGTAGAACGCCTCGTATTGCTTAATCACCGCCTCCACCTCGTCGATAATGACCACCGGGTTGAGGAAATTCAGGCGGCTGGCGACACCCTCGACGGTAAACAGTTTCACCACTTCCTCAACCATCGGTTCTAGCCCGCCGTCCATCAGCAGACCGTTGAAGTAGTCGCGTTTTAGCACCTGTTTTTTTTCTTTAATCAACTGTTCAACGCTAATCAGCGGAATATAGCCTGCCTCAAGGTCCGTGGTGGTGATGATAAGACGCGTGCCGTTCAACGCCAGGTCGGCACGGGCGATTTTCCACTTCAGGTCGTCATATTCCATCGTAAGGATGTCGATCTCTTCCTGCGCCAGGTAGCGCTGGACAATGTCTTTCAGCTTGCGCGAAATGCCTTCGCCAGATATGCAGGAGATGATGATTTTATTGCCTGGTAGCATTCCAGCGTAGTAGCGAGTTTCCACGTCATACGCACCCTTTGCCCCCTCGATAATCGCCTCCATAGGTAGCTTATCCTGGATCTTAGCTGCAATATCCAGCGCCATGGCGGTACTGACGTTGTTAATCACCAACAGCTCGCCGTGCAGATGCAGCTTAATCTCCTCGTAGATCTCCTTGAGCGACCCCATATCGACCAGGATGATCAGCCCGGCTCCTTGCTTGAGGCGAGACAGATGGGCGATCAGCAGATCGATAATCTCGCGCGTTGAGGTGGCGTTGGGCATATCAAAGGCTTTGAAGTAGTAACCGCCGGTTAGCTGGTTAGCAATGCCGGCGATGCTGGAGGCGGTCGAACGCCCGTGTGAGACGATAATGCCCTGGATGGGCGAGTCCTCCCCAGCCAGCGAATGGAAGGTGCAGCTCAGCAAAGGGAGCAGCAGCGGCAAAGGCGGATGGACCACGTGTTTCGCCAACAGACTCATACATTCTTCCGCCAGCAGGCGCGCCTTGCCGGAGACATAGTCGGCGATGGTCTGGAGCTCATCGACTTGTTCAGCCTGCTGTGGCGTGTGTAGCGCGTAGGTCAGGCACAGCCAGATAGCCTTTCGGATTTCTTGCCCGCAGGGAACGCCGGTCAGGTTTTCCAGCTCATTGACGGCGTGCATGGTGTTCTGCCAGACGTAGCCGCTATACAGGTTCTCCTGAGAGACGACGCCGTTCACGGTGGTGAGCAGGTGTTCAATTTTCCGAGTCAGTAACATGATATTGCCGCTATGGCAAAACTCGCGAAAAATGACGTCGTCATGCATGGCTTTAGGCAGCAACGCGTGAATATCCGGCTCGCTTGCCTGCTTACCAGCTGAAACGACCAGCATTTCCCCGCCAGGATGCGCGCCATGTAGTGTGATAACGTCCGCATCGCGGTTATCGCTCCACGCGCTGGCACACATCACTTTGACCTGATTTTTCAGCTCGCCAATATTGCCGCGCACCGGTGAAGTGACAAGCTGGTGCATGAGTTGATTATCCAGGTGAATATCCCTGCGCAGACTTATCGCCTCCTGACGCAGAAACAGATTTACCTGTTCAATCCGCTCGGTCAGCGGACGTGAAATAAAATTGGGGAGCGTCACCCGTACCGGTATACGGCGGCGGAAGGTGTTGAGCAGTACCGTATCGATATTTTCCGTGGTGGCAAAGATAAAACGCAGCGAGGCCGGGTGGCGGGTACGGTTATCGCCCAGCCGGTAGAAATAGCCTTTATCCATATACAGGAACAGCTTTTCCTGATTCTCCGCGGACAGGCGATGCACTTCATCCAGGAACAGAACCCCCCCGTCGGCATCGTCAAACGCGCCGCGTTTATCGCGGTCGGCGCCGGTAAACGCGCCGCGGGTATAGCCGAAAAGCGTGGCGGAAAGCAGCTCGGGGTTATTGGCATAGTCGGCGCAGTTAAGCTCTACGAAGGGTTTATCGGCGGCGATGACGCCGCGCTCTAAGGCGTATTGATAGATAAGCGAGGCTAGATGGCTTTTACCTACGCCGCTTTCCCCCGAGAGCAAAATGGGCAGGCCGTCTCCCGGATAGTCTACCGCCGAGCGACACAGCGCGACGGCTTCAGCCAGGCTACTCTGCGCGCCAATCAAATGCATAAACGCATCGGCCATTTTCGACACTATCCGGGACGGAGGTGACGTGGGCGTGCCGTTGCGCTGCACAAAAAAGCGTACTGGTCGGGTATTTTCCTTACTCAGGCGACCATCGTCGCAGAGTCTGTTCAGATAATGGCTAATGACACTGCGGTTCACCTGCATGAAGTCTGCGCAGTCCTGAGCCGTGAATCCAGAAAGGCTTTCCGCATAATGGGTCAGTATTTTATGGAACAGTTTTTCTTTTGCTGACAGCGCCATTTTTCAATGTCCTGCATAGAGTAGAAAATAGCGTCGAAATTAATTAGACACTAGACACTAATATTATTATTAGACACTCAATACTTTCCTTGCTTATTCAGAAAATTAAAACCTTGTTTTAATTGGAGTGTGACGGCGATCAACCACTGTTGAACGATTGCGTTTGGAAAACGCAATGCGCAATTTTGGATGAGGAGTAACGTCTTTATACAGAGTCTGGATACGGCAACTTGTGAGGGAAACTATATGGCAAGGAGGCAGATTCTTTCGCTGTCGGAAAGAGAATCATTACTGGCATTGCCAAACGATGAGTTAACGCTGACCCGAATGGCCTATTCCAGTGAGCATGATCTGGCACTTATCAGTGCTCACCGTAAACCCGCCAGCCGTTTTGGTTTTGCTGTCCTTCTTTGCTATCTGAAAAATGTCGGCTTTGCTCCGGATAAAAAAATCCCTCCCTCTGATGCGCTGCTGAAGCATATCGCCAGCAGGCTAAAACTCACCGGGGATCTCTGGCCAGCTTACCTTTCCGGCAGGGAAACCACGCGACGCGAACATTTAACCGAACTGTACCGCTATCTTGGCGTAAAGGCGTTCACCGGCAAAATACAGCAGGACTGTATTACACACCTGCTGCCGATGGCGACGCGCACCGATAAAGGTATTCTCCTGGCCGAAGAGTTACTGGTCTATCTCCGGCAGAACAGCATGATAATCCCCTCGATTGATGTCGTGGAGCGTACCTGTGCGGAGGCCATGGTAAGCGGCGATAAAATTGTAGTTCAGGCCCTGAATGTCCCGTTAACTACGGCTCACAGGGATGCCCTGGATCGTTTGCTTGAGTCATCAGATAATCAGCCTTCCAGGCTGACATGGCTTCTGCAACCGCCGGATAAAATCAATGGTAAGAATGTGCTTCAACATCTTGATCGGCCCAGTAGCATTGCATCGCTGTTATTACCGGAAGGTACAGATCATACCATTCACCAGAACCGGTTGCTGAAACTGGCACGAGAAGGCCGAAAGATGAGTAGCCGGGATTTGACCTGATTTTCAACACACCGGCGTCATGCGATCCTGGTGTCCGTGCTGGAAGAAGCCAGAGCCACACTGACCGACGAAGTGATTGAGCTGCATGAGCGCATGTTTTACCCATTAATAGTTACAACATACTTCTATTTATAACACTCCGCTTCATGCCGCACCTGCGCCGGTTTACATGTTTTCGTGATCATGCAGCGCCCGTATCTATGTCTGGAAACAGAAGGGAGATGATGCCTGACTGAAGTACCACCCGGGCAGAATGAAGGTGAACTGGTAAGGACGTCGGGTTCAAATAGGGTGCCAGGCTGAAATGCAACCGGCTGGCTTCGTGCCGGTATTTCATCGCTATGGCGCATCTCAGCCGTTCTTCCTGGCACTGGCGAGAACTCTATCCCACTGACATTTATGCTTCAGTTATGCACGCCGGCGATCAGAGGTATTCATCATGGCCTCTTGCTCATCACCAGTCAGCAGCCCGAGGATTTTCTCTGATGTCTCTTCTGAAGAATACCGCCGGAATTTGCTCTGCAGAGCCTTCGCCAGGATGCCTTGTGTGGCTCCATTGTCCAGGTATTGCTGAGTATGGCTCAACACAATTGCGTATTTTACATGTGTAACATCATAGAGATTACCGGTTGTTAGATGCGGGCTAATCAGTGTCCGGTAGTATGGTGAGCTCACTTTTTATCCACCTCCTATGGAGGTGGTGTTTGGATGCGTGGCCCGATAAACGGACCTTTTTCATTGAGTCACGCCTGCGTGAATGGGGCCGGGAGATCACGGAAACCCGCGTGCATTGCTGTTACCGGCGGGTTCACATCCTGCTAAGGCGGGAGGGCTGACAGGATAACTATAAACGCATTTACCGTCTCTTTCTTTGATGCCTCAGTTATTTTGTCCAACTTTTGGGGAGCAGTACATTCAGGGGCTTTCGTTTAAGGTCAGAACATTCCAGGCAAATGCTTCCTCTGAGTGTGAATTATCCATCTGATGCCGATATATTCCCGACATAACCGGAACTGCCGTGTTCATCCTTCCAGATCAAGCTTGTCTCTTGCCCTGCGCAGTTTTTCCTCACCACGCCGGTCATACTTCTGTGTGGTGGTAACGCTGGCATGGCCCATTGCGTCCTTCACAGTAATAAGGTCCTCACCATTATCCAGCATCGCCGTGGCGAATGTACGACGCAGGTCATGCGGGGCGCATTTCTCCAATCCTGCCTCCTGCTGGCGCACCTGCAGGATATGATATACCGCCTGGTCGGTAAGCCGGTCGTCCGTCAGGCAGTCATGCCGGCGGATGCGGGTGAACAGGGGGCCGGGCTGTTCACCACGGATCTGATCTGTCCAGAGCATCAGGCGCTGCCAGGCGCCAGCCGGTACGTAGGCCAGCCGCTGCTTGTTACCTTTACCGAGAACTTTCAGCGCACGTTCGGCAGGGATAATATCTTCATAGCTGAGTGCCACCGCCTCGGATCGGCGCAAACCGCAGCCGAGGAGCACGGCCAGGAGCGCCGCATCGCGCAGCCCTTTGCTGCTGCGGTCGGCTTCGCAGACCGCAAACAACCCTCTTATTTCCTCCCGTGAAAGTGCCCGGCCGCGCGGCAGTGCGCTGCCGCGGACGGAACGCACCGCGCGGATATGCTGGTAATCCTCGACGCCTATCTGCTTCAGCATCCAAGCTTCCATGGCCACTCCGCGGATTGCCGACAGGTAGGTGTTGACCGTGGCTACCGCCAGTCCCGCATCTCTCAGCATCTCCGTCAGTGCCAGTACATGATGGCGGCGCAGTGCCGCCCAGTTGCAGTCCATAAGGTCGCCGGCACCAAGAATGCGCGCCACAATATTCAGAAATGAGGTCATGGTCTGTCGGCTTCGCGCCGAACTCAGCGACAGCAGATACGCCTGCGCGGGATTCACCCGAGTGACAGTGTCACCATTAGAGACAGGCAACGCGGAGTCGCCGGAGACCTTCACCGGATATCCGGATGACAGAGTATTTTCGTTGTCAGGGAACGGGAGCATCGTGATCCACATATCTGATTATAGATTCCGGGTAGCATGACCGGGCGAAACACTCCGGCGCGCTGCGTGAAATCTGTGCCCGGATGGTCACTCTGAGTATATCAGTTCATCTCTACTTTTTCAAAGGTACATTTTAATAAGTAAAGATAAAAGAGTATCTTTCCGCCACATGCGTGTAGCACTCATACCGTCCTTTAGGTCAGATTCAGGTAGGTGCTTATACGATATAATGTTGCTAATTTAGCAGAACCTCCATAATAAAAAAGAAGGTTAACAATGAATGAAAAATGGAAGACGGTGTTAATTTCAGTATTAACACCGTCGGGAATCATATCCGTTATCTCACTTACGGTTTTGTGGGGATATTTCAGCCGACTCGACAGGTTGGATGTTTTTTTTGAAGTTATGGATATTAAAAGCATATTTGCTCTGGTTTTTTGTGCAGTAATAATATCATTAATTTTTCTGATGCTCGTTTTCTTCGTCATTTCTATTTTGATGACAATTGTAATCCCACAGGATGTTAGTAATCTCCCTAACTATGATAAAATAAAGAGCAACCTCTTAATTATCCTGATGATTTCAGGGCTTTTCCCGATGGTGTTTGTTTATTTTTTTTATTATGTATTCAATGTCGGTCAGGCGGTGAAGGATTACTCCGCATTTTTATCCTTGCTCAGTATAGGACTGATGAGTATCATCTCATCAGGTATTCTTAATAGAAAGTACATTGAAGATAACTTATCAATAAAAAACAAAAAAGTGCGGTTTAAAGTTCGTTGTCAGTTCTATCTCAGCATTCCGCTGTCTATCGCGTTTCTGGCACATTTGCAGGTTTTCCCTCTTGAAATTATATTCAGGAATATACATACATCAGATGATAAAGTCAGCTTCTGGGCTGTGGCCGGAATAGCATTTATTTCATACATGGTATATTTCTTGACGCTGCTTCCCGGGGCTGTTTATCTCCGTATGGGAACAACGGATAAGGTACTGAAAAAATTCATCGCTTTTTTTATGGTGTCTATGGCGGTCTTATTAATGATTTCGACCAGAATAACAGTCATCCCGGTCATGTTTACACATGCTGTGATCAAATTGTCTGGCATAAGTGACTTCAGCCCACACAGTTATATAATCAAAGACACCGAATATCCTGAACAATTTTTCACCAGCCCCTTGTGGAATAAAGCACCAGTCAAACCCGGAGAGTATTATGCAGTTCGGGCAGTAGCGCTCTTTAACACAAATAAGTTCATTCTCATTTGTCCAAGGGAAATTATTAAATCTTATCGTGAAAGCTGGAAATTCAATCCTTGGGACGTAGAATATGATAACTCAGTAAGACTGAAACTTCAAAAAGATGCTGCCTATTGCGTGCCGGTTTCAGCATCAGCTGTCAAACGTTGGGATGTGCCACTGAAATAGAAAAAGAGTTCTGTACATCTCTATCAGGGTATAAGAAATTTACTTATACCCTTTTATTTATTGCTTGCAGCAGCCTCACGGCTGCCCGCTCAGAAATGTGCTTCCCCCCACCGCCAGCGGCGGGTCCCTTTCGCGCTAAGCCCCGTCAACAGAGCCGCAGGCCCGGAACAGTGCCGTTTTTAAAAAGGATGATGTAACTAAAAATTTGAGTTGCAGTAAGACTGTCGCTGAAAGACCGGCGTGACCACTCCGACCGCGCACATCAGGTTCTGCGTCGCTGAAAGCAGGTTATGGCTTAGCAGGGATTAGGGGGTAATAGCCACAGGCTATCATGTTGCCAGCTTCGCCGGGCGCTCCGGCGGATGTAACCACTGCGCCCCTTTCAGCATACTTTCCGCCGGAATGTGCCTGCGGCACATTCATGGCCAGACTGCGCACTGCTCGTCTGACTTAAAAGGACATGGCGAAATGAATCACGATGATTTTCTGGTTTAATGATGAAGACCTGAAAAAATGTTGCCTGTTTCATGAGGCTGGATAATTTTCAGACAAGGAACCCAAAATGGATATTGCACTTTTCCCTGGACAAAATGGACGGGCATGGGCTGAAACCATGATTAATCTTGAAGCCAGGAAGCTCATCAATACTGCCAATATTGTTGGCGGTGAGCACCTGTCTGACGGACTTACTCGGATCAAGTTTATGGAAGATATCAGGCAGTTTGTCCTGCAGCAGTTCAGTGCCACACGTGCGGCCAGAACGGACGAGAAATGCATGCAGTGCCTTAAAAATATCAGAGCCGAAAATGACAGTCTTCTCGAGCAGAGCAGGATGATCCGCTCGCGTACAGCCCAGGTGTATGCCCAGGTCGAGCTGGTAACGGAAAATAATAAAATCGTGGGTTACATGATATCCACGGTTAAAGTCGTGCTCTCAGGGCTGCAGATAGTTGCAGGTGTTGCTGCGATGATGACAATGACCCCGGTAGGCGCTCTTGCCGGTGCGATTCTGGTCATGGATGGAGCAAACGGGATCTCAAAAGAAATTAACAGGAAACTTCAGAACCGGCCAGATTCAGAGGGCATGGTTGCCGATGGCGCGATGGATATTGCGCAGTTTTTGGGGTTCCGTCGTGAATCCGGTCTGGGGATTTATAACAGTGTCAGCCTGGCCGCCAGCGTATATACGGTTTTCGGTGCCATCAGAAAACTAGAGGCATGGCGTCTTTTCCGCTGGCTTCCCCTCGATTTCTACCGCAAGGTTGACGGAATGAACCGGGCCATGCTGACCATGAAAATTGTTGGCTGGGGTGTTTCTGCAAAAGTCGTCTTCGATCTGATGTCTAACGCCCCTTCGACGAACTGAGGCTCAGTTTTCTGTAGCGCCAGGCTTTATAGGTAATCACCGGGGGCTGGAAAAACCAGGTTATCAGCAGGACGACGATCAGGGATACGCCCCCGGAAATGATGTTGTGTCGTTCAGCAAAAAGTACGAGCGCAAGAAAAACCAGTGACACGCCGGCGCTTATACTTAATACCATGACAAAGCGTTTCCCCAGCTCGAGGACAACCTCGCGAAGCGAGGACCCATACCGGCTGATGTTTTTGTGCAGGTAATTCAGATCCTTTGCAGTAAATCCTGATTCAAGTAATTCCATTTCAAAACTGGTCATAAGCCCCTCCCGATCTCCTGAAGTATAACGCGACTTATCTTAACCGGAAGGATGTATCCCGGTTACCAGAAAATGTCTGAGTATTGATAATTGTTCTGAAGCAGTTCTGCATGTTGTCCTCAGGAAGAGCTCGCCGCGCATACCTGAAAATGAAAGGAAAAATTGACCTGGTGTTATCAGCCGTACCAGGACTTCCGGGGGACCGGCTTATCGTGACATCGTTTGGCCGTTAATCATTACAGCCCTGACTACTGCTAAAACCGACAGGGCAATCCTGTAAAGCAATACGAGGGCAGCGGTCAGGCGTCCAGGCTCTCCCGTAAGGACTGAATAAACAGTCCCATTGCTGGCGTAATGATCTTACCTGAGTGATGAGCACACACTGCAGAAAGGGTTTCAGGGGCCGGTGACAGAGGAAGTTCCTGCAGCAGCCCGGCGCACAGCTCTTTCTCCACCGTAAATCGCGGTAAGTACGTAACGCCTGTATTGGCCATGACGCACTGCTTAATGCTTTCAATGCTGATGAGCTCAATGGTGGAGTCAATCGTTATTTTTCTTTGCCTGAGGACAGATTCAAACATCAGAC
>Ga0209371_1001128_pt1 | contig 19631 bp, 15 predicted proteins | sample AgamicAtAmrz_FD_187165 | JGI IMG/M metagenome (GOLD analysis project Ga0209371, IMG submission 187165) | Agave microbial communities from Guanajuato, Mexico - At.Am.rz (SPAdes) (version 2) | ecosystem: Host-associated > Plants > Roots > Rhizosphere | place: Guanajato, Mexico | collected 2012-06-07
TCATGTTGCATCTAATCGTCATCCTTAGCGTCTTATCGATACGCTGAAGTCCTGATGTTAAGTGTGTAGACAAACAACTATACCCTAAATCGTCCAGCTTGCAGGCGGCGCCAGGCCAGCCGCAGCGCGACGGGAAGGGAACTTTCTTTACATGGAGTCAGATATGCTTAACCAGTTAAACGTCCTGACCGAGCGCGTAGGTGGCAGCAACGAACTGGTAGACTCGTGGCTGGACGCCCGTCGCCAGCTACTTGTTTCTTATTACCACCTTGTTGGGCTGAAGCCTAACAAAGAGGCGCTCACGACGTTAGACGAGCAGGCGCTCGACAATTTCTGTCACGGTCTGGTCGACTACCTTTCTGCCGGTCACTTCAGCATTTACGAACGCATCATCAATGAGATGGAAGGCGACAGCCCGATGATTGCCGCCGCGCAGGTTTATCCGCCGCTGGAAGCCAACACCGAGCGCCTGATGCAGCTCTATGATGGCCACTTGCAGCAGTCTATCGACGACGATAACTGCGTCGATTTTCAGCTGGCGCTGTCGGAAGTGGGCGAGGTGCTGGAAGCGCGCTTTACGCTGGAAGATAAGCTGATCCAGCTCGCCTGGGACAACCGCCTGGTGCGCGCGCCGGTGGCGAACGACAGCAGCCAGCTGTCGCGTCCGGCTTAAGGTTAGTCAGTTGTAAATCGCTTGTTATTCTAAAGCAGCCCTTCTATGCTGAGCGGGTTTTCGACGTTATCGTCGAAAACCCGTTTTGTTTTTTGTGCGATATGCACGGGCGTTTTGCGTTTTGAGCGTAAAACAACATCTTGTCGGAGTGCCCGCAAGGGCTGAGACCGTTAATTCGGGATCCGCGGAACCTGATCAGGTTAGAACCTGCGAAGGGAACAAGAGTAAACATCATCAGTACGCTGGCGATTTTGCCTGCCGTTTCTGTTACTCCTTCCGAACTCCGGACAAGCAACGTTCCCCCTCAACAGGAAAATTGCTATGTCTATGACCAAAACCAACCGACGTGAACAGCGCGCTCAGGCGCAGGCCTTTATTGAGGTGCTTCAGAGCGGCGTCGCCTTTCCCAACTCGAAACGTATCTGGATCCAGGGCAGCCGCGCCGATATTCGCGTGCCGATGCGCGAGATCCAGCTCAGCCCGACGCTGCTCGGCGGCGATAAAGATCGTCCGCGCTATGAAGAGAATGAGGCGGTACCGGTCTACGATACCGCTGGACCCTATGGCGATCCCGATGCCGTTATCGACGTTCAGCGCGGACTGGCGAAGCTGCGCGCCGGCTGGATCGCCGCGCGCGACGACAGCGAGACGCTGACGCACACCAGCTCGCGCTATACGCAGCAGCGCCTGGCCGACGACGGGCTCGATCATCTGCGTTTCGAGCGGCTGCCGCAGCCGCGGCGCGCAAAGGCGGGACGGCGCGTTACCCAGCTTCACTATGCCCGTCAGGGCGTCGTCACGCCGGAGATGGAGTTCATCGCGCTGCGCGAGAATATGGGGCGCGAACGCGTCCGCAGCGACGTGCTGCGCCAGCAGCATGCCGGCCACGGCTTCGGCGCGCAGCTCCCGGAAAACATCACCCCTGAGTTCGTACGCCAGGAAGTGGCCGCCGGACGCGCCATTATTCCCGCAAATATCAACCATCCCGAATCAGAGCCGATGATTATCGGCCGCAACTTTCTGGTCAAGGTCAACGCTAACATCGGCAACTCGGCGGTCACCTCCTCTATCGAAGAAGAGGTGGAGAAGCTGGTCTGGTCGACGCGCTGGGGCGCCGATACCGTGATGGATCTCTCCACCGGGCGCTATATTCATGAAACGCGCGAGTGGATCCTGCGCAACAGCCCGGTGCCCATTGGCACCGTACCCATCTATCAGGCGCTGGAAAAGGTCAACGGCGTGGCGGAAAATCTCGACTGGGAGGTGTTCCGCGACACGCTGCTGGAGCAGGCGGAGCAAGGCGTCGATTACTTCACCATCCACGCGGGCGTGCTGCTGCGCTATGTGCCGATGACGGCGAAGCGCCTGACCGGCATCGTCTCGCGCGGCGGATCGATTATGGCGAAGTGGTGTCTGTCGCATCACCGCGAAAGCTTTCTCTATACTCACTTTCGCGACATTTGCGAAATCTGCGCCGCCTACGACGTTTCGCTGTCGCTTGGCGACGGCCTGCGTCCCGGCTCGATTCAGGACGCCAACGACGAGGCGCAGTTCGCCGAGCTGCGCACGCTGGGCGAGCTGACGAAGATCGCCTGGGAGTATGACGTGCAGGTGATGATCGAAGGTCCCGGTCATATTCCCATGCAGATGATCCGCCGCAATATGACCGAGCAGCTGGAGCATTGTCATGAAGCGCCGTTCTACACGCTCGGCCCGCTGACCACCGATATCGCGCCTGGGTACGATCATTTTACTTCCGGCATCGGCGCCGCGATGATCGGCTGGTTCGGCTGCGCCATGCTCTGCTACGTTACGCCCAAAGAGCATCTCGGCCTGCCGAATAAAGAGGACGTTAAGCAGGGGCTGATTACCTATAAGATCGCCGCCCACGCGGCGGATCTGGCGAAGGGACATCCCGGCGCGCAGATCCGCGATAACGCCATGTCCAAAGCGCGCTTTGAATTTCGCTGGGAGGATCAGTTCAATCTGGCGCTCGATCCCCATACCGCGCGCGCCTATCACGACGAAACGCTGCCGCAGGAGTCGGGCAAAGTGGCCCACTTCTGCTCAATGTGCGGCCCCAAATTCTGCTCAATGAAAATCAGCCAGGAAGTGCGCGACTATGCGGCCAGCCAGGCCGAGGCGCAGCCGATCGCCATCGGCATGCAGCAGATGTCTGAAACCTTTCGCCGCCGCGGCGGCGAGCTTTACCACTCGGCCGATGCGCTGAACGAGGAGAAACAATGAATGCCCCTTTCCCTGCTACCGCCTCGCGCCTGGGGCTCTATCCGGTCGTCGACAGCGTGGAATGGATTGCGCGACTGCTGGAAGCCGGCGTGCGTACCATCCAGCTGCGTATTAAAGATCGCGAGGAGGAGGCGGTAGAGCCTGCGGTTATCGCGTCGATCGCGCTCGGCAAGCGTTACAATGCCCGTCTGTTTATCAACGATTACTGGCAGTTGGCAGTTAAGCACCGCGCCTACGGCGTGCATCTGGGTCAGGAGGATCTGGATGTCGCAAACCTGAACGCCATTCGCGAGGCGGGGCTGCGGCTGGGCGTGTCGACGCACGACGACCACGAACTGGATCGTGCGCTGGCGATACGCTCTTCCTATATCGCGCTGGGACATATTTTCCCGACCGAGACCAAGGCGATGCCCTCCGCGCCGCAGGGGCTGACCGAGCTTCAGCGGCATATTGCGCGGCTTAAGGGCGTTTCTACCGTGGCGATTGGCGGCATCAGCCTGGCGCGCGCGCCAGCGGTGCTGGCGACCGGCGTCGGCAGTATCGCCGTGGTCAGCGCCATTACCCAGGCGCCGGACTGGCGCGCCGCGACCCAGGCGCTGCTGGCGCTGGCGGAGCCGCCTCAGGCGTAACACGGAACGTGCCGCGCAAAAAGCGGCAACATCCTGCAACAGCAGTAAAAAGTGTGGAAAACGGCGCGCAGCGACAGGCTTTCTCGCTCGCGCCGTAATTCTGCTGCGCTACAGTGGCTTTCGCCGGGTCTGTTGCCCGGCCAGGGCCAGAACCTCCCCTTCACCTCTCTGGCCCTGCCTCAACTATTTCGCCAGGAGGGTGTCATGCTGCAGGGAGTGTGGAGAGTGTTCGCCCGCGCAGGCGGCTATCGCGCGCTCGACCGCCTGACCGACTTTTGCCAGCGCCTGTTCAACACGGTCGTCCGGCGTTACCGCGAAGCTCAGTCGCAGGCAGTTGCGATATTTTCCCGACGCGGAAAAAAGCGATCCGACCGCAATCTGAATATGCGAATCGCGCAGTTCGCGGTTGAGCCGCACGGCGTCAAACGCTTCCGGCAGTTCAACCCACATCATAAAGCCGCCCTGCGGACGCGAGACGCAGATGCCACAGGGAAAATAGTGGCGTACCCAGCAGCTGAAGCAGTCGTAGTTGCGCTGATAAAGCTGACGCATGCGGCGCAGATGCGGCTGATAGTAGCCCTGGCGAATAAACTCCGCCATCGCATGCTGCGCCAGCGTGTTACTGGAGCCGGTGGCGATATATTTCATATGCAGCACGCGATCGCGATAGCGTCCCGGCGCAACCCAGCCGATGCGCAGGCCAGGCGCTACCGTTTTCGAAAAAGAGCTGCACAGCAGCACCCGGCCGTCCAGATCGAACGATTTCAACGTGGTGGGCCGCGGATACTCCCAGGCCAGCTCGCCATAAACGTCGTCTTCAATCACCGCTACGTCAAAACGCTGCGCCAGCGTCAGCAGCGCGCGCTTACGCGTCTCCGGCATAATAAAGCCCAGCGGATTGTTGCAGTTAGGCACCACCATTACCGCTTTGATTGGCCACTGCTCAAACGCCAGCTCCAGCGCCTCCAGACTGATGCCGGTGACCGAATCGGTAGGGATCTCAATGGCGCGAATGCCGAAGCCGCGCAGAGTCTGCATAATGCCGTGAAACGACGGCGACTCTACCGCGATGATATCGCCTGGCTCGCATACCGCGCGGATCGAAACCGACAGCGCCTCATGGCAGCCGGTGGTAATGACGATATCGTCAACCGACAGCTGACAGCCGCTGTCGATCGCCAGCCGCGCCACCTGCTCGCGCAAGCCGGTTACGCCATACAGATTGTCGTAGCTGAGAAGCTGCGTTTCCTGCCGCTGCGCCTGCCGGCTGAGGATTTTCCACAGCGGTTTCAGGGTCGGCTGGGTGAGGTTGGGCATGCCGCTGCCCAGCTGCAGCATATCGCCTTCCTGACGGCTCTCGAGCAGATCCAGCACCGACTCCCATTGGGTAATCTCTACCGGGCGCTGCACCGGACGCGTCAGCGCCGGCACCGGCGGCGCGGCCTTGCGCGGCGCGACGAAATAGCCGGAACGCGGCTGCGGCGTAATCAGCTGCTTCTCCTCCAGCACGTGGTACGCCTGCTGCACGGTGCTAATGCTGACGCCATGCTCAAGGCTCAGCGTGCGCACTGACGGCAGCTTTTCGCCGCTGCGGTAGAGCCCTTGCTCAATGCGCTGCGCCAGATGCATCGCCAGCTGTTGATAACGCGTCATGTTCGGCTCCCGCCAGGCTGAGAAGTTAAAAAAACAGTACAGACAGGCTCATTTTTTACCATTCAGACGCCGCTTACGGCAATCTGTATGTTAAATAAAATCGAATTTTGCGTCTGTATCCTTTACGCCCTCAGGCAGAAACTAGTCCTCAGTTCATCTGATGAGGAAAGTAAAATGGGATACGAAGAAAACTGTGCGGCAAAACCTTTTTCAGTTACGCCCTGGTCTTTGCTACGCGCTATCGCGCGCAGCCTGAGGGCGCGCCACCAGCGGCGTAAGACGCGGCTGATCCTGCTGCAGCTCAGCGATGCGCAGCTCAAAGATATCGGCCTGACGCGCGGCGATATTGAAAGCGAGAGACGCTAGCGTGCTGAAGGGCCACGCAGCGCGCCTCGTTCTCTTTTACCCTGGCGGGCAGAAAGATCCTGTCCGCCAGCATGCAGCGCCCTTACGCGCAATAGCTACACCAGAGATTCATAGGGCAGGAAAAGTCCGGTTAAAAAATCGATAACCGTCTGCGTTCGTCGGGGCGTTAACCGCTTTTCCAGACGCAGCACCCACATATTCACTCTCTCTGTCCGCCACTCTTTTAGTATCTCAACCACTTCGCCGCTGGCGAAATCGGATGCGCCCAGCCAGGCAGGCGCCCAGCCAATGCCGCACCCGGCACGAATCATCTGCCACGCCGCCTGCCCGTCGTCGAACAGATAGCGCGAGTCGGGCTCCCAGCGCACCGCTCTGCCATCCTCAGGCGAACGAAAGCGCCAGGCGTCCGCCCGTCCTTTATTAAGATTCCAGAAACCTATCTGGCTATGCGCGCTGAGTTCGAAAGGCGTAGCAGGCTCGCCGTGCTGCGTGAGATAGCCGGGTGTCGCGCAGGCAACCCAGGGAAAGCTAAAGAGCTTGCGGGCGGAATGACCCGGCCAGGCTTCCAGCGGGCCAGAACGGATCACGAAGTCAAAGCCGCCGCTCGCTAAATCCACCATCGCATCGCTGAAGTGCATTTCCAGCGCGATCTCAGGGTGCGCGGCAAGAAAGGCCGGCAGCGCTGGCATGATACAGGCGCGCCCAAAAGAAGATGGCACGGAGATGCGCACCCGGCCGCTGGCGCCCTCGCCCTCTAAGCCGCTCAGCGCGCTTTCAACCTGAGAAACTTCCTCAAGCAGTCCGCGCGCCAGCATCAGCATTCTCTCGCCCTCTTCGGTCAGCGACAGCGCGTGCGTGGTCCGATGGAGCAGGCGCACGCCATGCTGGCTCTCGAACCGGCTTAACGCTTTAGAGACGGCTGAGGTGGTTGTGCCGGCACGGCGCGCGGCTTCGGCAAATGATCCGGCTTCAACGATACGCGCGAACCAGAGCAGCTGCGTCAGGCTGGATGAAAAGAGCGGTGTTGCCATCTGGTCAATATCTCCTTGCTGCCGGGCAGCCTACAAGCGCGTGGCTACCGCTGATAATGTTGAGCCTCTTAAAGGAGATCATGATATGAAATTTTTAGTTCTACTCACACCCGCTGCCGGTCGCGATCCGGCAGAGTTCAAGTCTTATGCGGTGGCAGAGATGCAGGCGGTATGGCATGACTATAAAGCTGGCGCGTTGCGAGAGATCTATTTTTCCCCCAGCCCGGTGATTGTTAGCGTTATTTACGAAACCTCCGCCCGTGACGAGCTGGAAACGCTGGTGGCGCGTTTGCCGATGGTCGAGGCCGGTTTACTCTCTGTGCAGATTATTGAAATGGGCCCGATGCACAGCTTCGAGGTGCTGTTTGCGCCCACGGCGGCATGAACCGCACGATACTCAGTCAGGTTTTCATTCAGGCTTCCCCCCCCGCAAGCATGCTTAACGGCTCACCTGAAGTGGCAGTTATCTCTTTTGCAGCCAAAAAAAAACCCTGCCGAGGCAGGGTTTTTATTACGCGAAGAGCGATTAGTCGTTGTCGCTGCCGCCGAGACCGGCGTTCAGCAGTTCAGCCAGGCTGGCAGAGGCTTCATCCGCAGTAACCTGCGGCGCTACCGGTGCTTCACCTGCGGCTTTACGACGCATACGATCCTGATGGTAAGCGTAACCGGTACCGGCCGGGATCAGACGACCCACGATGACGTTCTCTTTCAGACCGCGCAGTTCGTCGCGCTTGCCTGCAACAGCGGCTTCGGTCAGGACACGCGTGGTCTCCTGGAACGAGGCTGCCGAGATGAACGATTCGGTTGCCAGTGACGCTTTGGTGATACCCAGCAGATCGCGCATGTAGGTCGCGCCGATTTTGCCGTTCGCTTCGAGATCGCGGTTAGAGATCTTGATGCGAGAGACTTCCGCCTGCTCACCTTCCAGGAAGTCGGTGCTTCCCGCGCTCATGATGGTTGCTTTACGCAGCATCTGACGAACGATGACTTCGATGTGCTTATCGTTAATCTTAACGCCCTGCAGGCGGTAAACTTCCTGCACTTCGTTAGTGATGTAACGGGTCACAGCATGAACGCCACGCAGACGCAGAATGTCGTGCGGAGATTCCGGACCGTCGGAAACCACGTCACCACGCTCTACGCGCTCGCCTTCAAACACGTTGAGCTGACGCCATTTCGGGATCATCTCTTCGTACGGCTCGCTGCCATCAACCGGCGTAATCACCAGACGACGTTTACCTTTGGTCTCTTTACCGAAGGAGATGATACCGCTGATCTCCGCCAGGATTGCTGGCTCTTTCGGACGACGCGCTTCGAACAGGTCGGCAACGCGCGGCAGACCACCGGTGATATCCTTGGTACCGCCAGATTCCTGAGGCACACGCGCCAGGGTGTCACCAGAGCTGATTTTCTTACCATCTTCCAGCTGCACGATCGCTTTGCCTGGCAGGAAGTACTGAGCCGGCATGTCGGTGCCCGGGATCAGAACGTCTTCGCCCTGCTCGTCGACGATTTTCAGCGCCGGACGCAGGTCTTTACCACCAGCAGTACGCTCTGCGGTATCCAGTACCACCAGCGAAGAGAGACCAGTCAGTTCGTCAGTCTGACGCGTGATGGTCTGGCCATCAATCATGTCAGTAAAGCGAATGAAGCCGCTTACTTCGGTGATAACCGGCATGGTGTGCGGATCCCAGTTCGCTACGGTTTCGCCCGCTGCAACCTGTTCGCCGTCGCCTTTCGCCATGGTCGCGCCGTAAGGGACTTTATAGCTCTCTTTAGTACGGCCAAACTCATCGATCATTTTCAGTTCGACGTTACGCGAGGTAATAACCAGTTTGCCAGCGGAGTTGGTTACCGACTTGGCGTTGGTCAGTTTGATAGTACCTTTGTTCTTCACCTGAATGCTGGATTCAGCTGCCGCACGCGATGCCGCACCACCGATGTGGAACGTACGCATGGTCAGCTGTGTACCCGGCTCACCGATGGACTGTGCCGCGATAACACCGATCGCTTCACCTTTGTTGATGATGTGACCACGTGCCAGGTCGCGACCGTAGCAGTGCGCACATACGCCAAAATCGGTTTCACAGCTAACAACGGAGCGAACCTTGATGGTGTCGACAGAGTTCTGTTCAACCACATCACACCAGTGCTCATCCAGCAGCGTGTTACGCGGAACCAGGATGTCAGCGGTGCCCGGCTTCAGCACGTCTTCTGCGGTCACACGACCCAGTACGCGCTCGCGCAGCGGCTCTTTAACGTCGCCGCCTTCGATAACCGGCGTCATCATGATGCCTTCGAAGGTGCCGCAGTCGTCTTCGGTCACAACCAGATCCTGCGCAACGTCAACCAGACGACGCGTCAGATAACCGGAGTTCGCGGTTTTCAGTGCGGTATCCGCAAGACCTTTACGCGCACCGTGGGTTGAGATGAAGTACTGGAGTACGTTCAGACCTTCACGGAAGTTCGCGGTAATCGGCGTCTCGATGATGGAGCCGTCCGGCTTCGCCATCAGACCACGCATACCTGCCAGCTGACGAATCTGCGCCGCAGAACCACGCGCGCCGGAGTCAGCCATCATAAAGATGCTGTTAAAGGAAACCTGTTTCTCTTCTTCGCCGTCACGGTTAATCACGGTTTCAGTCGAGAGGTTTTCCATCATCGCCTTCGCTACGCGCTCGTTCGCCGCAGCCCAGATATCGATGACTTTGTTGTAACGCTCGCCCGCGGTAACCAGACCAGACTGGAACTGCTCCTGGATCTCAGCCACTTCCGCTTCCGCTTCGGTGATGATTTCCACTTTCTTCTCTGGGATAACCATGTCGTCGATGCCGACAGACGCGCCTGAACGGGCAGCGTAAGCGAAACCGGTGTACATGGTCTGGTCAGCAAAGATAACGGTCGGCTTCAGGCCCAAAATGCGGTAACAGGTGTTCAGCATTTTGGAGATAGCTTTTTTGCCCAGCGCCTGGTTAACGATAGAGAACGGCAGACCTTTCGGCACGATCATCCACAGGATGGCGCGGCCGATGGTGGTGTCGATGATGCTGGTTTTAGCGACCCACTCATCCTGCTCGTTTTTCTCGTGTTCGGTAATACGTACCTTCACGCGAGCGTGCAGCGATGCGAGGCCAGCGCGGTAAACACGCTCAGCTTCTTTCGGGCCGGTCAGCACCATGCCTTCGCCTTTGGCGTTAACACAGTCGCGGGTCATGTAGTACAGACCCAGTACAACGTCCTGAGACGGAACGATGATTGGCTCGCCGTTCGCAGGTGACAGGATGTTGTTGGTAGACATCATCAGCGCACGCGCTTCCAGCTGGGCTTCCAGCGTCAGCGGTACGTGAACTGCCATCTGGTCACCATCGAAGTCGGCGTTATAGGCCGCACACACCAGCGGGTGCAGCTGAATAGCTTTACCTTCGATCAGAACCGGTTCAAACGCCTGGATACCCAGACGGTGCAGCGTCGGCGCACGGTTCAGCAGAACCGGGTGCTCGCGGATAACTTCATCCAGGATATCCCAGACGACCGCTTCTTCGCGCTCAACCATTTTCTTCGCGGCTTTGATGGTGGTGGCCAGGCCACGCAGTTCCAGCTTGCCGTAAATGAACGGTTTGAACAGCTCCAGCGCCATTTTCTTCGGCAGGCCGCACTGATGCAGACGCAGGTATGGACCTACGGTGATAACAGAACGACCGGAGTAGTCAACGCGCTTACCGAGCAGGTTCTGACGGAAACGACCCTGCTTACCTTTGATCATATCGGCCAAAGATTTCAGCGGACGCTTGTTGGAACCGGTGATCGCACGACCGCGACGGCCGTTATCCAGCAGGGCGTCGACCGCTTCCTGCAGCATACGTTTTTCGTTGCGTACGATGATGTCCGGCGCAGCCAGATCCAGCAGACGCTTCAGACGGTTGTTACGGTTGATAACGCGACGATAGAGATCGTTCAGATCCGACGTAGCGAAACGACCGCCGTCCAGCGGAACCAGCGGACGCAGATCCGGCGGCAGCACCGGCAGCACGGTCAGGATCATCCACTCCGGCTTGTTGCCGGACTGTACGAACGCTTCCAGCAGCTTGATGCGCTTGGTCAGCTTCTTACGCTTGGTCTCGGAGTTGGTTTCGTTCAGCTCTTCACGCAGCTGCTCGCACTCTTGCTCCAGATCCATATTTTTCAGCAGAGCCTGGATCGCTTCGGCACCCATTTTCGCGTCGAATTCGTCACCGAACTCTTCCAGCGCGTCAAGGTACTGCTCTTCGGTCAGAATCTGACGTTTTTCGAGGTTGGTCATGCCACCTTCGACAACAACGTATGATTCAAAGTAGAGCACGCGTTCGATATCGCGCAGCGGCATATCCAGCAGCAGGCCGATACGGGACGGCAGCGACTTCAGGAACCAGATGTGCGCGGTCGGAGAAGCGAGTTCGATGTGGCCCATGCGCTCACGGCGCACTTTGGTCTGGGTCACTTCGACGCCGCACTTCTCACAGATCACGCCGCGGTGTTTCAGGCGCTTGTACTTACCGCACAGGCACTCGTAATCTTTTACCGGTCCGAAAATACGGGCGCAGAAAAGACCGTCACGCTCAGGCTTGAAGGTACGGTAGTTGATGGTTTCCGGCTTTTTCACTTCACCGAACGACCAGGAACGGATCATGTCTGGCGAAGCCAGCGCAATTTTGATCGCATCAAACTCTTCGGTCTTAGTTTGCGCTTTCAGAAACTTAAGTAAGTCTTTCACGGATTAGCTCCCGTCGGAGTGGAACTCTCAGGGGCGCGCAGCCGAAACGGCGCGCCCCATAACCAGTACTTGCGAGTGCTTACTCGTCTTCCAGCTCGATGTTGATGCCCAGCGAGCGAATCTCTTTCAACAGTACGTTGAAGGATTCCGGCATGCCCGGTTCCATCTGATGGTTGCCGTCGACGATGTTTTTATACATCTTCGTACGACCATTCACGTCATCAGACTTAACGGTAAGCATTTCCTGCAGGGTGTATGCCGCGCCGTATGCTTCCAGCGCCCACACTTCCATCTCACCGAAGCGCTGACCACCGAACTGTGCTTTACCACCCAGCGGCTGCTGAGTAACCAGGCTGTAAGAGCCGGTTGAACGCGCATGCATCTTGTCATCCACCAGGTGGTTGAGTTTCAGCATGTACATGTAGCCCACAGTGACCGGACGCTCGAACTGCTCGCCGGTACGGCCGTCAAACAGCGTGATCTGGCCGGAAGTCGGCAAATCGCCAAGCTGCAGCAGCTCTTTGATTTCGCTCTCTTTCGCGCCGTCGAACACTGGCGTCGCGATCGGCATACCTTTTTTCAGGTTCTCAGCCAGACGCAACACTTCGTCATCAGAGAAGGTGTTGAGGTCAACGCGCTGACGCACGTCCGCGCCCAGGTCATAGGCACGCTGGATGAATTCGCGCAGTTTCGCGACTTCTTCCTGACGCTTCAGCATGGCGTTGATCTTGTCGCCGATGCCTTTCGCCGCCATACCCAGATGCGTTTCCAGGATCTGACCGATGTTCATACGTGACGGTACGCCCAGCGGGTTCAGTACGATGTCGACCGGCGTGCCGTTCTCGTCGTAAGGCATATCTTCGATCGGGTTGATCTTGGAGATAACACCTTTGTTACCGTGACGGCCTGCCATCTTGTCGCCCGGCTGAATCTGACGTTTAACGGCCAGATACACTTTGACGATTTTCAGCACGCCCGGCGCGAGGTCATCGCCCTGGGTGATCTTACGACGCTTGGCTTCGAGTTTTTTCTCAAACTCGTGCTTCAGTTCGTCGTACTGCTCAGCCAGCTGCTCCAGCGCGTTCTGCTTCTCTTCGTCGGTCAGGCCCAGCTCCAGCCAGCGCTCGCGCGGCAGCTTGTCGAGCTTGTCGGCTTCTACGCCGCCGGAGATCAGCACGGCCTGGATACGGCCGAACAGGCCCGCTTCGAGGATCTGCAGTTCTTCAGACAGGTCTTTCTTCGCCTGCTTCAGCTGCATCTCTTCGATTTCCAGCGCACGCTTGTCTTTTTCCACGCCATCGCGGGTAAAGACCTGAACGTCGATAACGGTACCAGAAACGCCGTTCGGCACGCGCAGCGACGAATCTTTCACGTCGGAGGCTTTTTCGCCGAAGATAGCGCGCAGCAGTTTCTCTTCCGGCGTCAGCTGGGTTTCACCTTTCGGCGTGACCTTGCCCACCAGAATGTCGCCGCCGGTCACTTCTGCGCCGATATAAACGATGCCGGACTCATCCAGTTTAGAGAGCGCAGCTTCACCCACGTTCGGGATGTCAGCGGTGATCTCTTCTGGCCCCAGCTTGGTGTCGCGAGACACGCACGCCAGTTCCTGAATGTGGATGGTGGTGAAACGATCTTCCTGAACCACACGCTCGGAAACGAGGATGGAGTCTTCGAAGTTGTAACCGTTCCACGGCATGAACGCGACGCGCATGTTCTGGCCAAGCGCCAGTTCGCCCAGGTCGGTTGACGGACCGTCAGCCAGCACGTCGCCGCGCTCGACCGGCTCGCCCAGCGACACACACGGCATCTGGTTGATGCAGGTGTTCTGGTTAGAACGGGTGTACTTAGTCAGGTTATAGATGTCGATGCCCGCTTCGCCCGGATACATCTCGTCTTCGTTAACTTTGATAACGATACGGGATGCGTCGACGTACTGTACGGTACCGCCACGTTTCGCTACGGCGGTAACGCCGGAGTCGACCGCTACCGCGCGCTCCATACCAGTACCTACCAGCGGCTTATCAGCGCGCAGCGTCGGTACGGCCTGACGTTGCATGTTCGCACCCATCAGGGCGCGGTTAGCATCGTCGTGCTCCAGGAACGGGATCAGTGACGCACCGACGGAAACCACCTGCTGGGTGGAAACGTCCATGTAGTCAACCTGATCGCGGCTGAACAGGCTCGATTCGCCTTTGCTACGGCAGGTGACGAGATCGTCAACGAAGTGACCTTCATCATCCAGCTGGGCGTTCGCCTGAGCGATAACGTAGTTACCCTCTTCGATTGCAGAGAGGTAATGGATTTCGTCAGAGACCACGCCGTCGATAACGCGACGATACGGGGTTTCCAGGAAACCGTACTCGTTAGTCTGCGCGTACACAGACAGCGAGTTGATCAGACCGATGTTCGGACCTTCAGGGGTTTCGATTGGACATACGCGACCGTAGTGGGTCGGGTGTACGTCTCGAACTTCGAAGCCGGCGCGCTCGCGCGTCAGGCCGCCTGGGCCAAGTGCAGAGATACGACGTTTGTGCGTAATCTCAGACAGCGGGTTGTTCTGATCCATAAACTGTGAGAGCTGGCTGGAGCCAAAGAACTCTTTCACCGCCGCCGAAATCGGCTTGGCGTTGATCATGTCCTGCGGCATCAGCGTGTCGAGGTCGCCCAGCGACAGACGCTCTTTCACCGCGCGCTCTACGCGAACCAGGCCAACGCGGAACTGGTTTTCCGCCATCTCGCCTACTGAACGAATACGACGGTTGCCGAGGTGGTCGATATCGTCCACTTCGCCTTTACCGTTACGGATGTCGATCAGCTTCTTCATCACTTCGATGATGTCTTCTTTGCTCAGGATGCCTGAACCTTCGATTTCATCACGCAGCAGCGAGCGGTTGAACTTCATGCGGCCGACAGCCGACAGATCGTAACGATCTTCGGAGAAGAACAGGTTCTCGAACAGGTTCTCAGCAGCTTCACGCGTCGGCGGCTCGCCAGGACGCATCATGCGGTAGATCTCAACCAGCGCGCTCAGGCGATCGTTGGTTGGGTCGACGCGCAGGGTCTCGGAGATGTACGGGCCGTGATCCAGATCGTTGGTGAACAGCGTTTCGATACGCTTGTGGCCCGCCTGGCTCAGCTTAGCCAGCAGATCCATGGAAAGTTCCATGTTCGCCGGTACGATCAGTTCGCCGGTGCTCTCGTCGATGTAATCTTTCGCGACTACTTTGCCCGCGATATACTCAACCGGCACTTCGATATGCTGAATGCCATCTTTTTCCAGCTGACGAATGTGACGCGCAGTGATGCGACGGCCTTTTTCGACGTAGACGTTGCCGTTGGCTTCGATGTCGAATGAGGCGGTTTCGCCGCGCAGGCGCTCAGGCACCAGCTCCATCTGCAGCTTGTTATCGCGAATCTCAAACACCACTTTCTCGAAGAACAGATCGAGGATCTGCTCAGTGGTGTAGTTCAGCGCGCGCAGAATGATACTGGCCGGCAGCTTACGACGACGGTCGATACGTACGAACAGGTTGTCTTTCGGGTCGAACTCGAAGTCCAGCCATGAACCGCGATAAGGAATGATGCGTGCGTTATAAAGCACTTTACCCGATGAGTGGGTTTTACCTTTATCGCTGTCGAAGAAGACGCCAGGACTACGATGCAGCTGAGAAACGATAACGCGTTCGGTACCGTTGATAACAAAGGTACCGTTGTCGGTCATGAGCGGAATTTCGCCCATGTAGACTTCTTGTTCTTTAATGTCTTTTACGGTGCCTTCCGGCGCTTCGCGCTCGTAGATCACCAGACGCAGTTTGACGCGCAGCGGAGCAGAGAACGTCACGCCACGAATCTGACACTCTTTCACGTCAAAGACAGGTTCGCCCAGACGATAGCTGACGTATTGCAGCTCTGAGTTACCGCTGTAGCTCTGAATGGGGAAGACGGAACGGAAGGCTGCTTCCAGTCCGTACTGACCTTCCGAATCTTGCTCGATGAACTTCTGAAACGAGTCAAGCTGGATAGAAAGGAGATAAGGTATGTCCAGTACTTGCGGACGTTTACCAAAATCCTTACGAATACGTTTTTTCTCGGTATAGGAGTAAACCATAGGGTTCCTCAGCTAGCTGACAAGTCGACCCACGCTGTCCGTCCTGAAGGACAGTTCATGCAACACTATTTTGTTTGATTCATGCGGCACGGAGGCCACATGCAATACATCTTTCTATCACTCTTAAATCATTTCATTGCATTAGCATGGGCAGGGAACCCGCGCAGGAAAGCAGTATATTAAGTCGTCGATAGAAAAAGATATTGAAGAGCAGCGATGGACAAACAGTGCGAAACCCCATCAAGGCTCTTGAGCGCAAAAAGGCTGGTGACCCAAAAGCCACCAGCCATCAGCCTGATTTTACTCAGGCTGCAACCCAAAGGTTGTCTTACTTAACTTCAACGTCAGCGCCAGCTTCTTTCAGAGCAGCTTCAAGTGCAGCTGCGTCGTCTTTGCTGATGCCTTCTTTGATCACGCCAGTTGCTTCAACCAGGTCTTTGGCTTCTTTCAGGCCCAGACCAGTTGCGCTACGAACGGCTTTGATTACCGCTACTTTGTTCGCGCCAGCAGATTTCAGTACGACGTCGAATTCAGTTTTCTCTTCAACAGCTTCAGCCGGGCCAGCAGCTACAGCTACAGCGGCAGCAGCAGAAACGCCGAATTTTTCTTCCATAGCAGAAACCAGCTCAACTACTTCCATTACGGACATAGCGGCAACGGCTTCCAGAATTTGATCTTTAGTGATAGACATGACAATTGTTCCTAAGAATCAGAAAAAGTTTATACGTTAGCAAGTGCGAAAGAAAAGAATTTGGCCTTAAGCCGCTTCTTTTGCATCGCGAACAGCAGCCAGAGTGCGGACCAGTTTGCCAGCAGCGGCTTCTTTCATGGTCGACATCAGACGTGCCAGTGCTTCTTCGTAAGTCGGCAGCGTTGCCAGACGGTCAATTTGTGCCGCCGGGATCAGCTCACCTTCAAAGGCTGCAGCTTTGACCTCAAATTTTGCATTCGCTTTCGCGAAATCTTTGAACAGACGAGCAGCAGCGCCCGGGTGTTCCATAGAGTATGCAATCAGGGTCGGACCAACAAACGTGTCTTTCAGGCACTCGAACTGAGTACCTTCAACGACGCGGCGCAGCAGGGTGTTACGAACAACACGCATGTAAACGCCAGCTTCACGACCTGCTTTACGCAGTTCGGTCATTTTATCAACGGTAACGCCGCGAGAATCCGCAACAACCGCTGACAGCGCGCCTTTGGCTACTTCGCTGACTTCAGCAACAATCGCTTGTTTGTCTTGAAGATTTAATGCCATTAGCTTTTGCTCCTGGATTTTGGCCGGAGATGAATTTCTCCGGAACTCACTTCACCTACCGACCCAAAGGAAGGTAAGCGCTAAAACACGGTGAGCAGAATCCAGTTAAGAAAAAATTCTTTTTGGCTCTGTCACCGTCTACGCAGGGGATTAAGCGTCACATCCGAAGATGGGCCGCGCCTGCGGTCTTGGACGGAGGCCAGGAAAGGCCTGGCTCCAACCTACCCCGCCGTTTCCGTCGCCTCGCCGAAGCGAAGGCGAAAGTCACAGCGGGATATAAATTCAGTGTCTGTTTTACCAGAACAACGGGCGTAAGATTCTAGGTGAATTTTTCGCCCGTTTCAAGCAGCAATTAGTTTGCTGCTGCGTTCAGACCCGCCTGGTCGATGGCAATGCCAGCGCCCATGGTGGTAGACAGGCTGATTTTCTTGATGTAAACGCCTTTCGCCTGAGCAGGTTTCGCTTTTTTCAGCGCAACCAGCAGAGATTCCAGGTTTTCTTTCAGCTTGTCAGCGTCGAAGTCCACTTTACCGATGGTAGTGTGGATGATGCCGTTTTTGTCGTTACGGTAGCGAACCTGGCCCGCTTTAGCGTTTTTAACCGCTTCAGCAACGTTCGGCGTTACGGTACCGACTTTCGGGTTCGGCATCAGGCCGCGCGGACCCAGAACCTGGCCCAACTGGCCAACAACGCGCATCGCATCCGGAGAAGCGATAACCACGTCAAAGTTCATTTCGCCTTTTTTGATCTGGTCAGCCAGATCTTCCATACCTACCAGCTCAGCGCCAGCTGCTTTAGCAGCTTCAGCGTTTGCGCCCTGGGTAAAGACGGCAACGCGTACTGAACGACCAGTACCGTGCGGCAGAACGGTCGCACCACGAACGTTCTGGTCAGATTTACGTGCGTCGATGCCGAGGTTAACGGCAACGTCCACGCTCTCTACAAACTTAGCGGTAGCCAGTTCTTTCAGCAGAGCAACGGCTTCAGTAACGTCGTACTGTTTGGTCGCATCAACTTTGTCACGGATCACGCGCATGCGCTTGGTCAGCTTAGCCATTTCTTAGTCCTCCACTACCAGGCCCATGGAACGAGCGGTACCTTCGATAGAGCGAGTCATCGCTTCTACGTCAGCACCAGTCATGTCCGCAGCTTTGGTTTCTGCGATTTCACGTACCTGAGCACGGGTTACTTTACCGACTTTATCTTTGTTCGGCTTACCAGAACCAGACTTGATGCCCGCTGCTTTTTTCAGCAGAACGGCGGCCGGCGGAGTTTTGGTAACGAAGGTGAAAGAACGGTCGCTGTATACGGTGATAACAACCGGAGTAGGCAGACCTTTCTCCAGGGATTCGGTTTTGGCGTTGAACGCCTTACAGAATTCCATGATGTTAACGCCCTGCTGACCCAGAGCCGGACCTACCGGTGGGCTCGGGTTAGCCATACCTGCTGCAACCTGCAGCTTGACGTAGGCTTGTACTTTCTTGGCCATGATTTTTCCTCAGTTGGGTATAACGCCTGAAAAACAGGCTCCCCGTGATAACAGTTCACACGCTGTTGCCAGCGCATAAAAACAAAAGGCGCGAAATTATAGTTAAATTTCGCGCCTGCTGCAAGAGTCAAAATGTGAGCAAGGTGATTAACCTTTCTCCACCTGTCCGAAGTCCAGTTCGACCGGCGTTGCGCGGCCAAAGATTGAAACGGAAACTTTCAGGCGGCTCTTCTCGTAATCCACTTCTTCGACCACGCCGTTGAAGTCGGCAAACGGGCCATCGTTGACGCGCACCATTTCGCCCGGTTCGAACAGCGTTTTCGGACGCGGCTTGTCACCCACCTGCTGCAGGCGGTTCATGATCGCATCCACTTCTTTATCGCTGATCGGCGCTGGACGGTCAGAGGTGCCGCCGATGAAACCCATCACGCGCGGTACGCTGCGCACCAGGTGCCAGCTGGCGTCATTCATCACCATCTGCACCAGCACGTAGCCAGGGAAAAATTTGCGTTCACTTTTACGACGCTGACCGCCGCGGATCTCTACCACTTCTTCAGTAGGAACCATGACGTCGCCGAAAAGCTCTTCCATGTTGTGCAATTTGATGTGCTCGCGCAGCGACTGTGCTACGCGGCCTTCAAAGCCGGAAAACGCCTGCACGACGTACCAGCGTTTTTTTGGAGCTTCAGACATCTCAGAACCTCAGGCCAGTGATAAACGATACCAGACGGACCAGAATACCATCCAGCCCCCACAAAATCAGTGACATCACGGCGGTAACCGCGGCAACGATTAACGTGGTATGCAGCGTTTCCTGGCGAGTCGGCCAAATGACCTTACGCATTTCGGTGCGTGCTTCACGCGCAAAAGCCACGGTTGCTTTGCCTTTGACCGTCAGCAGCGCAATGCCGCCCGCGGCCGCAATCAGCACCACGACGGCCAGCGCACGTAATGGCAGCGTCACATCGCGATAGATATAATTGCCTACGATGGCTACCAGCAGCAATGCAACAACAGCCAGCCACTTTATCGCTTCCAGGCCGCGCCCGCTCCCTTGAGCTTCGGTATTCGCACTCATAAACCAACCTGCCACAATAATTCAGAAACTATTTTGCCCCGCAAGGCGAGGCATCCAAACCGAATGAGCTTTTGGGCGTAACTCGGTATCCTACGCCGCGCAACAGAGCCTGTCTCAGCAATGATTATGATCGAAAATCACTGATGAGCCAGGTTCTATATAACAGCGTGCAAAAAGGGCATCAAATGATGCCCTTTCCGTATGCATTGCGTCAAATGTTATCGTAATTAAGCGATAACTTCAGCAACAACGCCCGCGCCAACGGTACGGCCGCCTTCGCGGATTGCGAAGCGCAGACCCTGGTCCATCGCGATCGGATGGATCAGAGTAACGGTCATTTTGATGTTGTCGC
>Ga0209371_1001129_pt1 | contig 19621 bp, 16 predicted proteins | sample AgamicAtAmrz_FD_187165 | JGI IMG/M metagenome (GOLD analysis project Ga0209371, IMG submission 187165) | Agave microbial communities from Guanajuato, Mexico - At.Am.rz (SPAdes) (version 2) | ecosystem: Host-associated > Plants > Roots > Rhizosphere | place: Guanajato, Mexico | collected 2012-06-07
TCTGAAGTAACGTAGATTTGCCTGAGCCATTTCGTCCAACTATCCCCATTGTTTCACCCTTTGGTAAAACAAAAGAAACATCTTTTAAAGCCCAAAAATCTTCATGGTAAGCACGGCTTTCACGCCCCACAACCCGGTCTACTTTTGGCACAATAAACTGTTTTAATCTTCGTACTGGATTTTCATACACCTGAAAACATTTACTTACGCCATCTATTACAATCGCATTTTCATTAAAGGACATCAGCAAAACCTTTTCGTGTTTTTTGGAACCAGGCGTAACACAGCCACATTACCAATAGCGAGATAAGTGTGTAGATTCCAATACCAGAAAAATCAGGTAACTTGCCCCATATAAGTACCGCTCTGGCCTGCTCAATGATGAACGTTAACGGATTAAGCATTATGAGCGGGCGCAACTTTTCGGGGAGAGAAGATATCGGATAAAATACCGGTGATAAAAACATCATTACGGTCATGATTATGGTAATTGTCTGCCCCACATCTCGTAGATAGACACCTAATGATGATAAAAACCAGGTCAGCCCCAGAGTCAGTAAGGCCAATGGTAAAATAACAACGGGTATAAAAACGAGTGTCCAATGGATGTAACCATTGAATATGAAAAAGGCGATAATTAAAACGAGCATGCTAATAAAGCTATGAAAGAGCACGCTCAAAAAGCTCACAACCGGTAATATTTCTAAAGGAAACACTACTTTTTTAACATAGTTTACGTTGCCAAGTATCAGGGAGGGGGCACGACTGAGCGTTTCGGCAAAAAGACCATGAATAATCAGACCGACAAACAGAATCACGGCAAAATCAGTCTTTGATTCATTCAGTGCTCCAGCGGTTCCCCACCGTGCTTTGAAAACGACTGAAAAAACGAAAGTGTAAACCATGAGCATAAAAATGGGGTTAATAAAAGACCACAAAATTCCCATTGTCGAACCGCGATAACGACCAACAACCTCTCGTTTAGTCATCTGGAAAATAAGATTTCGATTTGCCCATGTCTGACGAATCAGAGAAAAGAGTGAGGTAGATCTCGAACTATGCGGATTCATTAGTAATCTCTTAAAAGCTTGAGCTGGGGTTTTTACTTCTCTCACGAACTAATTTTGACTCTCAACTAATACCGTCCCGACAATGATGATTGTCAAAAACATTATGAGGGATCTTTTGACGCTGTTGAAAGGCAACCGTTCCTGTTCATTAAAAATCTGGCGTAAACTGAATTTTTCTCAATTATTATTGATTTAGTCTTTAGTAAAATTTCAGAAGCACCACGCCTTAAAACAAGTTAAGGATGGCCTTTTTATTTGGCTCATCCTTAATTTCAACGACTAAAAATAATCATTTCAGCTCGGATAACAGTAGCCCGGCTTTGTCTTTTTCAGACAGGATAGGCTCTGAAACAGGCCAGTCAATGCCTAGCTCAGGGTCATTCCATGCCAGACAACCTTCGCTTGAAGGATCATAATAGTTCGTGCATTTATATTCGAAATCTGCATACTCTGAAATAACAACGAAGCCATGTGCTAAGCCCGGCGGAACCCAGAATTGCGTCTTGTTTTCTTCCGAAAGATAAACTCCAACCCACTGTTTATAAGTTGGTGATTCAGGTCGGATGTCGACCGCGACATCATATACTTCACCTCTTACCACACGGACCAGCTTGCCTTGGGGGTTATTTCGCTGGAAATGCAAACCTCTTAACACATTTTTTGCTGAGCGCGAATGGTTGTCCTGTACAAACTCACCTTCGATATTGAGCACACGCTTATATTTTTCACTCTGGAAAGTTTCCAGGAAAAACCCGCGCTCATCACCAAAAACTTTAGGCTCAATGATTTTTACATCAGGAATTTTAGTATCAATAATATTCATTATAAACGTCCTTCCACCAAAGCCATCAGGTATTTGCCATATTCATTTTTAAGATACGGCTTAGCCAGTTCCTGTAATTGCTCTTTATTAATGAAACCCATTCTGAAGGCAATTTCTTCCGGACAAGCAACTTTTAAACCCTGACGTGATTCAATAGTCTGGATAAAATTGTTGGCTTCCATCAGACTCTGATGCGTACCGGTATCCAGCCAGGCATGTCCACGGCCCATGATGGAAACAGAAAGCTTACCCTGCTCCATGTAAATACGGTTGATGTCCGTAATCTCAAGTTCACCACGAGGTGATGGCGCAAGATTTTTAGCCATTTCTACAACACTGTTGTCATAAAAATAAAGACCGGTCACCGCATAGTTGCTGCGTGGATGTTCAGGTTTTTCTACCAGTGAAATCGCTTTGCCTTCGCTGTCGAATTCCACAACGCCATAACGCTCAGGATCGGTAACATGATAAGCAAAGACAGTTGCCCCATCATCCTTAAGAGATGCGGTTTCAAGCTGCTTATACAGGTCATGCCCGTAGAAGATATTATCACCCAGGATGAGCGCGACAGAATCATTACCAATAAACTCTTCACCAATGATGAACGCCTGAGCAAGGCCATCCGGGCTTGGTTGCACTTTGTACTGAATAGATATGCCCCACTGAGAACCATCGCCCAACAGGCTCTCAAAGCGCGGTGTATCCTGTGGTGTACTGATGATCAGAATATCGTTGATCCCTGCCAGCATCAGCGTACTGAGCGGATAGTAGATCATTGGCTTATCATAGACCGGGAGCAATTGCTTGCTGACTGCCATCGTTACCGGATAGAGGCGCGTGCCTGAGCCACCAGCGAGAATAATGCCTTTATTCTTTTTCACAATTTCACCTTAAATGGTCAGGCCGCTATAGCGGCCTGTTTCGATTAAATAAGCGTTTCAAGCAACATACGTTCAACGCCGACCATCCAGTTGGGCAGGTTCAGACCAAAGGCCTGTTGAAACTTCTCTGTATTGAGTCTCGAGTTTGCCGGGCGTTTAGCCGGTGTCGGGAACGCACTGGTTGGCACAGCATTGATCGTCTGTACCTGAAGTTCGACGCCCTGCGCTCTGGCAAACTCTATGACTTTAGTGGCATAGGCATGCCAGGTGGTCTCACCCGACGCGACAAGATGATAAATGCCAGCAACGGCCTGATTTTTCAGCGCCACTCTGATCGCGTGAGCGGTGCTATCTGCAATCAACTCAGCGCCCGTCGGTGCGCCAGACTGGTCGTTGATGACTGACAGGGATTCCCGATCTTTTGCTAGTTTCAGCATCGTTTTAGCAAAGTTATTACCCTTCGCGGCATAGACCCAGCTGGTGCGGAAAATCAGGTATTTCGTCATATTGCTGACAATAGCCTGCTCCCCTTCCAGCTTGGTCTGACCGTAGGTATTAAGCGGTGCTGTTGCATCGTCTTCACGCCATGGTTGATTACCAGAGCCGTCAAAAACATAGTCGGTAGAGTAATGGATTAACCATGCACCGATTTCTTCAGCGGTCTCAGCCAGAGCCTTGAGAGAAGTGGCATTGACCAGTCGGGCTTTATCCTGCTCTGACTCAGCTTTATCTACCGCGGTGTAAGCGGTCGCATTAACGATCACAGCGGGTTTAATCTTCCGCACTGTTTCAGCTACGCCTTCGGGATTCTCAAAATCGCCGCAGTAGTCAGTAGACTGACGGTCCACCACGATCAGATTGCCCAATGGAGCCAGTGCACGTTGCAATTCCCAGCCGACCTGTCCGTTTTTACCAAACAACAAAATATTCATTAGCTACGCTTCTCGTAGTTTTGTTCGATCCAGTTCTGATATGCACCGCTCTTCACATGCTCAACCCACTGTGAATTGTTGAGGTACCATTCAACGGTTTTCTTCAGGCCCGTTTCAAAGGTCTCTTCCGGTTTCCAGCCAAGGTCTTTTTCAATCTTCGCGGCATCAATGGCGTAGCGGCGATCGTGTCCCGGACGGTCCTGAACATAGGTGATCTGATCACTGTACGGGGTCGCTTTTGGACGCAGCTGATCCAGCAGCTCGCAGACTTTCAGCACAACATCGATATTTTTCTTTTCGTTATGACCACCGATGTTGTAGGTGGTGCCAGTCTCTGCATTCTTAACCACGGTATAGAGCGCGCGCGCATGGTCTTCAACATAGAGCCAGTCACGAATCTGGTCGCCTTTGCCATAGATAGGCAGTGGTTTACCTTCCAGCGCATTGCTGATGATCAGTGGAATGAGTTTTTCCGGGAAATGATAAGGACCGTAGTTGTTTGAACAGTTGGTTACGATGACCGGCAACTTATAGGTGCGGCCCCATGCACGAACCAGATGATCACTGGCTGCTTTCGTTGAGGAGTAAGGACTGCTGGGTGCATAAGGGGTTTCTTCAGTGAATAGCGGTAATTCACCATCCATTTCATCCGGATGCGGCAGGTCACCATAAACCTCATCAGTCGAGATGTGATGAAAACGGAAGGCTGCTTTACGTTCTTCAGGCAATGCACTCCAGTACTGGCGACTTGCTTCTAATAGTGCGTAGGTGCCTACCACGTTAGTCTGAACAAATTCTGCCGGGCCGGTGATTGAGCGGTCTACATGGCTTTCAGCGGCCAGATGCATGATGGCATCAGGCTGAAATTCATTTAATGCTTCAGTGATAGCCTGGCCGTCGCAGATATCAATCTGCTTAAAGGTGTAGCGAGGATTACTGCTCACCTCTTTCAACGATTCAAGATTGCCTGCATAGGTTAGTTTATCAACGTTTATGACTTCATCATTTGTATTGTTGATTACATGACGCACAACCGCTGAACCGATAAAACCTGCACCACCAGTGATAAGAATCTTCATAACGTGTTTATTCCTGACAAGCTATCTGAGGCATGGGCGCCTGAATAAAAAGCAGACAATCATAAGCGTTTTCAGAGCACGCTACCGCCCCTGGGTTACAGCTCCCACGATGCTGATTATCTTTGACCGAATGTATATGCTGACAACGCTAACCCGCCAGATTTTCAGCATTCAATTGATTGATATCACTTTATTAATGAAATTATTTAAGTGGGTTTATCATTCAACAATCGTAAATTCTATCACTGAGGTATAGCTATTACGAATAAAATGCGTTTATGACACAGGTGTTAGTTCAACTAATGAGCATTTTATCGGGGCAGGCGATGGTTGCTGATGCGTCAGAGTGATGCAATCAGAATAGTGAGAAAGGTCTGATAAGATAATTCAAATCAATTAAAAGAAAGGCGAACCGGAGTTCGCCTTTCTTTTCAACTACCTGAACCCATCCGGGTTCTTGCTCTGCCAGTTCCACGTATCGCGCATCATCTCATCGATGCCGCGCGTCACGCGCCAGTCGAGCTCACTGTTTGCGAGTGATGCATCGGCCCAGAACGCAGGCAGGTCGCCGTCACGACGTGGCTTGATTTCAAACGGAATCGCCTTGCCGGAAGCCTTCTCAAACGCTTTGATCATCTCCAGCACGGAGAAGCCTTTGCCGCCGCCCAGGTTAAAGGCGGTGTAGCCTTCTACTTTGCTCAGATGATCCAGCGCTTTCAGGTGGCCTTCCGCCAGGTCAACCACATGGATGTAGTCACGCAGGCAGGTGCCATCTGGCGTATCGTAGTCGCCGCCAAACACACCCAGCTTCTCCAGACGGCCAATCGCGACCTGCGCGATGTACGGCAGCAGGTTGTTCGGGATGCCGGTCGGGTCTTCACCGATTTCGCCAGACTCGTGCGCGCCAACCGGGTTGAAGTAACGCAGCGCAATCGCCTTGAACTTCGGCTCTGCTTTAGCGAAGTCGCGCATAACGAACTCAGTCATCAGCTTAGAGGTGCCGTATGGACTGGTGGTGCCACCAATTGGGGTAGTCTCAACGTAAGGAACCGGTGCATCTGCGCCGTAGACGGTGGCTGATGAGCTGAAGATGAAGTTCCAGACACCAGCATCACGCATCTCTTCCAGCAGCACTACAGTACCTGCAACGTTGTTCTCGTAGTACTCCAGCGGCATACGGGTCGACTCACCCACCGCTTTAAGCGCTGCGAAGTGAATGACGGCTGAAATGCTGTTGGCCGCGAACAGGTCACGCAGACAGGCACGGTCACGGATATCGCCTTCAACGAAGGTCGCTTTTTTATCCGCCAGTTTCTCAACGCGGTTGATCGCTTCGCGTGAGGCGTTGCAGAGGTTATCCAGAACCACAACATCATCACCGCGCTGCAACAGCGCCAGTACCGTATGGGAGCCGATATAGCCTGCTCCGCCCGTTACTAAAATTGCCATGTGAGCTCCTTTCAATCTGCCGCGCAGGACGCGGCGATTTAATTACTTTTGTTTTGCGAGAATCGTCTGGATAGCTTCGCGGAAATCGCGACCCTGCGCGTTGTTGCGCAGTCCGTAGGAGACGAACGCCTGCATGTAACCGAGTTTACGACCGCAGTCGAAACTGTGACCAGTCAGCAGAGAGACATCAACCGTTTTGTGCTTGCTCAGGCTGGCGATCGCATCGGTCAGCTGGATACGGCCCCAGGCGCCTGGCTCAGTGCGCTCCAGTTCTGCCCAGATATCAGCAGAAAGCACATAACGGCCTACCGCAGCCAGATCAGAGCTCAGTCCGGCTGTATCTTCAGGCTTCTCAACGAAATCGGTGATGGTGCTGATGTCGCCTGGGTGATCGATCGGCTCTTCCGTGGTGATCACAGAGTACTCAGAGAGATCGGACGCTGGCATGTGCTGCGCCAGGACCTGGCTGTGGCCGGTCTCTTCAAAACGGGCAACCATCGCTGCGAGGTTATAACGCATGTGGTCCGCAGTTGAGTCATCCAGCAGGACGTCCGGCAGCACCACCACGAACGGGTTATCACCGATCATCGGACGGGCGCAGAGAATGGAGTGACCCAGGCCCAGCGGCTGCGCCTGGCGCACGTTCATGATGGTGACGCCGGGCGGGCAGATAGACTGCACTTCGCTCAGCAGCTGACGCTTCACGCGCGCTTCAAGCAGCGCTTCCAGCTCATAGGTGGTGTCGAAGTGGTTTTCTACGGCATTTTTCGATGCATGCGTGACCAGCACAATCTCTTTAATACCTGCGGCAACACACTCGTCAATGATGTACTGGATCATCGGTTTGTCGACGACAGGCAGCATCTCTTTCGGAATGGCTTTAGTCGCAGGGAGCATATGCATACCGAGGCCCGCAACCGGGATTACTGCTTTAAGCTTGGTCATATTTATTCCGTTTAATAAAATGAAGATGTGGGTCGATTATGCAGGATCGGCCGGAAGAGCAAGTATAATCTTTATCTGAAAAGCGGACAGTAACTCTCTGTCACAACTTGGAAATTCGGCATTTTGCCCATTGCCAGCGACACTATAAACTGAACAAAGACAATCAGTAATCGAATATTGCCACTGTGATCTGGAGCACTCTTCTTTGCATGGCTGAGACCAGCCATAAATGAAAACGGGCGACCCTGAGGTCGCCCGTTGATATATCTGTATGGTAATTACAGCCAGCCTTCAAACCACTCTGGCATCACAAACAGATTAAAGTGATTTACCAGCATCATCACGCCAACAAATACCACCGACACGGCCACCCACTGCCGGGCATACGGGATAAACCGAATGCCAATCACCGGCTTGATAAAGAACGGATGCGCCAGTGCCGAGATCAGGATCTGCGAGATAGAGAGCGTCAGCGCGACGTAGAGCACGTTTGGCCAGATAAAGGTGGTCGCCAGCACCGCCAGAACCACAATACTCGCCACGATGTTCCAGTAGAACTCCACGTTAGTGCGTCCGTTGGCCTGCGAAATCGCCCCGGTCAGTCCGCCCATCGGCCGCAGCATGCCAAACAGCAGCATCAGCGGGATCAGGTGATAAACCTGCTCATGTGACGCGCCATACAGCACACGCACGATAACCGGTGAGAAGATACCAATAGCCAGATACATGGCGCTGCTGAACAGCATGATCCCCAGCGTACCTTTCAGGAACAGCTTTTTCAGCTGCTCGGCATCGTGCTGTTTCTCAGCAAAGCGCGGCAGTGCCAGACGGTTAATCACCGGCGTGACCAGCTTCAGCGGTTGCAGCACCAACTCTTTCGCCAGTGAGTAAACGCCCAGCATCTCTGCGCCCATGACTTTACCGACCACCAGCGCATCGGCCTGGGTACGCAGCTGGTTAATGGTCTGCGAACCGAGCTGATAGCTGCCATAGCGAATCGCGCCGAAGAAGGTCGCTTTGTCGAACTCCCAGGTCGGACGCCATGACTTCTCACCCAGCGCAATCATGCAGAGGATGCGGGTAAAGGCGTTGATGAACAGACCCAGAATCGCTGCCGCCACCGTCAGCGAAGTGAACTCCAGCATCGCGACCACACAGAGGAAGGCAAACAGCTTGGTACCCATCTCAATCTTCGCCAGCGAGACCATCCGCTTGGTTTTGATGTAGTGCGCCTGATACTGCGACAGATGACCCAGCACCAGGAAATTCAGGCTCGTCAGCATGATCAGCCCGGTCAGCTCCGGCAGATGATAGAACCAGGAGACCGGGAAGGCGATCAGCAACATGATCAACCCGGTACACAGGCTGAGAGAGACGTTCACCCAATAGATGGTGCTCTGCTCACGACGGGTAATGTTCTGGCGATGCACCAGATAACTGCTCATCCCCATATCCTGCAGCACACCCGCCACCGCCAGGATGGCGTTGATGATGGCTAACAGCCCCAGCTCGTGGGTTTCCAGTTTGCGGGCGAGAAAGCTCAGCTGTGCAACCTGCAGCACCGCGGAAAAGCAGGTGCTGCCAAACAGCCAAATCGCCTGTGACTTAAATCCACTCACACCAGTCGCTCCAGAATCTGTGCCAGTTCGCCATAGGCGATATGCTGATTAAATTCAGTCTCAACTTTGTGACGTGCGGCTGCGACGACCGGCGCCACATCCACTTCACCCTGAGACAGTTTCAGCAGCGTCTCCGCCAGCGCTTCAGGATCGTCCTCTTCCACCAGCCAGCCAGACACGTTGTTCTCAATCAGCTCCGGAATGCCGCTGTGGAAGGTTGAGACCACCGGCAAGCCGACCGCCATCGCCTCCATCAGAGCAACCGGGATCCCTTCCATATCGCCATCTGCAGCAGTTTTGGACGGCAGCAGGAAGATGTCAGCCTCGCTCAGCGCACGACGGATCTCCTCCTGCGGCTTAAAGCCCGGCATGCTGACACAATCTTCCATCCCCTCGCGAGCGATGAAATCACGCATCATCTCATCCTGATCGCCGTTGCCGATAATGGTGTACTGAAACTGACCGCCACGCTGCTTCAGGATGGCGCTGGCTTTCACCGCCACATCCAGGCCTTTTTTCTCAGTCAGACGCGCCACCGAAACGATACGCAGCGGCGTATGGAACGCCTGACGCGGCTGGAAGTTAAACTTCTCCGGCTCAATGCCCATACGCGTTACGTGAATTTTCTCCGGCGGGCAGCCCATCTCAATCAGCTTGTTCTCCCATAGATGGCTGATAGGCAGCATCAGCTCACTCTGGCGGAACAGATTCACGTAGTCGAGTTTGTGCTCTTCCAGAATGTGACGACGGGAAATATCAGCGCCATGAAACACGGTCGCCTGTTTACCCTTAAGCACGCCCAGTTCACGCAGCTTGTTTGCCAGTGCACCGGCATAGCCGAAATGCACCAGAAACACATCTGCGGTAAAGGTCTGCTTAGCATTCGCCACAATCGACGGCAGCAGCAGTTTGCTGGACTGCGCGCCATAACGGCGCACATTCAGCGAACGCAGCAGCGACGGCTTCGTCACTTTTGGCAGCACCAGTTTGATACGCTGGTTGAGCTTATCGACAATTGAGACTTTCTCTTCCGGCAGCAGATAGTGGGTCTTCGCCGCCAGACCATACTCATCAAACGCCGCATGCCGGTTCACTAAATCGCCGGGAAAGACTGAAATAATCTCCACCTCGTAACCGGCATCAATAAAATGGGTCACCTGATTTAGTACGAATGTCTCAGAGGCAACCGGGAAACGCATGGTGAAAAAAGTCAGTTTCATCACATTACCCTAATACTTTGAGAATCTCTTCAGTGATCCGGTTGCCAATTTCCCTTTCATTCGCAACGGCCGTGTCGACCTTAAGCTTAATGTTGTCGTAGTCGGCAAGAACGGTTTTCACCTTGTCGATCAGCGAGCCGTCCATCAGGCTTTTCACATCGGTTGCCATCTGCGGCAGACCAAGCTGGTTCATCACACCCATCGACTTGTGCTCATAGTTGATCGCCACAGCCGGGGTGCCAAAGTTCATGGAGATAATCGCCGAGTGCAGGCGGGTACCGATGGTCAGATGGCAGTGACTCAGCAGGATGCCCAGTTCCAGGTCATTAAACTCGTCCATGATGACATGGTAATGTTCAGGCTGCGCCACGTGGTCACGCAGCGTCAGCGCCACCATGCGGTCATCTTTGGCATAGCTGTCGATGCCGGTACAGGTGGAGAACGCGACAACCTGATAACCTTCAGCAATCATCGCATTGATTACCCGACCAAAGGCTGCTTCATACTCTTTCTGCGTCACGCCTAGACGTTTATCAAATGGCGCCAGTTCACGCACGGTGATCGCGATGGTTTTACGGCCAGCGATAATACCCTGCCAGTAGAGCAGGTTGTGGCTCGGGTTCTCCACTTCACGCGCACGCACCAGGAATGCAGTATCCACGCCAGAGGCAACTTTAGAGCTGGTCACGCCATCGCGCTTCATCAGGTCAAGGCTGACCGACTCACGCAGTACCAGGCTGTCGACCCGATCAAAGACAAAGTTCGCCAGCGCATTGACGCGCGGGTTCTGGAAAGGTCCCACTGAGTGGCCGATCAGGTAGATCGGCTTTTTCGCCATCAGCGCACAGAGCGCATGATCAAACTGGGTCACGCCATAGAGATCGACGAAGAAGGATCCGCCAACCTGAATAATCGCATCATATTTTGCCAGGCTTTCGGTAAAGGTCTTCAGGTGCGGCGGCACAGAGAATGACTTAAAGATCCCGCCCTTGCCCAGATGCGCCATCATGATATCGGGCATCAGACGGTTCGCCACTTTACGCTTAAACGAACCGACCAGACCTTTACCAGATTTGCTGTTGTGCAGATACAGCGCATCCTGCTGAATATCCTGCTGGAGCAGATAACCGGAGCTGGTTGGATAACGGCTAATAACATCAATGTCTAAATCACTGCGTGCAGACTTCATCGAATCGATCAGTCCACGAAGAATCGCGCCATCCCCGCGATTCCCACACGTATGGTTACCCACCAATAAAATTTTCATAACAACTCCGAATAAATTTTTTTAATTCTGAAAGCCGCCCAGATCCGTAATGGGCAAAATGAACTCTGATTAAAGTAATGCTTTACGGGATAACGCACCCAAAGGTACAGCTCCTGTCAAAATCGGCCGCCTCCATTATGGCGGCCGTGAGGCAAGGTATTACGACTTAATCGCGAAGTAAGGCAGCGCAACCTGTTTGCCGTTAATCACCACGGAAACAAAGCCTTCCGGCTTACTGGTATCGACCTGATCGGCGGAGAGTGGACGGGAAGCCATCAGCAGATCGCCCTGCTCGTTGGCCCCCACGCCCGCTTTGCCGTTGTGCAGGCTGAAACGCTGCGGCGCGCGTTTGGCCGCGTCACCCGATGGCGGATTGCCCTTCTCCATCTTCGCGTTGACCCGCGCACAGCGTCCGGTGACAAAGCGATCTTTACCGGTGGTTTTCACCAGCACGGCCGCCGACGGCGTCCAGCCCGCCAGTTTAACGAAGATACGGATATCGGTGTCATGCTCTGCCACATAGCGCACATCCACAATCGGGCTGCTGCCTTCGGCTGACCAGCTCGCTTCCGACAGGTCTTTCTTGCGCTGCACGTGGATCACTGCGCGACCGCCGGTGGTCTTGTCGCCAATCAGGTTCATCAGCGGTTTATCACCACTGCCGTTACTGAACTGCGACTGACCAAAAATTTCGATCTCCCACGAATCCCCCACCGTCGGTGAGTAAAGGCTGCCGAGATCAAACCAGGTCTCCTGATTAGTGTTGTTCTCTAAACGCCAGCGCGAGGTGATGTAGTTGTATTTCAGGCTGCCATCCAGCGCAACGCCGTAAGATTCCACACGGGTCGATCCCATTTCCCAGATACTGAGCAGACGATCGCCCTGCATGGAATTATCGATCCAGCTTCCCGACTGCAGGCTGGTCTGGCGCATGTTCAGGCGACTGTTATGGGCGATCAGCGGGTTCTTACAATCTTCAATGCTCAGGGCATCGATAATCCACTGGCCGTTGGAGATATCGCCTGGATTATCACAGTGCTCAATCCAGCCATTGTGAATAATCGACTGGGCGCAGCGCGCCAGGTTAAGAACCTTGCCGCCGCGACAGTGCTGCGCATTGAAGTTTGACAGCTCGATAGCGGTGCTGTGATCCCAGTTGCCCTGCTTCTGCCCTGACCAGCCCGACTTAATAACATCACCTGAGCAGCGTGAGGCATACCACTGATCGATTTTGCAATCGAGCGTATCCTGCAAGCTGATGGCCGTGCCGCCGACTGCGGTAAAGCGCAGGCAGGCCCCACGGAAAAATTGTCCGCCAGGACAAGTGTTATGGAAAAAGCCCTGCTGATTCGGGCTTTTATCGCTATTACCGTTAAAAATCAGGTTAGAAAGCTCGACCCGACGGGCATTCATCTCAAAAACGAAGTCTGACTTGCCATCAGAGACAATCGTGGTCGCCGGGAAGTAGCCGAAGTTAACCATCGCTCCTGAGATGCGGAATAGATTGAGATTCTTCTCGCCCAGGTTGCAGGCGGAAACCATAAAGGTACCGGCCGGGAACTGGACGCAGATCTGCTGGTTAGCCTGCTGTGACCAGTTGAACATTGCCATAATGGCCGGGGCCGTATCAGTCTGGCCATCGGCAATCGCACCGAAATCAAACAGCGTCAGGCGGTTGAAATCGTCTACCACGCGACGCCATGAGAAGCCTTCACCGGCAAAGTTTACGCCGCCATCATTTTGAGCGGGCCGGAAGCTACCGACAAACTCGCCGCCGCCCACTTCCCGTCCTTCATGCCAGCTTTTCAGCTTAACCTTGGCCCCTTCAAACAGCGGGCGGGTTTTGCGTAACTCCGCCACGGACGGGATCTCACCAATCAGCTGATAACCCGCCGGCTGCGCCAGACGCTGACTGAAATCGGCGGCGCCCGGACGGCTGACATCGGCGATGTTAAACAGCGTCTGACCGTCATTGTCCTCGACCATCATCGAATGCGAAGGATCGGCAATCAGTGCAGCGTTGTCCTGAATAAACTGGGCAAAGTTGCCCTTATTCAGCGCGATAGGCTGAGCAATCTCGGACACTTTACCGCTGGCATCACGCAGGAAGACGGGAATCTGGTTACCCGGTTTGCTGGCATCCACACCCGCTTTACCAATCCAGAGTTTGCCCTCAAAGCCCTGCCAGAACTGCGGTGGCATGGCGTAGACATTCTCGGGCGTCAGAATAGGCACGTCGCCTTTAGGGATAGCAGCCGCATCAACCGGCTTCAGGGCAATGCCGTTACTTTTTGCAGCATAGCTGGAAAAGGTGCTCACGGAGAGAGCCCCCACCAGAGCGGAGGCGGCGGTCTGTAAAACTTCTCTTCTTTTCATGCATCAATTCCCGTAGTCAATAAGGCCATTGGCCATGGCGGTGTCCCTGAGGCACGTCGCAAGTGAGCTTTTCCAGCTCCGGTTAAACCAATGACAGCCAGCTTTGCTTAATCTGGTTACCGTCGAATTTCAGCGCGGTTTGTTTAGTTTTTTCGCTCATGGCATAGAACAGCGCGTCATCGCTGGCAAGCTGATCCATTCGGGCCAGAAACGTGGCTTTGTCATTCATCGGGACCAGGAACCCATCTTCACCGTGGTTGATGATTTCCTGTGGCCCGGTCGGGCAGTCATACGCCACCACCGGCAGTGACCAGGATTTCGCTTCCAGCAGCACCAGTGGCAAGCCCTCATAGCGCGACGTCATCAGCGCCATGTCGCTGTCGCGATAGTAGTCATTGATATTGCTGACCTTGCCGACAAACTTCACGCTGTCGGTAATGCCCAGCACGGCCGCCTGATCATGCAGCTGCTGACGCAGTTCGCCGTCACCGGCAATCACCAGCGTCCAGTCGGCATGAGTACGAGCGAAGTCGCGCCAGATATCCAGCAGCAGATCAAAGCCCTTCTGGTTATCCAGACGGCCCACCGCCAGCGCCTGACGATGACGGGTCTGACGCTGATAGCCTTTGTATACCACTGGGTTGGGGATTGGCTTGCTGGGAATGCGCCAGCGGCTGAACACCTGATGATCTTTTTCGGTCAGAACAATCACGCGATCGTAGTAGCGCAGCAGCAGAAACTTGAGGAACTTAATCGGTTTGCTGAAGGAGTTAATGGCGATATGTTCGCAGGCGTAGGCTTTGCCCCGCTTCTTCTTCATGGCCAGCAGATTCCAGAAGGCGAACATCACGCTCAGGCGACCCATGCTGATCAGGAAAACGGTATCAAAACCCTCTTCGTTGATTCGCGCTACCGCGCTTTTAATCGGGTTGCTCTGCCCTTCGAAGCTGACGATTTCTCTGACATGCTCAAACGGATAAAAGGTTTTACCGCTGCCTTCCAGCGAGTAGATGGTGACGTCATGCGTTTCGCCAAGACACTCTGACATAAAGTTACAGATGTTCTCAGTGCCCGCATACGAATAAGCATCTTTGATCACCAGGACAATTTTTTTCATGAAACGCTATCCACCTCAAATTTTAAAGACAATCCTGCCGACAGGCTTAACGATGCTTAAGCGTAAACAGCACACCATTCACCATATACCAGGCGTAATAGTAATAGATTTTTAAAGGATTGTTTTTATAGATAATTCTTAATAATTCAAGGTGCCACTGGGCGGCTTTATTCTTATTACGTGAAAGAGAATCGCCTAATTCGTAATAGTTGACCAGAATCGTCTGAATTACGCGTGCCTGCTTATAGCGGGTGAATAATTCATACAAAAACAGGAAATCCTCGTGGCCTTTGCGCTGGAAGAAAAGCCCCTGCGGGGGACGGCGGAAACAGACGGAAGAAAAACAGACGCGATACTGCTTCTTCACAAAGTTTTCCTGCTGCAGATAAGGTTTGCCGTAGGTAATGTCGTGCTCGGCCTTGCGGGTTTTATAGTGATATTCAGTAATCACAAAATCATCACCGGCCGCAATGGCCGCAACCTGCTGGGTCAGTTTATCGGCATGCCACTCATCGTCGCTGTCGAGAAACGCGATAATCTCTTCAGTGGCCGCGCGCAGTCCCACGTTGCGGGTTTCTGCTGCACCCATGTTGACCGCATTATCCAGAATAGTAATGCGCGGATCCTGACAATGCTCGCGCACAAATTCCAGCGAGTCATCGGTGGACTTATCGTTGACCAGATAGAGGTGCCAGTCGGTATAGTGCTGATTGATAACCGATTGCACAGCGCGTAATACCGTCTGACGTGCATTATACATAGGCATGACAATGCCAACGGTTCCAACAGAAGTATTCATCTTCAACCCTGAATTAAACGTAAAGAGAGGTGCTCCTGGCGTCAGGAGCAGAAGGAGGCGCGGCGCGCGTCAGGAGAGTGCTTTCTCACCGCCGAAACGTGCTTTGACCTTGTCTTTAACCCGGTTCATAAAATAAGCACGGTTGTCTTTGTTGGTGAGGAAGAAGTAACGCGCAAAGCTCAGGCTTGCCATCAGCGACTTGCCATCCATTTTGTAGCGCAGCGGCAGCTTAAAGGCTTTGTAGGTGTGGATATCACGCGGGGTAAGATGCTGCTTCATGCTATCAAGCCAGAACATCGAGTAGTTCACCGATTCGCCTTTGTGTTTCGAGCCAAATTTCGTGACCAGATGGTAGTTCGCCAGCGGTGCGGCAATCATCACAAAGTCATAGCCCATGCGGTCGGCACGAATGCAGAAATCATAGTCCTGATGACGGATGTAGCGGGTATCGAACTGAATCTTCGCCGCGTCTTCGCGCTTCAGCACAATCGTGCTGGTCTGGATAAAGCCGTAACAGCCGAACAGATATTCCGCAACGGTTTCATTTTTACCCGGTGGCTGCATCGGCATCACTTTCAGGAAGGTGCCATCCTGATAAATGTTCACCTGGCTGAAAATGACGACGTTCTTTTTGCCCTGGGCTTCCAGCTGCGCAATTTTTTCACTCACCTGCTGCAGTTTGTCTGCGGCCCACTCATCATCGGCGTCAAGAAAGCTGACATAATCACCGGTCGCCAGCTCAATACCTTTGTTACGCGCACCGGCTCCGTTAAGTTTAACCTCAGAGAGCACAAGATTGATGTCGAGATCCTGGTAGCGTTCGCTGCGAACCACCTCCGCCAGCGCGGCGGCATCCGCAGATTTATCATCCACGATGATGACTTCAAAATTGCGATACGTCTGCGCCTTAACGCAATCCAGCGTGGTTACAATCGATTCTGACGCATTGTAAGCGGGGATCACGATAGAGAAGCGAATGTCCTTCATTGCCAGCACCTCATTAAAAACATTTACAATTCAAATATATAACGTTTGGACGTGGCAGGGTAACCGGTGATGTCCTAAAGTGTTGCCGAAGCGTTGGCCGCCTCTTTTTTCTTCTGACTGCTGGTGATAAAGGGCTTCTCAACGCAGAGATAGGTCAGCCTGGCGACATAGAAAGAGGCCACAAAGAACAGCGTAGAAAGCAAGGTGTAGAAGACAAAGTTATGCTGAATCAATGATTCTGGAATCATCTTGATGAAATAAAGCACGATGCCGTGGATCAGATAGAGGCTGTAGCTGACCTCACCGACCGACATCAGGGTTTTACTTTCCAGCAGGCCGAACAGCGAATTGCCGCTGCTGATAATGAAAAACACCACGGCCAGCAGGCAGAGGAAAATCAGGTAGTAGAACGTACTACTGGTAAAGAACAGCGCGATAACGGCCAGAGCAATGGCCAGTGCCGCCGCCAGACCCGAGGAGCGGAAAGCCATAAAGCGGTCGCGGTAATGCCATGCCAGATACCCGGTCGCAAAACCGAGCACCGGACGGGGATCGGTATAGGCGGTGCCCCAGAGACGCAGCGCGATAGCGACGGCTAAAATCGCGCCAATCGACCCCATGATGAGCAGCATCTTAAAGCGGCCACCGGTGGCACGATTCAGCAGGTAGATGAACGGAATTGACAGATAGAGCAGCCATTCCAGTCGCAGCGTCCACTCGACACCGGCGTTGATATTAGCCGTCGGAATTGAACCGATATGGTAATTGCCAATAAACAGGAACCAGCGCAGACCGTCCACCAGCATTGCGCCGCTCGCAACCACATCCCCACTGAACCAGCCAATGACCACGATCAGCAGTGCAGAGAACCAGAACATCGGCACAATGCGTCGCACGCGTGACTTCAGCAATTTGCGTGTCAGTTCAGCGGGGGTCAGCTTGTCATTGTCCAGCCAGCGATAGAACAAAAAAGCTGAGATCATGAAAAACAGGGCGACACCGAATTTACCGGAGTTGGCAAAAAAGTTTCCCTGCGACACCCATGCAAAATAGTCTTTATCAAAAATCCACTCATGGTCGAGTGAATAGACGTAATGTGCAAAGTGTGAAAAGGCGACGATGCTGGCCAGCAGCGCACGCAATCCCGAGATACTTTTAATACCGTTGCCGTTATAAACGCCGCGATGGAATGAAAATAACCGTAATACCATCAGTGCCATAATTAAAGACAGCACCATCATGAGTACGTACATACCGCCCTGCTCCTTCTGTTTTTAAATAACTTAATTAGTGAGTCGATTTAAAAACGGCATCAAAATCGTGACTCAGCAGCGCGAACGTCTGCTGCGCTTTTAACTGATAAAGATCTTTCGTCGGGTGAATACAGTCAGGAGACATCTGGCTGTTCCACGTTTTCTGCTGCTTAATCAGTTCATACTGTCTTACCACCGGGACCTGCTGTTCGCGGGCCACCGCATTTATCTGATAGACATAAGGCCAGACATTCCATTGCTCTGCACGGCCACACAGCGGATTAGGCTGCTGCAGCACCACCTGTTTGCCATGCGCTTTAGCCGTTTTCACTAGATCCGTCAGGATACGGTTAAAATCCTGCGGGCTTTCCGCGCCATGAGAGTGGTTCTTACCTGAAAAGACACGCGCATCATTGATGGCATAGTTGATCAGAATGATGCTGGCATCGGATTGCGCCATACGCTGTTCCCAGCTCTCTTTAGAGTTAATGAGTTCTGAAACCTGCGCGCCTGGCGAACCATGATTCTCAATACGGATGTCCGGGCCATATTTTTTCTGCAGCATCTGCTGCAGATAAGTCATTTCATTCTCTTTGCTGATGACATTACGTCCGCCAGAAGAGGTCACACCGGCAGTCGTGGAGTCACCATAGGCTGCGATGACAACCGCAGCCGGAGCATCGGCTGCCTGCACCAGCAACGGCGCAGCAATCACTAACAGTGGGAGGAATCGAATCATTTTCAGCTCTCGTCTTAGTGAACTAACTTAAATTCACGCGCCACTTCATACCCAACAACCGCCTGTTTAAGCGAGATGGTGTTGTAGTAGAGGTAGTACATCTGGAAGAAGACAAACATCGCAAACATCGCGGGCTTCCAGGCTCTCTTAGACTGGTAGATCAACAGCGTCAGCACTATTGGCTCTACCTGTAGCAGGTAGTTTGAGAGACGAGCACCCGATGAGTAGTTGTAGAAAAAGATCCTGATAGCCCCCCCGATTGCGAAGGTAATAATCAGCAGGTAATTCAGTCGCCAGACATCATAATTGTCACGCTTCAGGCGATTCGACAGCATGAAGTAGACAAAAATAAAGACCAGCGCCACGTTTTTCAGGTTTGAGACCGAGAAAACACTGCCGGTACTGGCTGTTGCTGCGTTGTCATTGTTGTAGCCAGCGGCCCTCTCCCCTAATCCTCCCAGATGGCCGGCAATGGCTGTAACGAAGCCCATCCCACCCACTTTCGAAGCCGGAATACTCAACACAATAATCGCAATCGGGAACCAGCGACGTTCACGCAGGAACAGGAACGGGATCAGCGTAACCACCATGACTGCGGTATTGTGGCTGATAAATGAGAGAACAAAGAACCCAAACGCCAGCCAGTAACGCTTCAGATAAAGCGTCCAGATCACTCCCAGGAAAAATGCCGAGCTCAGACCAAAACGGATCTGGTTAACATCTTTGTTGATGAAGATATGGGCCGAATAGAGCGCCAGTGCCAGCACCGGATAAGGTGACATCTTTTTAAAGAAGATGGCGTTTGTCCCCACCGCGAGGATCGAGAAGACAAACAGAAAGGCGCTGGCATTATGGGAAACCAGACTGGTCAGCCAGGCAATGGCAAAGATCAGCGGTTCATAGCGGAAAAATGCTACGGTATTTAAGAAACCGTTGACCTCGATGCGCCGGACGAAATCTTCAAAGAAGCTGCGATACTGATAATCATCCATACCCGTGCCAAGCCCGCGGATACCGCCGAACACAATCAGCGTCACGGTCGCGATGCAGAGCAGATAAGTCAGA
>Ga0209371_1001130_pt1 | contig 19604 bp, 22 predicted proteins | sample AgamicAtAmrz_FD_187165 | JGI IMG/M metagenome (GOLD analysis project Ga0209371, IMG submission 187165) | Agave microbial communities from Guanajuato, Mexico - At.Am.rz (SPAdes) (version 2) | ecosystem: Host-associated > Plants > Roots > Rhizosphere | place: Guanajato, Mexico | collected 2012-06-07
TGAGCGACCACGTAAAACACTCGACTTTGCGACTCCTGCCGAGTGCTTTAATCAGTACGTTGCGTCGACCGGTTGAATCCGCCCCACTTAGCTGCCAAAATCGACGAACCTGTACTGAAAGACTATGAACAGGTTCTTACCGATAGCGACGAATCAGAACTCCACCCACACGATGAACTGCAGGTAGGTGTTGGTACCCGGGCCACTCTGCAGCCCGCCGTTCTCGCGCCACTTGTCCGGCCTGTAGAAGCCCACCAGTGGCGACAGGGTGATGTTGTCGGTCACCATCCAGTCCAGGAACAGGTCGATCTCCTGGGCGCTGTAATCCTGTTCGTCACGCCGCGACAGCTGGTGGAAGTGAAAGTACATGGCATTGAGGGTCAGCGTCTCGGTCGGCTGCACGGAAAACTGCACATCGTTGATGCGCATGTTCGAGGTGACCGAGCCGGCGTAGTTGACGCCGACCTCACCTTGCAGGCGCTTGCGATAGCCGCCCTGGAACAGGAAGTCCCAGCCTTCCGAATAACGCGAGAAGCGGTAGCTGACCGCCGGTTTCCAGCGCACGTCGCTGAAGGTGTAGCCGGCGTCGAAGAACATCGCCCGTTGCGAGCCCGAGCGTTTTTCCTGGCGTGCCACCTCGAAGGCGAAGTCGGCGTCCCTGATGCCGGCGTCGCCCTGGCCGCGGATGCTGTAGACGTCCATGCCCTCGCGCTCCATGCGATCGCCGAAGGCGTAGTGCTCATCGACGTGCAGACCATGGATGTAGGTCGAGCCGATCGAGCCGAACGCCGTGGTGTAGTCGACGGTGGCCGCGGCGACCTCGGTCCTGGACTGCCCCGGGCTGTCGATCTTCAGCCACATCATGCTGCCGTGCAGCCCCTCGGTGCCACCGAGCTTCAATACCGCCGAGTTGCCGAACGCCAGGCGCGGCCCCAGGTAGAACGCACCGCCGCGGTCGAAACGGCCATCGGATACTCCCTCGATGGGGTTGAAGGCGCGGCCGGGCGAGAAGCCGTCGTCGGTGATCAGAAAGCCGTCCAGCGTGACGATCTGCCGGCCAACGGAAAAATCCACGCCATCGGTGCCCAGGGCCGGAAACAGCTCGGCGGATTTCCAGCCCAGGTAGGCATCCTCCAGCGAGGTTCTGCGTTCTTCGCCATTGGTGAGGCCACCCGGATCGCCATCCCCGAATGACCCCGAACTGATCATGCTGAGGCCAGCGTACAGCGAGCCGGCGGCGATCCTGTCGGTGGCGCCGCTCAGGCCGTATTTGACGAAGCCTTCCTGCCAGTGCATTCGCCCGGGCTCGCGTTCGGGATCGCCCAGGTAGTTCCGGTTGGCGGTGTACCAGCCGACCCCCGCCCAGAGATCGGCGTTCAGCACGGTGGCGCCGTCGTTCTCGTTGTACAGCTCATAGGCACAGGCCTGGGAACCGACCGTACAGAGGGCGAGCAGCGAAAGGACCGGGGCGTAACTGTGGGTGCGCATGACGTCTCTCCTGTTGTTGTTATTGATGAGGCGAGCCGCGAGTGTTTTCCCCGCAACCCCGGCAGCGGTATCCCAAATCAGCAACGAACGACGCTGCATGGGCAGCTGTTTGCCCATGACCGGAGCGCGTGCGCCAAAAGGGACCGCCCCACCGTCATTCATTGCCATTTTGGGATAAGGCCCGGCAGGCACCCGGCCCTATGCTGGGCCCATAAGAACGAATAAGAACCGAGGTACCTGTCATGACGCTCGTGTCGTTTCCCGCGCTTTTCCGTCAGCGACGCTGGCTGCTCGCCGCCTTCGTCGGCTGTGCCCTTCCCGGTATGGTCAGCGCCCACCATTCCTTCGCCATTTTCGACCAGACCAAGACGGTCACCATCAAGGGCGTGGTCGAGCGCTTCGCCTGGACCAACCCCCACGTCGCCATCTACATCGACGCCCCTGGTCCGCCCGCCCAGCGCTTCAAGATCGAGACCGGCAGCGTCAACGCGCTCAAACGCACCGGCTGGAAGGCCAATGTGATCAAGGCCGGAGACGAGGCCGAGGTGACCTTCAAGCCCCTGAAGAACGGCGAGCCTGGCGGCCTGCTGGTCGAGATCAGGATCGGCGACACGGTGCTCAGCGGTGGCGGCTGATCGCTGCTGCTGCGCTGCACGACGACCGCACCGAATCCACCGGCTGGAGAAACCTGCATGAAACCCACACCACACCTGGCACCGGTAGCGTTGCTGCTGGGCGCCCTTGGCATGAGCTTGGCCGCCACCAGCGGCGCAACGGAAATCGCCCCGAACAAGCCGAACATCAGCGGCACCTGGGAGCGCACGCCGGATGACTGGTTTGGCGAGGACCCCGACGACCCGGTGCTGCCAGGCGGCCCCATGCCGCTCAGGGAGCCATACGCCAGCCAGTACGCCGAACTGAAGAACAAGCAGGCCGAGGCCAACGAGGCCGGCACGCCCCTGGCCACCACCAGTGCCAAGTGCCTGCCGGAGGGCATGCCGACGCTGATGGCGGCGCTGTTTCCGATCCAGATCATTTATGACGACAGGAACGTGATCGTGCTCGGCGAATACCTGCAGCAGGTGCGCCGCATCGTCCTCAACGAGCCGTTGCCAGCAAGGAACGAACTGGACCCGCTTTATCAGGGCCACTCCCGCGGTCGCTGGCAAGGCGACACCCTGGTGGTGCAGACCCAGGCCATACGCACCGACGTGACCTTCTACGACGTGCCCCACAGCGAGGGCGTGAAGATCACCGAGCGCATCCGCCTGACGGCCCCGGATCACCTGCAGAACCGGGTGACCATCGAGGACCCGCAGATTCTCACGGAGCCCTACGAATTCACCTTCGAATACAAGCGCTCGGACTACCGCATCGAGGAATACGTCTGCGAGGACAACCAGATCGTCATCGACAGCGAAGGCAAGGCCACCCTCAAAACGGACTGAGTGACACCCACCGTCGACCTTCTTCAGGAGAGGCTCGGATGCAACGACCCATGACCATCAGCATCCTGCAACCAGCCCTGCCCGGCGCCCTGCTGACGCTGGCCCTGGCCACGGGTGCCTTCGCCGAAGTGCCGCGCCTGGCCACGGCCGTGGCGGTGCCGGACTCCGGCAAGGCGCCGCTGTCATCGGCGACGTACCAGGGCACCGAGTACAGCGACCTGAAAGCCCATGGCTACGTCGAGCAGGAGTTCTACCTGCAAGGCGTTGCGCCGGCGATCACCGCGGCCGGGCAAACCCTGCTCGAAGCGCCCTATACCACCCGCATGCTGGTGCGCAAACCCGCCGACCCGGCGCGTTTCAACGGCACGGTGATCATCGAGCCGTTCAGTTGGTTCGGCGAGCGCGCTGCGGGCTGGATCCTCACCCGCGACTACCTGCTGCGCCGTGGCTATGCGTACGTCGGCTACACGCTGAACATCAACAAGCCGGAAGTCGATCCCAAGTTCATCGCCCCTGACCCGGCCGTCGAGGCCGATGGCATCGCCCAGTACGGCAAGATCGTCAACTTCGATTTCATGCGCCGCTTCGACTACGCCCGCTACGCGCCGCTCGGCAGCTACTACGATGCCAGGCGCTTCACTCGCGGCGACGCGCCGGACCCCTTCGTGCCGCAGTCCCAGGGCATCGGCGCGCAACTGGCACTGCTGCTCAAGAGCGACACGCCAGAAGGCCCGTTGGCCGGGCTCGACGTCAAACGCGTCTACGTCAACAGCTGGGCGGTGACCGCCCAGGTGTGGATGGACTACCTCGACCAGGGTCGCCACCAACAATGGCGCATGCCTGACGGCAAGCCGCTGATCGACGCCTACATGACCGGCCGCATGGCCTACGGCGAAGTCGGCGGCGATGTCATCCGCGTACCGCGAGAGATGCCGGGCGACGCGCCGTTCGTGACCGTCTACAGCCAGTCCGAGCTGATGCACGACGTGCTCGAAGGCATCGCTCTGCCCGCCGATACCGACAAGCCCAGGCTTCGCTACTACGAGGTGACCGGCATTCCACACCTGCGCCTGGCCGATCTCGGTACCCAGCACACAGAACGCCTCGCCGCCGATGTTGGCAAGGGCAACGACCCACGCTGCCAGACGCTCTACGACGAGCCGGCGGAGCTGGTCATCGCGGCGCTGCTCGACGGCATGGACCGCTGGGTGCGTGACGGCCAGCCGATGCCCAAGGCCCCGCGCGTGCCCCGCCAGGGCAACACCGCGGTGCGCGACGCCGCTACCGGCAACCTGCTGGGCGGCGTGCGCCCACCCTGGATCCAGGCACCGAGTGCCACCTACCTGACCGATCAGGAAACCGCCTGTGGGCTGATCTACGACACCAAGGTGGCGTATTCGCGGGACGAGCTGCGCCAGCGCTACGGCAGTTACGCGCAATACCAGAAGGCCTTCGAAGACGCCAAGGCGCGCTCGGTGCAGGAAGGCTACCTGCTGCCCGAGGACGCCAAGGCCCTGCAACCGATCGCCAAACCCCAAGACTTCTAAGCCGCTTCAGGGAGACAACCGATGTCAGCGGAATTCATTGCCTGGCTCTACGCATCAGCGCTGAGCACCACCATCCGGGACATGCTCTGGGTGGTGCCCACCGTGCAGAGCGTACACATCATCGCCATCGCCGCGATCTTCGGCTCCGCGGTGATCTCCGACCTGCGCCTGGCCGGCGTACTGGCCGTCGATCGCCCGGTCCGCGAGGTGATAGCCCGTTACTACCCGTGGATGCGCAATGCCCTGATCGTGCTGCTGGCCACTGGCCTGGTCATGATCGTCGGTGAGCCGGATCGGGTACTCGTCAACTCCACCTTCTGGCTGAAGATGGCCCTGGTGCTCGGCGCCTTCGCGGTGGCCTGGAGCATCCGCCGACCGCTGCTCAAGCCAGCTGCCAGCGCCTCGAAAGGCGATGCCATTGACCCCGGCATCAAGCTGCTGGCCTGGCTATCGATCGCCCTGTGGTGCGTGGTGATCTTCTGCGGCCGCTGGATCGCCTACTCGATCTAATCATTCCAACGCACTCAGGTAGCCGTCATGGATATTCAATCACTGCTGCAAACCCTGCAGGACACCGCCATCGCCACGCTGATCCGCGAATCCGATTCGGGCTTCCCGGCCCTGGAGTCGCTGCACGTCATCGGCATCGCCCTGGTGCTGGGCACCATTGCCGTGGTCGACCTGCGCCTGCTCGGCATCGCCGCCCACCGCCCTGGCGCGCTGCGGCTGATAGAGGAACTGCTGCCCTTCACCTGGGTGGCCTTCGTGACCTGCGTGATCACCGGCGTGCTGATGTTCATGGCCAACGCCACCACCTACGCGGAGAACCCCATGTTCCTCGGCAAGATGGGCCTGCTGGCCCTGGCGGGCCTGAACATGGCGATCTTTCACCTCGGCGCCTTTCGGCGCATCCACGAGTGGGACACCACCCTGCCGCCGCCGGGCCAGGCGCGCATCGCCGGATTCGGTTCGCTGGCGTTGTGGACCGGGGTGATCGTTCTCGGTCGCTGGATCGCCTTCGTCTGATGGCCAGCCAGCCGATGAACGACCTCGATGCCGACCTGAGCGCTGGCAAGCCCGGCCAGGTCGTGAGGCCGGCCTCCGGGCGCTGGGAATCAGCCGCCATGGTGCTGCTGACCCTCGGCGTGATCGCCTGCCTGGCCGGTTACCTGCTGCTGCGCCCGCGTGAGGTCGACCCGCCTGCGGCCTTGAGCTGGCAGGTGCGCTCGTTCGACGGCTTGAATGCGGTCGACCAGGCGATTCACAGCGCGTTGCTGCCGGCCGGCGAGGAAATCATCTGGAACAACAACGACACCGGCGGCTGGATCACCCTGGAACAGGCGCAGAAGATCGTCCTGCCGCCCTTCTATCGCGACGCGTTCTGGAAGAGCAACGGTGAAGTGCACTGGCAGCTGATTCTGCCCGGCAGCCACCAGGCCCACGCCCGTACGCCTGATGGCGAAGCCGCCAGCGCGGCGCAGAGCCCCAGCCAGGTTTCCCAGGCCACCCAGGGCCAGGGCGCCGCCGTGTACTACGGCTCCGGCGGCCAGCTGCCGGGCCAGAGTGCCTACCTGCTGGTGATCGGCCATGCCCATGCCGGGGTGATGTGGGCCAACCAGGCGACCATCTGGGTTCACCGCGACCCGAATGCGCCCTACCCCGGCATCGTCAAGCCCGAAGCCCTGGTCAGCAAAGGCTGGCGGCAGGTCATCGCCTACGACGGCGCCAGCGAAATCGAACGCGTGAAAGGAACCCAGCCATGATTGTTTCAGAGAGACTTCGGCCACGGCTGCGCGCCTGCCTCGCCCTGCTGGTGTTGATACCCGCACTCGCCCTGGTCGGCCATGCCCAGGCGGCCACCAAGAAGCTCAAGATCGGCGTGACGCTGCACCCCTATTACAGCTTCGTGGCCAATATCGTTGGCGACCGCGCCGAGGTGGTGCCGCTGATTCCCGGCGAAGCCAACCCCCACAATTACCAGCCGCAGCCGGCCGACATCACCCGGGCGATGACCCTCGACGCCCTGGTGGTCAATGGCATCGGTCACGACGAGTGGGCCGGGTCCATCGTCAAGGCCGCCGGGCGCGGCGCGAACCTGCCGATCATCCAGGCCAACGCCTCGGTGGCGCTGATTCCCATCGGTGGCGACCAGAGCGGCGCCAAAGTGGTCAACCCGCATACCTTCGTCTCCACCACGGCAGCGATCCAGCAGGTCTTCGAAATCGCCCGCCGCCTTGGCGAGCTGGATCCAGATAACGCCGCCACCTACCGACGCAACGCCATGGCCTATGCCGGGCGCATTCGTGCGCTGCGTGCCCGGTTCATGAGCCGTTTCGCCGAACTGGACCTGACCACATTCCGCTGCGCTACCACCCATGCCGGCTACGACTACCTGATGCAGGAGTTCGGCCTGTTCGTCAGCGCGGTGATCGAGCCGCGCCACGGTGTAGCGCCAACCGCGCGGCAGTTGGCCAACACCATCGAAGCCATCAAGAAGGCCCAGGTGCGGGTGCTGTTCGCCGAGAAGACCTTTTCCCTCGACCTGGCCAAGCCCATCGAGGCCGCCACCGGCGTGAAGGTGTTCACCCTGTCCCATATCACCGGCGGCACCTACAGCGCCGATGAGTTCGAAATCGCCATGGCCGAGAACCTGGAAACCCTGGCCGCAGCCGTCGAGTACAGCCAGCGATGAGCCAGGAAAACAGCATGCGCGGCCCGGCCCTGGCGTTCGACAACCTGTCCCTGAAGCTGGGCGGCACCCATGTGCTGGATGCGGTCAGCTTTCAGGTCCAGGCCGGCGCCCTGCATTGCCTGGTCGGTCCCAATGGTGGCGGCAAGACCTCGCTGGTGCGGGCGCTGCTGGGCCAGATGCCGCATACGGGCAGCATCCGCCTCGATGGCGGGCCGAGCCGCCCGGTGGGCTACGTGCCGCAACTGGCGGACTTCGACCGCAACGTACCGATGACCGTCTATGACGTGATGGCGTTGCTCGGCCAGCGCCGGCCCGCCTTCCTGGGCTCCAGCCGCGCTGCCAGGGCGGCCCATGCCGAAGCGCTGCAGCGCACCGGCGTGGCGGGCCTGGGCCACAGGGCGTTCGGCAGCCTGTCCGGCGGTCAACGCCAGCGCGTGTTGCTGGCCCAGGCCATCACGCCATTGCCGCGCCTGCTGATTCTCGATGAACCTACCGCCGGTATCGACAAGCCTGGGCTGCAGCTGGTGGAGAGCCTGGTGAAGGAGCTGCACGAGCGCGGCGTCACCATCCTGTGGATCAACCACGACCTCGAACAGGTACGGCGTATCGCCCAGTCGGTGACCGTGCTCAACCAGCGCGTGTTGTTCCATGGTCCGGGCGAGCAACTGCCGGCGAACTGGAGCAGCGGTGATGAATGACCTGTACAGCTGGATTCGCGACCACCTGCAGGCGCTGGCCGCCAGCCAGGCGCTGCCGCAGCCGTTCGAATACGAGTTCGTCATCAATGCCCTGCTCTGCGCCCTGCTGATCGGCCCGCTGCTCGGCGTGCTGGGCTCGATGGTGATGATCAAGCGCATGGCCTTCTTCAGCCAGTCGGTCGGCAATGCGGCAATGACCGGCGTGGCCATCGGCGTACTGGTCGGCGAGTCCTACACCTCGCCATACCTGTCGATGTTCGGCTTCTGCCTGCTGTTCGCCCTTACGCTCAAATACACCCAGCACCGCACCACGCTGCCCAACGACACCCTGATCGGCGTCTTCCTGTCCATTTCCCTGGCGGTTGGTGCCTCGCTACTGCTGTTCGTGTCGGCGAAGATAAACACCCACGTGATGGAAAGCGTGCTGTTCGGCTCCATCCTGGCGGTGGATCACACCGACATGAACGTGATGCTGGGGGTCAGCGCCGTGTGCGCGGTCATCGGCCTGCCGCTGTACAACGCCATGCTGCTGGCCAGCCTCAACCCTAGCCTGGCCCATGCGCGTGGCGTGCCGGTGCGGGTCGTCGAGTACCTGTTCGTGGTGCTGGTGACCCTGGTCACGGTGGCCTGCCTGAAGATCATCGGCGCGGTGCTGGTCGAGGCGCTGCTGCTGATCCCGGCGGCGGCCGCACGCAACATCAGCCGCTCATTACCGGTGCTGGTCAGCCTCGCCGCGCTGATCGCCACCTTCTCCTGCGTGGTCGGCATCCTGGTGCCCATGCAGTTCTACATACCGGTGCCCACCGGCGGCGCGATCGTGATCGTCGCCGCGCTGGTGTTCGTGCTGACCACCATCATCCGCGCCAGTACCGCCCGGTTCAGGGGAGCCAGCGTATGAACCTGTCCACGCTTTCAGCACGATCCCGAGCATTGCGCTGGTTGTTTCTGACGCTGCTGCTGGGCGCCACGACAGGCGTGCTCGCAGACACCGCGCAACCGCAGGTACTGGTTGCCCTGCCGGCGCTGCATGCACTGACCGCGAGCCTTTGCGCGGGCACCCGCATCACGGTGGTGCGCATTCCGGCGGATGCCGCGGTGCCCCTGCAAAGCCAGGCCAATGCCCTGTCGCGCCTGGCCCCCGGGGTGTTCCAGAGGGCCGATGCGGTAATCACCCTGAGCAGCCTGTGGCGCGCCGACCCGCTGTATGCCGCCGCGCGGCGGCACAACCTGCGCATCGTCGAGATCGACGCATCGCGCTCCTGGGATCCGGTCAAGCCGGGTGTGGCGGTAACCCAAGCCCCGAGCAACGACGTGCCATGGGCTGGGGCTGACGATCAGCCCGGCGCCGAGCCGTCGCCCTATGCCTGGCTCGGGCCGGTCAACGCCATGCGCATGGCGGCGATCATCGCCACCGATCTGGCGCGTCTGTCGCCCGAGGATGCTCCACGAATTGCCCGCAACCTTGGTTCGCTGGAAAGCCGCTTGCGCCAGCTGAAGGCCAATTACGGCCAGCGCCTGGCGCAGATCCCGGACCTGCGTGTGCTGTCGCTGGCCGGCGAGTTCATCTACCTGTTCGGCGAGTTCGATATCTTCGTCGACGGCTGGTTCTTGCGGCAGGACATCGACTGGAGCCAGGCCGACCGTGACGCCCTGACCCGTTACCTGCGCGAACGCGATATCCAGGTGGTGGTGCATAAATGGCCCCCGGACGCCGCTATCACCCAGGCCATCGAAGCCGGCGGCGCACGCCTGCTGATTCTCGATGCCGGCAACCCGGGCGTGCTCGCCGACCCGAGCACTACCTACGACGACCTGTTGCGCACCGACCTCGACGCTGTGCTGGCAGCTTTCACCACCTCGCCACCTCCTCCCGTCAATCAACCCTGATCATGGAGATCCACCCATGAAACGCTTTCCTTGCGCCCTTCGAACCGCCGCGCTGGGCACCCTTGTGCTCAGCCAGGCCGCACTTGCCCATGGCCCGGTATTCGACTGCTATCTCGAGCAGGACGACTGGGTGAAGTGCGAAGCGGGCTTCACCGACGGCAGCTCGGCAGCCGGCCGCAAGGTGCATGTGCAGGACGCCAGCGGCAAGGTGCTGCTCGACGGCAGCGTCGCTGCAGACGGCACCTATGGTTTCAGGCCGCCGGCCGCCGATTACGCCGTGGTGTTTCTAGGCGGTGACGGCCACGGCGTAACCATCCAGTCTTCCGACATCACGAGGTAATATCGCCATGACCCACCCAATCAGACTGCTGCAGTTCCTGGCCGGCGCCGCCCTGAGCTGCACCGCCGGTTTCGCCCACGCGCACTTCCAACTGCTCTACGTCAACGACACCGCGCTGCCCAAGGCCCAGGAGCTGGAGGTGGCGGCGGTGTTCACTCACCCGTTCGACGGCGGCCCGACCATGGCCATGGGCAAGCCGCTGGCGTTCAGCCATATCAACTCCCACAACGGCGAGAAGACCGACCTGCTGCGCTACCTGCGCCCGGTCCAATGGCAAAGCCACGAAAACCGCGCAAGCGCATTCCGCGCGACCCTTCCCAAGGAGATGATGCGCGCCCTGGGCGATCATATTTTCGTCCTGGAACCCGAGCCCTACCTGGAGACCGAAGAAGACCTGTACATCCAGCAGTTCACCAAGCTGATCGTCAATGTCGGCGGCGTACCCGGCCAGTGGTCGGACGCCCAGGATCTGCCGGTCGACATGAAACCGCTCGGCAAACCCTATGGGAACTGGACCGGCGGTGTGTTCCGCGCCCAGGTGCTGGCCGACGGCAAGCCCGTGCCCTACGCACAGATCGAGGTCGAGTACCTCAACCATGGCGTCGAGCTCGACAGGAACGCCTTCAGTGCAGAGGGCCAAGTCAAATCGCCGCAACCGGCCTTCAATACCCTGAGCACCTACTCGGACGCCGAGGGCGTGGTGACCATCGGCCTGCCCCGTGCCGGCTGGTGGGGCATCGCCGCACTCGATATCGGCAGCACCAAGACCTACAAGGGCAAGGCGTTGTCGCAGGACGCCGTGCTCTGGGTACAGGCTCGCGATATGCAGTGATCGGGCCTGTGCTCGCCAGGCCCCATCTGTCGGTTGAGCCTTTCGGGCATGACCGGAGGCTCAGGCGAACGGCAGTTCGACCCGCACCTCCAGGCCGCCGCGGGGCCGATTGCGCAAGGTCAGGCTGCCGCCGTGTTCCAGCACGATGGCCCGGGCGGCGCAAAGCCCCAGGCCAACGCCGCCGGTGTGCTTGTTGCGCGAGCCTTCGATACGGAAGAAGGGTTTGAAGACCTCCTCCTGATACGCCGGGTCGATGCCCGGCCCGCGGTCCAGCACGCGGACGTGCACACCCTCTGCGCCCTGTTCCAGGGTGATGGCCGGCTCGCGGCCATACTTGATGGCGTTGTCGAGCAGGTTGCCGAGCGCGCGCTTGATGCCGATCGGCCGGCCGACATAGACCAGCCGCCCGGGAGTGTTCAACTGCACCTCGACGCCGGCATCCCGGTAGTCGTCGACCAGGGTGTGCAGCAACCCGGCGAGATCGAAGGCGGTCGCCGGTTCCAGGCGGGCGTCATCGCGGAAGAACTCCAGGGCACTGTTGATCATCGCCTGCATCTCGTCCACATCGCGAAACAGCTTGGCCTGTTGCTCCGGGTCGTCGATGAATTCGCCGCGCAAGCGCATGCGCGTCAGCGGCGTGCGCAGGTCGTGGGAAATCGCCGCGAGCATCTGCGTGCGGTCGTGGATGAAGTGCTGCAACTGCGCCTGCATGGCGTTGAAGGCGACGATGGCCTGGCGGATTTCCCGGGGCCCCTCGACGGCGATGGGCGGCGCGCGAAAATCACTGCCGAAGCGCCGGGCGCCGCGGGCGAAGCGCTCCAGGGGAGTGGCCAGGTGACGTGTGGCGATCAGTGCCACGGCAATGGTCGACAGCAGCACCAGGGCAATGACGATCAGGTTGCGCGGCAATGGGTCGAGGCCCCAGTTGCGGGTGAATGCCGAGAACTTCAGCCATGAACCATCGCGCAGTTCGACCAACAGGGCATAGCCTGCCCGTGGGTCGTTGGCCGGCCATTCATCGGGCTCGAACCCCAGGACCCTGGCGTTGGGATTGCCCAGCTGGCTGCGCAGAAATTCTTCGCCGGCGCGAAAATCCGCATCGTCGTCCGGCGCCGGCACCTCGGCTTCCTCAAAGCGGCGCAGCCAGGTGGTGCTGTATATCTCGTTACTGGCCGACCTGGCGATGGCCGGGCGCTGCTCGAGCGGCGCAGCATCGATGATCCGGCTGATGCTGGCCAGGCTCTCCAGCAGGCCGGTCTGCAGCAGCGGTGGCCGTGCCCATACGCCCGCCAGTTGGCTGAGCGCCCAGGTCAGCAGCAGCGCGGTCAGCATGGCGGCCATGGTGGTCAGGGCGATCCAGCGCGCCACCGTATCGCTGGGGCAGTCGAGCCATCGTAGCGGTTTCATCGTTTCACCAGCACGCTGGGGGTGAACAGGTAGCCGCTGTTGCGCACCGTACGGATCATCGGCAGTGCGCCGACATCGCCTTCCAGCTTGCGGCGCAGGCGGCTGACCTGCACGTCGATGCTGCGATCGAAGGCGTCGTGGGCGTCGCCGCGGGTCATGTCCAGCAGTTGCTGGCGACTGAGCACCCGGCGCGGGTGCTCGGCGAACACCAGCAGCAGCTCGAATTCGCCAGCGGACAGCGGAATCATCACCTGGTCCGGCGAGCGCAGTTCGCGGCGCGTGACGTCCAGCTGCCAGCCGGCGAATTCCAGGGTCGGTCGCGGCTTGTCGTTGAGTACGCTTCTGACTTCGCCGGTCCGGCGCAGCACCGCGCGCACCCTGGCCAGCAGCTCACGGGCGTCGAAGGGCTTGCTGAGGTAGTCATCGGCGCCAAGCTCCAGGCCCACCACGCGGTCGCTGAGTTCGCCCATGGCGGTGAGCATGATCACCGCAACCGAGTGTTCGCTGCGCAGGCGCTGACAAAGCACCAGGCCGCTCTCCCCCGGCAGCATCACGTCGAGGATCACCAGGTCGGGCTGCTGGCGCTGCATCGCCTGCCACAGGCTGGTGCCATCGCTGGCCACGTCGACGCGGTAGCCGTGCAGCTCGAGGAATTTCTTCAGGAGGTCGAGGACGTCGAGGTCATCGTCCACCAGCAATAGGTGGTTCACGCGGGGCTCGCTGCAGGCAGTTGTGGAGCGGCTATCTAAAACCATTGGCGCAGGCGCGTCATATATTTCAATTCGGCAATAAAGCGGCGATTTCGCAACAAGGCGGACATCCTCCGGCAAAACCTGCCAGGCAGCATCGGCGCAGTTTCCATCGAGGATCATCCATGCCGACTCCCGCTTTCGCTCGTCACTTCGCCCGTACCCTGTCGCTGGCTGCTGCCGTGAGCCTGGCCGCAGGCTGCGCTAGCCCCACGCCCTCTTCCAGCCAGCTTTGCCAGGGCACCCTGGCCGCGCCCCATGACCCGGCCGAGCCGCTCAACCGTGGCATCTTCGCGTTAAACCGCGGCGTCGACGACTACCTGCTGGCCCCGGTGGCCCGCGGCTATCGGCACCTGCCCGGCTTCGTGCAGGGCGGCGTGCACAACTTCGTCGCCAACTTCGGCGAGCCCAAGGTGTTCATCAACGACCTGCTGCAGGGCAATGGCCGGCGCTCGCTGACCACGGCCGGCCGCTTCGCGCTCAATACCACGGTGGGTGTCCTCGGCCTGATCGACGTGTCCGGACGGCTGGACATCGAACGCCACGAGGCGGACTTCGGCCAGACCTTCGGCGTGTGGAACATCGCCAACGGTCCGATCGTCGAGCTGCCGCTACTGGGCACCGGCAACCTGCGCGACGCCGGCGGCAAGGTGTTGAGCTTCCTGGTCTCGCCGTTCGGCAGCAACAGCGACACCCTGGAGACCCTGGGCACGGTGGATACCGTCGGCGGCATCGTCGATGGCCGTGCCGAGGCGTTGCCGCTGACCGACGAACTGAGAAAGCAGCCCGATTACTACCTGGCCCTGCGCGATGCGGTGGCCGAGCGGCGTGCGCATTTCGTTGCCGAGGGCAAGCTTGGAATACAACCGGACCTTTGCGGAGCGAGCGATGAGCGCTGAAGACGTACTGCTATTACACCGGCGAATCAGAACCCCGGATATGACCACCCTGCATTGCCGCGAACTGCAACTGCGCCTCGACGCCGATGGCCGCCACCTGGTGCTCAGCCGCTATACCGAGCTGTATGGCGAGGACCAATCCATCTGGGGTGCCACGCGGGATCATAAGGTGTCGCTGGTCAGCCTGCTGCGCTGGATGGTCAGCCAGCAGAATGGCGCCAGGATCGCGCCGGCAGACAGACGCGGTGACGGCCACCCGACCGCGCAACGGCGGTAAGCATCAGCAACGGCTCCGCTCCCCGGCGTTATCGCGGGGCCTTGGGGCGGATCAGCGGGCAGGTCGAGCAGTACTCCACCGGGTCGCTGGCCTGGTAGTAGAAGCAGCAGGTGCGGCGGAAACGCACCGCCCGGGCGCCGTCGTCGAGCAGGGTCAGCGGCTGGTTGAAGTGCTGCAGCGGGTTGTAGTCGAGGCCGAACAGGCTGTCGGGCGCCTGTTCGGTCAGCCAGCGAAAGTCCTCGGCGCAGCGCTGGCGCATCGCCGTGCATTCGAGCTTGGCCAGGCGCCGCTCGTACAGCGAGTAGACCCGCACCGCGGTGTTTTCCCAGAGGATGCGCCGCGACACGCCCGTGAGCTGATGGAAGCGCTCCCATAGCGGCTGCAGCAAGCCGGCGAACAGCTGACCAGCCACTGCCGCGCGCCAGGCCTCGCGTGCGCCGGGTTCGGGCCGGCTCACGGCCAGGCTGCGCAGCGGCAGCGACGAGGTCCACAGGCCGTCGTCGTGGCCGTACTCGATAAAGGTGTTGTCCAGCGACAGCTCCAGCCCCTTGTCATAGGCGGACATGGCATACAGGCAGGCGCCGGTGAGCAGGAACGACTGGCGCTTGCCCAGCAGCGAGGCGGTGATGCGCCGCGATGGCGAGAGAATCACCGGGCCGAGCCTGTCCAGCAAAGCGGTACAGGTATCTGCTTCGAGCAACTCGGCGGCCAGCAGGCTGCGCTCAGTATCCCGCTCGCATTCGCGGCGCAGCCGTAGCGCGCCGCAGAGGCTGGCCCATTCGGCGTCGCTGAAGCTCATCGCGGAATGTCCCGGCCGAAGGGAATGCACAGCGGTGTATGGAAGAACGGGTCGGGGATGATCCGGCAATCCAGGTCGAACACGGTCTTGACCAGTTCTTCGCTGAGGATGTCCGCCGGCTTGCCCTGGGCGTAGGCGGTGCGCCCGTGCACGGCGACCATATGATCGGCGTAGCGGCAGGCCAGGTTGAGGTCGTGCAGCACCATGACGATGGTCTTGCCTTCCTGGCGATTGAGCTCGCGCAGCAGGTCCAGCACTTCGATCTGGTGGGCCAGGTCGAGAAAGGTGGTGGGCTCGTCGAGCAGTACCAGCTCGGTTTCCTGGGCCAGGGTCATGGCGATCCAGGCGCGCTGCCGCTGACCGCCGGACAGTGCATCGACCGGCCGCTCGGCCAGATCGATGAGGCCGGTGCGGCTCAGCGCACGGGCCACCACGGTTTCGTCCTCGGCCGACCATTGCTGCATCCAGCTCTGGTACGGGTAACGCCCCAGGGCAACCAGCTGGCGCACGCTGATGCCCTCGGGCGCCACCGGCATCTGCGGCAGGATCGCCAGTTCCCGCGCCACCGCGGCAGTCGGTTTGCGCTGGATGTCGGCGCCGTTGAGGATCACCGTGCCGGCCTGGGGCTTGAGCAGCCGGGCGAAGGCTTTCAGCAGCGTGCTCTTGCCGCAGCCGTTGCTGCCGATCAGCACCGACACCTGGCCGCGCGGCAACTCCAGATCGAGGTTGTCGATGATGGTCTGGCGCGGGTAGGCCAGAGTCAGGTTGCGGCTGGCGATGGCGGTCATGTCTGGGTCCTCACGGCCGCTGCTTGATCAGCAGGTAGAGAAAATACGGAGTGCCGAACGCGGCGACGAAGATACCGGCAGGCAGATCCAGCGGCAGAAACAGGGTGCGCCCGGCCAGGTCGGCGAGCATCACCAGGTTGGCGCCGACCAGCGCCGCCATGCAGGCCTGGGCGGCGAAGCCGATGGGGATCAGCTGACGGGTGATATGCGGGGCGATCAAACCGACGAAGGCCATGGCGCCGCCCCAGGCGATGGCCGAGCCGGCCAGGGCCACGCTGACGGCGAGCAACGCAGCGCGCAGCCACTGCACGCGCACACCGATGCCGCGGGCCAGGCCCTCGTCCAGTTGCTGAACCACCACATGGCGCGACAGCAGGATCAGGATCGGCAGCAGGCACAGCAGCACGCTCGCCAGCGCCTTGACCTCTGGCCAGCCCGCGCCGTACACGCTGCCGGTCAGCCACACATAGGCCGACAAGGTGGTGCTCAGCGGGCTGAACACCAGCATAAAGGTGGTGGCCGCGGCCAGCATGGCCGACACGCCGACGCCGATCAGCACCAGCCGCAGCGGTGACGTGCCCTGCTGCCAGGCCAGGCCGTAGACCGCCAGCGCAGCACAGCCCGCGCCGAGCATCGCCGCCAGCGGCAAGCCGCCCATGCCCCAGCTCGCCGCGAAGGCCGACAGGTACAGCACCGCCGCGGTACTGGCGCCGCTGGACAGCCCGAGCAGATCCGGCGAGGCCAGCGGATTGCGCACCATGGCCTGGAGGATCAGCCCGGACACCGCCAGGGCACCGCCGATCAGCGCGCCGAGCAGCAGGCGCGGCAGGCGCAGTTGCTCGACGATAAAGCTCAGCCCGGCCCCGCCCTCGCCCATCAGCACAGCGGCGACCCGCTGCGGCGAGAGCATGACCTTGCCCAGGCACAGGCCAAGGATCAGCACGAAGACGCTGAACAGCACGGCCAGCAGCAGAGGTAACCAGCCCTTGCGCTCGATGAGGCGGGAAAATCCTCGCCAGCGTAAAATCGTTACTTCAAGCATTCCGCCCTCCACGCCTTGCCAGGGCGATAAAAAACGGCGCGCCGAACAACGCAGTCATCACCCCAACCGGTACCTCCTGGGGCAGGATCACCACCCGGGCGAGCATGTCGGCGACCAGCAGCAGCGTGGCGCCGAGCAGCGCGCAACCGGGCAGCATCACCCGGTGGTCGATGCCGACCAGGCGACGCACCATGTGCGGCACGATCAGCCCGATGAAACCGATGCTGCCCGCCAGGGCCACCGCGCTGCCGGCCAGCAGCACCACCAGCACGCCCAGTTGCAGGCGGATCAGGCCGGTGCGCTGGCCCAGGCCGATGGCGATCTGCACGCCGGCATTGAGCACATTGACCTGGGCGCCGAGCAGGCAGGCCACCAGCAGCGCCAGCACTGCGCAGATCAGCAGCGGCACGGCGGTGGCCAGGCTGCGCTCGCTGAGCGAGCCGGCCAGCCAGAACAGCACGGTGTCCAGGCCCTGTTGATCGATCACCAGCAGCGCCTGGCTGAATGCCGTGAACAGCGCGGTGATCGCCGCCCCGGCAAGCACCATGCGCAATGGGTTGAGCGCGCCCTGCCCGCTGTTGCCCACCGTCCAGACCAGCGCACCGGCCACGGCGGCGCCTGAGAAGGCGCTCCACAGCCATTGTTCCGGCCTATTCAGGGAGAACAGCGACAAGCTGACGATCAGCGCGAAGGTCGCCCCGGCGTTGATGCCGAATAGCCCCGGCGAGGCCAATGGGTTGCGGGTCATGGCCTGCATCAGCGCGCCAGCCACCGCCAGGCTGGCACCGACTACCACCGCCATCAGGGTGCGCGACAACCGCGTGGTGTTGACCAGCAGATGATCGACGTTCGAGGGATCGGCCTGCAGCAAGGCGTTGAACACGCTGTGCAGGCCGATCCAGCTGGGGCCGGTGGACAGACTCAGCACGCAGCAGGCCAGCAGAAGGATTAAGACGATGATCAGCTTGCCGGGCGCCGTCATGTCGTGGCGTCCGCCAGCAAGCTGCGTTCGATATCGTCGAGAATGCGGGTGGCGCCAAGGATGCCGCCGGAAAATATCCAGGCCACGCCATCCACCCACCACACCTGCCCGGCTTGCGGCGCGGCCATGCGTTGCCACAGCGGGTGCCCGGTAATCGCCTGGTAATGGCGCTGAACCGCGGGGCTGTCGGCCCGGCCGAACACGAAGAACACATCGGCGTCGGCCACCGGCAGGCTTTCGCGGCTGCGCAGCTTGATGGACACGCCGCTGGCATCGCGGCTCTGGCGGTTCCACACGAAGCCCAGCTCGGCCAGCACGCTGCCGGCGAAGCTGTCAGGCAGGTAGCTGCGCAGGTGGTCCTCGCGCACGTCCAGCACCGACACGCTGAGGGGCCAGCGCGTGCCGAAACGCGCAGCCAGGCGCTCGCGCAGTTCATGGACGCGTGCATCCCAACGCGCCTGCAACGCCTGCGCTTCGCCGTTGCACGCCGTGGCGGCGCCCACCACGCGCAGGGTATGGCGAAATTCGAATACCTCGTCGAGCATCACCACCGGGCACAGCTGTTCGAGCAGCCCGGCGATCCGTTCATGGCGAAAGCGCGAGGCGACGATCAGGTCCGGGCTGAGCAAGGCGATGTCCTCCAGGCTCGGCTGGGTCTCCAGGCCGACATGGGGCACGCCTGCCAGGGGCGAGCGCAGGTAGCGATACATGGGCTTCTCGCTCCACGAATCGACCACGCCGGCCGGCCGAATGCCAAGCGCCACCGCGGTATCGGTGGCGCCCTGAAACAGGGTGATGACGCGCGGCGCTGCAGCCCCGGCCGTGGCCAGGGGCATTGCACCGGCAGCGAGAACGCCCAGGGACAGGCGCATCAGCGTGCGCCTGGACATCAGCCCGGTCTTTTCAGGTTGCAAGCTCGATCCTGTTCAATGCATCAGAACCCGAGGGTGGCCGACAGCACGAAGGTGCGTGGAGTTGAGATCGTCAAGCCTGGCGAGCTGTCGTCCGAGGCGCCCGCCGAGATCCAGTCCCGGGAGTCGGCGACGTTCTCGACGGTGCCACGCAAGGTGACATCGGTCTCGCTGACCTTGAAGGCGTAGCGCGCACCCAGGTCGTAGCGGGTCCAAGAGCCGATTTCCTTGGTGTTGGCCTGATCCAGATACTGCGAACTGCTATAGATAGCGCGGCCCGTCACGGTCAGGCCCTGAACGCCAGGCAGGTCCCACTCGGCACCGAAGTTTGCATTGAGCTTGGGTGTGGCCGGCGCGCGATTGCCATCGTTGGCACCACCTTTGTTGGTGTCCTTCAGTTCGCTGTCGATATACATCACCCCACCGAGCAGCCTGACGCCGTCAACGGGTTCGCCAAAGACGTTGAGCTCGATACCGTCATTGACGCGTTTACCGTTGGGACCGAACGTTCCTTCGGTTTGACCCGCCACGGGCGCCGCAGTCTCGTAAGCCGGCTGTTTGATACGGAAAACCGCCGCGGTAAGGGCAAACCTGCCCATATCGTATTTGGCCCCCGCCTCAGCCTGGCGACTGATAAAGGGCGGGAAAATCTCGTTTTCGTTCTCCGCTGTGCCGGGCGCGATCTTGCCCTGGCTCAGGCCTTCCATATAGTTGGCGTACAACGAAAGTTGATCGGTCGCCTTGAACAACACGCCCGCCGAAGGCGAGAACTTTTCCTCGTCATAGGCGGTGGGTTGCTTCACGCCATCCGACCAGTC
>Ga0209371_1001132_pt1 | contig 19583 bp, 16 predicted proteins | sample AgamicAtAmrz_FD_187165 | JGI IMG/M metagenome (GOLD analysis project Ga0209371, IMG submission 187165) | Agave microbial communities from Guanajuato, Mexico - At.Am.rz (SPAdes) (version 2) | ecosystem: Host-associated > Plants > Roots > Rhizosphere | place: Guanajato, Mexico | collected 2012-06-07
GGCGGTCTGGTCATTTACCATTCGTCTGGCGCTGACGCTGGGGGCGGCCAATGAACGTCACGCTTCGAACTTTATGATCTACAGCTTCGTCTGCTTCTTTATCGGCAAGTTCGTGGCGAACTTCCTGATGACCCGCTTCCGTGCCGAGAAAGTGCTGATCGCCTATTCGGTGCTGGGCGTACTGACGCTGGCCTGGGTGATGCTGGTGCCGAACTTTACCGCCGTCTACGCCGCCGTGTTTGTCAGCGTGCTGTTTGGCCCCTGCTGGGCAACGATCTATGCCGGTACGCTGGCAACGGTCGATAATAAATATACCGAAGTAGCAGGCGCGTTTATCGTGATGGCGATTGTCGGCGCGGCTTTTGTTCCGGCGCTGCAGGGGCTGATGTCTGACACACTGGGTTCGATGCAGCTGGCATTCGGCGTCTCACTGCTCTGTTTCGCCTGGGTCGGATTCTACTTCTATGGCGAACTGCGCCATAAAAAACAGCCGGTCTCGGTCGGTCGTCTGGTGGAGGAGTTACCATGAAAACCCGTTTGCCTTTAGCGCGTGAGCAGTTTCACGCCACGCCCTGGGTGCTATTAGAGAGCGATGACTTCCGGGTTGAGCTGTTTCGCTATCCGGCGGGCATTGAGGCGGTGCGCATTCATAACCGGCGCGGCAGCGTGACCGTGCTGCCGTTTCTCGGTCAGATGATCTGGGACGTGCAGTTTGACGATCATAACCTGACCATGGGCCACAGTTTTAAACAGCCGCTGCCCGCACATTCGATCATCGACACCTATGGCTGTTTTGCCTTTCATTCGGGGCTGCTGGCTAACGGCTGCCCGGCGCCAGAGGACGACCATCCGCTGCACGGTGAGATGGCCTGCGCCCGCATGGAAAACGCCTGGCTGGTGCTGGAGGATCAGACGCTGTCGCTGGAAGGGGAGTGTGAATATGTTAAAGGTTTCGGTCATCACTACCTTGCGGCCCCTGCCGTCCGCATTCAGGCCGATCGGCCGCGTCTGACGATAGAGATGACGGTGACCAATCTCGCCGGTGCACCGATGCCGTTGCAGTATATGTGTCACATCAATAGCGCGTGGGTCGATCAGGGACGCTTCCGGCAGTCGATCCCCGAAGAGGCATTCCAGTTGCGTCGCTCGATCCCCGCGCACCTTAAACCGACACCGGCCTGGCGCGAGTACACGGATCAGCTGGCGCGCGATCCGCAGGCGTTAGAGCAGCTCGATCAGCCGCAGCTCTGCGATCCGGAGATCGTTTTCTTCGCGGACGATCTGCCGCAGTATGGCGATGAGGTGCAGTTTGAGCTGCATTCGCCGCAGGGCTTTGCGCTGATGACGCGCTTCTCTACCGCGCAGTTCCCGCACGCGACCCGCTGGCTGCTGCACAACCACGATCAGCAGGTGGCGGCCTACATTCTGCCCGCTACCTGTCGGCCAGAGGGATTTCTTGCCGCGCAGCAGGCCGGTACACTGATCACCCTGGCGAGCGGCGAACAGCGCCACTTCTCCGTCGAGACCGGTTTGCTGTGAGCCGGGTTTAAATCGCTACCAGGCCGCGCACACCCTCAGCTTCCATGGTGTCGCCGCGGCCACGCTGCACGATCTCCCCGCGCGACATCACCAGATAGCTGTCCGCCAACTCCGCTGCGAAGTCATAAAACTGCTCCACCAGCAGGATCGCCATATCGCCGCGCTGCGCCAGCTGGCGGATCACTGCGCCGATCTCTTTGATCACCGAAGGCTGGATCCCTTCGGTCGGCTCGTCGAGGATCAACAGCTGTGGCCGACAGGCCAGTGCCCGGCCGATTGCCAGCTGCTGCTGCTGACCACCCGAGAGATCGCCGCCGCGGCGTGACTTCATCGCCAGCAGCACCGGAAAAAGCTGGTAGATCTCCTCCGGCACTTCACGCGCCGCTGCTGCCGGAAAACGCGACAGACCCATCAGCAGGTTCTCTTCCACCGTCAGACGCGGAAAGATTTCCCGCCCCTGTGGCACATAGGCGATACCCGCCTGCACTCGCTGGTGCGGCTTGCGACCATTCATTCGCTGCTGCTGCCACTGAATCTCGCCTGACTTCGCCGGAATCAGCCCCATCAGGCACTTCAGCAGCGTGGTTTTTCCCACGCCATTACGCCCCAGCAGACAGGTGATTTCGCCAATCTTAACCTCAAATGACAGGCCGCGCAGAATGTGACTGCCGCCATAATATTGATTCAGTTCAGTAACCTGTAACATTTCAGCGCCCCAGATAAACGTCGATAACCTGCTCATTGGCCTGAACCTCGCGCAGCGAACCCTCGGCCAGGACCTGTCCCTGATGCAGCACAGTGACATGATCGGCGATGGTCTCGACAAAGCCCATGTCATGCTCCACCACCATCAGGGAATGATTGCCCGCCAGGCTGCGGAACAGTTCGGCGGTGTAGTCCGTCTCAGCGTCGGTCATGCCTGCGGCCGGTTCATCCAGCAGCAGCAGATGCGGCTCCTGCACCAGCAGCATGCCGATCTCAAGAAACTGCTTCTGGCCGTGCGACAGCAGGCCCGCGCGGCGCTGGCGTTCGCCGCCCAGCCGCAGCAGTTTCAGTACCTCATCAATGCGGTCACGCTGTTCGCCGCTGAGGCGAGCCCGCAGGCTGGCCCAGACCGATTTATCGGCTTTGAGCGCAATCTCCAGATTTTCGAACACGGTTAACGCTTCAAACACCGTGGGCTTCTGGAACTTACGGCCAATGCCGGCGCGGGCGATCTCTACCGGTGAAAGACGGGTCAGATCGCTGTCCTGGTCGTAGATCACCCGGCCAGCGTCAGGACGCGTTTTACCGGTGATCACATCCATCAGCGTGGTTTTGCCCGCGCCGTTGGGACCGATCACGCAGCGCAGTTCACCGACGCCGATCTGCAGCGAGAGATCGTTCAGCGCCCGGAAGCCGTCAAACGACACGCTGATCTTCTCCAGTTGCAGCACCGGATCGCGCTGCGCCCGGTGGCGATCCGCCCGCTGGGGTTGGGTAAACAGGGCATCACTCATTTTTTCCTCCGGCGCAGCAGGCCAATCACGCCGTACGGCAGAAACAGTGTTACCAGGATAAACATCAGCCCCAGGAAAAAGAGCCAGTATTCAGGGAAGGCGACGGTGAAGAAGCTACGTGCGCCGTTAACAATCGCCGCACCCAGCAGCGGGCCAATCAGCGTGCCGCGGCCACCCAGTGCGACCCAAATCGCCGCTTCTATCGAGTTAGCCGGTGACATCTCCCCCGGATTGATAATGCCGACCTGCGGCACATAGAGCGCCCCGGCCAGGCCGCACAGTACGGCAGAGAGCGTCCAGACAAACAGCTTGAAGCCGCGCGGATCGTAACCACAGAACATCAGGCGGTTTTCGGCGTCCCGCACTGCCGTCAGCACCCGGCCAAACTTGCTGCGCGCCAGGGCGAAACCGATCACCAGACTCAGCAACAGCAACAGTACCGTGGCGATAAACAGCCCGATGCGGGTACCGGTGGCCGTCACCGAAAAGCCGAGCAGGGTGGTAAAGCCGGTAAAGCCGTTGTTGCCGCCAAAACCGGTTTCGTTGCGGAAGAACAGCAGCATCCCGGCGTAGGTCAGCGCCTGGGTCATGATGGAGAAGTAGACGCCTTTGATCTTCGAGCGAAAAGCGAAGAAGCCAAACACCAGTGCCAGCAGGCCCGGCACCACCATGCTCAGACAGAGCGCCCAGGCAAAGTATCCGGTGCCGGTCCAGAACCAGGGCAGCTCACGCCAGGAGAGAAAGGACATAAAGGCGGGCAAGCCCTCACCGGCGGCCTGGCGCATCAGATACATGCCCATGGCATATCCGCCCAGAGCAAAGAACAGGCCGTGACCCAGCGACAGCAGTCCGGCGTAGCCCCACACCAGATCCAGCGCCACCGCGACCACCGCGTAGCAGAGGATTTTGCCGACCAGCGTCAGGGTATAAGTGGAGATCGCCAGCGGATGCGTGGCGGGCAGCAGCGCCAGAAACGGCATCACCAGTAACACGAGGGTGATCGCCAGGCCGATGCTGATCGTCAGGCGCGGCGCAGTGCGCACCGCGCGGAGCGTGATGGGTTGCATCATCAGTCAGTCACCCTTCCTTTAACCGCAAATAGTCCCTGCGGACGTTTCTGAATAAACAGCACGATAATCACCAGAATCAGGATCTTGCCCAGCACCGCGCCAATCTGCGGCTCCAGCACTTTGTTCAGAATACCCAGGCTGAACGCGGCAACCACGGTGCCCGCCAGCTGGCCGACGCCGCCCAGCACCACCACCAGGAACGAGTCGATGATGTAGCCCTGACCCAGCTCGGGGCCGACGTTACCGAGCTGCGACAGTGCCACGCCGCCCAGTCCGGCAATGCCGGAGCCGAGGCCAAATGCCAGCATATCGACGCGGCCGGTCGGCACGCCACAGCACTCCGCCATGGCGCGGTTCTGCGTCACGGCACGCACGTTCATGCCAAGACGCGTCCGGTTCAGCAGCAGCCAGGTAAGTGCCAGTACAAAAACCACAAACAGGATCACTGCGATGCGGTTCCACGGCAGCACCAGATTGGGCAGCAGCTGTAAGCCGCCGGAGAGCCACGGCGGGTTCGCCACCTCCAGGTTCTGCGCGCCGAACAGCACCCGCACCAGCTGGATAAGCATCAGGCTGATGCCCCAGGTGGCCAGCAGCGTCTCCAGCGGACGGCCATAGAGATGGCGGATGATGGTGCGCTCCAGCGCCATGCCAATAGCGGCGGTGACCATAAAGGCGACCGGCAGCGCCAGCAGCGGATACCAGGCTAAATAGTCCGGTGCAAACTGCTGGAACAGGCTCTGAACCCACCAGGTGGCGTACGCGCCGAGCATCAGCATTTCACCGTGCGCCATGTTGATCACCCCCAGCAGACCATAGGTGATCGCCAGGCCCAGCGCCGCCAGCAGCAGGATGGATCCCAGCGACAGGCCGCTAAACGCCTGTCCCAGCAGATCGCCCCACATCAGCCGCTTCTGAATCTGCTGCAGGCTCTCCGCCGCGGCTGCCCGCACGGTGGCGTCCGGCTCATTCGCGGGCTGGGTCAGGCGTTGCAGGCTGGCCTGGGTATTAGGATCGCTGGACTCACCCAGCAGTTTCACCGCCCGCAGGCGCACCATCGGTTCCCCATCCGCCAGTTGCAGGTTCGCCAGTGCCAGTGCTAATGCGGCGTGAACGCGGTTATCTTTTTCGGCGGCCAGACGCTGTTCCAGCAGCGGCAGCTGGTCTGCAGAACCGTCATTCTGCAGCTGCTGCGCCGCGCGCAGACGCAGGGCAGCATCACTGCTCACCAGCTGGTGGGCAGCCAGCGCGTTGTTCACCAGCACGCGCAGGCGATTGTTCATAAACAGCTTTTTAAGGTTGCCGGTGGGCTGCGATACAGCGTCCAGCGGCTGCAGCGTCGAACCCTGCTGGCTGAATGGCTGTTTGTTCTGGTCGATGACCACGGTTTCGGCCTTCAGTGCTTCCAGCAGCGGCAGACGATGGCTGTCCGGCGCGGCGGCCCACTGTTGCAGCAGCGTGGCCTGCTGACTGCGGCTGGCTGCGGCAAAGTCAGCCGCCGGTCCGGCACTGGCAAACAGCGGGACCAGCAGCAGCAGGCTGAAAAAGCAGCGACATAGATTCATAAAAGGAGCCTCGTTTGGGAAGGTCAGCACGGCAGCCTGAAAAGTGGCTGCCGTGCTGCCGCGTCACAGCGGGTGACGCTTTCTCATCAGCAACGCGCGCTTACTGCGCGGTCTTCACCGGGTGATCGGGCTTCTTGTCGTTACCGGCAATGTATGGGCTCCACGGCTGCGCGCGCACCGGCTTATCGGTCTGCCACACCACGCTGAACTGGCCGTTCTCTTCCACTTCGCCAATCATGACCGGCTTATGCAGATGATGGTTGGTCTGATCCATGGTCAGGGTAAAGCCATCCGGCGCTTTGAAGGTCTGACCGGCCATCGCCGCGCGCACCTTGTCCACGTCCGTCGTGCCCGCTTTTTCCACCGCCTGCGCCCACATATGAATGCCGACATAGGTCGCTTCCATCGGGTCGTTGGTCACGACGGTGGCGGCGTTCGGCAGGTTGTGGGCTTTGGCATAAGCGCGGTAATCGGCGACGAATTTCGCGTTGGTCGGATTATCGATCGACTCGAAATAGTTCCAGGCGGCTAACTGACCCACCAGCGGTTTGGTGTCGATGCCGCGCAGCTCCTCTTCGCCCACCGAGAAGGCGACCACCGGAATGTCAGTGGCTTTGATACCCTGGTTCGCCAGCTCTTTGTAGAACGGTACGTTGGAGTCGCCGTTGATGGTCGAGACCACCGCCGTTTTACCGCCTGCCGCGAATTTTTTGATGTTGGAGACAATGGTCTGATAATCGCTGTAACCAAACGGCGTGTAGACCTCTTCGATATCTTTATCCGCTACGCCTTTGCTGTGCAGGAAGGCGCGCAGGATCTTGTTAGTGGTGCGCGGATAGACATAGTCGGTGCCCAGCAGGAAGAAGCGTTTTGCGCTGCCGCCATCTTCGCTCATCAGGTACTCCACCGCCGGAATCGCCTGCTGGTTAGGTGCCGCGCCGGTGTAGAAGACGTTGGGCGACATCTCTTCCCCTTCGTACTGCACCGGATAGAACAGCAGGCCGTTCAGCTCCTCAAACACCGGCAGCACCGATTTGCGCGACACCGAGGTCCAGCAGCCAAATACCACCGCCGCTTTATCCTGGGTCAGCAATTGCCGCGCTTTCTCGGCAAACAGCGGCCAGTTTGAGGCGGGATCGACCACCACCGGCTCCAGCTTTTTCCCCAGCACGCCGCCTTTGGCGTTGATCTCATCAATAGTCATCAGCGCCACATCTTTCAGCGGCGTTTCAGAAATCGCCATGGTGCCCGAGAGCGAATGCATGATCCCCACTTTGATGGTGTCAGCCGCCTGCGCACTCCAGGCAAAACCCATACTGACAACGGTGGCGGAGAGCGCGAAAGCCTTGATCAACAAACGTCTTTTCATCATTTAAACCCCTGAGTGGTTGTTATGTTATTCGGTGAGCTGGAGCCGGGCCTGCTGCAGGCGGTGCAGGGTGATCTTCCTGACCTCCGCCTTACTGACGGCGATGTGATCGGTCAGGATGCGTTGTGCCTCGCCTGTCTGCTGCTGAAAAATGGCCTGTAAAATTTCGGCATGTTCCTGATAAGTCGCACAGACGCGGTCGTCGCGCGTGAAGTCGAGCCGGCGAATAATGCGGATCTTCTCCGTGAGTTCGGCGTGAATGCGTGCCATCTCCGGATTGCCTGCTGCCGCGACCAGCGTCATGTGAAACGCCTCGTCATGCTGCGACACTACCAGGCCTTCGGTGAGCGCCTCTGCCTCACACCAGAACTGGTTCAGTTCGGTTAACAGCGCGGCACACTGTGGCGCGGGCAGGGAGCAGAGGCGTTTTACCGCCTCGCACTCCAGCACGGTGCGCAGGTCATACAGCGATTCGAACCAGGCAAAATCGAAGTTTTTGATCTGCCAGCCGCTGCGGAACCAGACTTCAACAAAGCCTTCGCGCTCCAGCCGGAACAGCGCCTGGCGCACCGGCGTGCGGCTGACGGCCATCCGTCCGGCGATTTCGCTTTCGCTGAAACGATCTCCCGGCATCAGCCGAAAGGCGAAAATATCGGCCTTCAGCGCCTGATAGACCCGTTCAGCCAGCGCTTCCGGACGCGCTTTAGAGGATTGAGGTTGGGTTGTCATTGCCGCTCCCTATTCCAGCCACAGCAGGTTATCGCCTGGACTCACCGGACGGCCCGCCTGGCAGGCAATCCGCGTTACCCGACCGGCCTGCGGCGCGACAATCGCCAGCTCCATCTTCATCGCCTCGACGATAATCAGCGTCTGACCGGCGCTGACCGCGTCGCCCGGCTGTACCAGCACTTTCCAGATGTTGCCATTGAGGTCCGCCTGCACCGCCAGCCCGGCTTCCTGCTCTGCGCTGACGCTGGCTTGCGTTTCATCCGCCTCTGGTGCGTTCTGCTCCTCCTGCGCCCAGAGCTGCACTTCCTGTTCAAAGGCGGTGGCCTGGCGCTGGCGGAACGCGGCAATCTCAGTGGCGTGATCGGCGAGGAACTGCTGGTGGGCAGCAAAATCAAACTGCGTCTCTTCGATACGCAGGCTGGCACGACCTTCCCGGAAATCTTCGCGCAGCTGATTCAGCTCGGTTTCACTCACCGGATAGAAGCGCACCTGATCGAAGAAGCGCAGCAGCCACGGCGCATCGGGCGCGAACTGCGGGTTTTTCAGGAAGGTGTTCCAGATAGGCAGCGTACGGCCCACCAGCTGATAACCGCCGGGCGAATCCATGCCGTAGATGCACATGTACATGCCGCCGATGCCGACGGTGCCTTCGGCGGTAAAGGTGCGCGCCGGACTGTATTTGGAACTCAGCAGACGATGGCGTGGATCGATGGGCACGGCACAGGGCGCGCCCAGGTAGACATCGCCCAGGCCCAGCACCAGATAGCTGGCGTCGAACAGGGTGTCGCGCACCTGCTCGCGGCTGCTTAAGCCGTTAATACGCTGGATGAAATCCACGTTGTTCGGCAGCCAGGGCGCGCTGGCACGCACCGTCTCCTGATAGCGGCTTACGGCTCCCAGCGTGGCGCTGTCTTCAAATGCCATCGGCATCCACACCACGCGCGACGGGACTTTCAGCGTGCTGACATCGCCCAGCGTCGCTTCCAGCGCCAGCAGCAGCGACATCAGGGCGGACTGCTGAATGATGCGGCTGTCGTAGCGCACCTGCAGCGATCGCACGCCTGGCGACAGCTCCTCGACGCCTGGCTCCGCCTGCGCCGTCAGGGCATTCATCAGCAGGTGGACGCGCAGGCGCAGCGCCAGATCCAGCACGTTGTCGCCATACTCAATCAGCACATATTTGTCGCCCGCCTGGCGATAGACCACTTTCGGCGTGCTGCCGGTAGCCTCAATGGCGGCCAGAATGGTGGCGGAGCCGTGGGCGGTTTCGGCCAGTGACGGTACGGCAAAGGTCGGTGGATGTTCAGGCCGCAGGGTTTCAATCAGATGCATCTGCGCTTTTTCCCGCGCCAGCGCATCGTCTGCCGTAATCGGGTGGAAGCGGATGGTATCGCCAGGTTTGACCTGGCCCACTTTCCACTGCTCGGCTTTGGCGATGGTCACCGGACAGACAAAGCCGCCCAGGCTCGGACCGTCGTGCGTCAGGATGACCGGGAAGTCGCCGGTGAAATTGACCGCGCCAATGGCATATTCACAGTCGTGAACGTTAGAAGGATGCAGGCCCGCTTCGCCGCCGTTGGCGCGGGTCCAGGTCGGTTTCGGGCCGACCAGCCGTACGCCGAGGCGGTTGGAGTTGTAGTGTACCTGCCAGTCGCTGGCAAAGAACTCATCGATGGCGGTCTGGGTGAAGAAGTCCGGTGCGCCGTGCGGGCCGTAGAGCACGCCGATGCGCCATTCGGTGCCGTAGTGCGGAATCAGCGCGGCATCCAGCGGCTGCGGGTCGCTGACGGGGGCAGGGGTGGTGCAGGCTGCCCGTTCAGGTTGTGAGATCGGCAGCATATCGGCCACCCGCAGGGTGCGTCCGGCGTGACCGCCAAACTGGCCCAGTGAGAAGGTGCTGCGACTGCCCAGATATTCCGGCACGTCGAAGCCGTTGCGCACCGCCAGATAGCTGCGGCACCCCTGCCGGGCGCGTCCCAGTGTCAGTGTCTGTCCGGCTTTCACCGCCAGCGGCTGCCAGTAGTTGACCGGTTCACCATCAAGCGTGGCGTCGCAGTCCGCGCCGGTCAGCGCCACAATGGCATCACAGTGGAAACGCAGCGTCGGCCCCTGCAAAGTAAACTCCAGGCCCGCAGCTGTGTCATGGTTACCGACGATGCGGTTAGCCAGCCGGAACGCGAAGTCATCCATCGGGCCGGAAGGCGGCACACCGATATCCCAGTAGCCGAGGCGGCCCGGATAGTCCTGAACCGAACTGAAGGTACCGGGTTGCAGCACTTCCACCACGGAGGCGGCAGGGACGACGCTGTCGAGGTAGCGCGTCCAGACGTTGCCGCTGCAAAAGGCGTCGCTGCTGGTGATCTGGCGCAGATAGTCGAGGTTAGTGGCGATGCCATGCAGCTGCGTGGCATCCAGCGCCTGGTGCAGTTTTTCCAGCGCCGCATCACGGGTGTCGGCATGGACAATCAGCTTGGCGATCATCGGATCGTAGAAGCTGGAGACCTCACTGCCGGTTTCGATGCCGCTGTCGACCCGCACGCCGTCAGGGAAGGTGACGCCGGTGAGCAGGCCGGGGCTGGGCTGAAAGTTCTTCAGCGGATCTTCCGCGTAGAGTCGCACCTCAATGGCCGCGCCCTTGGGTGGCTGCTGCAGACGTGCCCAGTCCACCGCATCGCCCGCCGCTACCTGCAACATGCACTCCACCAGATCGAGTCCGGTGACGCATTCGGTGACCGGATGCTCCACCTGCAGACGGGTGTTCACTTCCAGAAAGTAAAAGGCCTGCTGGTCGACGTCGTAGATATACTCCACGGTGCCTGCGCTGCGGTAGTTGACCAGCTCACCCAGCCGTACCGCTGAGGCGAGCAGGGCGTCGCGCGTTGCCTGTGACAGGCCGGGCGCGGGCGTCTCCTCCACTACCTTCTGATTACGGCGCTGCAGTGAGCAGTCGCGTTCGCCCAGCGCCACCACTTTGCCTTTGCCGTCACCAAAAATCTGCACTTCAACGTGGCGGGCGCGATCGATACAGCGCTCCAGAAACACGCCCGCATCACTGAAGAACTGTTCACCCAGACGGCGCACGCTCTCCCAGGCGCTGGCGAGCGCCTCGGCGTCGGCGCAGCGCGTCAGGCCAATGCCGCCGCCGCCCGCGGTGCTTTTCAGCATCACCGGATAGCCAATCTTATCGGCGGCCTGTAACGCCTCCTCCAGCGAAGCAAGCAGCGGTGTGCCTGGCGTCATCGGGACACCCGCGCTGGCTGCCAGCTCACGGGCGCGGTGTTTCAGGCCGAACTCACCAATCTGCTGTGCGGTGGGGCCAATAAAGGCGATACCCGCCGCGTCACAGGCTTCGGCAAACGGCTGGCTTTCGGAAAGAAATCCGTAGCCGGGCCAGATCGCCTGCGCGCCGATCTGCTGCGCCGCCGCCAGAATTTTGTCTATGCGCAGATAGCTGTCGCTGGCTTTCTCGCCGCCCAGCGCGATAGCGATATCCGCCTGCTTCACGTGCTGCGCATTGCGGTCAGCATCGGAATAGACCGCGACGCTTTTCACGCCGAGGCGCTTCAGGGTGCGGATGGCGCGACAGGCAATTTCGCCGCGGTTGGCAATCAGTACGGTGGTAAACATGATCAGTGACTCCCCTGTGATGCCAGCCAGTTGCGCCAGCCGCCCGTTTCAGTAATCTCCAGCGCGCTCTTCAGCGCCGAGCCTTCGCAGATAAAGCCTTTCACCACCCGGCCATCAGCCAGCGTCAGGCTGCCGATACCTAATGGCGCGGGGATCTCCGCCACAAATTCGCCAAAACGTGCGACCGGGATATCCCACAGTTCAACGGTGATCGCAGCGCCCTGTTCGTCACGCATCAGGCCGGGCTTTTTGATCGCGCCCTCCAGCAGGGCGAACAGGCGATAGTGGGGCGCGGTCTGCGTCTCTTCGACCCAGACGGCCTTGCGTTCAGTGAGCTGGAAATTAAGCGGCATCCCGGTCAGATGCGCGCCCACGACCGCCAGCCGGACGTGGTCGGGCGAAGCGGGCAGCGAAGTGTGCCGGGCTGGGAAGGGCTGGCCGGTGGCACCCAGCGGCAGAGCGAGCTGCTGCTGCCAGCGAAGACCAAACTCCGCCAGCGCCCTATCGTGCCAGGCAGGCGCAATCAGCGTGATACCCGCCGGAAGATCGTCGTTGCGGAACGGGCCGGGCAGCGCCAGCGCAGAGAGGTCGGCAAGATTGGTGAAGTTGGTATAGGTGCCGAAATGCGAGTTGTAGAGAATCGGCTCCTGCTTCATCTCCTCCAGGGTATGGATGGTGGGTGAGGTGGGCACCACCAGCGCATCAAACTTTGCCAGCGTCTCCTGAATCTGGCGCGTCAGTTCGGCCCGCAGATACTCGGCTTTATAAGCATCGACCGCGCTGTATTTCAGGCCGCTGGAGATGATCTCGTGAACCACCGGATCCATCTCCGCCGGACGATCGAGCATCCCGCCCACCGCTGCGGTACGTTCGGCGACCCAGGCGCCGTAATAAAGCTGTTCAGCCAGCTTGCTGAACGGGGTGAAGTCGATAGGGTGCAGCGTTGCGCCGCCCGTCTGCAATGCCTCCAGCGCCTGATCCCAGGCTGCTTCGGCCGCCGCATCATCAAAAAATTCCGGGTTCAAAGGTACAGCAAAATGGGGATGAACCGGCAGGCTGGCCGGGGCGATGCGCGGATTCACGCGCGAATAGGCGTCACCGGCATCATAGCCACCCATGATACTGGCGACGCTAAACGCATCTTCTGCCGTCAGCGCAAACACCGAAATAGTGTCGTTGAGGCGACAGGCGGGCACCACGCCACGCGCAGAGAACCAGCCCTTGGTTGGCTTAAGTCCGACTATATTGTTAAAGCCCGCCGGCACGCGGCCCGAACCGGCGGTATCGGTACCCAGCGAAAAGGCAACCAGCCCGCGCGCCAGCACGGATGCCGAACCGGAGCTGGAGCCGCCACTGACGTAATCAGCATCAAAGGTGTTACTGACCGCGCCATAAGGGGAGCGGGTGCCCACCAGACCGGTCGCGAACTGATCGAGGTTGGTTTTGCCGATGACGACGGCACCAGCGGCTTTCAGCCGGGCGACGGCGACCGCGTCTTCGCTGGCGGTATAGGTAAAGGCAGGGCAGGCGGCGCTGGTCGGCCAGCCCGCCACATCGATATTGTCTTTGACCGCAAAGGGCACACCAAACAGCGGCAGTGAGCCGGGATCGCGCTGATAATCCGCCAGCAGTGGCGCAATCTGTGCCGCTAACTGATCCGGTGTCGCCAGATAGATCCAGGCATTATCACGGGTGTCGAGTGCTGCCAGGTGTGCAGTCAGCAGTGAGGTTATCTGTTGCGGAGCCTGCTGATAGCGCTGCTGCCAGGCGGAAAGTGTCAGGCCGATGGTTGAAGTCATATGAAGAATTCCAGCTGGTATACAAGATGGGATTCAACACAGCAAAGGGTGTGCCACTTTTTTAACGCAATGATTCAACAGTTTAATGCGTTCAGTGATAAGATTTTCTGATGATAATTTGCCCAATGACGGCGCGCACGCTGATCGATGACGGTGCGTTTAGTGTCCGTGTGCGTAAATTTTGTGAAGAACATGGCAAGAGTCCGGTGGCCCGGTTAGCATGAAAGACTGTCTGGCAACTCGCCGGCGCCCAGCAACAGAGGAGATTTACGTGGTGAAGTGGCGTAACTGGATGATAGGGATCTGCCTGGTCGGTTCGGCCAGCAGCGCATGGGCCGATTCGCTGGATCAACAACGGCAACGTTATCAACAAATTAAACAGGCCTGGGACAGCAACCAGATGGCGACCGTGGATCAGCTGTTGCCGACGCTCCAGGATTATCCGCTCTACCCTTATCTGCAGTATCGCCTGCTGGCACAGGATCTCGATCAGGAAACCGCGCTGGCCGTGCAGAACTTTATTCGCCAGTATCCGACGCTGCCACCCGCGCGCTCGCTCAGTACCCGCTTTATTAACGTGCTGGCTTACCGTCAGGACTGGCAGGGCGTGCTGAATTTCAGTCCGACCGAACCGAAGCCGGTGCAGGCACGCTGTAACTGGTATTACGCCAAATGGGCCACCGGTCAGCAGCAGGCCGCGTTTGATGGCGCGAAGCAGATCTGGCTGCGCGGCACGGCGCTGCCCGCGGACTGCGATAAGCTCTTCTCGGTATGGCAGGCGTCCGGTCAGGTTTCGCCGATTACCATCCTGGAACGTATCCGGCTGGCGATGAAAGCGGGCAACGACAGCCTGGTGAGTTATCTGGCGAAGACGTTACCTGCTGACTATCAGACCATGTCTGACGCGATACAGTCCCTGCAGCAGGATCCGTTAACGGTCAGCACCTTTGCCAGCGCTGTCGGGCCAACCGACTTCACCCGTCAGGCCACGATTTACGCCTTTACGCGCGTGGCGCGGCAGGACATGGAAAATGCCCGCAGCCTGATTCCGATTCTGGTCCGGGCCCAGAAGATGGGACCGGAAGATGAGCAGGCGCTGAAGGAGATTGTGGTCTGGCGCATGATGGGCAGCGATCTCACCTCTGAGCAGGCGCGCTGGCGCGATGCGGTGGTGATGAACAGTGAGTCGACCGCGCTGGTGGAACGCCGGGTGCGTCTGGCGCTTTCTCAGCATGATCGGCGTGGCCTGAACACCTGGATCGCCCGTCTGCCGCTGGAAGCCAAAGAGAAAGATGAGTGGCAGTACTGGCAGGCTGACCTGCTGTTTGAAAAAGATCGCAAAGAGGAAGCCGAAGAGATCCTGCGCAAGCTGATGCAGGCACGTGGCTTCTATCCGATGGTGGCCGCCCAGCGGCTCGGTGTTGACTACCCGTTGCAGGTCGATGAAGCGCCGAAGCCTGACAGTGCCACGGTGCAGGGACCGGAGCTGGCCCGCGTACGCGAACTGATGTACTGGGGGCTGGATAATCTGGCACGCAGCGAGTGGAGCAATCTGATTGCCAGCCGCACCCACTCGCAGCAGCAGATGCTGGCGCGTTACGCCAATGAGCAGGACTGGTGGGATCTCAGCGTGCAGGCGACCATCACCGCCAAAATGTGGGACAGCCTGAAAGAGCGCTTCCCGCTGGCGTGGCAGAGCGTCTATGAGCGTAATACCGAGGTCAAACAGATTCCGCCGAGCTATGCGATGGCGATTTCGCGCCAGGAGAGTGCCTGGAACCCGAAAGCGCGTTCGCCGGTCGGGGCCAGTGGCCTGATGCAGATTATGCCTGCCACCGCGGCGCATACCGTGAAGATGTACAACATTCCTGGCTACAGCAATACCAGCCAGCTGCTGGATCCGGAAACCAATATCCAGATCGGCACGCAGTATCTGGAATATGTCTATCAGCAGTTTAACCAGAACCGGATCTTCGCCTCTGCGGCCTATAATGCCGGTCCGGGCCGGGTGCGAAGCTGGCAGAAAACCAGTGCAGGCAATCTCGACGCCGTCGCGTTTATTGAGACCATTCCGTTCTCTGAAACGCGCGGCTACGTGAAGAATGTGCTGGCGTATGACGCCTACTATCGTCACTTTATGGGCAAGCCTGACAGGATCCTGTCAGATGCTGAGTGGAATCGCCGTTACTAGCTGTGCTAAGCTTCCGTACTCTTTAGCGAGTACGGAAGCCTCTTCATGACCCATTCTGATTCCCCCTCTACCGATGCGCATCCGCCAGAAGATAGCTGGCAACGCTTTGTCGTGCTGATGCAGCAGGCCTTTGCCGATGGTCATGCATTGCCACTGATGCAACTGATGATGACGCCTGATGAGCGGGAAGCATTCGGCACCCGACTGCGGATTATCGAAGAGTTGATGAACGGCGAAATGAGCCAGCGTGAGCTGAAAAATGAGCTCGGCGTCGGCATCGCGACCATTACCCGCGGCTCCAACAGCCTGAAAGAGGCGCCGCCAGAGCTGAAACGCTGGCTGGAAGCGCATCTGGGACGCGCCTGATTACTGCTGATAAAGCGGATGGACGAACGGGCAGAGCGCCAGAATCAGTGCCTGATGATAGACACTGGAGCGGCTGAGCAGGCCGTTCGTGAACGCACCGATAGCACCTCCCTGGTGTTTGATATTGTCGATGCCGGTTAACCGCGCCATCTCTTCGCCCAGCTCACGGCCTTCGCGCAGGCCTGCCAGTACGACTGGCGGCAGGGTAAAACTGGCTGAGCGTGACTCACCGCGCTGCTTCTGGTTTTCCACGACCATCCAGGCAAATGCGGTGTCATCTTCGATGCCTGCCTCAATCGCCACCCAGAACGCCGCTTCAGGCCGGACCTGGCGGGCATTCATGACGCGCTGACGTGCGCCTGTTCGCGTTTCCAGATGGCTTAACGGTTGTGCTGCTACGCCGCTATCGACCTCGACCCCTTCAATATGGCAGGATCCCTCGCCGAAAACGTCGCTGAAAGCCTGAGCAATCGCGTGAATCTTCGCTGGGTTGGTTGTGGCTGCGACAACATGGTACATAATTGGTTGAACCCTCAGGTGATTAAGAGCCTGGCCCATCAGGCGATTTTACGGGCTGGTCTGAACCTGAGCAGTGCCACGACCCTCGCGTACTCCCTGTACGCCGGGTTATTCCGCACGCTCCGTGTCCAGACTGCCTGCAACAATGACGCCTGATGGGGCAGGCTCTGAGACGATTTTTGTCGCAGTATAACGGAAACTAACATGCTACAGGTCTATCTTGTTCGTCACGGTGAAACGGTATGGAATGCGGAACGCCGCATTCAGGGGCAATCCGACAGTCCGCTGACGGAAAAAGGTGAGCAACAGGCTTATCAGGTGGGTGAGCGCGTCAAACATCTCGGCATCACGCACGTGATTGCCAGCGATCTGGGGCGTACGCGCCGCACCGCGGAGATTATTGCGGACGCCTGCGGATGCGCAGTGACGCTGGATCCGCGGCTGCGTGAGCTGAATATGGGCGTGCTGGAGAAGCGTCCGCTGGATGGCTTAACGGCGGAGGAAGAGCAGTGGCGCGCCACGCTGGTCAACGGCACCGAAGGCGGTCGCATTCCAGAAGGCGAGTCGATGACGGAGATGGCGACGCGCATGCATGCTGCGCTGAATGCCTGCCTCGAACTGCCTGCCGGAAGCCGTCCCCTGCTGGTCAGTCACGGTATGGCGCTGGGATCGCTGGTCAGCACGATTCTCGGTCTGCCCGCGTATGCGGAACGTCGCCTGCGACTGCGTAACTGCTCAATCTCACGTGTCGATTATCAGCAGAGTGCCTGGCTGGCAGAAGGGTGGATTGTGGAGACGGCGGGAGATATTTCCCATCTTGATGCGCCTGCGCTCGACGAGCTGCAACGCTGATGTCGTGAAAGCTGCCGTCCGCAGACGGCAGCCCTGACCTTAGCCGGCGACGGTCTGACGGCGAATCGGGATAAGATATTCGCACCGAATCTCAGTCGGTGGCTCGCTACGCTTTTTACCGCCATGAGTATAAAAGCGTTCGATGTCCTGTCCCTGACGACGGGTCAGTCCCAGCGTTGGCATGCAGGTGCCGTAAAGCAGCAGGATAAATTCCTGCAGATTAACGCGCGGGCCGTTGTAGGTGAACTGCACGTAATCGCCCGCTTCCAGAATAACACTCTGTCCGGAGTGCAGGTTGACCGCGCTGTCAGCAGGCACCGCCGTGGTGTAGAGAATCTCCTGCTCATCATCTTTATCCTGGCTGGCACGCACCTGATGCAGGCCATACAGCACCGGCGGCACCGTGTCCGTTTCCAGCAGGAACTGCTTCCAGAAGTGAATCCGCATCTCGTCGCGATAGCTGGAGATCTGCTCCAGAATACAGGTGTAGTTCTGGGTTTGTCCCACCAGTACCGTTTCCGGCAGGGTAACGAAAGCCGGTTCCGGCTGCGTCTCATCGTCCAAGCGAATCGGGGGACGAATACCGAATGAGTTCCAGTCGGAAGAGCGACGATACCAGGCCGGTGTCTGAGCAAACTGCTTTTTGAATGCGCGAGTAAAAGTCTGCTGTGAATCAAAACGATACTGCAGGGCGATGTCCAGAATCGGGCGACTGGTCAGGCGCAGCGCGACAGCGGCTTTCGACAGACGACGCGCACGGATATAGGCACCTATTGCGTGACCGGTTACGTCCTTGAACATCCTTTGTAAATGCCATTTAGAGTAACCGGCTTTCTGGGCAACATTGTCCAGTGAAAGGGGTTGATCCAGATGGCTCTCCAGCCAGACAAGCAAATCGCGAATGATACCGGCTTGGTCCATAAAACATCCTCATACTCTGGTGGTGCAGCTAAACGCATTCGAAGAATATTAGCACTCATTGCTCAAAAGACGTGGTCCGTTTTCCGGGGAAGGTTGTGCTAAATCAGTACGGGCTTAAACCCGTTTTGGTTTGGTCATTAGTTCGATTAACAGTACATTACATTCTCATCTATTCCATTTGCAATGGTAACTCCATGACAATAACTCGTCTTATGATCGCTGCGCTGACCACGCTGACCTTTTCCAGCCCGCTGCTTGCCGAACAGATTGGCTCTGTTGATACGGTATTCAAGATATTCGGGCCTGACCACAAGATCATTGTTGAAGCATTCGATGACCCGGACGTTAAAAATGTAACCTGTTATATCAGCCGGGCGAAGACCGGCGGTATTAAAGGCGGACTGGGGCTGGCAGAAGATACCTCTGATGCCGCGATTTCCTGTCAGCAGGTAGGCCCGGTCGAATTGAGTGATAAAATTGCGCAGGGCAAAGCGGAGGGAGAAGTGGTCTTCCGCCAGCGCACCTCTTTAATCTTTAAGAAGCTGCAGGTTGTACGCTTCTTCGACAAAAAGCGCAATGCTCTGGTCTATCTGACCTACTCCGATAAAGTGGTCGATGGTTCACCGAAAAATGCGCTCAGCGCCGTGCCGATTATGCCGTGGCACTGATTAAACTGCGGTATTGAGCATAAAAAAAACGCCCGCAGGGGCGTTTTTTATTTATCGCATCTGACAGCTATCGCATCTGACAGCGGATTAATCCTGCAGATCGCCACAGAAGCGATAACCTTCACCATGGATGGTGGCGATGATCTCTGGCGTGTCCGGCGTGGATTCGAAATGCTTGCGGATACGACGGATGGTGACATCAACGGTGCGATCGTGCGGCTTAAGGTCGCGGCCGGTCATTTTTTTCAGCAGGTCGGCACGGGTCTGAATTTTGCCTGGATTTTCGCAGAAGTGCAGCATGGCGCGGAACTCACTGCGTGGCAATTTGTAGTGCTCGCCGTTCGGGTTGATCAGTGAGCGGCTGTTGATATCCAGCTCCCAACCGTTAAATTTATAACTCTCTACCTGACGGCGCTCTTCGCCTGGCATCGCCAGGTTCATGGTGCGTGACAGCAGGTTGCGGGCACGAATGGTCAGCTCACGCGGATTAAACGGTTTGGTGATGTAGTCATCGGCGCCAATTTCCAGACCAAGAATTTTATCGACTTCGTTGTCACGGCCGGTCAGGAACATCAGGGCGACATTGGCCTGCTCACGCAGTTCACGGGCCAGCAGCAGGCCGTTTTTACCGGGCAGGTTGATGTCCATAATAACCAGGTTAACGTCATTGTCGGTCAGCACCTGATGCATTTCAGCACCATCAGTCGCCTCGTACACCACATAACCTTCCGCCTCAAAAATGCTTTTGAGGGTATTACGCGTGACCAGTTCGTCTTCAACGATAAGAATGTGCGGGGTCTGCATGTTTAGCTACCTAAAATTTGCCAACAAATTGAAAACAGGGCGTACAGCGGTATGGCGTTCTCCAT
>Ga0209371_1001134_pt1 | contig 19573 bp, 14 predicted proteins | sample AgamicAtAmrz_FD_187165 | JGI IMG/M metagenome (GOLD analysis project Ga0209371, IMG submission 187165) | Agave microbial communities from Guanajuato, Mexico - At.Am.rz (SPAdes) (version 2) | ecosystem: Host-associated > Plants > Roots > Rhizosphere | place: Guanajato, Mexico | collected 2012-06-07
CTCGTCGGCCGACCGACGGTCGAGATCGCCCGTGGGCTCATCGCAGAGCAGCAATGCCGGGTCCGCGACGATCGCCCGCGCGATGCCGACACGCTGCTGCTGGCCGCCCGACATTAGCTTCGGATACTGCTTCTGGCGACCCGAAAGCCCCACCAGATCCAGAACCTTGTCGACGCGGAGCCGGCGCTCCCGCGACGAGAGCGGCTTCAGGAGAAGCGGCAGTTCGACGTTCTCGGCCGCGTTCAGCATCGGTAAGAGATTATAGAACTGGAAGACGATCCCCATGTTATGGGCGCGCCAGGACGAACGGGCTGCCTCGCCCATCTGATCGAGATTGCTGACCCCGATGCGCAGGCGGCCCTGATCCGGCTTGTCTATACCCGACAGCATGTTGAGCAGCGTCGATTTCCCGGATCCGGAAGGCCCCATGATCGCGACGAACTCGCCGCGGGCGATTTGCAGGTCGAGATCGGCAAAGATCGGTACGGTTTCGGTCCCTATCCTGTATCCCTTCGTGACGCTGTTGAGCACGATATATGGCTCGTTGCCTGTGGAAGAGGTCATCGAGGAGTGTCTCCTGGCTGTTGTGCTGGAATAGTCGAAATACGAATGCGGGCGGCCATGTTCGGCATGATGCCGTCGGGTGGATCGAGGAGCGCTAGGCGCAGCGTGATCGTGCCTTTTTCCGCCGAGGCGACCGGCCATAGCTGCAGGATCTCGATCGCGAAGGGCTTGTCCGGAAAACCATCAAGGACGGCCTCGCCGCGAAGGCCTGGGCGAAGCTCGCCGATATTGGTCTCGGCGACGTCGGCGTCGATCACCAGGCTTTTGCTATCGGTGATCGTCAGCAGACTTTCGTTTTCCTTGATACTGTCCACTCGAGCCAGCACGCGGCCGCCGACATGGGCGTCGAGCCGCGTCACCGTACCCGAGATCGGAGCTTTGACGGTCAATGCATCGACATGTTCTTGCGCGATCTTCACGCCGAGTTGCGCTCTGGCATAGTTTTGGCGTGCCTGATCGACCGCATTCAATGCCGTATCTCTGGCTGTTTGCGCCTCTTCGACAGTCTGGACGGAGACAACGCTCTTTGCTGAGAGCGCAGCATTGCGTTGCAGCGAGCTGTCAGCCTGCTTGAGCGCCAGGATCTTTCCCTCAAGGACGAGCTTGGCGGCGTCGCTGTCGGCCTTGGCCTGCTCGAGTGAGAAGTCGGCGCTGACGTCATCGATCCTGACAATAACCTGCCCGGCTTCGACGCGATCGCCGATACTGACGCCAACTGAAGCGATCTCTCCCTCATATTTGGAAAAGACCGTCACGATGCGCGGCGCGACGACGAAGCCGGATCCGGTTATCTCCGGCGCGGATGTCGATCTCAGCGAATTGACGGAAGGGATGGGCGAACCGGTACCGGGGGCCGCCCGACTGGATGCCGCCTTTGGTTCGTCGCCGGTTTGCGCTACACCGGGCGGCGTCATGATTTCCGGCTGCGATTCCAGCACCGCTTTGAAGCGAGGCGAAATATCCGGCCAGAAGAACACCACGGCGATCGCACTGATGCCAAGTGCAAGCAGGACACTCGATAGGACAAGCCGCCGATTCCTCTTGACCGGCGACCCCACTGTTTGGAACGAAGGCTCAAGCGACAATGACCTGAGCGTTTCCGCGAGCTTGCGATTTTGTTCGGTGTTCGTGTTCATGACGCCAACATGAACTAGACACCCGAAAACTCGACCTCAAACGCGTTCTGGCTCGTACTCGATCGCGATCTGGTACTTCTTGCGTCACTCCGGAGGCGGAGTCTCCGTTACGCGGCGAAATTCACGATTGAAATCGGATTCTGCCTGAAAGCCCACCGCATACATGACCTCGATCACGGATTTTTCCGCTTCTCCGGTTTCGGACCAACCCTTTCCACGCAAACCCCCGCCTGACCCACGGAACTGAACAGCGTTTCAGAAAAACGAAATTGCTCAACCGACCCTCGAGGAAGATGGTTGTTGTCGGAGGCTCGGCCGGCAACCGGCTGAGAGCGGAGGATCTAGGACCAGACGAGCAACGATCTCGCGGTCGAGGGGAGGCATATGGTGAGCGGCAGCAAGAGCGCCGGCACGACGAACGGCGGTACGCCCAAGAGACATTTCAAGCTAAGCCAGGAAGCCGTTGTCGTCGGCATTTCAGTCCTGTTGTTTTTGATCTTCTCCGTCGCCCTTAACAACTTTCTGTCGGAAGGCAACATCATTGCGCTGCTGAAGAATGTGTCCATCCTCGGCACGCTGGCGGTGGGCATGGGCTTCGTCGTGGTCGGGCGCGGCATCGACCTCACCATGGTTGCCGTCATGGTGGTCGGCGTCGCCTTCAGCATCTGGATTTCTTCCTGGGGCATCGATTTCACACTAGCAGTGCTGATAGGCGCCGTGCTCGTCGCCATGATCGGCCTCTTTACCGGCATCATGATCGCCTTTGCCGACATCCCTCCGATCTTTGCGACGCTCGCCATCGCCTCCTCCGTCTATGGCTCAGGCCGGATCGTCTTTGCTTCCGACGTACTTTATGCACCCAATAATGTCGCCTGGCTGAAATGGATCGGATCGGGGGCGGTATTCGGGATTCCGGCTTCCGTCATCATCTTCGGCGCGGTAACGGCGATCATGGGCCTGTTCCTCAGGAAAACCCGCTTCGGGCGGCTAGTCTATGCTACCGGAGACAATCCGAGCGCGGCGCGCAACATGGGGCTGCCGACGCGCCCGATCATCGTCACGCAATATGTCATCAGTGCGCTGATTGCCTTTACCGCCGGTCTGATCATGACGGGCCTTGTCACCGGCATAAACACCCGCCTCTACAATTCCAGCCTGATCTACGACGTGCTTCTGGTGGTCGTGCTCAGCGGCATCGGCCTGTCCGGCGGGCAAGGCGGCGTGCGCAATGTCGTGGTCGGCACGATCCTGGTCGGCATTCTCACCAACGGCATGACGATCCTGAATTTCAGCTACACCAGCCAGAACCTGATCAAGAGCATCATTCTGCTGAGTGCTCTCGCCATCGATGCGATCATCAATCCACGGGATGAGCAGACCTCGCAAAGCGGAGATATCTAAAGGCTCGAGACGTCCAATAGGGAGGAAACTATGACGGTTCTCAAGAAAATGCTGCTGGCCGTCGGCCTATGTGCCGCGGCGTTCTTCACGGCTTCTACCATTGCCTCGGCGCAAGAGACCGACCAGGTCGGCCGCCAAGCCTATATCGACTCGATAAAGGGCAAGCGGGTCATCTTCGTGCCGATCTCGCAAGGCTTCGATCTCAACCAGGCATGGGTCGCCGTCTGGCAGCGGCACGCGGCTCGCTACGGCTTCAAGCTCGAAGTGCGTGACCCCAATGGCGATACCAATGCCGGCATTCGCGCCATGCAGGGTGCGATCGCGGAAAAACCTGACCTGATCATCGTTCAGAATCCCGATGTGCAGACCTATGCCCGCCTGCTCAAGCAAGCGCAACAGGCCGGCATCAAGGTGCTGCAGGTCAATATGCAATCGGCCACGCAGACCGACAGCTATGTCGGCAATGACTGGATCGAAATGGGCAAGCTGGAGATGACGGAGCTCGCCAAGTCGTGCACCGGTCCAAAGGCGCCGTCGCACAAGGTCGTCTGGCTCGCAGGCGTGCAGACCGGAGCTGCCAACATCTTCATGCGCACCGGCATCGACGAGATCCTGAAGCAATATCCCGAACTTCAACTCGTCTCCGACCAGCCGGCCGATTATTCCAGCGAAAAGGCCCGCCAGATCACCGAAACCGTTCTGCAGCAGCATCCCGACCTCTGCGGGATCATGGGCATCTGGGATAACGCCGAAGTCGGCGCCGGGGCTGCGGTCGCTGCCGCCGGCAAGCAGGACCAGGTGACGATCGTCACCAATGGCGCCGGCAGCGATACCGGTTGCCAGAGCATCAAGAACGGTCTTCTGGACGTGATCTATAATTTCAATGCGCCGATCCAGGGCGAAATCGCTGCCCAGCAGATTTCCGAACTGCTGCAGCATCCCGATCGTCAGGCCGGCAGCGAAAAGACGATCTTCTTCGGGCCGATCACTCGCGTCGACAAGACTAATGCAAGCGGCCGAAACTGCTGGAAGCTCGACGAGCTCAAGTAACGGAATGAACAGATGAGCTTGGCTGAAAGCCTGATACGCTGGCGCTATCGCGTCCTCCCCGACCACGTGGTCGGGGAAATCCTCGCGAAGAAGTGGATCGACAGCGTCATTCCCTTTTTTGCGTTGGTCCTGCTGTGCGCGATTTTCGGGTCGATCGTCCCCGGATTCTTCGACGTCACGACCTTGACCAATCTCAGCGGCCAAACCGCTGAACTGGGCCTGATCGTGCTGGGATTGACGATCGTGATGATATCGGGTGGCATCGATCTTTCGATAGGATCGACCTTCGCCCTCACCGTGCTCGCCACGCTTTACGGCATGAATGTCGGCCAGTGGAGCTTCGGCGTCGGGCTCGCCGCCACTTTGGCCGTCGGCGCTGCCTGCGGGGCGATCAACGCCTTCATGGTCGGCATCCTGCGGATGCGCGCCTTTCTGACGACACTTGTCACGCTGATCATCTTTCGCTCGACCTTCGAAATTCTCTTCCCACAGGTGTCAACAGCGCTGGTGACCAGTTCGCCGGATTCGCCGCTCTACGATTATTTGGGCCTCGGCCACATCGGCGGCATTCCCGTCTCCTTCGTCTTCTTCGTTTTCGTCGCGATCATCGTGCACATCGTGCTGTCGCGCGGCCGCTACGGATGGCGGCTGTTCGCCGTCGGCGGCGCACGTCGATCGGCCTATAATGCCGGCATCAACGTGCGCCTCACGGTGTTCAGCGCTTATGTGGTCTGTTCGGTATTCGTCGCACTCGCCGCCTTCCTGTTTTGCGCCCGGATCGGCAGCGCAGCCTCCGACATTGGCTCCGGCCTCGAACTTCAGGCGCTGACGGCCACGGTCCTCGGCGGCATTTCGCTCGGTGGCGGACGCGGATCGGTGGCGAAAGCACTGATGGGCGTCGTTTTCGTCCTCGTTCTTTCCAACAGCCTGCTGACACTTGCCGTTCCCGGCCCGGTCAACGACCTGACCCTGGGCTTTGTGCTGCTTGCCTCGGTCTTCCTTGATGTCCGCTGGGTCAAAAATCGCCATAAGATCCTGCGCAGCGTCTATATCTCGCCGACTTTCGCCAAGATGCCGGAGGCGATTTCGACCGCCGCCGGCATGCCGATGGCGGTCAATGATCGCCTGAAGGACGTCGGTGTGATCGGACTCGGCGTTCTTGACGGTGCCGAAGACGTGATCTTCGACCGGGAGGATCGCCTCTATACCGGAAGCCGGCAAGGCGAGATTCTGCGCTTCTATCCGCCCGACTATACCCGCCGCGAGGTCTTTGCCCATATCGGCGGCGCCCCACTTGGCATGGCCTTCGATCGGCAGGGTAATCTCGTCGTCTGCGTGGCCGGCATGGGTCTTTATCAGGTGTCGCCGGCCGGCGAAGCGAAGCTTCTCACCGCCGAGACAAATCGCAGCCTGACATCGGTCGTCGACGACAGCACGATGAAGCTTGCCGACGACTGCGACATTCTTCCCGATGGCCGGATCGTGTTTTCCGAAGCGACCGTGCGCTTTGAAATGCATGACTGGTACGCCGATGCGCTTGAAAGCCGCGGCAACGGCCGCATCATCGTTCACGACCCGGCAAGCGGCGTCACCCGGACATTGATATCCAATCTCGTCTTCCCGAACGGCGTCTGCACATCCTTCGACGGGCAGTCGGTCCTCTTCGCCGAAAGCTGGGCGTGCCGGATCAACCGCTACTATTTCGCAGGCCCCAAGGCCGGCAAGCTGGAGCGGATGATCGAGGGTCTACCGGGCTATCCCGACAACATAAACCGCGCTTCCGACGGCACCTATTGGCTGGCATTGATGGGCATGCGCACGCCGGCGCTCGATCTGTCGCTGGAAATGCCCGGCTTTCGCCGACGGATGGCGCGCCGCGTGTCCGAGGACGCCTGGCTGATGCCCAATCTCAACACCGGCTGCGTGCTGCGCTTCAGCGAGAAAGGCGAGATCCTCGAAAGCTTCTGGGATCAGACGGGCGAAAAGCATCCGATGATTACGTCGATGCGCGAGCACAAGGGCATGCTTTATCTCTGCGGTATCTTCAACAACCGCATGGGCACGCTCTCGCTGCCGGACGCCGACAAGACCTGGTTCAGCACAGACTCTTACTGGGGAAAACCGGCATGAGACCATTCGGAGAACTCCTAGACCGTTTCCTGGGCCGTGGTACCTGGGCCGTCACCGTCCCGACATTCGACGGGCCATTATTGCCGAACCAGAGGCTGGAAGAGGCGGAAACGCTTGCGCCGCTTGAAGCCGCGGACAATCTGATATCGACGCCGAAAGGCATTCTCGCTTCAAGCGGCAGGCGTCTCCTGCGCCTCCAGGGCGATGGCCGCATGGAGGAGATCGTCAGCTTTCCACAGGAGATCACTGCGCTTGCGACGGCGCGGGGCATGACGGCGGTCGCGCTCGATGGCGAAGGCATCTTTATCCGTGGCGGTGCCCATGACGGCGCGGTATTCCAGAGCGAAGCCAACGTAAACCTTGGGTGCGTAACGGCGCTGACGTTCCTGAGTAACGACACCTTGCTCGCCAGCAACGGCTCGGCAAGAACGGGCGTTTCCAGCTGGCGACGGGATCTCATGCAAAAGGGCTGTTCCGGCAGCCTCTTGAAGATCGATCTGGGTGCCCGCAAGGTCGAACTCGTAAAATCGGATCTTGCCTGGCCGGCAGGCGTGGCGACAACCGGCTCCAACCGCATCTTCGTCAGCGAGGCATGGCGGCACCGGGTCATATCGATCGATCTCACTTCCGGACAGGTGGAAAACGTGCTCGAACACCTGCCCGCCTACCCCGCGCGCATCGCCCCGGCCGTCGATGCAGGCTATTGGCTGACGTTTTATTCGACGCGCAACCAGCTGGTGGAATTCATCTTGCGAGAAGATCGCTATCGCGAGCGCATGCTGGCAGAAGTTCCGGAAGCTTTTTGGATGGCACCATCACTGAGTTCCTGGAATTCTTACCAGGAACCGATGCAGGGCAGCCAGCTCAAGCAGATGGGCGTCCTCAAACCCTATGCCGTAACCCGTTCCTATGGCCTTGTCGTCAATTGCGACTCGCGCATGCAACCACTGGCGAGCTTTCATTCCCGCGCCGACGGCACGGCGCATGGAACACTATCAGCCTGCGAGCATGGCGACGACCTGATCGTGGCGTCGCGCGGTGGCTCAAAAGTGCTGAGGCTTGCCAGTGTAGCAAGCGGGCAGCGAGGCTGACATGGGCAATATCATCGAATTCACAAATGCGACCAAGACTTTCGGCGGCATAGCAGCCTTTCGCAATGTCGATTTCACCCTGGAGCCTGGCGAGATCCATGCGCTGTTGGGCGAAAATGGCGCGGGAAAGTCGACGCTGACCAAGGTGATGTCCGGGGTCTATCGCCTCAGCGAGGGTAAGCTTGTCTATGATGGCCGAGAGGTGGATTTCGGTTCGCCATCGGAAGCCCTCAAGGCGGGCATCGCCATGGTGTTCCAGGAAACCAACCTGGTGCCGGCGATGACCGTGGCCCAGAACCTCTATCTGGGGGAAGAGAAGCTGTTCAATCGCCTGCGCGGCCTTAACATTCAGGCCCGGCAGTTCCTCGTCGGCATGGGGTTCCAGGTCGATCCGACTGCGCAGGTGAGCACGCTCGGCGCAGCCCACAAGCAGATGGTCGAAATCGCCCGCGCCGTGCATCACAAGGCGAAGATCATCATTTTCGACGAGCCGACGGCGACACTGACGCCGGAAGAAAAGCGCCATTTCTTCAATCTTGTCGGCCGGCTCGTGAAAGCCGGAGTGGCGATCGTCTTCATCACCCATGCGCTCGAGGAAGCATTGCAGGTTGCCAATCGCATCACTGTGATGCGCGACGGCGAAATCGTTGCCACCGGCAAGGCCGGAGACTTCACCCGCAGCTCGATCGTCCAGGCTATGGTCGGCCGCAACCTGTCCGAAACTCTGCACGGATCGGCAAAGCGCGCTCCACGCAGCTATGGCGAAAAGGTCCTGTCGGTGGAGAACCTGTCCTGCGCCGGCCTGGTGCGGAACTCGTCCTTCTCCGTGTTTGCGGGTCAGGTCACAGGCATGTTCGGACTTGTCGGCGCGGGCCGAACGGAGATGGCCAAAGTAATCTCCGGCGTCATGAAGCGCAACCTGTTTCATGGCGGCGAAATCCGGCTCTTCGGCAAGTCGGTACGTTACCGCGTACCCCGACCTGCCATGCTCGACGGCATCGTCTATGTTACCGAGGACCGCAAGCTCGACGGCTTCTTCGAGACGATGACCGGCGGCGAAAACCTGCAGATCGGCGAATTGTCCAATGGCGTCAACCCATTCTCGATCGTTTCACTGGCGCGAGCCAAGGAACTGGTCGCGGATTGGGGCACCCGCCTGCGGCTCAAGCAAATCAATGATCAGGCACGCATGATCGAACTGTCGGGCGGCAATCAGCAGAAGGTGGTCATCGCCAAATCGCTGATCCAGAAACCGAAACTGATCATTTTCGACGAACCGACGCGCGGCGTCGATGTCGGCGCCATCGTCGAGATTCATCAGCTGATCAGCGATCTTGCCGACAACGGCATGGCCGTCGTCGTCATCTCCTCTTATCTACCGGAAATCATGGCCGTGTCCGATCGCATTCTCGTGGTCAAGCGCGGCCGTGTTGTCGAAGAGATGATGGCATCGGATGCATCCGAAGAGAAAATCATGTTTGCCGCCGTTCATTGATCCCTCCCAACTGACCTTCCAGGCCGCTTGCACCGTTCATTGCAAGCGGCTTTTTTCTGCGGCTGGCCTTGTCATGATCCCATGGCGGAATATGCTCACGAGCGGAGGGGTCGATCGGTATCGATCGGCGCAAGTGAGACCATAACAACCATGCCAAATATTAATCTGAAATTGCTGCAAACCTTTCTTCTTGCAGCGGAATCCGGAAGCTTTCGTAAGGCGGCGGAAGAAAGCAACCGGTCACCCTCAGCGGTGAGCATGCAGATCAAGGACCTTGAGGAACAGATCGGCATCAGCCTGTTCACGCGCACGCCGCAGCGGGTCAATCTCACCAACGAGGGTCAGGCGCTGTTCGAAGAGATCGGGCGGGCCATGGCCGATGTGCAGGCAAGCCTCGACAAGCTGACGGAACTGGCCGCCCGCCGCAAAGGAAAAATTCAGATCGCCTGCGCCCCGACGCTTGCTACCAGCCGGCTCGGCGATATCCTGTCGACCTTCAAGCTGCGCTATCCGCGTAGCGTGGTCGAGGTCCAGGAAACGCCGCCACAGGCAGCACTCGTCATGTTGCAGCAGCAGGAGGTCGAGTTTTACATCGGCCCGGAGGTGCCCAACCTCAACGACTTCCATTTCGAATCGATCATTGACGATCCGCTGGTCGCCTGCATTCCCGAAGAGCTATACACCGGCGAAAAAACAATCCGACTGGACGCAATAACCCAGTTCCCGCTGATCATGCTCAATCGCAAGACCGCCGTTCGCGGCCTCGTCGATCGCCTGACGCGCGAGGAGGGCATCGAGCTCAATGTCCAGTACGAGGTCGAGAGCGCGCAGACCGCACTGGCGCTTGCCGCGTCGGGGCTTGGCGTTTCGATCGTGCCGGGTATCGCGCTCGGGCGGAATGTCGACAGCCGCGTCCGTGTCGTACCGCTCGCCAATCCCAACGCCCGGCGGGCTGTCGGCATCATCACGAGCCGTGGCTACGTACAGCAGCGCTATGCCGAGCAGCTCATCGCCCTCATCCGCACCAATTTGCGCGGTGAAGGCTGAGCACTAGTCCGTCTGTATCCAAACGGCCTTGGTTTCGAGATATTCGTGAAGATGCTCGATACCACCCTCGCGCCCGTAGCCGGACATCTTCATGCCGCCGAATGGCACGGCTGGGTCGAGGGCATGATACATGTTCACCCAGACCGAGCCCGCCTTGATGCGACGCACCAGCTTGTGCGCCAGCCCGAGATTTTGGGTGAAGATGCCGGCCGCCAGCCCGTAGGGCGATGCATTGGCGCGCTCGACGGCTTCCTCGATCGTATCGAAGGGCATCGCCGAAATGACCGGCCCGAAGATCTCCTCGCGGGCAATCCTCATCTCGTCCTTCACGCCGCCGAATACGGTCGGCGCGATGAAGTTTCCCTTGTCGTAGAGAGCCCCTGAAAGGCGCGTGCCGCCGGCGACCAAGGCAGCGCCTTCGCTCCGCCCGGATGCGATGAAACTCTCGACGACCTGCGCCTGGCGAGCCGAAATCAGCGGTCCGATATCGGTATCTGCTTCGATCCCGTGACCGATCCGCAGCGAACGGGCAAAATCGGCAACCTTGGCGACGAATTCTTCGTGGATCTCGCGCGCCACGAACAAACGCGAACCGGCGATGCAGATCTGCCCCGAATGCGCAAAGACCGCCATGGCGGCGACGGGCACGGCCCGGTCTATGTCGGCGTCGCGGCAGACAATCACCGGTGACTTGCCCCCGAGTTCCAGCGAGACCCGTTTTAAGTTGCCAACCGCGGCACGGGCGATCGATTGCCCGGTGGCGGTGGACCCGGTGAAGACGATCTTGTTGACATCGGGATGCTCGGCTAGCCGCGCGCCGGCGACCGATCCCTTACCGGTGACGATATTGACCACTCCGTCCGGCACGCCGGCCTCTTGCATGAGTTTGGCGATCAGCAGCGGCGTGAGCGGCGCATCTTCCGAGGGTTTCAGAACCACCGTGCAGCCTGTTGCCAGCGCAGGGGCGATCTTCCAGATCGATGCTGCGGTGGGCGCATTCCAGGGGATGATCGCGCCGACGACCCCGATCGGCTCCCGCCGGGTGAAGGTTACGATCTCGCCGGGTATGGAATTGTCGATCACCTCGCCATGAAGGGCTGTCGCCATGCCGGCGTAAAACCGCAGCATGCCGATGACCCGACGCTTGTTGGCGAGCGTGCGCGTGATCGGCATGCCCATGTTCAGGGTGTCGGAAACCGAAAGGCGCTCCCAGTTGTCCTCGAACAGGTCGGCGATTTTCAGGAGCAGCGTCTGGCGCTCATAGGGCGAGAACCTGGACCACGGCCCTTCCAGAGCCCGACGCGCCGCGGCAACGGCGCGGTCGACATCGGCAGCTGCGGCCAACGGAACCGTTGCCAGGACCGCCCCGGTTGCCGGATTGTAGGTCTCGCTGACTTCGCCGGATTGAGCCGCAACCCATTGGCCGCCGATGAACATCGGCCGAAAGCCGCCATCGTAAAGCTCGTCCGCCATTTTCTTGGCGTCGAAAGTCAGTGTCATGGCGCGGCCTCCCAGCTTCATTCTGTCGTCGATAATCACTATCAGACGGCCACAATACAAATAAAGAAAGCTAAAAAGGCGTTCAGATAATCGGACTGTGAAATCGCTCCGACTTATCCGATGTTGGAGCAAATGGAGGAGCTTGACATGCGTCTTGAGGGAAAAGTGGCGATCGTCACGGGTGGCGGATCGGGTTTCGGCGAAGGGATCGTCCGGAAATTCGTCGAGGAAGGCGCGCGGGTCGTGCTCGTCGATCGGGACCTTGCGGCTGCAGAGCGGGTGGCGGCGCAGCACGAAGGGTCGGTTGCGCCGATTGCCGGCGATGTCGCCACGCTCGACAGCCTCGCTGCCGCAAGGGATCTTGCGCTGGCGCGGTTCGGCGGTCTGCACATTCTCGTCAACAATGCCGGGGTCGGACAGCCGCCGATGTCGATGGAGGATATGGATGAAGGCCTGTTCGAGCGCATCTTCAATGTCAACATCCGCTCGATCTACAATGGCGCGCGGGCGGTGCTACCGCATTTCAAGGCCGAGCGGCACGGCGCTATTTTGAATATCGCCTCTACCGGCGGCGTCTCCCCTCGCCCCAATCTCACCTGGTACAATGCCTCGAAGGGGTGGGGTATCGCCGCCACCCGCGCGATGGCCGTCGAGCTTGCTCCCTTCGGGATTCGCGTCAACGCCATCAATCCCGTCGCCGGCGATACGCCATTGCTCTCGACCTTCATCGGCTCCGACAGTGACGAAAGCCGGGCACGGATCGTCGCCACCATTCCGATGGGGCGGCTTTCGACACCCGCAGACATGGGCAACGCCGCCGCTTTCCTATGCTCCGACGAAGCGAGCATGATCACCGGCGTCGATCTCAATGTCGATGGCGGCAAGTGCATCTGAAGAGGCTGTCATGAAGGATATCTACGAGATTGCCGTGGTTCATGGCGACGGCATCGGTCCCGAGGTTTGCGCGGCGGCGGTCGAGGTGGTCAAAGCGGCCTTGGGCAATCGTTCTCATCTCAACTTTCGGGAATATCCAGCCGGTGCAGAGCATTTCCTCAAGACAGGCGAGAGCTTTCCCGAACCGACCTTCAATGCCTGCCGGAATGCTGACGCGATCCTGCATGGTGCGGGCGGGATACCCGGTGTTGTCCATCCCGACGGGACCGAGGCAGGATTGGATTTTACCCTCCGCCTGCGTTTCGAACTTGATCTTTACGCCAATATCCGGCCGATCCGCCTTTTCGAAGGCGTTGCCTGTCCGCTTGCCGGCGTGAAGGCAGGCGAGATCGATTACATCATCCTGCGCGAAAACAGCGAAGGGCTCTATGCGGCGCGCGGCGCCGGCGTGCAATTGCGCGGTGAACTTGCCGTCGACAGCCTGGTTCAAACCCGCTCGGGCGTCGAACGGATCGCACGGAAGGCCTTCGAGCTTGCGCGTCAATCGAACGGCGCGCCCAGGGACGGCGTAAAGCGCGTGACCTGCTGCGACAAGGCCAATGTGCTGCGCAGCTACGCTTTCTTCCGCTCGGTATTCGACCTCGTCGCGCCGGACTATCCCGACATCGAAACGGAATATGTGCTGATCGATGCCATGACCATGCATCTCGTGCTCAAGCCCGGCCATTTCAACGTGATCGTCACCGAAAACATGTTCGGCGACATTATCTCCGATCTCGGGGCGGCGACCATCGGCGGCATGGGGCTGGCGCCCTCAGCCGAACTCGGTGATCGCAATGGCTTCTTCCAGGCGGCGCATGGTTCCGCACCTGACATCGCCGGCAAGGGCATCGCCAATCCCTACGGAACCGTGCTCTCGGCAGCCGCCATGCTCGATTGGCTCGGCACAAAACATGCCGACCGCATTCTAAGCGAGGCTGCGACCAACATCAGAAACGTGACGAATACGGCTCTCGCTTCGGGTTGTCTCAGCGCCGATCTTGGGGGTAGTTGGAAATCAGCCGACATCACGCAATTTCTATGCGAGCGGCTTGCCCGATTGCATTGAACCGGTGTCGACCTCCGATCGCATGATTCGGTATTCGCGTGGGGCGAGAACGAACCGGGCTCGCATTCGGTGCTTATTCCGCTCGGCCAAGCCGCGTCAGGTACCATCACTACGGTGACTTGCTAGAACCAAGGCCCCTCCCACCGAGCAAATTGAGTTTGTTCTTGCGCAGCCCCTTGGATGGTCGCTAAGTCATGCGGGCATAGCGGCGAGCGACGTCGGCCTAATCGAATTCGACTATCGAAGGTAATTCAATGAGCGGACAACTTTCTCTTCCCCGTGATCGGATTTCAGTCCTTCTGCTGGAAGGGATCAGTCAGAGCGCGGTGGACTATTTTACCTCATCGGGCTACGTCAATCTCACGCATTTGCCGAAAGCTCTCGATGACAAGGATCTCAAGAGCCAAATCGCCGAAGCACACATCATCGGCATTCGTTCACGCACGCAGCTGACAGAAGAGATTTTCAGCTCCGCCAAGAAGCTCATGGCGGTCGGCTGCTTTTCCGTAGGGACGAATCAAGTCGATCTGGATGCGGCTCGTCGGCGCGGGATCCCGGTATTCAACGCCCCCTATTCGAATACGCGCTCGGTCGCCGAACTCGTCATCGGTGAAATCATCATGCTGACCAGGCGGATCCTTCCACGTTCGGCTTCCGCTCATGCCGGCGGATGGGACAAATCCGCCGAGGGCAGCCGCGAGATGCGCGGAAAAACGCTTGGTATCGTCGGCTACGGCAATATCGGCTCGCAGCTGAGCGTTCTTGCGGAAAGCATGGGCATGAACGTTCGCTATTTCGATCCGACGGACAGGCTTCGCCACGGCAATTCGGAATCCATGGCTTCGCTCGGCGAGCTGCTCGAAATCTCGGATTTCGTGACGATGCATGTTCCCGAAACCAGCTCGACCCAGAACATGATCACCGAGGCCGAGCTGCGCAGAATGAAGAAGGGCGCCTTCTTCATCAACAACTCCCGCGGCACGGTGGTCGATCTTGAGGCTCTTGCAAAGGTCTTGAAAGAGGGGCATCTCGCAGGCGCGGCAGTCGACGTGTTCCCTAAGGAGCCGGCATCGAACAAGGAACGCTTCGAAACACCGCTGCAAGGGTTGGATAATGTGATCCTGACGCCGCATATCGGCGGATCGACCGAAGAAGCCCAGGAACGGATCGGAAGAGAAGTTTCCCGGAAGCTTGTGGAATATTCCGATATCGGCTCGACGCTTGGCGCGGTCAATTTCCCGCAGGTTCAATTGCCGCCGCGTCCAAACGGCACGCGTTTCATCCATGTTCACGAAAATCGCCCGGGTATCCTCAACAGCCTGAATACGATCTTTTCGTCGCGCGGGTTGAATATCGTCGGCGAGTTCCTGCAAACACATGGCGACACGGGTTACGTGGTTATTGAAGTCGAGGGCGTTGGCCAAACAGTGAATGAAATACTCGACACGCTCCGGCAGATCCCGGGAACGATAAGAGCTCGATTGGTTTACTGACCGATCTGTTGCAGACGACGGTAGCGCCCTTAGGTGACGATAAGGGCGCGCATCGATCCGGTCCTATGACCAATAATTCAGCCGATCTCTCGATCAGGCGATACGGCGAGCGGCAGCGATCTGGCTGGCGCCGATACTGGCGAGAGCGACGCTGAACAGGGTCGGGTTTGTGGCGGTCTTCGTGGGAATGACTCCATTGCCGGCAACATAGAGGTTGTCGAAACCCCAGACCTTGGAGTTCCTGTCGCAAACGCTGGTACCATCGTCGCGCTCGCCCATACGGATCGTGCCCTGATAATGCAGCGACGAGCCGACTGGTTGCACGAAGGTGGCAAAACCGGGCGCTGGGCGCCCGATAATGGCGGAAATTCGCTGGGCATGACCCTTGGCATCTTCGAGGCGCGCCTTGTCGCCCTCCGACTGACGCCAATGGATGGAAATAGCTGGCAGCCCGAGCCAGTCACGGCGATCTTCGTCGAAGGTGACACGGTTGTCGGCGCTGATATCGGAGGGCACGAAAACGCCCATGCCAATCGGCTGGCCGCTCATGTCGCTGGCATGCGGCATCGAGTGCAGGCTTGCCGGGGCGATGGTGACCGAGTAGGGGAACTCCTTGGTAGCCGGAATCCAGCTCATCGCGGTCATGGGCACATCGGTCTGCATCTCGGTGATCTGCGAGACGATATAATGGTCGTTGATGTAGCGGCCGAGCGCTTCAGGGCGTATGCCAGAGGCGTAGAGCAGCTGAGGGGAATGCAGCGAGTCGCACGCAACGACGACCGTGCCGGCCTTGACAATAAAGGTTTCCTTCGAGCCGGCTCGCGCGAGCTCGACCCCCGTGACATGACCATTTTCGTGGATCAGGCGGCGGCAGGCGGTTTCAGAGAGAATATGAAAGCTCTCCTCGGGCTCGTCGACAAGGTCGCCAAGAACGACGTCAGTGCCGTGATAGCGCAGGCCGTCAGGACCGGGCGTTGCCGCGAGCGGCATCGGCTGGACGAAGCGATCGGGTGAGCGACCGGGATTGAAGACCTCGCCCAGGCGCTCGCGCATGGCGACCGCTGCGGCATCGCCGGCGCGTGGGTCCTTGTTGGTACCGAGCAATGCTGCCGACACGGCCAAAGCCCTCTGCATCTCATCGGTGGGGATGAAGGGCACCAATTCGATCTCCGATGGCACCGGCGTGCCGGTCGACCATTTGGTGCCCATGCCGCCGACATTGGCCGCCGAGAAGCCGGCGAAGAGGTTCTCATCCTGGGCATCGGCGTCGTTGGCGATGAAAAGGCCCGAGCGGCGCAGCAACGAATGATCGAAGCCGCCAGCGCGGCGGGCCTCCCACTCTTCCTTGTTGATTGGCATGCGCGGGCTGCGGTCGCCGCCCTGGGCACGCACCTCGCAGGCCGCGCGCTCGCCGAGATCGAGAATATTGTCGAGATGTGCGCCCTTTTGCGGCAGAATCTGCGGGCCGGCTTCTACCATCAGAATACGCGCTTCCGGCCAGTTATTCCTGATGACCCGTGCATAGGCCGAGCCAGTCGGGCCACTTCCGATGATGACGACGTCGGCGGACTGACGAGACATTCCTGCTATTCCCCACTCTTAAATCAATTTGATTGCAAACAAAGATGTATCGTAGCCGAAGTCAACCGGGATTGTTAAGTTACCGAACAAAGTTTTTGTGAAAGCGCTTAAGGAGAGGCACGATGAAGGTAGGTCTGAGCTCATACAGTTTCCGTCCGTTGATGCAGAGCGGCGCCATGCAGATCGAGGATGTCTTTGCCTGGGTCGGCAAACATGGCGGCGATCACGTCGAACTGGCGACGCTTTCCGTCGCGCCCGAAGGGCAGGACCTGCAATATGAACTCGCCAATGACGCGGAGATGCTGGAGCGGCTAAAGGGCGCGTCCCAGAAAAACGGCGTACCGCTTTCCGGGCTCTGTATGTCCGGCAACTTCATTGATGACGGCGAACGAGCATTCCAGCTTGGCCGGCTGAAGCGCTATGTCGAGCTCTGCGACAAGCTCGGTGTCCGCTTCCTGCGCCACGATGTTGTTCCCTGGTCGCTCCGCGCAACGGAGCCCGGCCAGTTCGAAGCCGCGTTCCCGGCAATCGCCGAAGCCACCCATGAGCTTGCCGCGCATGCCGGACGCTATGGCGTGACCACCAGCGTCGAGGATCACGGCTTCTTCATGAATTCCAGCGAGCGGATCAAGCGGCTTCTTCATGCCGTCAATCTGCCGAGCTTCAAGCTGACCGTCGATATCGGCAATTTCCTCTGCGTCGATGAGAATCCCCTGACGGGGACGCGTGCGTGCCTCTCTCATGCAAGTTTCGTCCACATCAAGGATTTCTATGTGCGCCAGATAGCGCCTGGCGCGGGCTGGCTGCAGACGGTCGGCGGCCAGGCGATCCGCGGCTCGGTCTTCGGCTATGGCGACCTGCCTGTCAGGTCCATCATCGAGGACATCGTCGCCTCAGGCTACGACGGCTTCGTCTCGCTGGAATATGAAGGCAACGAGCCGACGCAATTTGGCTGCGAAACCGGCCTGAAGAATGCGAAGGCGATGTTTGCGGCCGCCGCCGGCCGCTGACCATCGCCCGCTTGCAATCCAGCCATCAGAGCGCGGCGATCCGATCGACGCGCTTCCTCAAATCGGCGAGGCGCTGTCGGTCGCCTCCCGGCACCTCAAGGGAGGCCCAGCCGGAATAGCCAATATCAGACAGGGCCTTGTTGACCGCAGCCCAATCGCAGTCGCCCTCGCCCAGCTCGACATCGAAGCCCTTCCACGGGCCTTCGCTGTTCATCTTTTCGAGGCTGTATTCCTTGATGTCGATCTTCAGGATGCGCTTGCCGAGTACCTCGATCCAATCCGTCGGCCGGCCGTAGCGGAGCACATTGCCGACATCGAAATACCAGCCGAGCCTGGGATGGTTGAAGTGATCGATAAAATTCGCCGCCTCAAGCGGGCTCAGAAGAAAGTCGTTCCACACATTTTCGAGTGCGATCGATACACCGCTCTCTTCCGCAGCGGGCAGGATCCTGACGATTTCCTCTCCGGCTCTCGCGTAAGCGGTCTTGTAACTGGTGCCCGCATTGACGACGCCGGGAACGAGCAGCACCGTCGTCGCGCCATAGAGCTTTGCATCATGCAGAGCCTTGACCATCGAATCGACACAGGCCTGGCGCGCCGATGGATCGGGATCCGTCAGCGGACGCTTCCAGTGCACGGCATTTACGAGGCCGGGGATAGCGAGCCCGGTCTTGTCGCGGGCATTCAGAACTTCATCGAGCGGCAGGTCATTGGGCGCATCGAGCTCGACCCCGTCATAACCGAGATCCCGCAGGAGCTGGAATTTCTCCAGGATGGAAAGCGACGGCTCCTCGACCATGCCCCATTTCAAGCTGATCTTCGCCAAGGGGCGAGCGGAAACGGGCGAAAAGGAATGAGCGGCGGATTCTGTCATTGATGGGTCTTTGGGTAGTAGGTCGGATAGCGGCGGCACTATGTCAGCCAATCCAAAGCCGATCAATCGGTCATTGGAAGCCAAGAGACGATGCCGACCATGATGTCCTCAGGAAGACTTTCGGCCTCCGTCAGACTAAAGTCCGATCCATGACAGGACCTAGGCCTGAAGATGCAATCTTTGGTCCTAACGCCATGGATTGCCCCGGCCTTTGCGCCAGTTGTTTCTGGCGATAGAAGCGGTCGGATACGCGGCCGCTGTCGTAATGCATGCGGAGAAGGTCGATGAACATCAGCGGCGTCCTTGAAAGCGGCATCCCAGCACCGGCATCCGACATGGTTTCCGACAGCGGCAATATCACGCCGCCAGTGGCGAGATGACCGTCATGCAGCAAACCAAGCGAATCCTGGTTACCGGCGGCGCAGGTTTTCTCGGCTCCTTCCTATGCGAACGGCTTTTGCGGGAAAAACACGAGGTTATCTGCGTAGATAATTTTTTTACAGGACGGAAAAGCAACGTCTCGCATCTGCTCGGCAACAGATCTTTCGAAATCGTCCGCCACGACATTACCTTCCCCCTCTATGTAGAGGTTGACGAGATCTACAATCTCGCCTGTCCGGCGAGCCCGGTTCACTATCAGTTCGATCCGGTGCAGACGACCAAGACCAGCGTCCACGGCGCGATCAACATGCTCGGCCTCGCCAAACGGGTCGGCGCCAAGATCCTCCAGGCATCGACCTCCGAAGTCTATGGAGATCCAGAGATCCATCCCCAACAGGAGGATTATTGGGGCCGGGTGAACCCGATAGGCCCGCGCTCCTGTTACGACGAGGGCAAGCGCTGCGCCGAGACCCTGTTCTTCGATTACTGGCGTCAGCACCAGCTCAGGATCAAGGTGGCGCGCATCTTCAATACCTATGGTCCAAGGATGCGCCCCGATGACGGCCGGGTCGTCTCCAACTTCATCGTGCAGGCGCTGCAGAATAAGCCGATAACGGTTTATGGCAGCGGTCAGCAGACGCGCTCGTTCTGCTATGTCGACGATCTTATCGACGGCCTGGTTCGCCTCATGGGAACAAAGGACGAGATCACAGGCCCGATCAATCTCGGCAATCCGGCGGAGTTTACGATGCTGGAACTTGCCAATCTCGCGATAGAACTGACCGGAAGCCGCTCGGTGATAAAATACCTCCCCCTGC
>Ga0209371_1001136_pt1 | contig 19534 bp, 15 predicted proteins | sample AgamicAtAmrz_FD_187165 | JGI IMG/M metagenome (GOLD analysis project Ga0209371, IMG submission 187165) | Agave microbial communities from Guanajuato, Mexico - At.Am.rz (SPAdes) (version 2) | ecosystem: Host-associated > Plants > Roots > Rhizosphere | place: Guanajato, Mexico | collected 2012-06-07
ATGGCGACGGGGGTTCGCAATTCATGGGCGGCATCGAGAATGAAGCGCTTGTGCCGTTCGTAGCCATCGTCCAGCCGCTTCAACGCGCCGTTGACGGCATGGACGAGCGGCTGCACCTCCCGTGGAATATCGCCATCCGGCAATCGGTATCCGCGTCTGTCGATATCGATGGTTTCCGCCGTGCGAGCGATGGTGGAAAGGGCGCGAAATTCCCTGCGGATGATCCAGGGGATGGTCACGACTGTCACGATGGACATGAGAATGAGGACAGGCATGATCAATATGTTCGAGAACATCAGAACGGGGAAGGTCATGCTGAACGGCCCGCCTTTGCCGATCATGACGAATTCTCCCGCCGGTCCCGAAGCACGGCGCACGACGGCAATGCGCACCACGGCGAGGTAGGAATAGGACAGCGCCGCGTCGCGCACGTCGGAGACCCTGATGTCGCTCAGCTGCTGATCCATGTTGCTGAATGCCTCGGGCACCTGCCCGCCCTGCACGATTTCACCTTTTTCGCTGACCGCGACGAACCAGAAATCAGAGGTATTGTTGCGCAGGTTGATGAATTCGGGCGTTTCTTGGAGAACCAGCCGATTGTCCTCATTCCGTATGATCGCGTTGGCGGTTATCTGGGCAGCCTCCGGGCTGAGCAGCGCGCTGCCTGCGCCGCCGCTCGACATATAGGTGACAATGGCGGCGGTGACGAAGAAGAGGCTGCCGATCTGGAACAGCAGCAGTTGAATGGTGAGCCGGCGCTTGAGCGATTTTCTTCTGGTCAGCCTCACGAGGTTGCCCTCAGCAGATAACCGACGCCGCGAATGCCGTGGACCTCAAGGCCCGCATCCGCGGCCGCCAATTTGCGGCGCAGGCGGGAAATATGGGAATCGAGTGCATTGGACTGGATTTCATCGTCGAAATTATAAACGGCTTCCTCGAGCAATGAGCGCAGCACCGTTCTGCCCTGTCGCCGCAACAGGGCTTCGAGGATCAGCAGTTCGCGTCTGGTCAGCGGAAGGAATTCGCCTTTAATACGCACTTCGCGGGTTTCGAAGCAGAATTCCAGCCTGCCCAGTTTTGCCGTCATCGTCACGGTGCCGGCCGGCCGGCGCATCAGGGCGCGGATGCGCGCAAGCAGTTCCTCGACCGCGAATGGCTTGGCCAGATAATCGTCCGCACCGAGGTTCAGGCCATTCACCCGATCCACAAGCGCGCCCTGCGCCGTCAGCACGATGACGGGCGGGGTGACGGGCAGGAGCCGCAAATCTTCGATAAGCTGGATGCCGTCACCATCTGGCAATTGCCGGTCGAGCACGACAAGGTCGTGGACGCCGTCCATGATGGCGTGACGGGCAAGATCGAGCGTGCCGACCGTATCCACGATAATATCGAACCGGTGGAGCGCGGCGGACAGGGCTGCTGCCATTTCGCGTTCGTCTTCAACAAGCAGCAGGCGCATGAATTCATCTCGGTATTGTCCGGCGTACCTTCCGGAGAGGGGCGCGGCGAAAGGCAAAAAACGACGGCGCCGCTGAAGCTACGAACAAGCGAGGCGTCGCCGTCAAATAGATGTCGCCGTGCAAAAAGGGGAACGGGTGGTGGATGGCCAACCCCGCATTCCTGCAAAGCTGTATCTATCCTGTCATGTGGGGATTGCCTAAACATTACGCCCGCTGCGGGCGGTCAGGCCGCTGCGAAAGCGTCTATTGTTTTGCCTGTGTGGTATCGGGCGCCACACGATAGTCATCGATGCGGCCTGCCGGTGCATCGGCCATCTCGCCCCGCTTGGTCAACCTTTCGCGTGGCGATTCCACCACGGATACGCGTGTCGGTCCGGTGGCCAAAGGGGCATCGCCCAGCAGCTTGTCGCCGCCATCGAGATTGGGATCGGTGAGGCTGATAGGCTGGGTGCGTACCTGCCCGGCATCGATGCCGAGTGCTGGCAGGGAGGTGAGCGCCGGCAGATTGCTGCCGTCCAGTTTCACGAGGTCCGGCCCGGCGCTATCGAGGTGCCGGCGCACGAATTTTTCGACGTAAAACGCAAGCTTGCGTTTGCCGGCCTGGGTCATGCCGATGCCGTCAGCCTCGCGCAGGCGGGCCTGCTGGCCGTTCATGTCGTAGCCGGTGATGACGAATTTTCCAGCCTCATCGACGAAACCGTCCCATACGTCCACGAATTCGCCGCCATATTTCTCGACATGGCTGCGATAAAGGCGGTTGAAACCGACGAGATCGGCCGAAAGCGACGGCGACTGGAAGGCGGGCAGGCCAACCCACAAGAGCGGCACCTTTTGGCGTCCGGCAAGGGCCAGAAGCTCGTCGATCCGCCGCTCATATTCCTTGAACCAGACCTCCGTGCCGAATTTTTCCCTGATATCGCCGATCTGCATCTGCTGGCGATCGTTCGATCCCATCATGATGACGATGGTGGCTGGTTTGGTCTCGCTGATGAATTGCGGCAGGTTGGTAAACCAGTCGTAATAATCGGTACGGACGAGGCCGGAAGAACCATTGGCACGCACATCGACGGCGATCGCAGGCGAACTGGCGAAGGCATTGACCAGTTCTTCACCCATGCCGCCGGCGAGAAAATCGCCGATGACCAGAACGCGCCGCGCATTTTCAAGCTTGGCGGCTGGCTCCGGCTTTGCGGTTCGCATCTGCACCACCGAGGGCGCTTTTCTGGCGGGTTGCGGGCGGGTGACCGATCTTTCGCGCGGAGCAGACGGAAAATCGCGGCGGTTGCGGGGTTGGTATTCGCGCCCGGATCCGCCATCGCGGCCCACCGGTCTGCCGAAGAGCATTTCAAACAGGGTGCGCCGTTGCTCCTGCGCGAAGCTTTCGGAAGGAACGAGCGGCACGGTAAGGACAGCGCAAAGAAGGACGGCGCAGAAACGCCAGCCGGTTCTTCCGTTCTTCGCCGCAGGTTTCCTACTCATGACATCAACCTTTCCGGATGCATCGGCGGCGCTCACGCCGCCGCCGAATTCACCGGCACATTATCAATTGCGCAGGGCTCTCAGCAACCGCTGCGACGGCTGGCCGTCGGTTTCCATACCCATGCGCGACTGGATGGCGCTGATGGCGGCTTTCGACCCGGAGCCGAAGTTCCCGTCGACTTCGCCGTCATAATAGCCCAGTTCCTTCATGCGGGTCTGCAGCTCGAATTTTTCACGAATGTCCAGCGTCCCATCGGGGCGCGGCCATTTCTGCTGCATGCCGCCATAACCGGCGATCTCATCCGCAAGCAGGCCGACGGCGAGCGCATAGCTGTCGGATGCGTTGTATTTCTTGATGGTGAAGAAGTTCTTCATCATCAGGAAGCCGGGGCCGTTTGCTCCGCCCTGCAATTTCAGCATGGCGCGATCGGAACCGCGCGTGAAGTTTTTACCGTTCGGGCGGGCGAAGCCGAGCTTCGTCCATTCCGCAATGGTCTTCGTTTGCCCTTCATAACGGGCGCCGCCGCGCGGAACGGCGGTTTCATAACCCCAGGTGCGGCCGGGCTCCCAGCCGTTCTTGGAAAGAAGATTGGCAGCAGTTGCCAGCGCGTCCGGAACGGAGTGCCAGATGTCGCGCTTGCCGTTGCCATCCGCATCCACCGCATAAAGCAGGTAGCTGGTGGGAATGAACTGGGTGTGACCCATCGCGCCCGCCCAGGAGCCTGTCAGCTGTTTCGGCGTGACATCGCCCGCCTGAAGAATCTTCAGAGCGGCGATCAATTGCGTGCGCGCGAATTTGGCGCGTTTGGGATCGGAATAGGCGAGCGTTGCCAGCGCCTGCGGGATGTTGTGCAGACGTTCGGGTTTTTCGAGAACCGCGCCGTAATTCGATTCCATCGACCAGATGGCGAGAATGATGTGCTTGTCGACGTTGAAGTTACGCTCGATCCAGTTGAGGGTCGTTGCGTGCTTCATCTTCATCTCGCGGCCGACCCGCACAGTGTACGGATTGACGCGGGAATCGAGATAATCCCAGATCTGCGTGGTGAATTCCGGCTGGAAGGTGGCCTTGCGCAGCGCATCCGGATCCGGCTCGCTGACACCGGCAAAGGCCTTCTGATAGGTCGCCTTGCTAATGCCTTCTTTCGCGGCTGTTGCATAGAACTGGTTGATCCACTGACGGAATCCCTGATCGGCGCGGGCTGAAACGGGCGCCAGCGAGATTGCCAGGCCTGCAACCACCATGCAGCCGAATTTGCGGACATCTGAAAGGATCATCTTTGTCATCGTCTGTCTTTCGTTCTCTCGAATGTCATTTCGATTGCGAAAACGCATCGGGCGTCATCATGGATAACAAAAGAACGTCAACAAATTCTTTACCATTAATAGATGGTAGCGTCACCCTTTACAAAACGTTGTTATTTTTGAAATAACAACAGCGTGCGGGGATTGTGATCAAGTTTTATCTCTCAGGAGGGATATGTGGTAGAACAGAAGAAAATTCGGAAGGCCGTATTTCCGGTCGCAGGTCTCGGCACGCGTTTCCTGCCCGCAACCAAGGCGGTTCCGAAAGAAATGCTCACCGTCGTCGACAAGCCGGTCATTCAATACGTCGTCGATGAGGCGGCGGAAGCGGGCATTGAGCATTTTGTATTTGTCACCGGCCGCGGCAAGGCGGTGATCGAAGATTATTTTGATATTCAATTTGAACTTGAACAGATGCTGCGCGAGCGCAACAAGAATGCCGAGCTGACATTGCTGGCCGGCCTTCTGCCCAAGGCGGGCACCGCGAGCTTCACGCGCCAGCAGGTGCCGCTCGGTCTTGGCCATGCGGTCTGGTGCGCCCGTGATATCGTCGGCGACGAGCCTTTCGCCGTGCTCTTGCCCGATATGATCATGCATTCGCAGAAAAGCTGCCTCAAGGGCATGGTCGAACTTTACGACCAGACCCAGGGCAACGTCATCGCGGTGCAGGAATGCGCTCCCGACCAGACGCATAAATACGGTATCGTCGGCGTGGGTGATGCCGTGGGTGAAGGTTTCAAGATCACTGAAATGGTCGAAAAGCCTGCCAAGGGTACGGCGCCGTCGAATTTCTACATCAACGGCCGTTATATTCTTCAGCCCGAGATTTTCGACATTCTCGAAAATCAGGAGCGTGGCGCCGGCAACGAAATCCAGCTGACGGACGGCATGCTGACGCTTGCCAAGTCGCAGCAGTTCTCCGGCTATCATTTCCGTGGCCAGACCTTCGATTGCGGCGCCAAGGATGGTTTCATTCTTGCCAACGTCGCCTTCGCGCTGGAGCGTGGCGATATTCGCCCGGCGATCGAAGAGCCGATCAAGGCCCTGATCAACGGGTTGAAGTAATTCACCAGAACAGCAACGGAATCCCGGCCTCAGCGCCGGGATTTCTTTTTCGCCGAAGCCTATCGCTTAAGGACAAGTCCTGCGCCGACGCGCAGCTCGCTGCTGTCATAAACCGGTGTCCACTGATAGCTGACGTCCGCCGTCAGGTCGAGATAGCGGTTCAGCCCCAAGGTCAGGCCGGCGCCCGCGGTATATTCAACGGCATTTTCCATGTCGGAAGAGGGGAATGTGCGATGCACGATCTGTCCCGTCAGGCGGGCAACGAGATTGCTGCGCAATTCGTGGGTCAGGCCGGCATCCAGCCGATAGGAAATCCAGCCACCCTGCGGTCCGCCGGCAAAGTCCTCTATCGTCGTGCGCAGCCCGAGATTGACATTGGTGCCGCGCTGGGGTGACCAGTTGAGTTCGCCATCCAGCGTCAATGCGCCGATCGAGGCGAGGCGATCGTCGTCATATTGCTTGCGCAGATAGCCGATGGCGGCCTCGCCACGGGTCTTCTCGCCAAGATCGACTTCCGCGCCGACCTTCGCCCCATAGGCATTGGAGGAGCGGGCATAGCCCGAATTGTCGAGACTCCTGTCATATTTGGTCGTCCCGGCATTCAGTTCGAGGAAGGGGATGAGCGCCGGCGACAATTCATAGCCGATACGTCCGCGCAGGTTCGCGCCGTTCTGGTCGCGGTCACTGAGGCTGATCGGCCGGCCGTCGACGCCTTTCGCATCCGTATAGACCGTGCGCGACAGATCGAGCGCCGCCAGGCCGCGCAACTTGCCGAAATCCCGCTCTATCGACGCGCTGCTGGTGAAGCGGTGTTCGCCGCCCTGCACGGCAGCGCCGGTGAGAGCATTGGGGTCCGTCGTGTCCTCGCGGCTGAATTCATAACCGGCCTTGAGATTGGCCGTCGTTTCTTCGCCGAGATCAAGGCGCAGATCGGCCTCTATCCTGGCCCGGGGTTCTTCGCCGTCCTTGTCGCTGCCGAAATTTCTCTCCCAGGCGCCGTCGCCGGTCACCGTCAAAGCGTGACGGGACCAGTCGCTGGTGAGCGTACCGCGTATGCCCGTCGTCAGATAATTGCGCCTGGAAGGACCGCCGGTATTCGTCTGCTTTTCCGTATTGATCGTCTGGCTGATTGAAGGCCGTAGCAGGAATGTGCCTAGCCGGATGCCGGGCGTCTGGCCGGGTTCGGTCGCTATCCGGGGATTTTCGCCCCCGTCCACTGTCGGCTCATAGGGGTTTTCGGCCTCGGCATAGGGTTGGCCCGCGTCGTCCTGCTGTTCGTAAATCGGATCGCCGGGATTGTTGGAGGGACGCCACAGTTGCGGTGCGGGCGTGGGCGTAGCTGTGGCCGGGACAGTGCCAGTGCTCACCCTACTGTCCGTCGCCGGTATGGAGGAAGCTGCTCCGTCGGCGGAAGAAGCGGCGCCCGGCAAGACGGGTATGGCTGTCGTTGCAGTCTGCGCGAAGGCGTTTCCCTGCGGGTAAAAAATCGTGCAGGCGAGCAGCAGGGTTGCTGCTTTCCGCGACGTCGGCAGACGTGTGGCGGTGCCCTTCACATTCATTCCTTTTCACCCGGCGAGTTTGGCCGATGCCGGATCGAAGGACCACCAAGACATCTCCTCAGGCCCGATGAGTGGCAGGCTGATGAAATGACATGAAGAAACCAGGGACCAGACAGGCGACGCAAGTTTTAACATCGCTTTAACAATAGGTTTTTTATGGTTAACAGTTGATAAAGATCGCTGGGATTTCAGTGTTATGGCAGGCGAGGGAAAAGCAGCGACATCCATCGCTGAATCGGGCGGCTCGATTTCACTCACCTCGATTACTGGAGAAGAATAGTCATAAATGCAAAAAAATTCTAATATGAGAAGATTAAAACGTTTCAATTTGGCACGGAATCGCCCTATAGTTTATAGGGGCTGATCTTCTATTGCTCAGCAAGTGGTATTGAATTTTATTTTGTGTGACAGCGTCGTTTCATGAATCCCGTTTTGAACGCCAAGCAGGTCGGTTTTTATTGTTGGGATATTACCAATGACCGTTTCTATCTAGACGAAGTATGTGCTGAACTCTTCGGGATTCCACTGCGGCAGGCGATGCAGGGCATCAGCATTTTTCAGATGCTTGAAAAAGTCGACCTGGATCACCGAAACCGTGTGATCGAAACGGCATTGATTACCCTGAAGGCCGCGAGTTTTTATAATCAGGAATATGCCGTGCGCCGCAGCGACGGCTCGGTCTCATGGGTAAGGACGCTCGGGCGATATCTGGTCGACGAGGAAAACATCCCTTTCAAGCGGCTTGGAACGATGGAGGAGATTTCTCCGCCGGACCGGCGTCATTGATGACATGCCGTTGTACCGACACCGTTGAGCATTTTCGGGCGACATCGACTAAAACCCGGTGCCTGTCGGCTAGAGAGTGGACTTATTCCGGCTGAAAGAGTAACAGTCGGCCATGATTACGCGCGCCGTCAAACTGGTCGAAGACAATGCCATCGAATCCGCCGTGCGGACGATTTCGATGGAGCGGGCTGGCCTTGCCGCCCTTGAGGATGCTCTGAGGAACGGTCTTTCCGACCCCTTCTGCAAGGCGATCGAGACCATCGGCCAGTCGAATGGCCGCCTTATCATTACCGGGGTTGGGAAAAGCGGCCACATAGGCGCGAAGCTTGCCGCCACCTTCGCCTCCACGGGAACGCCTGCCTTTTTTGTGCATGCGGCGGAGGCCAATCACGGCGATCTCGGCATGATCGGCGGCGATGATGTGGTGCTGGCCATTTCCAAGGGCGGCGAAAGCGCGGAACTGCGCAGCATCATCAACTATTCGCGCCGTTTCTCCATTCCGCTGATCGCGCTCACCTGTTCGGAAAATTCATCGCTGGCACAGGCTTCCGACATCGTGCTGCTGGTTCCCAATGAACAGGAAGCCTGCCCGCTCGGCCTTGCGCCCACGACCTCTACGTTGATGCAGCTTGCGCTGGGCGATGCCCTTGCCGTTGCGCTGCTGGAGGCGCGCAATTTCACCGCGGGCGATTTCAAGGTGTTTCATCCCGGCGGCAAACTGGGGGCGAGCCTGACGCTGGTCAGCGATATCATGCATACCGGCGATCGTGTGCCGCTGGTCAACAAGGGAACAGCCATGCCAGAAGCGGTCGGGGTTCTCTCCCGCAAGCATTTCGGCTGTGTCGGCATTCTGGACGAGGATGGCCGCCTGTGCGGCATCGTCACCGAGGGCGATATGGCGCGCAACCTGTCGCGCAACCTCGCCGAGATGACGGTCGACGATATCATGACCCGCACGCCGAAGACCGTCAAAAAATCGGTGCTGGCGACCAGCGCACTGGCGACGCTGGAAAAATTCCACATTGGCGCGCTGATTGTCATCGATGACGACAACCGGCCCATAGGGCTGGTGCATTTCCACGATCTCTTGAGAATTGGCGTGGCTTGAAGCCACCGCCGATCCTGACAAAGCTGGTCTGAATCTATCGATCCAACGGCTCGATTGTCAGCGTTCGTCCGCGTGCGGAAGCGATCCTCACCCGGGTACCGGCCGGCAGGTCTTCGCCGTTGACCGGCCACCAGGTATCGTCCAGCCTGATCCGGCCACGCCCTTCGACAATCGGTTCCTGAAGGGTCGCGGTGCGGCCGACCAGGCTTGCCTCACGCTGGTTGAGGAAGGGCTCGTCGCTCGCCGCCCGGTTCCTGCCGAAATATTTCCGGCCGAGCAGGGCAAAGACGACCGAGAGCGCGGCAAACAGCACCAGCTGCAATTGCCAGGCCCAGAATGCCGCATCCCACAAAAGCAGCGAGACCGCGCCGATAACCAGCGCGGCGAGGCCGATCCAGATCAGGAACACGCCGGGAGCGATGAGTTCGGCGGCCAGAAGCACGAAGGCGACGATCCACCAGCTCCATGGTCCCAGCTCAGTGGCAAGCCGTTGCAGCATCATCACTTCTCCGACGAGGAACCGAAGGGATTGCCGGGGATCGTGACGTTGATGCTCTGGCCGGAAGGCCGCGTCGGCGGCACGGAGCGGGACGCTGTGGAGGCGGCAGGCGCAGTCGGCGCATCGCCCCTGTCACCGAAAACCTCTTTCGCAATCGTGCCGATGCCGCCGAGGGAGCCGATCAGCGCCGAAGCCTCCATCGGCATCAGTACGATCTTGGAATTCTTCGCCGTGCCGATCTCCGCCAGAGCCTCAGTATATTTCTGGGCGACGAAATAGTTGATGGCGTGGACATTGCCGGCGGCGATGGCTTCCGAGACCATGCGGGTTGCATTGGCCTCGGCCTCGGCCAGACGCTCACGCGCCTCGGCATCGCGGAATGCAGCTTCGCGCTGGCCTTCCGCCTCCAGAATGGCGGATTGCTTTGCGCCTTCCGCGCGCAGAATCTGGGCATTGCGGGCGCCTTCGGCTTCCAGCACCTGCGCGCGTTTTTCGCGCTCGGCCTTCATCTGCCGCGCCATGGAATCGACGAGATCCTTCGGCGGCGCGATGTCCTTGATTTCGATGCGGGTGACCTTGATGCCCCATGGTCCCACCGCCTCATCCACCACCCGCAGCAGGCGATCGTTGATGGCGTCGCGGTTCGACAGCAATTCATCGAGGTCCATCGAACCCATCACCGATCGGATATTGGTCATGGTGAGGTTTTCGATGGCCATTTCCAGATTGGCGATCTGGTAGGCGGCCTGCGCGGCATTGAGGACCTGATAGAAGGTGACGGCGTCGGCGGAGACGCTGGCATTGTCGCGGGTGATGACTTCCTGTGTCGGTATATGAAGGACCTGCTCCATCACGTTCATTTTCGAACCGATGGTTTCAAAGAACGGCACGATGAGGTTCAGGCCCGGCTCGAGCGTGCGGGTGTAGCGCCCGAACCGTTCAACCGTGTAGCGATGCCCCTGCGGCACGGTCTTGATGCCGGCAAACAGCACCAGAATAACGAGAACCACCGCTGCCATGACGACGATGTCGAAACCGCCCAATGCAATCATCACTTTCCTCCTGATCAGAACCGTCCGGGTTTTACCCCGGCATCGTTATGGCAAGATTACACCCATCCTTGCAACTCCCGCCGCACAACCTTTTCGAGAACATTCATGCCCTCGGCGCTGTCGTTCAGGCAGGGAATATGGGTAAATTTCTCTCCGCCATTATGCAGGAAAATCTCGCCCGCTTCACCGGCGATTTCTTCCAGCGTCTCAAGACAATCCGAAACGAAGCCGGGATTCATCACGGCGATGCGCTTGATGCCTTCCGACGCCAGCTTTTCCACGGTCTTGTCGGTATAGGGCTGCAACCATTCTTCCGGTCCGAAACGGGACTGGAAGGTGATCATGAAATTTTTCCCTGTCCGCCCCAGCGCCTCGCGCAGCAGACGGGCGGTTTTCTGGCAGTGGCAATAATAGGGATCGCCCTTTTTGAAATAGGATTGCGGAATGCCGTGGAAAGAGGTGATCAGCATCTCCGGTTCCCAGTCCAGCGTCGCCAGATGGTTTTTGACGGAGGCGGCGAGCGCTTCGATATAGGCCGGATCGTCGTGATAGGGCGGTACGGTGCGGATGGCGGGCTGCCAGCGCAGCTTCATCAGATGCTCGAAAGCCTTGTCGTTCACGGTTGCCGTCGTCGATGCGGCATATTGCGGGTAAAGCGGGAAAAGCAGGATTTTTTCGCAACCCTGTTCCTTCAGCGCGTCGATCTTCGAGGCGATGGAGGGCTGGCCGTAACGCATGCCCCAGTCGACAGCGACATTGGGCAGGTCCTTCAGTGCTTCCGCCAGCAGTTCTCCCTGGCTGCGAGTATAGGTGCGCAGATAGCTTTCATTGCGCTCGTGGTTCCAGATTTCTTCATAGGCCTTGCCGACTTTCTGCGGGCGCTTGTTGAGGACAATGCCGTAAAGGATCGGATACCAGTAGAGACGCGACCATTCGATTACCCGCTTGTCGCTCAAGAATTCCGCCAGATAACGGCGCATCGGCCAATAGTCCGTACCGTCAGGCGTGCCGAGGTTGACGAGCAGGACGCCGACCTTGCCAAATGCCGTGCGGGGATGGTTTGCGGGGAGTGCGGATAGTTCTGTCGCCATGAATGACACCCTGAAACTCGGACTGGTTGTGTGAGGAGCGGTTCCGTTTCGGACAAGGGCGGAAACGCTCCATCTTCTGTTTATGCGCGCCGAACGCAAACCGCGACGGGGTTGGGCCGGCAATGCCCGAGCTATACGCTCGTGCCGTCAATTTGTTCACGTGTTCTAGACGAAATTTTTCAGGATTAAACCACCGGCGGAGGCTATTTCCGGGGCGGAGGGAGCCGCAGGATGCCCTTTGCCAAAATTTGATCTGTAAGGATTTGTTTTCAAAAGGAAAATAAGAAGCCGGCCCCGATCTCCGAAGGCCGGCTTCCTGTCTGCGGCAAATTGCCCTGTCTGCTCCCGTCCGGCTTATTGAGCCGGCAGTTCCAGCTCCTCGCCAATCTCGATGTGGTTCGGATGCTTCAGCGTGTTTGCCTTGGCAATCCTGCTCCAGAGAGCGCCGTCGCCATATTTCTCTGCTGCGATCTTCCAGAGAGAGTCGCCCTTTTCAACGACATATTTGCTGGCGGCAGCAGCGGCTGCGGCAGGCGTCGTCGTGGCCGGAGCCGTGGCGGCCGGTGCTGTGGCAGCAGGTGCTGCGGGAGCAGGGGCCGGTGCGGCGGCCGGCGCAGGTGCGGTTGCGGCCGGCGCGGGTGCCGCAGGCTTTGCAGGAGCGACATAACCGGCAGGCGTCACTTCGCTGATGCGGCCATCCGTGTAGGGCTTATAGGGGCTGTTGGCGGTGATATAGGCCGCAACGGCTTCCTCGAGGTTGGGGCCGAAGTCATAGGCGTTGATGGCCTTGGTCGCAAAGACCTTGAAGCCGTCGCCGCCGGTACGAACGTAATTATTGGCCGCGACAATATAGGTCTTGGCGGGATCGACAGGCACGAAGGCGTCGCCTTCCTTGACCTCGACCGAAACGACACGGCCGCCGGCCGGCTTCGAGCGGTCGAAGGAATATTTCAGGCCGGAGACCTGCATGAAACGACCTGCGCCGTCGTCGATCTGGCTGACGCCGTTTTCGAGGGCGGCGCGAATATCCTCGCCCTTCAGCTGGAAGGTCGCGACGGTGTTCTGGAACGGCAGAACCGTCAGCACTTCACCCATTGAGACATCGCCGGCATCGATGGAGGAACGCAGGCCGCCGCTATTGGCGAAAGCGATGGTCACGCCCTGATCCTTGACGCGCGCCAGTGTCGCATCGGCCACCAGATTGCCCATGGAGCATTCCTTCACGCGGCAAACCTTGCGGTCTCCCTCGATCGGGCCTTCCGACGAGCCGACGACCTTCGATTTCAGAGCCTCGATCGGCGCCTTCAGCTCATCGATGCGTTTCAGCGTGGCTTCATCCGGTTTGAAAGAGGAGTCGATCAGGATGGGATCGCCCTTGCTTTCCTTGACCACGCCATTGTCGTCGAAGACCACTTTGAGGTCGCCCAGATATTTGCTGTACTGCCCGGCCTGAACGACCGGAACCTTGTAGCCGCCGGGATTGTCGACGAGGGTCGGATAGGGGCCTTCGGCCTTCTGGTCGGTGTTGGAAAGCAGCGTATGTGTGTGGCCGCCGACCACGACGTCGACGTCAGGGATTTTGGCGATGAATTCGAGATCGCGCGGATAGCCGACATGGGTGAGGGCAATGATCTTGTCGACGCCGTCCTGCTTCAGCTTCTGCACCTGCTCGCTGATTTTCGCGACATCTTCGGCGATGGTGATATTGGGACCGGGCGTTGCCAGTTCCGCCGTATCGTTCGCGACCGCGCCGACGATGCCGATTTTCTGTCCGCCGACTTCGAGCACGATGGACGGCTTGACGCGGTCGCCGATTTTCGAGGCAGCGGTGGCCACCACATTGGCGGTCACGACGGGGAACTGCACCTTGTCGAGGAAGCCGGCAAGCCCGTCTTCGCTGTCGTCGAACTCATGATTGCCGACGGTCATGGCGTCGAACTTCATGGCGTTCAGCACTTCCGCTTCCACCGTGCCCTTGTAGGTGGTGTAGAACAGCGATCCCTGGAAATTGTCGCCGGCATTGAGCAGCAGAACGTTCTTGCCTTCAGCCTTCAGGGCATCACGGGTCTGATTGATTGCGGTCAGAAGACGGGCGGCGCCGCCGAAGCACTCGTTTTTGCCTTCTTCTTCCGCCGAGCAGGTCGAGTCGAACTTGTTGATCGATTCGATACGGGAGTGGAAATCGTTGATGTGAAGAATGTTGAGCTCGTAATCGGCCAGAGCCGCTCCGGCGGAAAGCGTTATCGCCGAAACGCTCAGCATGCCCAGTCCCAAAATTTTCTTCATGGTCCCTCTCTCCTGTTCAAAGCGGAAGCCCGGGCGGGTCGATCATCCTCCGGCCGTGCTCATTTTCTAATCTGAAATCATGTCAGTCTTTCAAAGCACGATGTTTCCATTTAGCGGCAATCGCCGCAAGCGAAATTATGACAGGCGCACAATAAACAAAAACGCACGCCTGAGGCGTGCGTTCCAGAAGATCATCCCCTTGAAAAGGTGACGTTATCAGCCTTGGCGCGTCAGCGAGAACTGACTGTTCGTGTCTGTCGTGCAGTTCAATTGTGACGGGGAGACGAGGGCGCAGTTGACGCGCGACTGCGTGTTGCGCACCAGCGAGGTCATGTTGATTTCGTAAAGCGTCGGAGAAATCGTGACATAGGTGCCGGAGGCCAGAAGCGTGTTGGTGTCGGTCGAACGGGTGGAGAAGGCGCCGTTCTGGAATGTCGATACGATGCCGTTGCGGTCGATCCAGCGACCGTCGACGGCCGGGCCGCGGGCAAGCGAAGGCGCCATCGAGGTCTGCTGGGAGGGACCCGGCGCGACGCATGAAGACACCGCGATGGCGGCTGAAAGCAAAGCAGCGCTTGTCTTGAAGTTCATGAGCCTGTTCTCCTGCGATTCGATGAAACCTTCTGTGCTTCGACCATGCCGCGAAGCGTTGCTTATTTCAAGGCAACGTTGTTCGCTCTCCCCGGTTCCTGATGTCGTGCAGGAAAGCCCCGGCGTGACAAATATGAGACTCCGTCCCGTCAGCGCACGAGGATGTTGCGAAACTGCCAGGGATCGGACGTATCGATATTGTCGGGAAACAGGCCGGGGCGGCCATCGGTCGGCTTCCAGTCGGTGTAATGTCCCTCGACGGGTCCGAGATAGGGGCGCTGCACCTCAAGGCAACGGCGGTAATCCATTTCATCCGCCTCGACGATGCCGGCCTGCGGATTCTCAATCGCCCAGACCATGCCCGCAAGCACAGCGGAGCTGACCTGCAATCCGGTCGCATTCTGGCTGGGGGCAAGCGAACGCGCCTCCTGCAGGGTGAGCCGCGAACCATACCAATAGGCGTTCTTATCATGACCGTAGAGCAGGACACCCAGCTCGTCGGCGCCGTCGACAAGTTCGTCTTCGCCAAGCACATGCTGGATCGCCTGCGGGTTGCCGCCATTGCCGAACAGCTCGTGCAGGGACAAGATGGCGTCGTTGCAGGGGTGATAGGCATAATGGCAGGTGGGCCGATAGGTCACATCGCCCTCATCGTTTCGGACAGTGAAATAGTCAGAAATCGAAATCGCTTCATTATGGGTGACAAGAAACCCATATTGCGGCCCGAGCCCCGGGCACCATGTCCGCACCCGCGTATTGGCGCCGGGCTGGTCGAGATAGATCGCCGCCTTGCTTCCCTTTTTCTGCTTTTTCGCGTTTTTCGGCATCCAGTTTTCATGCGTTCCCCAGCCGAGTTCGGCAGGCTGAAAACCTTCCGCGATAAAACCTTCGACCGACCATGTGTTCCAGAAAGCGCCGAAGGGTTTCGGCTCTTTCGCCCGTTGGGTATCGCGCTCGGCCACATGCACGCCCTTGACGCCAAGCCGCTTCATCAAGTTTGCCCAGCCTTCCCGGTCATGTGGCTGCGGCTCCTCGATGTCGAGGCCGGTATCCTTGGCGAGATTGACGAGTGCCTGTTTCACGAACCAGGACACCATGCCCGGATTGGCGCCGCAGGTGGAAACCGCCGTCGTGCCGCCGGGCTTTCGCGCCCTCTCTTTCAACATGGTCTCGCGCAGCGAATAGTTGGTTCGGGCCGCATTGTCGGCATCGGCGTCGAAATAAAAGCCGGGCCAGGGTTCGACGACGGTGTCGATGTAAAGCATGCCATGCTTGCGACAGATCCGCATCAGATCGACGGAGGCCGCATCGACCGAAAGATTGACGCAGAAGCCCTGACCCTGCACGCCCTTGAGGAGCGGCTTGAGAATCTCGCGGTAATTTTCCTTGGTCAGATGCGTCTGGATATGGCGGATGTTCCTCTCGGCCAGAAAGGCGGCGATGTCTTCGCGCGGGTCGATGACGACGAGCCGGGTCCTGTCGAAATTGAAATGACGTTCGATCAACGGAAGAGTACCGCGCCCGATGGAGCCGAAGCCGATCATGATGATGGGGCCGTCAATATCGCCGTAAATCGGGTGGTTTGTGTCCGTCATTCGTCAATTTTCCTTTTTCAGCCAATAAGTAAGCTAGATCATAAAAGCGTGCCACAATAAAGGGCAGGTGGATGACGGACATATGACGATAGCGATGGCGCGACGCTCGCGCGCACCCTTTCCACCGCATTCTGCCTCTTCGCACTTTAGAGAGTGCGTTTATAATTAAGTTCTTCTTTTCCTGTCTGTGTCCAAAGGCTTGGGGGCTTTGGCCGGATGACGACGGGGGAATTTTCGCCATCACGGGGGAGTTGCCTGTTGAATAATCTTATCGAGCGTGTCGCAGCGCTTCAGAGTGCCACCCCCGTTCTTATTGCGCTTTACGATTCCGAGGACCGGTTGCGCCATGCCAATCCGTCGTTTCGGGAAAGCTTTCAGCTCGCCGCCGGCGATTTCCCGACCTGGGCGGATATCATGCGGCTGAACCACCGGCTGCGCACCGGTGTCGTCGTCCGCAACAATGATTTCGAGGGATGGCTGCTGTCGGCGCAGTCTCGGCGCGGCAAGCTGCCTTACCGCGCCTTTGAGATGGATATGCATGACGGCCGCTGGTTCTGGATGACGGAAACGGTGCAGCAGGATGGCTGGATGCTGTGCGTTGCAAGCGACGTCACCGAATTGCGCCAGGGTTACAGAACGCTGCGGCAGGACCGGGATCTGGCAGTCCGCGCCTCGCAGACAGATGAATTGACGGGAACGGCAAATCGCCGTTTCGTCTTCGCCAAGCTGGCTTTGCAGGTGGAACGGGTTGCCAGGGAGCTTGAGGCGCCGTTTTGCCTGTGCACGCTCGATATCGATTTCTTCAAGCAGATCAACGATCGTTTCGGTCATAAATGCGGGGATGCGGTGCTTCGCGATTTCGTCGGCATCGCCCATTCCGTCATCCGGCGGGTGGATTGTTTCGGCAGGATCGGCGGCGAGGAATTCATGCTCATCCTGCCGCGCAGCACGGTGGCCGAGGGCCGGGAGATCGTCGAACGACTGCTGCAGAAGGTGCGTCTTTCGAGGCCGCTCTCCGAGTTCCCGGATTTTTCCTATAGCTGCTCGGCCGGGCTGACGGTCTATCGCGCGCCAGAAAGCGCCGACGATGTTTTCATGCGGGCCGATCAGGCCCTTTATTCGGCCAAGGAAAAAGGCCGCGACCGGCTTCTGGCGGTGACTGTTTAGACGAGTTCCGCCGCAATCAACCCATGCAGCGAATTGCCGACGAAGAGTTTCCGGCCGGCAATGTCTTGCGGTTTCAGCGCCTGTCCGCGTGCCCTGCGTTCGCGGATCAGATCGGCGCGCAGCACACCCGGCAGAATGCCGCTGTCGAGCGGCGGCGTCAGCAATTGCCCATCCGGCATTTCGACGAAAATGCTGGTCGACGATCCCTCGCACAACTCGCCGCGCTCGTTGAGCAGCAGCACCTCGTCGGCCTCCCCGGCTGAAAATTCGGCCCGGGCGGCATCATAGGGCTCGCGGCGTGAGGACTTGTGGCGATAGAAGGTATCGGAGGAGTCAAGCGTGGTTTGCCGGGCGATGCGAACCCGCCAGACGGCACCCTGCTGCAAGGGCTGGAAGTCGGCGGTTTCGATGTCGAGTTCGCCCTTGTAGTTCATGACCAGCCTGACGCAGAGCGGCTTTTCGCCGCCCACCTTCTTTTCCAGCACCTGAACCGCATTGACCGGCGCGCGAAAACCGAGCGCGTCGGCGGAGCGCAGCAATCGGCGCATATGCTGGTCGATGCGCTGAAAGCCGGTCTGCGGCTCCCAGCGCAGGGTTTCCCTCAAGGTCAGATCGGCGGGTTTGCGTTTCATTGCCTGTGCTCGTCGCCTGAATTGTTGCCGGTGTCTTCTGCCGGCAATATCAACCGGCAAAGCTTGTCCGAAATAGGATAGCCCTGCCGGCGGAAGAGATTAAGCCTGTCTGTTATCCAGCGCTTCGAGCTCGTCGATCAGCCCCTCGATCATCGAAAGCCCCTTGTCCCAGAAGGAGGGATCGGTCGCGTCGAGGCCGAAGGGTTTCAGAAGCTCCGAATGATGCTTGGTGCCGCCCGCCTTCAGAAGCTCGAAATATTTCTCCTGAAAGCCCGTTTCGGCCTTCTGGTAAACCGCATAGAGCGAGTTCACCAGGCAGTCGCCGAAGGCATAGGCATAAACATAAAAGGGCGAGTGAATGAAATGGGGAATGTACGTCCACCATGTCTCGTAGCCTTCGGAAATCCGGATTGCCGGACCCAGGCTCTCGGCCTGAACGGACAGCCACAATTCGCCGATCTGCTCGGAGGTCAGTTCTCCCTGTTTGCGGGCGGTGTGCAGTTTGCGCTCGAATTCATAAAAAGCGATCTGGCGCACGACCGTGTTGATCATGTCCTCGACCTTGCGGGCGAGCATGGCCTTGCGTTCCCGGATGTCCCTGGTGTCGTCGAGCAGCTTGCGAAAGGTCAGCATTTCCCCGAAGACGGAAGCGGTCTCGGCAAGCGTCAGCGGCGTCGCGCACATCAAGGCGCCCTGTTCGCCGGCCAGAACCTGATGAACGCCGTGGCCGAGTTCGTGGGCAAGCGTCATCACGTCACGCGGTTTGCCGAGATAGTTGACCAGCACATAGGGATGAGCCGAGGGCACGGTCGGATGCGCGAAGGCGCCCGGCGCCTTGCCGGGGCGGGCCGGCGCGTCGATCCATTCTTCATCGAAGAAACGGCGGGCAATATCGGCCATCTCGGGGGCGAAATTGCCATAGGCGGAAAGCACGGTATCCTTTGCCTCATCCCAGGGAATGATCGTGTTCGACGTATCGGGAAGCGGCGCGTTGCGGTCCCAATAATTCATCTGCTCCATGCCGAGCCATTTCGCCTTCATGGCGTAATAACGATGCGAGAGGCGCGGATAGGCTTTCTTGACCGCCGCCGCCAAGGCATCGACCACCTCGCGCTCGACGCGGTTGGCGAGATGACGGCTATCGGCAATATCCTCGAATTTGCGCCAGCGGTCGGAAATATCCTTGTCCTTGGCGAGCGTGTTGGTGATGAGCGTAAAGACGCGCAGATTGTCCTTGAAGGTGGCGCTCAGCGCCTGAGCCGCTTTCTTTCGGGTTTCCGGTTCCGGCTCCTGCAGCATGTTGAGCGTCACTTCCAGCGGCAGGCTCGCGCCGTCAATGTCGAAACGCAGATCGGCCATCGTCTCGTCGAACAGGCGGTTGAAGGCCGCCGCGCTGGTCATCGATTTTTCGAGGAACAGCTGCTCCAGCTGGTCGTCGAGCTGGTGCGGCTTGTCCTTGCGCAAATCCACCAGCCAAGGGCGGTAGTGACCCGCCGCGGCGTCATTCGCCATGGAGGCGTCCATCGTGGCGTCATCGATGCGGTTGAGCTCAAGGGTGAAGAACAGGAGGTGAGAGGAAATATCCGTCAGCTTCGCCTGGGCATCGCCGTAAAGCTTGCCGTTTGCCGGGTTCGACGTATCGGAAAAATAAGTGAGCCCGGCAAAGGAGCCGATGCGGCCGATGAGATCGTCCAGCGCTTCATATTCCTTGAGCGCAGCGCCGATGCCGTTTTCGCCCGTTGCCTTCGCAGCAGCTTCAAGCTTGCCCTTCCACTTCTTCTCGAAAGCCGCCGCCATCGACGCCGCCTTCTCAAGATCGCCCTTGTATTCCGGCGAATCGCCCGACGGATAGAGGTCCG
>Ga0209371_1001137_pt1 | contig 19526 bp, 15 predicted proteins | sample AgamicAtAmrz_FD_187165 | JGI IMG/M metagenome (GOLD analysis project Ga0209371, IMG submission 187165) | Agave microbial communities from Guanajuato, Mexico - At.Am.rz (SPAdes) (version 2) | ecosystem: Host-associated > Plants > Roots > Rhizosphere | place: Guanajato, Mexico | collected 2012-06-07
CGGGAAATGGAAAGGTTCTTCATGGGCGCTCACAAGCGTTTGGGATCGCGCGCCTGAAAACGCCGCGCGGTACCGATGTTTCGGAGAAGGGAGAGGCGCATGATGCGCGATAAAAGGGCCCAAAAGCGCGTGTCCGCGCCGTGGCCTCATTCTGTGCTGCATCGCACTATAGACGCACTTAGCGGCTAAAAATTTGAATAAATATTTAATTAGCGAAAGCTTTATCAGGCCCGACAGGCAGAATAAGCGGGAGAAAAAGCAACATTCCCCGCATGGTTGCGGCGCCATTTCCGGAATGCAGCGATGACGCGATTATTTGACCTTCGTCATGAAATGCGTCATCGGCCGGTCAATTGCCGCGCAATTGGAAATCCGGGAACTGGGGGGCATCGATCACCGAGGCGCTGGCCGGTTCGGCTGCGTTTTCGGTGGAAATTTCCTTGACGGCTGCCGTGGTCGTCGTCACGTCGATGCCGGCCGATGTCGAAACCGTCTCAGCGGGATGTGCCACGGGTTCTGCGTCGTCATAGGTCGCGATGGCCGTGCTCGGGGTTTCCGCCATCCATGCGGGATTGGTGCTGACGAAGGTGACGGGCGCGCCGCCAAGCCAGGCTTCGGTGCGCAGCAGGGTGCGCTTGCCGTCGACTTCGCGCATTTCCGTGTGCTGCGTGCCCGGCTCAATGGAGGGAACGGCATAACCCTGCGCCACGGCTTTGCCCTTCATGGGCTTGCAGTCCGCGCAATCGCGACGAATGAAGCTGCCGTTGGCGACATGCACGCCGTTTATATATTCGATGGAAGACGCCATCGCCGACCCGCCGGTCAGCGCGACAATCGCTGTCAGAAAAAGACGACGCATCGAAAACCCCCGAAATGACGGCGCGGCCTCGTGATCGAGACACGGTGCGCCATTCAATGTTCCGGCAAGTATTACCGATGTTTCGTTTCCATCGGGTCAGCAAACTTGGTAAAAATTGAACGAAATATTCGCGTCCAATCCCGTTTGCCTTAAGGATCAGGCCTTTTCTCGGGCGACGGCCTGCCAGCCGATATCGCGGCGGCAGAAGCCGTTTTCCCACTCCACCTTGTCGGCCAACGCATAGGCGCGGGACTGCGCTTCCGTGACGGTCTTTCCAAGGGCGGTAACGTTCAGCACGCGTCCGCCCGTCGCCACCAGCCCGCCGTCCTTCAGCGCGGTTCCGGCATGGAACACCTTCGCCTCTTCGCTGGCCTCGGGAATATGGGCGATCGGCGTGTTCTTGTTGTAAGCGCCGGGATAACCCTTCGAGGCGAGAACGACAGTCAGCGCCGCATCGTCGCGCCATTCCGCCTCAACCTTGTCCAGCGTGCCGGTGGCGGTGGCATAGAGGATCGGCAGCAGATCGCTTTTCAGGCGCATCATCAGCACTTGGCATTCGGGATCGCCGAAACGCACGTTATATTCGATGAGTTCAGGGCCCTTGGCGGTAATCATCAACCCGGCGAAGAACACGCCGGAGAAGGGATTGCCATCCTTGGCCATGCCCGAAATCGTCGGCTCGATGATCTCCTTCATGGTGCGCTCCACCATGGCCGATGTCATGACAGGGGCGGGGGAATAGGCACCCATGCCGCCGGTATTCGGACCGGTATCGCCATCGCCGACGCGCTTGTGATCCTGCGCGGTGGCGAGCGCCAGCGCGGTCTTGCCATCGGAAAGGCAGAAGAAGCTCGCTTCCTCGCCGTCGAGAAAGGCCTCCACCACCACTTCGGCGCCGGCCGCGCCGAAAGCGCCGTCGAAGCAGTCGTCAATCGCGGCAAGCGCTTCCGCTTCCGTCATGGCCACGGTCACGCCCTTGCCGGCGGCAAGCCCGTCCGCCTTGATGACGATGGGTGCGCCCTGCGCACGAACATAGTCCTTGGCCGGCTCTGCGGATTTGAAACGCTGGTAAGCGCCGGTCGGAATATCGTAGCGCGCGCAGAGATCCTTGGTGAAGCCCTTGGAACCCTCAAGCTGGGCGGCGGCTTTCGAGGGGCCGAAAGTGGCGATGCCGGCGGCACGCAGGTCATCCGCAAGACCGGCAACCAGCGGCGCTTCCGGGCCGACCACGACGAAGTCGATTGCCTTTTCCTTCGCAAAGGCGATGACGGCTGCGTGGTCTTCCACATCAAGCGCCACCAGCGTCGCATGGTCGGCGATGCCGGGATTGCCAGGGGCGGCATAAAGCTCATCGAGCAGGGGAGACTGGGCAATTTTCCACGCCAGCGCATGTTCGCGTCCGCCGGAACCGATCAACAGAACTTTCATGGTCAATACCCCTGCAAATTCGCCAGTAACCTTGTGTCAGGGGCGTTAAGGGCAGGGGGGCGAAAGGTCAAGGAGAAAGCGCCGCAAATGCCCGTCTTTCCCTTGAACGCCGCCTTTCCTGTGGAATCGTTGCCGCCTCTTGTTGTCACGCCACAATCAGACATTATGTTCGCCGCTCCAGACGTGAAAGCAGAGAACCCCCAAGAGTCCCCTATGACCGCAGACAATGCCCGCCTCGCCTCGCTCATCGCCACCGAAATCAACGCCCGCGCCGATCAGGTAAAGGCGGCGGTGGCCCTGCTGGACGAGGGTGCGACCGTTCCCTTCATCGCCCGTTACCGCAAGGAAGTGACGGGAGGGCTGGACGACACCCAGCTTCGCACGCTTTCGGAACGTCTCGTTTATCTGCGCGAACTCAATGCGCGGCGCGCCTCCATTGTCGATTCCATCACCGGTCAGGGCAAGATGACCGATGAATTGATGGTCAAGATCATGCAGGCGGGCACCAAGGCGGAGCTGGAAGATCTCTACCTGCCCTACAAGCCGAAGCGCCGCACCCGCGCGGAAATCGCCCGCGAACGCGGTCTCGGCCCGCTGGCAGATGCCATCTGGGAAAACCGCGCCGCCGATCCGGCGAAGCTGGCGGAAGCATATGTTCAGGGCGAGGTGGCCGATGTGAAGGCGGCACTGGAGGGCGCTCGCGACATCGTGGCGGAAACCATGACGGAAAATGCCGATCTTCTCGGCCGCCTGCGCGATTACATGCGCCAGAACGCCACCTTCCGCGCCAAGGTCGTGGATGGCAAGCAGGCATCGGGTGAGAAATTCTCCGACTATTTCGATCATTTCGAGCGCTGGGCGACGGTGCCGGGCCACCGGGCGCTGGCCATGCTGCGCGGCTGGAACGAGGAAGTGCTGACGCTGACAATCGATGTCGATGCGGACGATCCCTCACCGGTCAAGCCCGCACAGCGCACCATCGCCGCCGCCTTCGATATCCGCAATGCCGGCCCCGCCGATCAATGGCTGATGGAAGTGGCTGGCTGGACGTGGCGGGTGAAGCTTTCCATGTCGCTCTCGCTCGATCTGATGCGCGAATTGCGCGAGCGCGCCGAAGAAGAGGCGATCCATGTTTTCGCCCGCAATCTCAAGGATCTGCTGCTGGCAGCCCCTGCCGGCTCCCGCGCCACCATGGGGCTCGATCCGGGCATCCGCACCGGCGTCAAGGTGGCTGTGGTGGATGGCACCGGCAAATTGCTTGATACCACGACGGTCTATCCCTTCCCGCCTAAGAACGATGTGCGCGGCACGCAGGCGGAACTTGCTGTCCTCATCCGCAAGCACAATGTTGAGCTGATCGCTATCGGCAATGGCACCGGCAGCCGCGAGACGGAAAAGCTGGTCGCCGATCTTCTGGCGCAGATGCCGGCTTCGGGGGCAAAGCCCACCAAGGTCATCGTCTCGGAGGCGGGCGCTTCGGTCTATTCCGCCTCGGAACGGGCCGCCGCCGAATTCCCCAATCTCGATGTCTCGCTGCGCGGCGCGGTCTCCATCGCCCGCCGCCTTCAGGATCCGCTGGCGGAACTGGTGAAGATCGAGCCGAAATCCATCGGTGTCGGCCAGTACCAGCATGACGTCGATCAGGGCCGTCTCAGCCGTTCGCTCGATGCTGTCGTGGAAGATGCGGTGAACGCCGTCGGCGTCGATCTCAATACCGCCTCTTCGCCGCTTCTGGCGCGGGTGTCCGGTCTTGGCAGTTCGATTGCCGATGCCATCGTCGCCCATCGCGACCAGACCGGCCCCTTCGCCAGCCGCAAGGAATTGCTGAAGGTGCCGCGCCTCGGCCAGCGCACCTTCGAGCAATGCGCCGGCTTCCTGCGCATCCCGAACGGCAAGGAGCCGCTGGATGCTTCCTCGGTTCACCCGGAAGCCTATGGCGTGGCGAAGAAGATCGTCGCCGCCTGCGGCCGCGATCTGCGCTCGCTGATGGGCGACAGCGCCGCGTTGAAGGCGCTCGATCCGAAGAAGTTCATCGATGAGCAATTCGGCCTGCCGACCGTAAAAGACATCATCGCCGAACTGGAAAAGCCCGGCCGCGACCCGCGCCCGAGCTTCAAGACCGCGACCTTCGCCGAGGGTGTGGACGAGATCACCGATCTGAAACCGGGAATGCTGCTGGAAGGCACCGTCACCAATGTCGCCGCCTTCGGCGCTTTCGTGGATATCGGCGTGCATCAGGACGGGCTGGTGCATGTCTCGCAGCTCGCCGACCGTTTCGTGAAAGACCCGCATGAGGTCGTCAAGGCGGGCGATGTGGTCAAGGTGCGGGTCGTGGAAGTGGATGTGAAGCGCAAGCGCATCGGTCTCACCATGCGCAAGGATGGCGGCGAGGCAGCGCCGCAGCCGATGCGCGAGAAGGGCAATGCCAGCGCCATGCGGCATGCGACAGCCAAGCCGAAAGAGCGCAACGAGGGGTCGCAAACCGGTGGTGCGCTGGCCGCCGCTCTGGCTGAAGCCATGAAGCGACGCTGACCTGCGGTTGAAATGATTTTTTACCAAAAAGCCCCGCCATATACCCTGGAGGGGCTTTTTGCTTGATGAAATCGTTCAATTTTTTTGAAATAAGACTATCTTGAAACTTGTGCCGAAAGGAATACGGTCAGGAAAATTGATAAGTGAGACTTAGCAATTGGGGGTGCCATGGCGTCGTCTCTGCATGTTCTTCTCGAAAAGATAATCAAGACCGGTGATCTCACCGTCAACAGCCCGGGCGGCAGTCGCACATTCGGCAACGGCGCCGGAAAAAAGGTGGTTCTGAACTTCACCGACGAAGCCGCCATGCAGGAGATCGCCGCCGATCCGGCGCTGAAGCTGGCTGAAATGTATATGGAAGGCCGGGTGAAGGTCGCGGAAGGCGACATTTACGATTTTCTGGCGCTGGTCAAAGGCAATACGCTAAGCGAGGCCCTGTCCTTCGGCATGATCTGGCGCGGCATGGCGCGCATCATCGCCGCCCGCATCAAGATGCATCTGCCGGTCAACCACAACAAGAGCAACGTCGCCCATCATTACGATCTGAGCGCCAAGCTGTTCGATCTCTTCCTCGATGAGGACTGGCAATATTCCTGCGCCTATTTCAATCCGCCCGGCATCAGCCTCTATGAGGCGCAGGTTGCCAAGAAACGGCACATAGCCGCCAAGCTGATGACCGAGCCGGGCCAGAGCGTGCTGGAAATCGGCTCCGGCTGGGGCGGCATGGCGATGTATATTGCCGAAAGCGCCGATGCGGATGTGACCGGCATCACGCTCAGCGAAGAACAGCTGCGCGTTTCCCGCGACCGCGCCGCTAAACGGGGCCTTGCGGCAAATGTCCGTTTCGAATTGCAGGACTATCGCTACCTGCCGGCTTCGAAAAAATACGATCGCATCGTCTCCGTCGGCATGTTCGAACATGTCGGGCCGACCCATTATCGCGATTATTTCGACAAGGTGGCGGAGGTGCTGGACGATAAGGGCGTGATGGTGCTGCATTCCATCGGCCAGCCCTATCCGGCGCTCGCGACCAATCCCTTCATCGAAAAATATATTTTCCCCGGCGGTTATATTCCCTCGCTCGCCGAGGTGCTGCCGGCCATCGAAAAATCGCGGCTGCTGGTGAAGGATATCGAAATCCTGCCCATGCATTATGCCCATACGCTTCGCCACTGGCGCGAGCGTTTCGTGGCGCGCAGGGCCGAAGCGGTGGCTCTTTATGACGAACGCTTCTTCCGCATGTGGGAGTTTTATCTGGCGGGTTCGGAAATGGCCTTCACCCATGAAAATTTCCACATTTTCCAGATTCAGATCGCCAAGGATCGCGATGCCGTGCCGCATAGTCGCGACTACATTGCGCGGAACGAGGCGAAGCTGCTGGAATTCGAGAAGACGCGCGCGCCGCTGGAGAAGGTAACGTTCTGACCACGGCCGAATGACGAACGTTTCCGCACACGCGGCGTCATCCTCGGGCTTGTCCCGAGGATCTATCCACGTTGCGTAAAGTCCTTCGGTCGCAGATGCTCGGGACAGGCCCGAGCATGACGGAGGTGAGGTTTTGAGGCCTTATCGCCACCCTCCGCAGGAGGCGAATTTCAACCCACGCTGGTTAATGAAATGGAAAGACAATCCCTCTAATTCTACGGACACCTGTCTGTATTGCGTTTCTGGGGTTCTTTCATGTTCAAGCCATCAGCGGCAGCCGCCGCCTGTGTCCTGTCGCTTTTTGCCGTGGGCAATGCCCATGCGGAAGGCTGGTTTTCCGGCGACTGGTATCTGAAGCTCGGCGGCGCGGGTTTCACCGCACCGAAATATCAGGGCGACAACAAGAATGAATTCGGCTTCTCGCCCATCATTTCGCTCGGCCGCCAGGGCCAGGGCGCGCGTTTCACCTCGCGCAACGACAGCGCCTCGATTTCGCTTCTGGATAACGGCCCGATCAGCATGGGTCTTGCCGGAAAGCTGGTGTCCCCGCGCGACGAGGGCGACTCGTCCGATCTGAAGGGCATGACCCGCATCAAGCGCGGCGGCGAGCTCGGCGGTTTCGCCGAGGCCTATCCGACCGACTGGCTGCGCGTTCGCGGCGAAGTCCGTCAGGGCATCCGCAGCCATAGCGGCGTTGTCGGCGATGTTGCCGTCGATGCCTTCACCGATATCGCCCCCGGCATCCAGATTTCCGCCGGTCCGCGCGCGACATGGGTGAGCAGCAAATACAATGAGCGTTATTACGGTGTAAGTGCCGCACAGACGGCCGCCGGCGCACCATCGCCCTATAGCCCCGGCGGCGGCCTGCATTCCGCTGGCATCGGCGCCGCCATCACCTGGAAAGTCACCGAAAACGCCGAAGTCGGCTCGTTTGCGGAATATCGCCGCCTGACCGGTGACGCCGCCGACAGTTCGCTGGTGCGCGAGCGCGGTTCGAAGAACCAGTTCATCATCGGCGTTCAGGCGAGCTACAAGTTCAATTTCTCGCTGCCCTGATAAATAGCGGCGATACGGTCCTGAAAAGCCCCGTCGCGAAACCGCTGCGGGGCTTTTCCGCCTGTGCGGCCAGCTGCTGAAATCCATTCCGATTTTCCCGCCGATGCTGTAGAACCATCCCATGGTTCACCACAGCGATTTTTCAGATCGCGTCTCTGACGCGCCATCCAATAACTGGGTCTATCGGATTTTGCCGAGGCCCCTCTGGCCCTATGCGCAGCTGGCCCGGTGGGATCGCCCCATCGGCTGGCAATTGCTGATGTGGCCATGTTTCTGGTCCGCAGCCCTTGCGGCAAATGTCGCGATGGCGAGCGGCGGCTTTTCCTGGGCGACGCTGATCTGGCATCTGGTGCTGTTCTTCGTCGGATCGGTGGCGATGCGCGGCGCGGGTTGCACCTATAATGATCTGGCCGACCACAAGATCGACATGGCCGTGGCGCGCACCCGTTCGCGGCCGCTGCCTTCCGGCCGCGTGAGCCGGTCGCAGGCCAAGCTCTTCATCGTCCTGCAGGCGCTAGCGGGGCTTGTCGTGCTCCTGCAGTTCAACAGTTTCGCAATTGCCACCGGCATATTCTCGCTGATCTTCGTGGCGATCTATCCCTTCGCCAAGCGCTTCACCAACTGGCCGCAATTTTTCCTCGGCCTTGCCTTTTCCTGGGGTGCGCCGATGGGCTGGGCGGGACAGTTCGGATCGATCGCCTGGCCGGCTGTCCTGCTTTATGTCGGCTCCATCGCCTGGACGATCGGTTATGATACAATCTACGCCCATCAGGACAAGGAAGACGACACCGCCGTGGGCATCGGTTCGACCGCCCTGCTGTTTGGCGAGAACACACATCGCTGGCTGGTTTTCCTTTATGGCACAGCCCTTGTCATGATGTTCCTGTCGTTCTGGGTCGCGGGTGTTAACGTCATTGCCTATAGCGGCCTTGCCGCCGCGGCCATCATGCTGTTCCGGCAGGTCTGGGTGCTCGATATCGATGATGTCGATCAGTGCCTCGTGCTGTTCAAATCCAACAACCGCGTCGGCGTGTTGATTTTCGCGGGCCTTATCCTGCCGCTCCTGCTGGCGTAAGCCGCGAAACACGGAATGAAAAAGCCCGGCCGCGTCATCCGCGCCGGGCTTTTTGATTTGTCTGGCTGAAGATTATCAGCTGCGGGCGATGATTTCCTTGCCCTCGATCTTCATGCTCATGCCCAGCGAACCGGTGGAGCGGCGAACGAGGAAGCGCGGGCGACGCTCCGCGAAATAGGAATGGCGGCGGCGCGGGCGGGTATTCTGGGTGCGCACCTTGCCGAGATGTTCTTCCAGCGGACGGGCGACGCCATCGGCTTCCACCATCAGCATGGGAATACGGTAGGCCTCGGACCAGCTGCGCCAGTCGGCGGCGATATCGCAGAGATCGTGGGCGACGAGAAGCGGAACGCAGAGGTCCGGATCGTCGTGGTGCAGCTCCAGCGTCACCGTTACCTGTCCATCGCCATGGTCGATGGCGCGGGCGGCAACGCCCTTGAAGGCGCGGGCTGGCAAAGCGAAGGACAAAGGCAGGCCGGAAGAGGACAGAACCTTTCTCAGAACGGCGCCCCGTTCATCGAGAGTGACGGCGACATCGGTCGCGCCATTGCCTTTTCCATAGGTGACCTGTTGCGGAAAACGTGCCGGGTCGAGTCTGAGAGTGGCGACGGCCCAGTCGGGCTTCAGAACGGTCTTGGTCATGTTTATTCTACCCTTGTTTTACCTGAGAGCCGGTTTCCGGTCTTCTCATCGGGACTTTTCGTCCTCTGATGTCGGGAGAATATCCGCCGCATGTTCGAGACTGCTTAAAAATCGCGGTTAAGAAAACTTTGCATTCCCAAATGGTTAGCAAAACACACTGTGGCATGGTTTCGCTTAGGTAAAAGAGATCGGGACAATGCGGTTTTTATCCCGGCCGAAAATGTGCTCTTTCAAGCTCCGGGCAAGGCGTCTCCCGCATAGTCAGGCAAAGGCTTGCCGTGCGTCCCGATGGAGGCGCGATGGGTGGATTGAAAACCGGAGCATTCGGCGTCTGAAGCGACGAGCGGGTCTCCAGGGGGCATTCGGATGGTATCGACTTATCTCAGCTACGACCTCATCAACCGCGATATGAAGGCAAGCCTGTCGCGCGTGTCGCAGCAGGGGCTCATTGAGCGGCAGACGACATATTACAAGGAAAACATCGGCAATGTGAAAAGCGTCGATGAGTTCCTCGATGATTACCAGCTCTATTCCTATGCCATGGATGCCTTCGGTCTCGGCGAGATGACCTATGCCAAGGCCTTCATGAAAAAGGTGCTGGAAAGCGATCTGAACGACCAGAACAGCTTCGCCAACAAGCTCACCGATGAGCGGTATCGGGAATTCGCCGCAGCCTTCAATTTCACCACATCGACGAAGACCGTTCAGACGGAAGCGCAGCTCGACAAGATGATCGGGCTTTACGATACGTCGATAACCGATCTCGATGACAGCCTCGCGGAAGAGACCCGTTATTACAAGGCGATTGTCGGCACGGTGACCAATGTCGACCAGCTGCTGCGCAACGACCGCACCCGCGCCTATATCTTTCAGGTCTTCGGCATCGATGAGAAGACCTATTCGTATGCCCATATCAAGGGATTGATGACGAGCGACATCAACGATCCCGACAGCTACATCAACCAGAAATACGGCACGGCCTATAATGACGCGGTCGAAAAACTGACGATGAAGGGCAATATCGAACTGCACGCGCAGGTCACCGCCCGGATTACCGCAATCGACACCGAACTCGCCGGCACCGGTTTGACGGCGGAGGAGCGCACGCAACTGGAGGCGGAAAAAGTGACGCGCCAGGACCAGCTGACGCAGCTTGAGGCGGTGTTGCCGCCACAGGATGAGTGGGAAGCGAAGCTCGCCGCCATCAAGGCCGAGCAGACGACGCTCACCAGCACCGTCACGCAATATAACAAGATGGCGCAGCTCGCCACCGCCTTCGAGTTCAAGAACGACGGCACGGTGACCGCCGGTCAGGTGCAGACGGCGGATAATCTAAAGGCCCTGACGGATGCCTATATCGGCAGCGCCCCGCGCGTGACGCCAACCGTCGCCACACTGAACCGGGATTATTTCGAATCGAAGATCGGTTCGATCAAGACCGTAACGGAACTGACCTCGGATACCCGGCTTCTCAACTATATCAGGACCGCATTCGACCTTAACGACCTCACAGTCGTCACGGCAACGATCCAGAATATCCTGACCAGCGATCTGAGCGATCCGAACAACTACATCGCGACCGTCGGCAAGAACGACAAGCGTTATATCGCCTTGAGAAATGCCTTCAATTTCCAGACCGACGGAACGCTGGCAGACGGCACGACACCCCAGACGACGGCACAGACCGCGACCACCACCAGCGGTTATATGACCTATTATAACGACAAGGATGACGCCGCCGACGAGAAGGCGCTGAAGCTGTTCAAGAGCGATATAGCCAGCGTCACATCCGTCAAGGATTTCATCGACAGCAGCGCGGTCTATACTTATGCGCTGAAAGCCGTCGGCCTCGATCCGACCAAGGTGAATTCCGCCGATATCCGCAAGGTCCTCACCAGCGATCTGCAGGATAAAAAGAGCTTCGTCTACACGCTCAAAGACGAGCGTTATGTCAAGCTGGCGGAGCTGTTCAACTTCGCCTCCGATGGTAGCGTCGGTACACCGGTTCTGGCGCAGTCGGAAATTGAGATGCAGACCATGTCGGCCGACTACATCAAGAAAAAATCGGCGTTCGGCACGGAAAAGGACAAGGAAACGGCGACGAAGGAATCGGAATATTTCACGGCCGAGATGCAGAAGATCAAGACGCTCAAGGAATTCCTGAGCAATGATCGCCTGACGAAATTCGCGATGGAGTCGCTCGGCATCGATCCCGAAAGCGTGACCAAGGAACAGCTCGAAAAGGCCTTCACCTCGAAGCTCGATGACAAGGACAGTTACGTCAACAAGGAGATGGACCCGGTCTTCCGCCGCCTCGTCACCGCCTTCAACTTCAATACCGACGGTACGCTTCTTCACGAGGACCGCAGCCTGATCCAGACGCGGCGCGGCCTTTACGAGACGCTGGACAATTATCTCACCCAGACGCTGGAAACGCAGGCGGGCGAAGAAAATGCCGGTGTGCGCCTGGCGCTCTATTTCCAGCGCATGGCGGCCGGAACGACGTCCTATTATTCGATCCTCGCCGACACGGCGCTCCAGAGCTTCATCAACACCACTTTCGGGATTCCGGACGAACTCGCCAATGCCGAGGTCGATACGCAGGTGACGATGATGAAGAAATATTTCGACATCGAGGATTTTCAGGATCCGGAAAAGGTCAAGAAGCTGGTCGCCCGTTTCACCATCATGTACGACAATCAGCAGAACACCACCGATCCGATCATGACGCTCTTCAACGGCAGCGGTTCGGTGGGCATAAGCGCCGATACGCTGCTGGCGGTTGCCACGCTGCGGGCGCGGTAGCACAGAAAGCGCGGACGAGCGACGGGAAGAGCGGGGTTAGTCGGCTTGAGGCTGATGACAAGCCTCCGCATAGGCGACATCACCCCCCGGGACTTTGTACTATGCTCTTACCACCCCGGCAGCATGTGCCCGGCGCGCAGGCGCGGCATCTTGGGGTAGGTCTTCACATCGCTGTCCATTTCGTCGGCAACGCTCATCGGCGAGATATTGTCGAGGCAGGCGGTGATGTGGTCGGTGATGGCGTTGACCAGCGAGGGGGAGAGGCCCGGCCGTTTCATCAGGCCGATCTGCACAGGCGGCAGGGGCGGGAAGCCGTCCGCGGCGGTCAGCACCTTCATGCCGGTGCGCAGCGCCGATTCCGGCAGCACCGAGACGGCCATGCCCGCCAGCACGGCAGCGGCGACGACGGTGGAAGACCAGCTCGTGAACAGGACCTGATAATCCCGCCCATCGGCATCGAGCGCCGAACAGGCAAGCTGGCGCCAGTGGCAATCGCGCCGCCCGACGGCGAGCGGCACGGGTGCATCGTCCTTCAGCGGATGGTTGGCGGAAGCGACCCAGCAGAGCGGTTCGGTGCGCACCACATCCGAGGAGCGCGCGCGCGGATTATGGGTGACGAGCGCGATATCCAGCTCGCCGCGCGCCATTTTTTCGGCAAGGCTGACCGAAGGTTCGCAGACGATATAAAGCTCGACATTGGGATGGGTCTTGGCGAAGCGCCCGATGATCTCCGGCATGTAGCGGTCGGCATAGTCATCGGGCGTGCCGATGCGCAGCGTGCCTTCCAGCCGGTTGTCGTCGAAGGCGGCAATCGCCTCATTATTGAGGCGGATGATGCGGCGGGCGTAATTCATCAGTTTTTCGCCCTCCGCCGTCAGGCGGTTGCCACGCCCGTCCTTGGCGAAAAGCTGCTTGCCGATCCGTTCTTCCAGCCGTCGCATCTGCATGGAAACGGCGGATTGCGTCTTGAAAACGCGGTCTGCGGCCTTGGTGAAGCTGCCCGTATCGACGATGGCGATGAAGGTATGCAGCTGGTCTATGTCGAGAGGTGCGGACATGGATGGCCATCCATCAGAATGATTGATGCCTCACATTAGAAACATTCGTTGGACTGATCAATAGTCTTGCGACATTTTGACACCCAGCAAATCAATATCAACCCCGGGCTGGCGAAACGTCAGGCCCCCAACCCGAGGCAGCTTCTCGCGCGTGGTGCGCCGGGGGCGGTGCCGCATCGTGCCGTTACGAAAGGATAAGTGTCATGCGCACGGCAGAACGGAGAATGGAACTGGAACTCGCAACCTCGCGGCAGAACGATACGCTTCGTCGTGTCGCTGTCCTCTTTGCTTTCCGCGTCAAAACGTTCTTGCAGCGCATCTACAATCGTATCGTGGCCAATGGCCTCACGGAACTCGATGACCGCCTTCTGGCCGATATCGGTCTGGCGCGCTCGGATGTGAGGGATGCGCTCAATACCGGCCTGCTCGAGGATCCGACCGCCCATCTGACCCGCGCCGCACGCAACCGCGCGGTGACCCGGTTCAAGACCGTTTAAAGCATTTCCAGGAAAAACGGGCCCCGGTTTTCCGTCCGGAAATGCACCAAAACGTTCCAGAATGTTCGGGCAATTCCGGCAGACCTCCAGCCGCCGGAATTGCCTTCGAACGGAAAAGTTTTCCCCGCAGGGTGATTTGCCAATAGCCCTGCCTTTGCCCGGTGTCAGGCCCCTCGGCCGCGCCGGGCTTTTTTAATGGCGTCGCAATTTTCTCAATACTGATATTCTTCGAATACCGGCAGCACGGAGCCGCCCCAGCGACCGTTGTAAAGCGCAAGCAGGTCTTCGGCGAGCGTAGTCTTCTTGGCCAGAACTTCATCCAGCGACGACAGGAACACGGTTTCGTCCTGCCCTTCGCCGTTCAGGCGCTTGCGGTTTTTGAGGCCGGTGCGGGAAATATCGAGCACCTCGCGAGCGAGACCGAGAAGCGGCTTGCCGGCTATCTCGGCGGAAAGACCCCTGGCCGGAACGGCATCGCGAAGGGCGATGACCTCATCGAAACTCCAGCCGGCGGTCAGCGCATCGGCAGCGGTCAGCGCCTCGTCATCGTAAAGAAGGCCGACCCAGAAAGCGGGAAGGGCGCAGATGCGCCTCCACGGGCCGCCATCCGCACCGCGCATTTCCAGAAAGCGCTTCAGGCGCACGTCGGGGAACAGGGTGGAAAGATGGTTCGTCCAATCGCCCATGGTCGGCTGCCAGTCGGCGATTTCACCCTTCAGCGCACCGTTCATGAACTGGCGGAAAGTGACATGGGTGCAATCATGATATTTGCCGTCGCGCACGATGAAATACATCGGCACGTCGAGCGCCCATTCCACATAGTCCTTGAAGCCGAAATCATCGCTGAAGGTGAAGGGGAGCACGCCCGAGCGGCGGTTGTCGGTGTCGCGCCAGATATCGCCGCGCCAGGAAAGAAGACCGTTCGGCTTGCCTTCGGTGAAGGGCGAGGAGGCGAAGAGCGCTGTCGCCAGCGATTGCAGCTTCATGGAAACGCGCATCTTCCGGCGCATGTCCGCTTCGGAGGAGAAATCGAGATTAACCTGAATCGTGCAGGTGCGGTACATCATGTCGAGACCCTTGGTCCCGACCTTCGGCATATAGCGCGTCATGATCGCGTAACGCGATTTCGGCATGCGCGGCGTTTCGTCGTAGCTCCACAGCGGGCTGCCGCCAATGCCGAGGAAACGGATGCCCATCGGCTCGGCCACTTCGCGCAGCGTCGCCAGATGCTGGTTGGATTCCTTGCAGGTCTGGTGCAGGTTTTCGAGCGGCGCGCCCGACAGCTCGAACTGGCCGCCCGGCTCGATGGAGATGGCGCCCATGCCGTGCTGCTCGCCAAGGCCGATGATGTTTTCGCCGTCCATGATCGGCTCCCAGCCGAGCTTTTCCTGCATGCCCTTCAAAAGTGCTGAAATGCTGGCTTCGCCGAAATAGGGAACGGGACTGTTATCCTCGCGGAAAAACGCGAATTTTTCATGTTCAGTGCCGATGCGGAAGTCGGCTTCAGCTTTGCAACCGCCCGCCAGATAATCTGTAAGCTCCGTGACGGAGGAGAGGGGGGTCTGGTCGGTCGTGTCGCGTGCCATGGCTTACCTTGTTATGACGTCTCTGTTGCGGCGAGGCATATGATTGGCAGATAGGGCCGGATCGTATCCGGAGGCAAATGAATTTCTTTTAAAGATGCATGAAGCGCAATGGGGCCATTCAATTCCAGTCGCCGATCGCCGCCTGAATGACCGCGAGCGCGGCGACGGCGGCCGTATCTGCTCTCAGGATACGCGGCCCGAGCGGAATGGGGGTAACGAAGGCAAGGCCGCGTAGAAGCTCCCTTTCTTCCTCGGAAAATCCGCCTTCCGGGCCGACCAGCAGGGCAAGTTTGCGCTCCGTGACGGCTTGCAGGATCGGCAGCGGATTTTGCCCCGCATCGCCTTCGTCGCAATAGATGATGCGCCGGTCGTGGGGCCAGCTCTCGAGCATGTCCTTCAGTTTCACCGGCTCGGCCACCTCGGGCAGAGACAGTATGCCGCACTGCTCGGCGGCTTCGATGGCGTTGGCGCGCAGTTTTTCGGTATTGTGGATCTTGCCCTGAACATGCTGCGTCATCACCGGCTGCAACAGGCCGGCGCCCATTTCCACCGCCTTTTGTACCAGATAATCCATGCGCCCGACTTTCAGCGGCGCGAAAAGATAATGCAGGTCCGGGGCGCTCGGCTGAGACCGTGTCTGCTCGAGGGGGACGAGCACGATCTTCTTGCGGCTCGGAAAGGCAAGTTTCGCTTTCCATTCGCCGTCGCGACCGTTGAACAGCAGAATTTCCGCACCGTCGGTCATGCGCAGCACATTGGCGAGATAGTTGAACTGTTCGCCCGTCGCCTCCTGCGCGACGCCTTCGGCAAGGCTGGCTTCGATATACAGGCGTTGCATCCGGAAATTGGCGCGCATGGGATTCTGTTTCAGGTTCAGAGAAAGAGGGAGGACATGAGCCAGTAGAGCAGCGCCGCAAGCGCTGCACTGGAAGGAACGGTGACCAGCCAGGCGGCGATGATCGTCATGAAGTGAGAGCGACGGACGAGATAACGGCGGCGTATCTCGGAAGGATTGTCGGCATATCTTTCGGACCGGTGGGGCCTGCCGTCACCAGCCTGAACGAGCTCCTGCCGCCGCCGCGACGATTGCGTGTACCATTCGCGGAAGAAACCGACGCCGAACACCGCGCCGATTGCCGTGTGGGTGGTGCTGACCGGCAGGCCGAAGCGTGAGGCAACGAGCACGGTGAGCGCCGTGGCCACGGAAACGCAGAAGGCGCGCATCGGATTGAGCTTGGTGATCTGCTCACCGACGAGGCGGATAAGGCGTGGGCCATAAAGAAGAATGCCGCAGGAAAGCCCGAAGGCGCCGACCAGCATTACCCACATCGGCGCACGGGCGGACGTGCTCACCGCCTCGTCATGCAGGGCCCGCACGATGGCCACGACTGGCCCGATGGCGTTCGAAACGTCATTCGCCCCATGGGCGAAGGACATCAGGCCGGCGGCGAGAACGAGTGGCCACTGGAATAGGATTCGAAGCGACTGGTTGCGGTTTTCCAGTCCTTCCGATTGTTTGCGGATGATCGGCACGCAGAGCCGCCAGACCACGAGCCCGGTCACCAGCCCTGTGAGGCTGGCATGGCCAAGCGACACATGCATGAGCTGCCGCAATCCGACCCAGATGAGGTAGGCCGTGAAGACGCCCGCCATCAAACCGATGAGAACCGGAACCCACAGCCGGGCGGAGGTGAGCTTGTCCTCGCGGTAGATGATGAATTCCTTGATGAAAGCAAGGATGGCGACGGCGATGATGGCGCTGATGAAGGGCGCCAGAACCCATGCGAAGGCAATGCTGCCGAGCGAAAGCCAGTCGACCGCCTTCGCCCCATAGGCGGCCATTCCCGCACCCGCAACCCCGCCCACCACCGTATGGGTGGTGGAAATCGGCGCCTTGGTCCATGTCGAGATATTGACGAGAAGGCCGGCGGCGAGAAGCGCTGACAGCATCGCCCATGAAAAGGCGGTCCTGTCGGGAATGGTCTCGATGTTGATGATGCCGCTGGAAATGGTCTCGACCACATTGCCGCCGGTGATCAGCGCGCCGGCGATCTCGCAGATGGCGGCGATGATGAGGGCGGCGGCAAGCGGCATGGCTTTGGCCCCAACCGCCGGGCCGACATTGTTCGTGACGTCATTCGCGCCGATATTGATGGCCATATAGGCGCCGATGGCGACGGCGGCGATGATGATGACCGAGCCGGCGGTGCCGGTGACGAAGACGCCGGCGAAGATGGCCGCCAGGACAACGAACATGAACCCCGCGCCAAGGCCGGCAAGCTGCTGCGTGACATGCAGCGTCGCCTCTTCGACACGGGTAATCTTGTCGAGATCCTTGTCGAGCGTCGGTTTCATATTCGATGGCGGCTTGATTGCCATTCAGACCTCGTTTGCCAGCATTCCCTTTCGTCCGGCAGTGTCGCAGGTTGAAGGCAATTTTACAGAAAGACTGTTACATCTCGCACATCTTTCCAAAAGGAAAGACGATAAAAGCCATGTTGGAAAAACAAACTGCACATTGCCACGTTCGGGGCGGGCGCGCTATTTCGAATGCGTCATCCGTTTGTCGAAAGCGAGCATCAGCGCTTTCAATTCCGGCTCGTTGACGCGTTTTCCCGCTTCCTGGGGACTGACCCATTCCAGCCGTCTGGATTGCTTTTCGGGAAAGCTTTCCTGCATCTCCGAAACTTCGAGCAGATGCACCTGAACCCTGCACGGCACGTTGACGCCGCTGTTCAGCTTTTTCTCGTATTCGTAATAACCGAAGGGCGCCTTTTCCACCGTGCCTCTGACACCGGCTTCCTCATAGGCTTCCTGCTCGGCCACCGCATGGGCCTTCTTGTTGGCCATGGGCCAGCCCTTGGGAATGACCCAGCGTCCCGTATCCCGGCTGGTCAGCAGCAACACTTCCGGCTCCGGATTCTTCTTGGACAATCGATAGCACAGCGCCGCATATTGCTGTCGCGGCGGTCTTCGCAACATCAAGCCAACATCTGTCGCCAATCGATTCAAAATCTTCAATCCGGATTGATCCTTTTTTGCCGGGTAGTGATAATTGCTAATATAGATATGCCGTAAGTTCCGCCAATCCCCCTTCACCCATAACCCACTACTGTCTTCACGCTGATGAAGCCTGCGGGCAAAGATGGGCATGGTAGATATGCGAACAAAGCTGCGACCGGGTGGTTCCCCGGCCGGACAGCCGATGCGGTAATACCCTCTCCGCCCGCCTTCAAGCATACGGAATGCAAAGCCGCTATGAATTGTAGCCGGGGCTGTTTTTAGTCCGGGGTTAATCCCCAGTGCCGGAGGCCTTCGACCACACCGTCCGCCTCCTTCGCAGCCGAGTGAAAGAAGCGCGTATCATGATATGTCAGCGAGACGAGCTCCGGCAGGGCATTGCCCACGATCACGCCGCGAATATTCTTTAGCTCAAACATCGCCCTATCATTGCCAGTATCGCCTGCAACCACTGATTCGTCGAGGCCGATCTGTAGTTGTCCACATAGCCATGTCAGCGCGGCACCCTTATCGGCGGCTTTCGGCAAGACGTCGAGGTCGCGGTCGCTGGAATAGACGATACGGGCATCGATATCGGCCGCCACAAGGGCGGCCTCAATCTCTTCGAGCGCGGCGTCATCGGCGTCATGCAGGAACCAGCTCGATTTCAGGCCGTGCTGGTAACGCTCTTCCTGCATCGTCACACCGGGAATTCCGGCCATGACCTCGGCAATCTTCTGGGGGTCGAAACCGGTGCCGAGGGACTGTGTATAGGCGTTTGCCAACTCGCCTCGCTCTTTCGCGTGCAGCATGGTGCCGACCCCGCCGATGATGTAGTCGGGCTGCGGCAGCGGCACCTCTTCGAGAAGCGCAAGCTGGTCGTCGATCAGCCGGCCGCTGTTGAAAACCAGAAGAGGACGTCGACCCTCCGGCAACGAATGCCAGAAATCGCGGAACCGGCGCGTGGCGTCGTTATCGCCGACGACGGTTCCGTCGAGATCGGTGGAAAAAAGGCGAAGCGGTCTCAATCGCCGTCGTTCCATGGTTCGGCCCAATCGGCTTCTTCCAGAACCGGCATCATGGTTCTGCCTTCCACAAGGGCGAGAAGCTGCTGGGCAATACCGGTCCATGTGAACAGGCTGCGCGCCTTGTGCGCCCCCATGCGGGAAAGCCGCCCGTAAAGCCGCTCATGCTTGAACGGCTTCATCATGGTAATGCCAAGGTCTTCCTTGTCGAAAGGATCGGCAAACAGCGCATGGCGGCCATAACTGACGGCCCGGAACAACCCGCCATGAATGGTGACGACGGTTGGCGTGCCGCTCGCCATCGCCTCGATAGCGGTCATGCCGAAGGGCTCGTAACGGCTGGAAAGCACGAAAAGATCGGCGGCGCGATAGATGTCCGGCAGGTCTTCATCCGCGACATAACCGGAAAATGCCACCCTGTCTTCGAGACCGAGCGCTTTCACCCGCTCCTTCAACTGGTTGAGGATCGTGGTTTCCTGCTCGTCCATATTCTCGCCGCCGACGGCCAGATGCAGCCGGGCTTCCGGTTCGCGCTCGG
>Ga0209371_1001142_pt1 | contig 19429 bp, 13 predicted proteins | sample AgamicAtAmrz_FD_187165 | JGI IMG/M metagenome (GOLD analysis project Ga0209371, IMG submission 187165) | Agave microbial communities from Guanajuato, Mexico - At.Am.rz (SPAdes) (version 2) | ecosystem: Host-associated > Plants > Roots > Rhizosphere | place: Guanajato, Mexico | collected 2012-06-07
CAAAAATGATGCGCACTCTATTGAACGAATGTTTGTGCATGAACTGCACCATGCAGTTAGGTGGACAGGGCCGGGATATGGCTCAACGTTGGGAGAGGTGTTAGTCTCAGAAGGGCTTGCCGGGCATTTTTCTATTGAACTTTTTGGTGGTGAACCTGAGCCTTGGGAAAGCCTCCAATCCGATACTATTCAGCCCTACTATCCACAAATGCTTGAAAACTGGCATCGCACTGATTACGACCATAATGCCTGGTTTTTCGGAACAGGAGATTTGCCCAGGTGGCTAGGATATACCGCAGGATTCAACCTGATCTCGAGGTATCTCGCATCATCCCCAAACTTGAAAGCTTCAATGCTGGCGAACATTAATGCTGAGGAGTTAAAGGATTTTATATAAAGTTCAGATTCCTCATTTCTCTAAAGCCATTATTCTACTCATAAGCGGAAGCTGAATGTCAGCTTCACGCCCTGAGACATTCGACAAGCTTTTTATGGCTTCAGGCGGTCCGCTTTGTGCCAGAAGCTGACGTTGCCGCCTCACTCAAATTTAATGGGTATGCTTTAGAATTTTTATGGTAGATGTAAATGGTTCGCAGAATAAAACGTACAAGGGAAAGGTATGAAGATCAGACTTGCTGTGCCTGTGGAAGCAGAAGAATGCTGGAACATTCGAAATCAGGCCATACGTTACGGATGTAAGAACAGTTACGATGATGCGGTTATTGCGGCATGGACCCCGGAAAAAATGCCTGAGAGCTACAGGAACGTCATTGTAGCGAATCCTTTTTTCGTTGTTGCTGCCCCTGATGGCAGACTGTTAGCTACAGGCTTTCTTGATCTATCTACAGGAAGTATTGAGGCTGTATTTACGCTACCTCAATATACAGGTAAAGGGTTAGGTAGTCAGATTATTGAAGCCATCAAAAATGAAGCTCGTGGACGTGGTTTTGAGCAATTGACTTTGTCCTCAACACCAAATGCCCAGACTTTTTATGAGAAACATGGTTTCAAACTTATGCAGGAAAGCATGTATCCCTCTGCCTTGGCGCAGGCTGAACTGCGCTGTATGGAAATGTCTATAAATCTCCTGGGATAGTGGTTCGCTGTCTAATCTCAATGATCAATATGCCCAGTTACCACTGCAGGTAGATCTTAAAAGCTTCAAAATTAACGTCCGCTCCTCGCTCACAGCGGACCTTCACTTAGGTAACTTGCTCGCTTCGTGCCTGGAGTAAATGTTGCTGACATTGTGATGTGGCTTTATCGGAGCATATCAATATCGCTAACATTGCTAAACTCAACGAGATATATGCAACCTGAATACGGAGCACTTGATGGTCACCACACATGTTTTCATCGCGGTCAGTCTTGATGGTTATATCGCTCGACAGGATGGTGATATCGACTGGCTGTTGAAGCGCGATGACCCGACAGAAGATCATGGCTATGCCGCATTCATCGCGGACAAAGACTGGATCATTATGGGGCGAGGCAGCTATGAGAAGGTGCTAACTTTTGACGAATGGCCATATGATCGTCCCGTGCTGGTGCTTTCCCGGCAGCTAACCGGTACCCCCGTGCCCGAGGCGCTGAAGGGTAAAGTGCAGTTTTCATGCCGCACACCAAGGGAGGTTCTTGCTGATCTTATGGAGAAGAATGTGCACCGGGTCTATATCGATGGTGGGCAGTTAATACAGTCGTTCCTGCGCGAAGGTCTGGTCGCTGATATCGTTATCACTACCGTTCCTGTCCTGCTTGGTGCGGGAAAACCACTGTTTGGTGTACTGCCCCATGATATCGATTTGACCCTATTATCCAGCCGCAGCTTCCCTTCGGGTCTGGTGCAGTCGCACTATCGGCTGACGTCATAAGCTTGATCTAAGCATAGTGGTGACCTCCGCTCAGGCGATAAATTACCCCAGTTACCAACGGTACAGTTTTCCTTCTACGACCTTGCTTCAGTTCGTGGACTGCCCCCGCCCCGGTAGGCGATCCCGCCCTATAGTTTGAGCATAGGGGGAGCATATGGGCACACCACGATTTACACCTGAATTTAAGGAAGAAGCCGTCCGTCAGATAACGGAACGCGGTTATTCCGTCGCCGAAGTTTCTGACCGTCTGGGCGTTTCTGCACACGGCCTCTACAAGTGGCTACGGGCTATAAACCTGATAACAACGAGCAGCATGCCCGGGATTGACTGGAAGCTAAAAGCGAGATTCTGAAACTCCGGGCGCAGCTAAAACGCACCGAAGAGGAACGGGATATCCTGAAAAAGGCCGTGCGGTACTTTGCAAGGGAGCCCGACTGAAGAACCGCTTTATCAATGAGCACCGCACTGTGTGTGGTGTGATGACGATGTGTCGGGTACAGAATGTCGCCCGGGCCGGGTTCTGTGCGTGGCTGCATAACCCTGTCCCGGCGCGTGATAAAGATAACCAGCGTCTGCTGATGATCATCCGAGACTCATGTTCACCAGGCGGAGACGTATACGGCTACCGGCAGGTTCATGCCGATCAGAACGAAACCGGGGAAATCTGTGGCAAAAACCGGGTGGGGCGTATTTCGAAACTCAACCGGATCAAAGTCGTGCACAGCCTAAGGTACCATGCTGTATCGCCGGCAGACCTTCCGTTGTTGCCCCTAATCGTGTGTAGAGGCCGTTTACTGTTACCCTGGCCCATCAGGTCCGGGTCACCAATATAACCTATATCCTTACCTGGCAGGGATGGTGTCTCTGGCGGTGGTTATCGATCCCTTCCCCCGTATCGTGGTCGGCTGGTCGATGAAGCCCACTCTCTCTCGCGAACTGGCACTCGACGCGCTGATGAGATGGCGCGTCTGGCGACGTAAACCTGACGGCTAGGTCATCATCGTACACTCGGACAGTAAGAATGTCAGTGCCAGTTTTCATCATCATGCTTGCTGTTTTGCCTGACCGATGAGATCACTGATACAGTGAAGACTTCCCGGTTTCCTGACTCACACTCTGAACGACCTGCAATGTGTCTTTCCCTGGACCCGTCGGTAACCGGGAAGTACCTCAGGCGCTATATCTCGCGTGAAGTCTATACGCTGCTGCGAAATAAAAATCGGCAGATCAACAGTACCCAAATAATGACTTGACTCTTAGAAGGGCGTCCAGGGCAGTCAGTACACGAGCCATGAGTGGCAGTCGTTCCTGAAATAACACGGTCTGGAAGGCAGCATGAGTCGTCGCGGAAACTGCCATGACAACGCGGTTGCGGAAAGCTTTTTCCAGCAACTGAAACGCGAACGGTTTAAGAAAAGGATCTACGGAACGAGAGACGAACCCAGAAGCGATATTTTGCTTATATCGAAATGTTTTATAACAGTAAGCGTCGGCATGGTTCGAGCGAGCAGATGCCACCGGCCGAATATGAAAACCTATATTATCAACGGCTCAGAAGTGTCCAGATTATCCGTGGCGATTCAGTTTCGAGTTTCTGTGTGGAAATCGTAAAGTATGCTACTATATGTAAAGTAGTAAGCCCATGATAAGTAATTCTCATTTCAGTACTTTAGACAAAGAGAGTGAAAATGGATAATACTCTACTTAAACAGTCCGATCGTAAATCATACCGAGCAGGTCTTTGGTGCGGATGTTTGTATTTAATTACATTAAATTGTGTTGCAGAAGAAATAAGTCTCTACTCAATAAACACTGGGTCTTACGTTTATCACCTGACAAATAATCACGGACAATATACTGAGAATTTTGAGAATAATTTTATATCCGTCGAGAGGAAATTCCCTGAGGATTCGAAGTATAGTTTTGTTCTGGGAACAATGAAAAATAGTTTTGATGACAGATGCCTTGCTGCGGGCGTAAGAAGAGATTGGGTAGATTGGAATAATGGCTGGGTTTTCAAGGGGATATATGGCTATGTAGGTGAATTTTTCTTTGATGCTTTCGATGATTGCGGTGATCATGGGTCTTACCATGACTTTAAAAAAGCAACAGGAATAGGATTCTCCCCCTATATATACCATGGATTCCAGTATAATTTTACATCATATTTCGGAATAGATGTTGGTATCATAATACCATCAGTGTTTGTCATTACTGCGCAATGGAGCTTTAGGTGAATTCGTCTATTTCCCGTTTACGTTCTCAAAACAGTGCTGTTACGAAAATCGGGAGTACCCAATCCATTAAAAGACTTGCATTTTCAGCATAAAATTATGTTATGCGCTGATACTTAAAATGCCATAGCCATGGCTTGTATATCATTTTTTATTATGGTAAATAATACTCAATTTCATTTCAGCCGGATTAAAGCACGACTTCTGCCGCTGGAATATTGGGTAGAAATAGGGATATGATCGAGGTAGCATATCGGGGGCAAGCGTAATGGGAAGAGGTTGCGTAGCTAATGGAAAAAAGCGGGATTAGTCGCAGCAGTAGTACTTAACCTCTGCGGGTAGGTAACGCGAATAGTCGGTTATGATGTCAGGCTATTTACCCGATAGCCATATACATAGGCTATCGGATGGGATTAGCCACATTGCTTTACATCGAGGGTTTACCTCGAGGTGCCATCGCAATTGACCTGAACGATGTTATCCATCTCTGGATTAACGGCTGCGGGGGTCCAGTTAATTAAACCCAAATCAAGTTTTGCATTCGCCGTGGTCGTCATAATAAAGGGTGTATTAGTTTTAGAAAAATCCATATTTTCTTTGAAACAGGTTAGCGGAATGCTCAGGGTGACCCATTTATTTAACGGGAGAGTATTTAAGGTCTCGTTGATAGCGATAGAGGAAGCGCATGGCCAACCGCACTGCATACCTATCTCCATTTTACGATCTGGTTTTTTCTTAACGCGCAAAGTCACCATTAAGTTACTGTTTGCCTTGAGGTAATTATTCCGATTAATCCCTTTAACATTGGTTGTCTGGAGTTGGATAGATGCACCCGTACTCTCGCTGGTCCCCATAAATGTTACCTCGCGCGCATCCTGCTGACGTTTATAATCGACAGGGCGTACGCTAATATACTGCATCGCGGATTTACCATTTATTGATACCTCGGTACCGGTCCAGTTACTCTCATCTCCCATTCTTAAACGATGCTCATCGGAGGCTTTTTCACCGAACAGTTCGAGGCGGGTGGTGGCCACCGGCGCTTTTTCCATGCTCAACTCCCGGCAGCCCAGGCGACGATTATCGAGCGGTAAGCGATCCAAATCTTGATAATTAGCCGCCGTTCGTGAAGGCGGGTTGTAGGTCAATCCGTAACCAAAATTAAATAACACATGCTCTTTATCCGGCTTCTGTTCAAATTCAGGACGCTGCCAGCCAGCGATATTGGTTGGTGCTGCGTTGATTGTGGTCGCACATTTCTGCGCTGGCCATGAAAACGACAAAGCCCCCTGAAAATCATGACTTATCGTACCGTTAGTGTCGCGGAAGATGACATCGGTAATGCCTTCTGCTTGGGTGCCAGGTAACCAGGCGGCAACGAATGCATCGGCAAGATTGATCTCTTCGTTGACGTAGAGCGGTCTGCCAGAAAGCAAAATAACAACCGTCGGGATACCGGCTTTATTGAGTTGTCTTAATAACTTGAGATCTCCGGAATAGCCAGCCTTCAGCTCGGAGTAGGATAGTGTCTTATTATCAGGAATATCACCTAACCATTCTGCGTATGAGTCTTCGCCCATGGCGACGATAGCCACATCGGGCCGTACTTTAAGATCCAGCTGGCTTGAGGAGAGGGTCATTACGTTATGCTTGCCAATGGTTTTCTCAATGGCTCCGGCGACGGTAACGGCGTCAGGGAAATCAGACAGGTTATTTTCCGTCCCTTGCCAGGTGAGGCTCCAGCCGCCAATTTGCTTGCTGATATCATTCGCAGCGCTACCGGCAACCAGCACGTTGAGGTCTCGGCTAAGAGGCAAAATGTTATTTTTGTTCTTCAGCAATACCAGGGACTTACGAACTGCCTCCCTTGCCAGTGCGCGGTGGTCAGGATTCCCAAGAATGCTCTGTTTCCCCGCAAGGGTACGCTGAGACGGCATAGGTTTGTCCCACATACCGGCACGCATTTTGACTCTCAGAATGCGACTGACTGCGTCGTCAATTCTGGACATTGGGACGATTTTGTTATTAACACTATCGAGTAAGCTGGTCCGAAATGACATCCAGTCCTTTCTTGCTGTCACCATGAAAATATCTATGCCAGCCAGCACTGCGGCTTCACAGTCTCCCATACTACAACCAGAGATTTCACTATGGCCGTTCCAGTCAGATATGACTATGCCATCAAAACCCATTTTGTCCTTAAGTACCTGCGTTAGCATATAATAGCTGCCGTGCAGTTTGCCGTTGTACTCGCTCCCGGCCTTAATTCCCATAGCGGAATTATTATCGTTTTTCCAGCTATTAAACGACGCCATTACGGCCTGAGCGCCCGCGTCTAGGCCTGAAAAATATCCTACCGCGTGAATATTACGCAGGTCATCCTCTGAATAATTAGTATCACCGCGATCAACGCCGTACAGCGTTCCGCCATCGCCAACAAAGTGCTTAACGGTTGAAATAACATGATGTTGTCCCTTCAGATCAGATGCAGAACCTTGCAGGCCCCTGACCATCTCTTTTGCATAGGCATAGACGATGGAAGGATCCTCAGAATAACCTTCATAGGTGCGTCCCCAACGATCGTCACGTGGCACCGCGACGGTGGGAGCAAAGGTCCAGTCAAGACCTGTCGCGGCAACTTCGAGAGCCGTTGCCTGGCCAATTCTATAAATTAAATCAGGATCGTGGGCGGCTCCCAGGCCAATATTATGTGGGAAGAGAGTGGCCTGGAAGACGTTGTTATGACCATGAACCGCATCGGTAGCCCACATAAAGGGAATTCTGAAGCCACGATCAGCAAAGGCCTTATCCGTTGCAATCCAGTATTTATCTGCTTCAGAGACCCAGCTCCGAGCCGGAGAGTGTTTATTGTTATCAGGCCAACCCCCGCCACCGTTAAGTACCGAACCAATTTTATATTGAGCCACTTCCTCAGGGGTGATTTCCCGAAAATCAGGCTGCAGCATTTGGCCAATTTTTTCATCAAGAGTCATCTTTGCAAGAATCTCTTTGATTCTATTCTCAATCGTTTCGTCTTTGGCAATGACGCTATGTATTGCCGGCCAATCGGAAAAGTAAGGTGCAACGGCAACTTCATTAGATGCCAACGCGACATTTGCGCTCAATAAGGCAACCAATGCGCAGTTAGCCCCCAGCATGATTTTCATACACAAACCCCAGAGTAAGTTTTTATAGAAATCGATTTCACGTGCATGCTAGTGACGTGTTCATGTTTTATGCATGCCGTATCCGTGAGCTATAAGAGCATGAACAACCGTTGCAATCTATGTCTTGATGAAGGAACTGCAAGGCTTATCTTCTAAACAGAGATGGAAATCACAAAAATCGTACAGCTGACTAGAAATCGATTTCAGAAGGATCGTGATGTGGCTATGATGGCAATGAAGTCGTACATGACCCAAGGTGCATTACATGTAGTTTCTGATGGAAATCCTATGTCAGCTATTCTTACCGCTATTGAGTCACTATCGTTTCGGTCGCACCGACCGCGCCGATCGTTATTTTGGAATAGGCTACGCATAAGAATTTACTACTCAAGATAAGCTACAAAACATTTAGAGCGTAAACAGGTCGATTTATCACAAGGCATGGTGGCTGCCGTATCAATCTATTTCATCGGTGACCTATTTTCCGTTGTCTATTTTTTGGAATCATATGTTTAGGGTGTTTAATTCGGAGAGTTTTCAATGAACACACGCAGAACAGTTAAGTTCTCACTCATTTTCTCTAGTCTTTTCGCTTTACAGGGTTGTATTAACGGCGATGGTAGTGGCACTCAACAGAGTGCCAGCCCGGCAGAGGAGTTAGTGAATAATGGGAGTTTTGCCGCGGGGACGGATGGCTGGTGGGCCGCAGGAGGCCAGCTGGCTCGTGTAGACAATATGGGCTGTTTTACCTTCACTAACGGTGGAGCGAATCCCTGGGATGTCATTTTTGCTCAGTCCGGGATCCCTCTGGCGGAAGGCCAGTCTTATAATCTTAGCTTTACGGCGGTAACCAAGAAGCCAATTAATGCCAAAATTTTGGTTCAACAAGATGGCGCGCCATATACGAACTATTTCGCCCAGGATGTTGAATTAAACGAAACACGGAAAGACTTTAATTTTAAATTTACTCCTAAATCAGCAGACGAGAAGGCCCAGTTCCAGCTACAGCTGGGCACTCAGTCTCCGACCACGGTTTGCCTCAGTAACGTTTCTTTGAAGGGGCCTCGGCTGAAGGTCGCGTCGAACTTTGCGCCGATTAGGGTAAACCAGGTCGGATACTTGCCGCACGCGTTGAAGCGAGCAACCATGGTGAGTGATTCGACTCAGCCATTGAACTGGACTCTACTCAATAGCGTCGGGACGAAAGTGGCCGAGGGTCAGACTAGACCCTTCGGTATCAACCGAGCCTCAAATGAAAATGTGCATATTATCGATTTCAGCCAGTACACGGAAGAAACAGATAAGTTAACGTTGGTGGTGGGTGATAAAAAGAGCCACCCATTTAATATCAGCAGCAAACTCTATCAACAGCTGAAGTACGATGCGCTCTCTTTCTTCTACCAGCAGCGTAGCGGTATTCCTATCGAGAAGCAGTACGTTCAACGGCCCGATCTTGCCCGCCCGGCAGGGCATCCGTCAGAACGAGTAACATGCTTTAATAAGACCGACGCCAAAGGCAATAAATGGCCTGGCTGTGATTATAAGCTGGATGTTACCGGTGGCTGGTACGATGCGGGGGACCAGGGTAAATACGTTGTGAATGGCGGTATTTCCACATGGACCTTAATGAATTTCTTTGAACACGAGAAATACTCTCGCAACATTAAGGAAAGCGCATTTAGCGATGGTAAGGTAAAAATCCCCGAAAATAACAATCGCAAGAACGATCTTCTGGATGAAGCGCGCTGGATGATGGACTTTATGCTGGCAATGCAGGTTCCTGATGGCAAGAAGGCGTGGGTACCCGTCGGCGATCAGTCCGGTCATCTTGAGGCGCTCAAGCTGACAGAGATCGATGCTTCAGGGATGGCGTTTCATAAAGTGGCCGATGAGGCCTGGACTGGCATGCCGCTTCCGCCACATAAAGATCCCCAGCCGCGTTATTTAAGCCAGCCGAGTACTGCAGCGACCTTAAATCTGGCGGCGACTGCCGCGCAATGCGCGCGCGTCTGGAAAGATACGGACGCAGCCTATGCGAAACGATGCCTCGCAGCGGCAGAGAAAGCATGGAAATCGGCTAAAAAGCATCCAAACGTTTTTGCCTACGACAACTTTGTCGGTTCAGGCCCGTATGATGATACCAAAGTGGATGATGAGTTCTATTGGGCTGCGGCGGAACTGTTTACCACAACAGGCAAAGCTGAATATCTCGATGCGATAAAAAACTCGCGCTACTACCTCACCAGCCCTAAAGGCGATAAAGACGCTACGGGCGATCTCTTCTGGCAGGACGTCTCTGCTGCCGGGACTATTACCCTGGCGCTGGTGCCGAACGATCTTCCTGCTGAAGACGTTAAAAAAGCCAAACAGACGATTATTAATACTGCGAATGCCTACGCGCAAAGCGTACAGACTGAGGGGTATCTGATTCCTTATTCTGCAGTGGAGTATCCATGGGGTTCTAACTCGAACCTGATGAACCGCAGTATTTTCCTGGGGCTCGCGCATGATTTCACCGGCGACCGCAAATATGTCCAGGCGATGTCTGACGCCATGGATTATATTCTTGGACGCAACCCGCTCGATCAATCCTATGTGTCGGGTTACGGTAGCCGACCGCTCAAGAATCCGCACCATAGATTCTGGGCTCAGCAGCTCGATCCGTCATCACCGCTGGTGCCGCCAGGCGTGATGTCCGGTGGGCCAAACTCGATCAGCTTCAGCGATCCTATCGCAGCCAGTCTCAAAGGACATTGTACCGGGCAAACATGCTGGAAAGATGAAATTGGCGCATGGACTCTGAATGAAGTCACTATTAACTGGAATGCTCCTTTCTTCTGGACAACCAGCTATATCGATGAAGGTTATCTGAACAAGTAAAGCTAAAGATATAATATGAGGTGCGACATTGTGATATATGCCGCACCTTTTTTATTGCTGACAATAAGCCCGGCGGGTTATGGAATGGGCTGAGTGGGGGGCAGCAACCGGGGGGCGTATTCGCCGTTCTCTGGCAAGAAGGGGGATGTCCTGTTCGTTTTATTGGTCAGCACCATCACCGCCATTTAAGTCAGCCAACTACTGGTGTTTTCCTGTTCGCCCGGGACTACGTTTCAATGGAGCGTTCACGGGCGATGCTATCTCAGACCTCCTCACCGGCAGCGCCGGTATCCATACGCCGTTTATAGTCCCGCTATTTCCTTGAGCCGCGCCTTAAATGCTGCTTATCCGGTCTATCACGACTGGCCAACAAACCAGATTATCCATTATTGACGCCATATCGGCTGTCTGAGTATTGCGGGGCTATTTTCATAAAGGCAGCATGATCTCTGTAGCAGCAAAAATCTAATAATTTCAAATGGTTATTATAGTAATTGATATCTTTAACAATTACCGAATGATGGGTGCAGACCAGGATAAGAGCTGTATTCATTTTTCAGGCGGGCAGGAGGGTAGACCGGCGTCATCCGACAAAACCCTCCTAAAGATAAAGGCAAGGGTTTTTTATCGGGATTATTAATGAGAGAATTTAAACTTCCGTGAGTTTTCCGTGAAATCATATTGATCGGAAAAGCTTACGGATAAAGGGTAAATCATTTGAAATGCAGAGCGGTTTTCCGGTTAACAATCTGCAGCTCAGGAAGCAGGGATTCACTTTCGTTAGTTACTTCATCATCACCGCCATTAATTAAGCTCAGCAGCGTCTGCGCCAGCTTAACGCCGGTTTCATAAATAGGCTGTTTGATGGTGGTAAGGGGAGGGTTACTATATGTTGAAAAGGGCAGGTCATCGAAGCCAATCACGGAAATATCATCAGGCACGTCTAAATCAGCCTCTTTGAGGCCGAGTATCGCACCGTATGCGGTTTGATCGTTGGCACAAAATACGGCACTGAAATCAATATTATTGGCGACCAGATGCTTAATCGCCTGGCGGCCACCTTCTTCGCTGAAGTCACCTTGTACAACGAGGTCTGGATTATACTCAATGCCTGCAATGCTCAGGGCCTGGCGGTAGCCTTTAAGACGATCAACCGCATCCTTTTGATCCATCTTGCCAAGGATATGGGCAATCTTTCGATGCCCAAGATCTAATAAGTATTGCGTCGCCATATAACCGCCGAGGCTATTGTTGACATTAAATGAACGAACCTGCGCTGTATTAATATCATGGCCGGCTGCTACGATAGGGACCTGAAGGGATAACTCGATTAGACTTTGTTGGCTAACGTGTCCTGTTAATATAATTATTCCATCCACGCGACGGTCAATCAATAACTGCATACGATCGAGTTCTTGCTTCGACTTCCAGTGTCCGCTCACGACAACAGGAACGTAGCCGGTACCTTCAAGGGTTGTTTCCACACCACGCAACATTTCATTAGAAAACGGACTATCAAGATGCTGTGTCAGCACGCCAAGCGTCATTGACTGGCCGCTCTTTAATGATTGCGCCATGAGATTAGGCCGGAAATCTAACTCCTTTATAGCCTGCTCGACCGCAATACGCTTCTCTTCAGCAACTTTAGCCGATCCTGTCAATATACGAGAAACAGTACTTGCAGAGACACCTGCGACACGAGCAATATCGTAGACAGTCGTGCTTTTCATCCTGGCTTTCTTCACGTGGCTCTCTATTACATTTAATGGTTCAATAGAATCATCATGGTTACCCATCATGCAAGGTTACGATAGATATGGCGAGTTCTCAACTATAAATTTTTCCTTTCATTATCCTCAATCACAGAAAAGAAAACATCTCTGGCTTTTGTAAATCCTGAACACTCAGCTTCACGAACATACTGAATAGCTTGTTCATAGTCTCTGAAGGATAAGGATTTTCTTATTTTTTTATAATATTCCTGTGCGCTTATACCAGCAGCGGTGTTGGGACTACTTTGCAGACATACAGGCGTCCTTACCGGGGCCTCATCTGTAACATAGCGGTCATCAGCACTTTTTATAAGTTCAAGCTTTATACGTCCCGTGGTGGAATGGGGAACGGCCAGCTTAGAAAATTTACCAACATCAGAAACCCTGTCGTAACGCATACTATTTTGTAACAATTTATTGTCAATAACGGTACTTCCGGAAGCGTCTTTAGCGGTTGTGTAAATTAAAAAATACAGTTTTGTATAACCATCGGGTAATGAGAATGTGCCTTTGTAAAGGTTGGCGCCGAATGAATCCTCGCTGTAGGGGAAGTGGCTACTTTTTATTACATTAACAACGTTAAAGTTTTCATCTAAAATCATCACGGAAGGGATGAAAACGCTAAAATCGAGTGGCGAAATTAATTTTACCGACCGACCCACCTGTTTACCTTCTACAGAATAGGCCGCAACATAACTTTTCTCTGAGTTAAAAGAAAAAACCTGGCTATTTTCATTGATCTGGGCCATGACGCTATCACCCTGGATAGGGGTGTACTTAATATCGCTGAGCTTATCAATGGCTGCCTTTGCCGCAAGCGCATTCCGGTCGATGGCCACCTGTTCCTGCAGTGAATGAGTGCTCGTGCCTGATGTCGATGCTACAAATGACTGACAGCCTGTAACCATCAGGCTGAGTAGTAGTAGAGAGAGATTTAGCGAATATTTTTTATGTTTCATGCTTAACTGAGACTCGGTGATAGTAAGTTTTAAGATTGCGTATTATAAAATGGTGATCGTGCGCTGAGCGCTGCATCTGATGTAAAGCGGATTGTTAGATCCGCTTTACTATCGACCTGGCCTCATTACCACCACATATCGGCCTGGACACCTACAAGGAAGTCGCCACGGCTGTCCATCCAGCTCACATTGTATTTACGATCGACATAGGTCGCGAGCAGTCGAATCTCCGGTGATGGCCCCATACCGGTGTTAACGGTAAATGTCGGAACAAAGCTAACCTTACTGGAGCGGCTGCCCTGGTCCATATTATTCACGACAAGATCGTTATCGACGTAGCCGACTTCTGTCTGTATTGAGAAGAACTCATTAAACGGGAAAACTGAGCGTAATGATGCTGCATACCATGAGTCATGGTGGCCTGCCTCATAGTCATTATATTGGTAGGTGAGGGTGGGTAAAATATTGACATTAGCACCATACCATCCTCCCCATACAAACATACGATAGGACTGGTCACCCTCCTGTACCTTCGTTTGATAGGGTTTATAACCGTTATTAACATCCTGCAGTGTTTTCTGATACAGAGAGCTTTTACGATACATCGACGTATCTGTTAGTGTTGCTCCTAAAAGATCTCCGGAACCCAGTCCGCGCCCTGCCTGTAGAATGACTTTTGAAAAACCGCCAGGGGCGGTAAAGAAATCATCCCGGGAATAAATGATGGTTCCTTCTATGCCTTTAGTTGCATAGTTGTTGTCATCACCTATGAATGAGTTATCTGGCATCTGTTTAGCGGCAAACTCAAAATCCCATGCACCATATTTTGCGCTGGAATGCACAGTGTGCATGATCGCCGAACTACCATCCGGGCGCTCAGTATGGTTAGCATCATTACTGACGATGTAAGCCATATCCCATTTACCACCACCCAATTCAAGGTCTTTAACCCCAATACCGGTACCTGAGTAATCGGTATAGAAATAATCGGTTGTAAAAACATAGTTTTCACGATCGTAGTATCTCAGACCACCCCATAATATACCCGTCGGAGTTATGCCGCCGAGTTCTACGTAGCTTTCTGAAATCCCGGTTTCGCGCGGGGCTGCACGGGTTTGTAACCCATCACCTTTAGACTCGATTGTCAGATGAATATTGACAGATTTACCGTCATTTAAATCCCATAATTTATTCAGCCGACCTTCCCAGCTATTGTCAACTTCAGCCCCCAGACGGCCCATGTTTTTATCAATCTCATCCGCATAACCCGCTTTGCTAAAGTTATCTCTGGCATCAAAAAGGGACCCTGCTCTTATATAGCCGTGAAAACCAATGGTTTCACTCGCCATTACCTGTGAGGAAAGTAACATTCCACAGCAGAGCATGACTGAACGTGCGAGGTAGTTCTTTTTCATAACAATCCCCTTTCAAAGTATATTGATAAGTTAAGAGTCTTTAAGTAAAAAATTTTTAATCCAGAGGGTAGTGCTATTAAAGCAATGGGTGATTAATCCCATACTTATTTGTTAGCATTCAGTTCGCCCCTTGCTTCATGAAATAAAATGAAAGTTGGGGCGCAGCTGATCAATGATGAGATCAACCGTTTGGGTTAATAGCTTAATTGTGAACAAAATAATGACTGTTCTTTTACCGATCATCAGTGCTGTGATAGCGATAACTGTCCTATATAAATTCAACTCGCGTTGTCTAATCTCAACCTGCAAACTAATATCAGATGCCTGGGGAACTTAAATACATTGCGACAGCGTTCGTTTTCAGGCGCTGAGATCGCTACTGATTTACACTTTTGTCGTATCAAAGATATCCCGGTATCAATTAATTTCCTGAGCCATATCCCCATCGAAGTTTTGCATAATTAAAAATTCACAATGAGATAAGAGGGGCGTTCACCTGACCCCGTTTTGCTTGTGTCATCTTAGATCCCGTTTAAGGCGTTTAGGCAGCCTTAAATCAGCATTAGACATCGGTTGACATTCAATCTCTAAGAAATCGGTTTCACGATCAACTGAATTTTAACCTTTTATCATGAAGTGTGCGATTCGTCACATTTGTTAGTAATTGATAAGATACTGATGTTGAGGTATTTTTTATTAAAAACGCATCAACTTTATCATTTCATAAAATTCAGTTTTTCCTGATTATTTTTAGATATCGGTTTCATAATGGCCTGGGTTGTAGTCATTCGCTCCTTAAGCTGTAGCGCTCAAACCCTGGTGGTTTTGCCTCTAAGGCAACCGGCAGTCGGGATATGGCAGAGTGAGAATTCATGCGGCATAACGGCAGGCAGAGCGGATCGCTGTATCGGCAATTTCTGCAGGTTTTCGCTGAACGGCGGGCTGGCGCAGTGGGTTACATCGGTGACGACTGCGGTAAAGATTGTGTTTGATACCGGTATCGTAGAGTAATTTAAAGGATAATGACGATAAAATCCGAATGGGTATTTTTGTAACACATTGATATTCATTGTTTTTAATAATAAGTATAGTGATCAGTGTCACGATTACGATTTTTATTCTTGAAATCGATTTCCTAAAAAATGATATGGATTTATATTGCTTCGAACTATCAATATGGAGATTTAAAAATGAAAAAGATCATGCTTTGTTGCTCCGCAGGTATGTCTACAAGCCTGCTGGTAAAAAAAATGGAAGCAGCCGCGGAAGCGAAGAACCTGGATGTTGAAATCAAGGCTTTTGGCGTGGCTGAATTTGATGAAAACATGCCCAACTACCATGTCGTGCTGCTTGGGCCGCAAATTAAGTATATGCAGAATAATTTATCGTCTAAAGCGTCCGTTTATGGAATTAAAGTCCAGCCTATCGAGATGCTGGACTATGGGATGCTGCGCGGAGATCGGGTTCTGGATATTGCATTAGAACTGGCTAAATGACGGTAGGGTGAAAAAGCAGATGAACTCATTTTATAATTTTTTGGTTGGCATCATTGAAAAACGGCTTGCGCCGATGGCCGGTGTAATTGCTCAGCAACGATATGTCCTGGCAATACGTGATGGATTCATCGCCGCACTGCCGTTTATGATTGTTGGCAGCTTTATGCTTGTTTTTATCTTTCCTCCCATATCAAGTAATACTACTTTTCAATTTGCGAAAGCCTGGCTGAATTTCTCTGCAAACTATCGCGAACAGTTGATGTTACCGTTTAATATGAGCATGGGGTTAATGACCATATTTATTTCAGTCGGGGTAGGGGCAAGTTTAGGAAAACAATACTCTTTAGATCCTATAACAACGGGTCTTCTTTCGCTGATGTCGTTTATGCTGGTTGCCGCCGACCTTAAGAACGGTGCCCTGTCAATGCAGTATTTTTCTGGCCAAGGTATCTTCACCGCATTGCTTTGTTCAATATATGCGACAGAGGTCTATCGTTGGCTGAAAAAACGGAATATTACAATTAAATTACCGGAGCAGGTGCCGCCTGGTGTTTCCCGGTCGTTTGAGGTGCTGATCCCGGTCATTGTTATTATGATTACCTTACATCCTCTGAATCTTTTCATTGAGCATGCTACAGGTATGATTTTACCTGAAGCTATTATGGCGATGCTTAAGCCCTTAGTCGCGGCATCGGATAGCCTTTTAGCGGTGATTCTGGCCGTGCTGTTGTGCCAAATCCTGTGGTTCGCGGGTATACATGGGACGATGATTGTTACCGGGATCATGAACCCTTTCTGGATGGCGAACCTTGCGTCTAACCAGGCCGCATTGGCAGCAGGAGAAGCGATCCCGCATACTTTTGTACAAGGCTTCTGGGATCATTTCCTGTTTATAGGAGGGGTGGGCTCAACCTTACCATTGGCAATTCTGCTGATCAGAAGTAGGGCTGCTCATCTTCGGACTATCGGCCGTATGGGCTTTGTACCCGGTCTTTTCAACATCAACGAACCGATATTGTTCGGTGCGCCGATCATCATGAACCCGATTTTGTTTATTCCGTTTGTGTTTATCCCTGTGATTAACGCCATTCTTGCATGGTATGCCATCGATCTGGGGCTGGTTGAGAAAGTGGTTATGATGACCGCATGGACGACTCCCGCACCCATTGGCGCATCATGGGCGACTAACTGGGCTATTGCTCCGGTAATACTGTGCTTTATCTGTATGGCTATCGCCGCGTTAATGTATTACCCGTTCGTCAAAGCTTATGAGAAAACGTTGCTGGCAGCCGATAATTCAAACGTTGAAAGTAAAAATGAAGAAAGTTTCGAGTTAAAGTCAGAAAAATGTTAACTCGTTAATTTTAAATATTTTAAGTCATGAGGTGATGTATGGAATATAAATTCCCGGATGGGTTTTGGTGGGGTAGCGCTTCATCTGCAACACAATCAGAAGGTTCGGTTGATGGCGATGGAAAAGCAAAAAACATATGGGATCATTGGTATAATCTTGAGCCGAACAGATTTCATGAGCAAATTGGACCGGCTGAAACATCCACGTTTTATAAGAATTATCATCAAGATATTCTGTTGATGAAGCGTATTGGACATAACAGCTTCCGGACATCTATTTCCTGGGCCCGATTGATGCCGGATGGCGAAAAAATCAACCGGGAAGCCGTCGAATTTTATAATAATGTCATCGATGATTTAATCGAAAATGGCATTGAACCAATTTTCGGGCTTTTCCATTTCGACATGCCGCTATACTGGCAGGAGCGCGGAGGATGGCAAAGCAGGGAAACGGTTGCAGCCTATGAAACCTACGCCAAAGTTTGTTTTGAACTGTTTGGTGATAGAGTTAAGCACTGGGTTACCTTTAATGAGCCGGTTGTCGTTGTGGAAGGGGGATATTTATACGACTTCCACTACCCGAATAATGTAAATTTCCGCAGCGCGGCGCAAGTTGCGTTTCATATCATGCTGGCACACAGTAAAGCGGTAAGAGCGTATAAAGGCATGGGGCTGTCCGGTAAAATTGGCATAGTGCTTAACCTGACGCCTTCATACCCTCGGTCTAATAATGAAGAGGACTTGAAAGCATCGTTTATTGCTGACCTGTTCTTCAACCGTTCATTCCTGGAGCCAGCAATAAATGGTATCTATCCTGCCGAACTGGTAGAGATTTTAAAGACCTACGATCAGCTACCAGAATACGAAAGTGAAGATCTGGAAATCATCCATCAGGGTAAGGTTGACTTCCTCGGTGTCAACTATTACCAACCGCGGAGAGTCAAAGCCAGAGCAACGATGATCAATCCTGATTCACCGTTCATGCCCGATTGGTTTTTTGAAAACTATGAAATGCCTGGCCGTAAAATGAACGTATATCGTGGCTGGGAAATCTATGAAGAGGGTATTTACGATATCTTAATCAACCTGCGCGATAACTATGGAAACATCCCTTGCTATATTTCTGAAAATGGCATGGGTGTTGAGAATGAGACCCGGTTTATTGCTGATGACGGGCAGGTAAAAGATCATTACCGAATTGATTTTATTCGGGAGCACCTGAAGTGGGTGCACCGAGCTATTAGCGAAGGGTCTCAATGCAAGGGATATCATTTATGGACCTTTATTGACAACTGGTCGTGGATGAATGCTTACAAAAACCGTTATGGTTTCATTAGCCTGGACCTGGAGTCTCAGGTTCGTACCGTTAAACAGAGCGGTGAATGGTTTGCAGAAGTTTCCGTAAATAATGGATTTTGATGAGGATAGTATGTTAGATACCGAAGAAGTCGTTATGGGTATTATTGTTAATGCCGGCCATTCCAGAAGTTTATGCTATGAAGCATTAAATCATGCGAAAGCGGGTGATTTTGATCATGCCAGAACATTACTTGAGATGGCCGCTGAAGCTGGTAAAGAAGCGCATGCCATACAAACTAAGCTAATAGAAGAAGACGAAGGGATGGGGAAAACGACGATGACGCTTGTGATGGTACATGCACAAGATCATCTGATGACATCTATCCTGTGTCGCGAAATGATAACTGAGCTGGTTCAGCTCTATGAAAAGAAATTGAATTAACCTTGAATAGATGAGGCGTCCTGGATTCGCCACCGAGCTAGCTCAGCGATTATAGCGTGGCCTATTATCCGGGGCGTCCTTCTATAAAGGTCTACGTCATGGTTTATTTTCAGCGCTGAATTTATCCTCGAAGCATGGGTATGCGACTATGTGAATAAACTTCCTATCAGCATAATTAATCCAGCACCGATTAGTGAATAGGTAAACGCTATATCACCGAATTAGCATTCTGTTTTCACTAACAGCAGTCGGTGAAGAAAATGCCGTTTTACGTCGCGTTCATCCCCCCGGATGGCGCACATAAATACGGACCTGATGCCATCTGATTATTTCTGACGACAATACTGATAGCTACATCGGCATAAAGGGAGATTAAACATGATATTAAATCATGCGCTGTGCGGATGGGTAACTTCGGATTTTGACATCTATCAGGAAACATACCTGAAGTACGGTGGCAGCGTGAATATGCATCCGGATGTTGTGCGCTTTTTTATGGACGAAAAAATATTAACATTCGATTTCTGGCACACCGAAAATA
>Ga0209371_1001143_pt1 | contig 19425 bp, 18 predicted proteins | sample AgamicAtAmrz_FD_187165 | JGI IMG/M metagenome (GOLD analysis project Ga0209371, IMG submission 187165) | Agave microbial communities from Guanajuato, Mexico - At.Am.rz (SPAdes) (version 2) | ecosystem: Host-associated > Plants > Roots > Rhizosphere | place: Guanajato, Mexico | collected 2012-06-07
TTGAGCGACGCACCGGAGCGGATGTGGGCTGGGTTTTTGATGTCGAAGGCGAAGCTGGCTTTCGCGATCGCGAAGAAAAAATCATTAACGAACTGACCGAGAAGCAAGGCATCGTCCTGGCGACAGGCGGAGGTTCCGTCAAATCCCGGGAAACGCGTAATCGTCTCTCCGCCCGCGGTGTTGTGGTTTATCTTGAAACCACCATCGAGAAGCAACTGGCGCGCACCCAGCGTGACAAAAAACGTCCGTTGCTGCAGGTGGATTCGCCGCCGCGTGAAGTGCTCGAAGCCCTGGCAGGTGAACGTAATCCGCTCTATGAAGAGATCGCCGATGTTACCATCCGCACTGATGATCAGAGTGCAAAAGTGGTGGCGAATCAGATTATCCACATGTTGGAAAAAAGTTGATCCAACGTTCGAAGGCTTTTTAACAGGTATCGGGCATCATGGAGAAGATCACCGTCTCACTGGGGGAACGCAGTTACCCCATCACTATCGCCGCCGGACTGTTTAACGATCCGGCTTCTTTTTGGCCGCTGAAGGCGGGCGAAAACGCCATGGTGGTGACAAACCAGACGCTGGCTCCGCTCTATCTTGAGTCATTGATAGCGCAGCTGACAGCGGCGGGGGTCAAGGTAGATCAGGTGATCTTACCCGACGGCGAGCAATACAAAACGCTGGCCGTGATGGATCAGGTCTTTACCGCACTGCTGCAAAAACCGCACGGTCGTGATACGACGCTTGTCGCTTTAGGCGGCGGCGTCATTGGCGATCTGACCGGTTTTGCTGCGGCGAGCTATCAGCGTGGCGTCCGCTTTATTCAGGTGCCAACCTCCTTACTGTCGCAGGTTGACTCATCAGTCGGCGGCAAGACGGCCGTTAACCATCCGCTGGGCAAAAACATGATCGGCGCGTTTTATCAGCCCGCGTCGGTGGTGATTGATACCGCCTGTCTGCAGACGCTGCCCGCACGTGAACTGGCGTCCGGTCTGGCTGAAGTCATCAAATACGGCATCATCCTTGACGGCGCGTTTTTCCAGTGGCTGGAGCTGAATCTCGATGCGCTGCTGGCGCTGGATGAACAGGCGCTGGCCTACTGCATCCGTCGCTGCTGTGAACTGAAAGCGGATGTTGTGGCTGCCGATGAGCGTGAGAACGGTCAGCGGGCGCTGCTGAATCTGGGCCATACCTTTGGCCATGCGATCGAAGCGCACATGGGCTACGGTAACTGGCTGCATGGCGAAGCGATTGCTGCAGGCATGGTCATGGCGGCGCGCACGGCAGAACGTCTGGGACAGTTCAGGCCTGAAGAGACAGAACGCATTATCGCCCTGTTACGGCGCGCCGGTTTACCGGTGCACGGGCCGCAGGAGATGAGTGCGGAGATGTATCTGCCGCACATGATGCGCGATAAAAAAGTCCTGGCGGGCGAACTGCGGCTGATACTCCCGCTGTCGATTGGCCGCTCTGAAGTGCGTGGCGGCGTGGCACATGATATGGTGCTGGCTGCAATTAACGATTGTCAGCAACCCTGAGATTAAGCAGTTGAGTGGTGACGCGGCGCGCAGGGTGCGCAGTGCGGAATGCCGCTTTACGGAGGAGGCAAAATGGATGAGTTTAAACCGGAAGATGAGTTAAAACCTGACGCCAGCGACCGCCGTCCCTCGCGCCCTCGTAAGTCGTCTACCGCAGCCAGAGCACCGGTTTCGCGCCAGCGTATCATGATGGGTGTCGGGATCCTGGTCCTGTTGTTACTCGTGCTGGGCATTGGATCGGCTCTGAATGGCCCGGATGAGAAGAAATCCACCACGGCGGCTAACGCCCCGGCGGCGGGTGGCGGTTCTGGCAGCGAGAAAAATATCGACCTGACCGGCTCTTCCTCCATGTCTGGTACGCAGACCAGTCCGGCTACGGCTGAAAACAGCCCGGCGACCAGCGCAAATAGCGGATCTGACTCACCGCGCGACATCTCAATGCCGCCTGTTGCCGCCACGCCGACCCAGGCGGCACCGGTTGATGCGCCCGCGAACCAGCAGCGCGTGACGCTGCCAGGCGATCTCAACAGTGCGCTGACGAATCAGCAGCAGCAGGTCGATACCGCCGCAACCGGCTCACAGGGTGGCAGTTCTCTGCCAACCGCGCCGGCGACCGTCAGCGGCACGGCGGGCACATCCGGCACCGCAGCCAATCCGGTCACCGCACCGGGCCGCCAGCCGGCAAACAGAACCAATACAGCGGCCCGTCCGGCGCACGAGTCATCGCATAAAACGGCCACTGCCACGAAGCCGGCGACCCGTGACAGCAGAACGCATACGACGCCAGCGCGGACGCCTGCCACTTCTGTCGCTGGTAGCGGTACAGCCAGCAAATCCCTGCCAGGCGGCAGCTACACGCTGCAGCTGAGCGGTGCTTCAAAACCGGAAAGCCTGAATGCCTGGGCAAAACAGCAGAACCTGAGTGGCTACCACGTCTACAAAACCACCCGTAGTGGTCAGCCATGGTACGTGCTGGTCAGTGGATCCTACGCAACGCCAGCGGATGCTAAACGGGCCGTTGCTTCGCTGCCTGCGGACGTGCGTGCGAAAAACCCATGGGTGAAACCCGTCAGCCAGGTGAAGAAAGAAGCCAGCCAATAGCGGATGTGGGGCCACTTGCTGGCCCCGTTTTAAGCGCAGATCTGCTGTCGGTTCAGCCACAGCCTCACAATAAGATGTAATAACCACGACAGCATGAAAAAAAATCGCGCTTTCCTGAAATGGGCAGGGGGGAAATTTCCCTTAGTAGAAGAGATCCATCGCCATCTGCCGCAGGGCGACTGTCTGGTCGAGCCATTTGTTGGTGCAGGTTCGGTGTTCCTGAACACTGAATTCGATCGCTACCATCTTGCCGATATCAACAGTGACCTGATTAATCTCTACAACATCGTTAAAATGCGTACGTCGGATTTTATTCGTGATGCGCAGCAGCTGTTCACGCCAGAAAGTAACAACGAAATCTGCTATTACCAGCATCGCGCTGAATTTAATGCCAGTACGGACGCCTATCAGCGTGCGCTGCTGTTCCTTTATCTGAACCGTCACTGTTATAACGGTCTGTGCCGCTATAACCTGCGTGGTGAATACAACGTCCCGTTTGGCCGCTATCGCAAACCCTACTTTCCGGAAGCGGAACTGTTATGGTTTGCTGAGCGTGCACAGAAAGCGACGTTTGTCTGTGAATCATACGATGTTACCCTGAAGCGTGCCGGTAAAGGATCGGTAGTCTATTGCGACCCGCCTTATGCACCGCTGTCGGCAACGGCTAACTTTACGGCTTACCACACCAACAGTTTCAGCCTGCATGAGCAGGAAAATCTGGCGGCGTTAGCAGCAGAACTGGCCTCGTCAGAGCACCGGATTCCGGTGCTGATTTCCAACCACGACACTGCATTGACGCGTCTGTGGTATCAGGATGCAGTGTTACATGTGGTCAAAGCCCGGCGTTCTATCAGCCGAAGCATAACCGGTCGCACCAAGGTCGACGAACTGCTGGCACTTTATCGCTAGTCTGTTTCGTCCGCGACCAACGCATTACGCCAGCCGCAGGGCTGGCGCACAACAGTGGGAGAATCGGATGAAACAATATTTGCTGGCCCCTTCAATCCTTTCGGCAGACTTTGCTCGCCTGGGCGAAGACACGGCCAAAGCGCTGGCGGCCGGAGGTGACGTGGTTCACTTCGACGTGATGGACAACCACTATGTCCCTAACCTGACCATGGGCCCGATGGTGCTGAAAGCCCTGCGCGACTATGGCATCACCGCCCCCATCGATGTGCATCTGATGGTGAAACCGGTGGATGCGCTCATCCCCGAATTTGCCAAAGCGGGCGCCACCTATATCACTTTTCATCCCGAAGCCAGCGAACATGTCGATCGCACTCTGCAACTGATCAAGGAGCACGGCTGCAAAGCGGGCCTGGTATTTAACCCGGCGACGTCTCTGAGCTATCTTGATTACGTGATGGATAAGCTGGATATCATTCTGCTGATGTCCGTCAACCCCGGTTTTGGCGGTCAGTCCTTTATTCCCGGCACGCTGGATAAGCTGCGCGAAGCGCGCAGACGTATTGATCAGAGCGGCTACAACATTCGCCTTGAGGTGGATGGTGGCGTGAAGATCGACAACATCCGCGAGATCGCTGCTGCCGGGGCTGACATGTTTGTCGCCGGTTCTGCCATCTTTGGTCATCCTGACTACAAAAAAGTCATCGACGATATGCGCAACGAACTGGAGAAAGCCAATGGCTCATTTCACTGATATCCGTGCGCTGGCGTTCGATCTGGATGGCACGCTGGTGGATAGCGCACCAGGCCTGGCCGACGCGATTGACCGCACCCTGAACGACCTTCGTCTGCCGCAGGCGGGTCTTGAGCGTGTTTCAACCTGGATTGGCAACGGTGCCGATATCATGATGGCCCGCGCGCTGACCTTTGCGCTGGGCCGTGAGCCGCAGCCGGGAGAGCAGCGTGATGCCCGGGCGTTGTTTGACCGTCACTATGCCGACACCGTTGAGGCGGGCAGTACGCTGTTTCCGCAGGTAAAGGAGACACTGGCCGCGTTAAAAGCCACCGGGCTGCCGATGGCGATTGTGACCAACAAGCCGACGCCGTTTGTGGCACCGCTGCTCGCGTCACTGGGTATTGACGATGCGTTTGCGCTGATTATCGGTGGCGACGATGTGCCGGTTAAGAAACCGCATCCGGCGGCGATCTTTAAGGTGCTGGGCACCTTTGGCCTGCTGCAGAAGGAGTTACTGTTTATTGGTGATTCCCGTAATGACATCCAGGCCGCGCAGGCGGCGGGCGTGCCTAATGTCGGCATGACCTTTGGCTACAACTATGGTGAGCCGATTGCCGCCAGTCAGCCCGATTTAACCCTCGACTCTTTCGACGAACTATTGCCCGCTCTGGGGCTGTAAATATCAGGACTTAAGTATGAAACCCATCGTTTTCAGCGGCGCACAGCCGTCCGGCGAACTGACCATCGGCAACTACATGGGAGCACTGCGTCAGTGGGTGCAGATGCAGGATGATTTTCACTGCATTTACTGCATCGTCGATCTGCATGCGATCACTGTGCGTCAGGATCCTGCTGCACTGCGTAAAGCGACGCTGGATACGCTGGCCCTCTATCTGGCGTGTGGTATCGATCCGGAAAAAAGCACCATCTTTGTTCAGTCGCATCTGCCAGAGCACACGCAGCTGAGCTGGATCCTGAACTGCTACGCCTATTTCGGTGAGCTGAGCCGTATGACCCAGTTCAAGGATAAATCCGCGCGCTACGAAGAGAACATCAATGCTGGTCTGTTCGACTACCCGGTGCTGATGGCGGCTGACATTCTGCTCTATCAGACCAACCAGGTGCCGGTTGGTGAAGATCAGAAGCAGCATCTGGAGCTGAGCCGCGATATCGCGCATCGCTTCAACGCGCTCTATGGCGAGATCTTCAAGGTGCCGGAGCCGTTTATTCCGAAGTCCGGCGCGCGCGTGATGTCGCTGCTGGAGCCGACGAAGAAAATGTCCAAGTCTGACGATAACCGCAACAACGTTATCGGCCTGCTGGAAGATCCGAAAGCGGTGGTGAAGAAGATTAAACGCGCCGTGACCGACTCTGAAGAGCCGCCTGTCGTGCGTTACGACATCAAAGAGAAAGCAGGCGTCTCTAACCTGCTGGACATTCTGTCAGGCGTGACCGGTAAAACCATCGCTGAGCTGGAGCAGGAGTTCGAAGGCAAAATGTATGGCCACCTGAAAGGCGCGGTGGCGGATGCCGTCTCCGGCATGCTCTCTGAGCTGCAGGCGCGTTATCACCGTTTCCGCAACGATGAAGCGTTGCTGGAGCAGGTGATGCGTGATGGCGCGGCCAAAGCCCGTGCACAGGCGCAGGAAACGCTGAAGAAGGTATATGAAGCGGTGGGCTTTGTCGCGATGCCATAACGGCTGTGTCGACAGACAGGACGGCGGGCAGGGTGCCCGCCGTTTTTATTTGCAGGTTCAGAACCAGCGCAGCGTCTCATGCAGCGCGACCACGCTGCCAATGATCATCAGGCTGGGGCTGGCGACCTGACCCGCCAGTGCCTCCAGCTCGTCGAGTGTCCCGCTCACCACGCGCTGACGGGGCGTGGTGCCGTTTTCCACCAGTGCCACCGGCATATCGTGGCGCATGCCGTGCGTGATGAGCTGCTGCTGAATCTCTGCGGCCTGGGTCAGACCCATATAAAACACCAGCGTCTGCTGCTCCGCCGCCAGGGTCTGCCAGGCGAGTGACCCCGTTTTCTGCAGATGCCCGGTCACCAGCCTGACGCTCTGCGCATGATCGCGGTGGGTGAGGGGAATACCGCTATAGGCGGCACAGCCCGAGGCGGCGGTGATACCGGGTACGACGCTGAACGGGATCTGCCGCTGCGCCAGCGCCTCCAGCTCTTCGCCGCCGCGCCCGAAAATAAAGGGATCGCCGCCTTTCAGCCGTACTACCCGTTTACCGCGCTGCGCCTGCTCACAGAGGACCTGATTGATCGCCTCCTGCGGCACGCAGTGATATCCGGCCCGTTTACCGACAAAAATACGTTCGGCATCGCGACGCACCAGATTCAGGATGGCATCAGAAACCAGCCGGTCATAGACAATGACATCGGCCTGCTGAATCAGCTGCAGGCCTTTCAGGGTCAGCAACCCGGCATCGCCTGGACCGGCTCCCACCAGCGCCACGTCTCCACGCACGGCAGGATCGGCACTCAGGAGCGCCTCCGTAATCTGCGCGGCGCGATCCTCATCGCCGTTTGCCAGCGTCTGCGCCAGCCGCTCGCTGTTGAAATAGCGCTCCCAGAAGTGGCGGCGACTGTTAAGTGAAGCAAACTGCGTTTTCACCCGGTCGCGCAGGGCACCTGCCCGCTGCGCCAGCTTGCCCAGATGCTGCGGCAGCATCGCCTCCAGCTTTTCCCGCAGCAGACGCGCCAGTACCGGCGCACGTCCGCCGGAAGAGACCGCGACCATCAGCGGCGAACGGTCGATGACGGAAGGCATAATGGCGCTGGCCTGCTGCGGAGCATCCACCAGATTGCAGAAGATCTGCTGCTTTTCCGCCGCGTCAGCGACCTGCTGATTGACGGCGTTGTCGCTGGTGGCCGCCACCACCAGCCAGCAGCCCGTCAGCCAGTGCGGCGCAAAAGGGCCATGCAGCAGCGTTACGGCCTGCTGCATGGCCCAGTGCCGGAACGCCGGGGAGAAATCCGTCGCGCCGACCCACAGATCGGCACCGGCGGCCAGCAGCAGGCGGGCTTTTCGCTCCGCCACGTCACCTGCGCCCACCAGCAGGCAGCGTCTGCCCTGCAGGCGGCAGAACAGGGGAAAGTAGTCCATCAGGCGTCCTTGATAAAAAGCCCGCGCAGGCAGGCTGTTGAGGGCATTACAGGCAGACCTCTACCTGTCCGGCGTTGACCCGCACCGGCCAGGCCGCCACAGAGCGGGTTTCATCCTCCATGCAGTAGCCATCGCTGAGGCGAAAACGCTGCTTTTTCAGCGGGCTGGCGACCCAGAGCGCCCCCTCATGTTCGGCAATAATGCCGCGTGACAGCACGCTGGCATGGGCAAAGGGATCGATATTGCTGAGAGCATAGAGCTGCTCATCGTCGCGCGGGCGGAAGATCGCAATCTGCTGGTTTCTGACCAGCGCACAGACGCCGGTGGCGGGCAGGATCTGCGTCAGCGGGCAAACCGGATTCCACTGGCTCATCGTTCAGTCTCCTCAATCAGGGTCACAGCGATACGTTCATCAACGCGTGCCGGGCGATGCTGATCGCGCTCGGCGACCCACTGCACATCAGGATCGCGCTGTGGTGAGTTGATAAAGTGGGCGAAGCGCGTCAGATGCGCGTTATCCTCCAGCGCGGTTTTCCATTCACAATGGGCCGTGGCGCGCAGGGCGGTCAGCTGCGCTTCCATCTGGCTGTTGAGGCCGAGCCTGTCATCCACGATCACGCTGCGCAGATAATCGATGCCCCCTTCCAGATTCTCCAGCCACAGCGAGGTGCGCTGCAGACGGTCGGCGGTACGGATGTAGAACATCATAAAGCGGTCGAGATAGGTGATGAGCGTCTGCTGATCCAGGTCGGCCGCCAGCAGATCGCCATGGCGGGGCTTCATGCCGCCGTTGCCGCAGACGTAGAGGTTCCAGCCTTTTTCCGTGGCGATGACGCCGACATCTTTGCCCTGGGCTTCCGCGCATTCGCGGGTGCAGCCGGAAACACCAAACTTCATCTTGTGTGGCGTCCGGATCCCTTTGTAGCGGTTCTCCAGCATCACGCCAAAGCCGAGGCTGTCACCCACGCCATAACGGCACCAGGCGCTGCCGACGCAGGTTTTCGCCATACGCAGCGCCTTGGCGTAGGCCTGACCGGTTTCAAATCCGGCGTCGATCAATTGTGACCAGATCGCAGGAAGGTCATCTTTCTGCGCGCCAAACAGTCCAATACGCTGGGAGCCGGTAATCTTGGTATAGAGCCGGTAGCGTTCGGCGACCTCTCCGATCGCCTTCAGGCCCTGTGGCGTAATTTCACCGCCGGGCGAACGCGGGATCACCGAATAGGTGCCATCTTTCTGGATATTACCCAGATAGAGGTCGTTACTGTCCTGTAACGGCGCATGCTGAGGCGTGAGCACATACTCGTTCCAGCAGGAGGCGAGCAGTGAACCCACCGCAGGTTTGCATATTTCACAGCCGTAACCCTGACCGTAGCGGGCCAGCAGTTCATCAAAGGTTTTGATCGCCTCCACCTGAATCAGATGATAAAGCTCCTGACGTGACCAGGGGAAATGGGCGCAGAGATGGTTGGTGACCTCAATACCCTGGCGGCTGAGTTCGCTGTTCAGTACCTGAGTAATAAGCGGAATACAGCCGCCGCAGCCGGTGCCCGCGCGGGTCGTGCTTTTCAGCGCCGCCACGGTATGGCAACCGCCCTGAACCGCCCTGACGATATCGCCTTTGCTGACATCGAAGCAGGAGCAGATCTGCGCGCTATCCGGCAGGGAATCGACACCGATCGCCGGTTTATCCCCGCTGCCCGCCGGCAGGATCAGCGCCTCCGGATTGGCCGGCAGCGGAATCGCATTCAGCACCAGCTGCAGCAGGTTACCATAGTCGCGGGTGTCACCCACCAGCACGGCGCCCAGCAGAGTTTTCTGGTCCTCGCTGATCACCAGACGTTTATAGAGCGACTTGCCTTCATCCAGCCAGACCACGCTGCGCGCACCCGGTGTGGTGCCGCGGGCGTCGCCAATGCCGCCGACATCGACACCCAGCAGTTTCAGCCTGGCGCTCATGTCTGCGCCGGTAAAGGCGTTATCGCGGCCCAGCAGGTGGTCGCTGGCGACCTGCGCCATTTTATATCCCGGGGCCACCAGGCCGTAGACGCGATTCTGCCAGGCGGCGCACTCTCCAATCGCGTAGATGCCGGGATCGCTGGTGCGGCACTGGTCATCAATGGCGATGCCGCCGCGCGGCCCCAGGCTCAGCCCGCACTGTTTTGCCAGTTTGTCCTGTGGGCGAATGCCGGTAGAGAAGACAATGAAATCGACCTCCAGCGCACTGCCATCGGCAAACTGCAGCGTTTTGCCGCCGTGCTCGTGATGCACAATCTGCCGGGTATTTTTACCGGTGTGTACCCGCACGCCCATCTGCTCGATCTTGCGACGCAGCAGTTCGCCGCCCTGCTGATCCAGCTGCTCCGCCATCAGCACCGGCGCAAACTCAATGACGTGAGTTTCGATACCCAGATTTTTCAGCGCGCCCGCTGCTTCCAGCCCCAGCAGACCGCCACCAATCACTGCACCGCGTTTGCAGCGGCGCGCGCAGGCTTCAATCGCGTTGAGATCGTCGATAGTGCGATAGACAAAGCAGTCGCTGCCTTCAGCCCCATGAATGGGCGGGATCCACGGATAGGAGCCGGTCGCAAAAATCAGCTTGTCGTAGTGCACCGCGCGGCCGGTGCTGGAGTGAATGAGCTTCTCATCACGGTTAATGGTGATGGCGCGTTCACCCAGCAGCAGCGTGACCTGATGTTTGTCGTAATAGCCTTCCCGGACCAGCGAAAGTTCTTCAGCAGTATGATGGGAGAAGTAAGCGGACAGATGGACACGATCGTAGGCGACACGGGGTTCTTCACAAAAGACGGTCAGCGAAAACCGGTCGGGTTCCGCTTTCTCCAGCAACTCTTCGATGAAGCGGTGGCCGACCATGCCGTTACCGATAACGACGACATTGTGCTTGCTCATTTTTGCCTCAAATTTGCGATATCTGCGGCTACAATAGCGCGCCGTTTCTGACGCTTATTGATATGCATCAACCACAATGTCATATACCCATTAAGAGGTAGGTGTCTGATTTTCGTTAAGTTAACAGGCGGGGGCAATTTGCTGACTATCCCGCACTGCTGTTGCTGGTATGAATCATGCTAGCTTTAACCACACAGGTTAATCGGATAAGGAATCAGCCATGCAGTCACCCGGCAGGATCAATAATGTGCGTTTGCCCGGACGGAAAGGGTTGTGGCAAATCGACATCGCCGACGGCAAAATCTCGCGGCTTTCCAGTCAGTCGCAGCCGTCCCTGGCGACAGAGCAGGCCCTGGACGGAGAAGGCGGCCTGGCCCTCGCCCCCTTCGTTGAGCCGCACATCCATCTGGATACGACGCAGACGGCGGGTGAACCGGCCTGGAACCAGTCCGGCACCCTGTTTGAAGGGATCGAGCGCTGGGCCGAACGCAAAGCTTTGCTCAGCCACGAAGATGTGAAACAGCGGGCACTGCAGACGCTGAAGTGGCAGATCGCCAATGGCATCCAGTTTGTCCGCACCCACGTCGACGTCTCCGATCCGTCGCTGACGGCACTGAAAGCGATGCTGGAACTGAAGACGGAGATGGCCCCCTGGATCACCATTCAGATTGTCGCCTTTCCTCAGGAAGGCATTCTCTCCTATCCCAACGGCGAGGCGCTGCTGGAGGAGGCTTTGCGGCTGGGTGCAGATGTGGTCGGCGCAATTCCCCACTTCGAATTTACCCGCGAGTATGGCGTGGAGTCGCTGCATAAGACCTTTGCGCTGGCGAACCGCTACGACAGGCTGATCGATGTGCACTGTGACGAGATTGATGATGAGCAGTCGCGCTTTGTGGAAACCGTGGCGGCACTGGCGCATCGCGATGGTAACGGCGCACGCGTAACAGCCAGCCATACCACCGCGATGCACTCTTACAACGGGGCGTATACCTCACGGCTGTTTCGGCTGCTGAAACTGTCGGGCATTAATTTCGTCGCTAACCCACTGGTCAATATTCATCTGCAGGGCCGCTTCGACACCTATCCAAAGCGACGCGGCATTACGCGGGTAAAAGAGATGCTGGAAGCGGAGATCAACGTCTGTTTCGGTCACGATGATGTGTTTGATCCCTGGTATCCGCTGGGTACCGCCAGCATGCTGCAGGTGCTGCACATGGGACTGCATGTCTGTCAGTTGATGGGCTATGAGGAGATCAATGCGGGTCTGGATCTGATTACGCACCACAGCGCCAGAACGCTGCAATTGCCGGATTACGGCATTGAGGTCGGCCACGATGCCAGCCTGGTGATTCTGCCTGCGGAGAGTGGTTTTGATGCGGTAAGAAGGCAGGTTCCGGTGCGCTATTCGCTGCGCCGGGGCACAGTCGTGGCAGAGACAAAGCCGGCAGAGAGCGAGATTTACTGGCGGGAGCGGGAGCGCGTGGACTTCCGGCGTTAACGGGCAGGGCGGCGCCAGAACGCCGCCCTGAACGATTAATGCGTGACGTGACCGTGAGAACGGTGACGGGTGACAAAGCCGAGAAGGGCACACATCACAAACACCACGGCGTAGAGCGCGTTCGCCGTCGCCAGAGCGGCATGCACACCACTCTTCTCCACGATGGGGGCGGTCACCACGAAGGTCAGCATGGTGCCGACGGTGCCGCAGGTCAGAATGAAGTTCACCAGTTTCGGTGAGGCCACTTTGGTCTGCAGCGAACCCAGGGTGATGATGGTGGTGTAGATTGCGCTGGAGCTGAAACCCAGAATCATGATAATCCATTTCAGCATGCCGGCATCGCTGCTGCTGACGAACCAGTACATCAGCAGGGTAGCCAGGCCTGCCAGCACCATCAGAATGCGTTGCAGGTCGAAGAAACGCAGCAGGAAGCTGAAGGCCCACATGCCGACCATATACGCGGTCCAGAAGCTGCCAACCAGCTGTCCGGCGTTATCAATGTTCATGCCCATGACTTTGGTGGCATATTCCGGCACCCAGGAGATGAAACCGAGCTGGCCCAGAATGTAGCAGAGTGCCGCCACTGCCAGCAGCAGTACGCCCACACCCCATTTCTCTTTTTCCACCGTCGGGCTGTTCTCGGGTTTACGCAGCACCGGGAACTCCATGAACAGCGTCATGATGAAGATCGCGACGTAGATAAAGCCAATGCAGACATAGACCCAGTACCACGGCAGCTGACGCGCCAGCAGAATGCCTGCCAGCACCGGAAACAGGGTACCGGCCATGCTGAAGAAGGAGTCGGTAAACAGCAGGCGTGAACCGCGCTGACGGCCTTCATACAGATGGGTGATCAGGAAGGTTCCGATCGACATGGTAATGCCGCTGACCACGCCCAGCACGAACATGCAGAGCGAAAAGACGGTCAGATCGCGACTGGTCATCAATCCGATTATCGCCAGCACCATCAGGACGAAGCCAAAAATCAGCTGGCGCTTCAGTGGCACGATGACCATCAGCCAGGCGTTGAGGAAAACGGCCGCCAGGATGCCGCTATTGAGGAAGGTGAAGGTGTTACTCATACTGGAGATGGGGATCTGGAAATCTTTAGCGATATCGCCCATTACCATACCGGTAACGATCACCAGCGCGCCGGTCAGGGCGTAGGAGAAGAAGCTTATCCAGGTGAGGCCAATACGATTACGGTTTGTCATGTTCTGAACCTGTTGAGAACCGGGTGCCAAAAAGTGTCAGAAAGTGTAAACGGAACTGTGATCTTAATAAACAAGCAGTGAAATATGAGATCCATATTTCATGTGATGTGTGATTTTAATCACGCTGTTGCCCCGGTTTATCGTTTGCTCCCGGCTTTTACCGCCACAGCGTAAATATAGGTAAAACGCTGGCTCATAGAATAGAGTCTCTTTACAATCAATCACGTTTTTGTGCCCGCTCTCCCAGGTAAGGAATCTTTCATGTTTAAACGTACTTTAGCAGCGGCCTTCACCCTGTTAGCACTCTCTTCCGTTTCTGCCCAGGCGCTGGCCGCAAAAGGCGACACTCACGTTCTGCTTACCACCTCCGCCGGCAATATCGAACTTGAACTGAATAATCAGAAAGCGCCGGTTTCCGTAAAAAACTTCGTTGATTATGTGAACAGTGGTTTTTATAACAACACTATTTTTCATCGCGTGATCCCGGGCTTCATGGTGCAGGGCGGAGGATTCACCACCGACATGCAGCAGAAGCAGACCAACGCGCCGATTAAGAATGAAGCGGATAATGGCCTGCGTAACCTGCGTGGCACGATCTCAATGGCGCGTACCGCTGATAAAGACAGCGCCACCAGTCAGTTCTTCCTTAACGTGGCGGATAATGCGTTCCTCGACCACGGACAGCGCGACTTTGGCTATGCCGTATTTGGTAAAATCGTGAAAGGTCAGGATGTGGCAGAAAAAATTTCGCAGGTGCCGACCAAAGATGTCGGGCCTTACCAGAATGTTCCGTCCAAACCGGTCGTTATTCTCTCCGCCAAAGTCCTGCCTTAAGCCCTCTGGTCGCCCTCTTCGGAGGGTGACAGCCCTGCCGCCTCCGGCAAAGCCAGAATTTGCTCTTATACTTAGGGCAAAAAACCTGAGCAGGAGGCGGTATGGCGAACAGACTCACCGAAAAACAGAAAGTCACTCTGTGGCAACAGCGGCGTAGCGCCAGCTATCAGGCCAGTTGTCGTCTGGAGGGCTTTTCACCGAATGAAACCAGCATCAATAGCGATGATGCGGCAGCACGCCTGGCGTCCCTGAGGAGGCAATATGGACTCTAACAGCGCTATCAGTCAGGATCCTTACCTGTGGCAGCAGGACAATGTGCTGAAAAACCTGGCCGATATCCGTGATGCTGCGCAACTGCGCAAAGCGGAGCTGAGCTTCAGCGCGGCGCGTGCCGCTACGCTGGAACTGGGCCCGCGTAATCCGGGTCTGCCTTATCTGCGTCTGATCCACCGTACGCTGTTTCAGGATATCTACAGCTGGGCGGGTGAACTGCGCACCATCGACATCTGGCGTGATGAGACACCGTTCTGCCATTTCGAATATATCGAAAAAGAGGGCAATGCGTTGATGGCCGCGCTGGAGGAGGAGAAGGGGCTGGCGGAGCTGCCGCGTGAAGAGTTCATTCGCCGTATCGCGCACTACTATTGCGAAATCAATATGCTGCACCCTTTCCGCCACGGAAATGGCCGCGCACAGCGCATCTTTTTCGAACAGCTGGCGCTGCATGCCGGTTATCTGCTCTCCTGGGAAGAGACGGATGCGGAAAGCTGGAAAGCAGCGAATCAGGCTGGCGTCGCCGGAGACCTGGAGCCGCTGGAGCAGGTGTTTGCGAAAGTGGTGAGTGAGGCGACTTAACCGCGTAGAATAGCGGCGCGGGTTATCACTCTGGATGGTTCATGCTGCTGCTTATCGACAACTACGACTCCTTTACCTGGAATCTTTATCAATATTTCTGCGAACTGGGTGCAGAGGTCCGGGTGGTGCGCAATGATGCCATCACTCTGGCGCAGATGGCAGCCTTACCGCTGACCCATCTGGTGATTTCGCCGGGGCCCTGCACGCCCTCGGAGTCAGGGATTTCACTGGCGGCGATCCGGCACTTTGCCGGCCAGCTGCCGGTGCTGGGCGTCTGCCTGGGGCATCAGGCGATCGCCCAGGTCTATGGCGCGCAGGTGGTTCGGGCACGTCAGGTGATGCACGGCAAAACGTCCGCCATTCAGCACACTGGCCAGGGTGTGTTCCGCGATCTGAATAATCCTCTCACTGTTACCCGCTACCATTCGCTGATAGTGCAGCGCGACTCTCTGCCGGAGGATTTTGAGATAACGGCCTGGACGATGCGCGATGGCGAGCCGGATGAAATTATGGGATTCCGCCACAAAAGCCTTGCGCTGGAGGGCGTGCAGTTCCATCCCGAGAGCATTCTCAGTGAACAGGGACACCAGCTGCTGCGCAATTTCCTGACGCAATAAGTTGCCTTTGAGTGATTTTTTATGCATATTTTGTGATTATTATTTCACAGTTGCACAAACATCATTCAAATGGGGTCATCAATGGCAGCGGAAAAAATTGCGGTCACGCGGGAAACATTCGATAACGTTATTTTGCCTGTTTATGCACCTGCGCAGTTCGTGCCGGTAAAAGGCAAGGGCAGTCGTGTATGGGATCAGCAGGGCAAAGAGTATATCGATTTCTCGGGTGGCATCGCCGTCACCGCACTTGGACACTGCCATCCTGCGCTGGTGGAGACGCTGAAGAGCCAGGGGGAGACGCTGTGGCACACCAGCAACGTCTTCACCAATGAACCGGCGCTGCGTCTCGCCAGTAAACTCATTCACGCCACCTTTGCCGAGCGCGTTTTTTTCGCCAACTCCGGCGCGGAAGCCAACGAAGCGGCGTTTAAGCTGGCGCGCTATTATGCCTGCAAGCGTCACAGCCCGTTCAAAAGCAAGATCATCGCCTTCCACAACGCTTTTCATGGCCGGACGCTCTTTACCGTCACGGTCGGCGGGCAACCAAAATATTCAGACGGATTCGGGCCTAAACCGGCGGATATCGTTCACGTACCGTTCAACGATCTGGACGCAGTGAAAGCGGTAATTGACGATCATACCTGCGCCATCGTGGTTGAACCTATTCAGGGTGAAGGCGGCGTGATGCCTGCCACACAGGCCTTTATGCAGGGATTGCGTGAGCTTTGTGACCAGCATCAGGCGCTGCTGGTGCTGGATGAGGTGCAGAGCGGCATGGGACGCAGCGGCAAGCTGTTCGCCTATGAGCACTATGGTATTCAGCCCGATATTCTGACCTCTGCCAAAGCGCTGGGCGGCGGGTTCCCGGTCAGCGCCATGCTGACCACCAATGAGATCGCCTCAACAATGGCACCGGGCGTGCATGGCACCACCTATGGCGGGAACCCCCTGGCCTGCGCCATTGCCGAAACCGCGCTGGATATCATCAATACCCCGGCCGTGCTGGCGGGCGTGGAAGCGCGTCGTCAGCACTTTGTGACGACCCTGCAGGCGATTGATGCGAAGTATGATCTGTTCAGCGATATTCGCGGCAAAGGCCTGCTGATTGGCGCGGCGCTGAAGCCTCAGCATGCCGGTAAATCGCGCGACATTCTGAATGCCGCCGCGGCCGAAGGAGTGATGGTGCTGGTCGCCGGTACTGACGTAATGCGTTTCGCGCCGTCGCTGATCATTGAACCGACTGACATCGAAGAGGGCATGCGTCGCTTCGCCACGGCGGTCGGCAAGGTCCTGAACGGCTAGATCAGCTTTTCCGTAAATGGCGGATCAGCCAGCGGCCATGTTGCGGTCGCTGGCTCCACGCCAGTGATGAGATAGTGTGCATTACGCTCAGATGATCGAGGATGCGCCGCACATGCTGCTCCACAACCGTGACCGGCCCCTCACTGATATTCTCCAGCTCATCCAGCAGGTTGACCTGTGAGCTTGCCCCATCATATTCCAGCCGCTGCTGGCACCGCTGCAGCGCAATTTCGCAGGATTGCAGATAGCGTTCGGCCAGCGAGGCGGTGAGCATCGTATGTTCGCGCGCCAGAATCGTCATCGCATTAATGTGCTCGACGATAAACTGGCTGTGCGTCACCCACAGCCGCATATCTTTCAGATACTGAGCGTTGAACGCGGGCTCCTGCATCGCCTGATTAAGAGAGTTGAACAGCGCATTGTGTGCCTGATTCACCTGCACGCGCTGGTAAGCCAGCTTGTCCGGCGATTGCTCATTGCCCAGCAACAGCCGCAGCGCATCCTGATAGGCTTCCAGCGCATCATGCGCATTCTGCCGCAATAAGCCGCTCTGCCACTGCGGCCAGAGCCAGAGCATTCCACCAAAGGCGATCAGGCAGCCCATCAGCGTATCCATCAGTCGCGGCAGAAGAAACTGTGCGCCGTTCAGCGACAGCAACTGTAGCGAGTAGACAGCGGTCACCGTGAAGCCAATCATCGACCAGCCATAAAACTGACGGGTAAAGCGGTAGCTGATAAAGGTGATGGCCAGCATGATCAGCAGCACCAGCGACTCCGGCACCGCCAGACGCAGCGTGGCGCCCGCGATCACCAGCCCGGCGAAGGTGCCCAGGGCCCGGTGCTGGATGCGGACGCGGGTGGCGCTGTAGCCGTTCTGGCTGACGAACATAATGGTCATCAGGATCCAGTAGGGCTTGGGAATGTTGAAGAACAGCGCCAGCGCGCTGCCCAGCATCAGCATGACGGCAAAGCGAGCGGCTGTGCGCAGTGCCGAGGAGCGCAGCGAGAGGTAGCTTCGCAGGGCGGGCAGCAGCGGCAGGCGGCGCTGGCGATCGGCCATCAGGTCACGCTGATAGAGCGGTTTCTGCGTGCGCAGGACCCGGGCAATCCGGTTGAAGTGATAGAGACAGAAGTGTCCCACCGGATTGTCGGGATGCTGATGCGCGATTTTCTCCAGCGCGCCAAGCTGTTTGTCCATCGCAAAACGTTCGGGTAAGCGGTGGTAAAGAATATTATCCGCCAGCACCCGCAGCCGGGCTGAGATGGTTTTGGCATTCCAGCGAATGACCGCTTCGGCATGGCTTTGCTCAACCAGCTTCTGCACCTCCTCCGGCCGATGCAGGCTGACCGAGATATGTTCCTGCAGATCCAGCGCCACCTGAAAGGCGCGCGTCAGCCGCTTATGACTGTGGTCGCGGCTGGCCGACAGCATGTGCATCTGCTGATAACAGGTGTTGATCAGATCGACGACCTTCTGCTGGCGAGCCAGCAGCGGCGGCAGGGCCTTCTCCGGATCGGTCAGCTGCGTCAGCAGGGTATATTTGGCGTCGCAGTAGTTAGCCAGCTCGCGGTAGATCAGACTCAGGCTTTCGCGCATCGGCTGCTCTTTCCACAGCCAGAACCAGAACCAGTTAAACAGCCCGTACCAGAGCGTACCGCCAATATAGAGCAGCGGCGGAACATAGATCGGCATGCGACCGACCAGGCTCAGGGTGAAGATGGCGGCGATAAGCGTGCCGGGCAGCAGACGACCATGCAGCGGACTGATCTCCCCGGTCACGCCGAGCAGCAGAGGCATGATGAACAGGATCAGCGGCAGCGGCACCGCCTGCAGGGTGAGCCACTGGATCAGGAAGCTACCGAGGGCAAACAGGCTGCCACCCACGATCAGGCGTTTGAAGAAGCGTTTATGCGGCGTATCCAGACCGGCGATGTTGCAGCAGGCGGGTACCAGCGAGAAGAGCAGTCCTTTTTGAAGGTCACCAGCCAGCCAGCCCAGCGCCACTGGCAGGCAAAGCACCAGCGTCTGCCGCAAGGCGTAGTTCACTTCAGGATGGTAAATTATTCGACGCCACATCGGCTCAGCACAAACAATAACGGCGTGATGTTGCCATCACGCCGTGGGTGACAGGAATCAGCGGGTGCCGTAAACGACGATGGTTTTGCCGTGTGCAGAGATCAGGTTCTGATCTTCCAGCATCTTCAGAATACGGCCCACGGTTTCACGTGAACAACCAACAATCTGGCCAATTTCCTGACGCGTAATTTTAATTTGCATGCCGTCGGGATGCGTCATGGCATCTGGCTGTTTCGCCAGGTTGAGCAGGGTCTGTGCAATGCGTCCGGTAACGTCGAGGAAAGCGAGGTTACCCACTTTTTCAGACGTGACCTGCAGGCGACGCGCCATCTGCGACGAGAGTCGCATCAGGATGTCAGGGTTGACCTGGATCAGCTGACGGAATTTCTTGTATGAAATTTCTGCCACTTCACATGCACTTTTCGCACGTACCCAGGCGCTGCGCTCCTGGCCTTCTTCGAACAGGCCAAGCTCACCAATAAAATCACCCTGATTCAGGTAGGAAAGAATCATCTCTTTGCCTTCTTCATCTTTAATCAGAACCGCGACGGAACCTTTCACGATGTAGTAAAGCGTTTCTGCTTTTTCACCTTGATGAATCAGCGTACTTTTGGATGGATACTTGTGAATATGGCAATGGGACAGGAACCATTCGAGTGTAGGGTCTGTTTGCGGTTTGCCGAGAACCATTCGCTATTATCCTCTGTTGTAATCGTGCCCAA
>Ga0209371_1001144_pt1 | contig 19422 bp, 14 predicted proteins | sample AgamicAtAmrz_FD_187165 | JGI IMG/M metagenome (GOLD analysis project Ga0209371, IMG submission 187165) | Agave microbial communities from Guanajuato, Mexico - At.Am.rz (SPAdes) (version 2) | ecosystem: Host-associated > Plants > Roots > Rhizosphere | place: Guanajato, Mexico | collected 2012-06-07
CATACGCCTTGAACTCGCCGAAGAACTTCGTGATTGCTGCCGTCAGCGACGTCTTGCCATGGTCAACGTGACCGATCGTGCCAATGTTGACGTGCGGCTTCGTCCGCTCAAACTTGCTCTTTGCCATTAGTGGCTCTCCATTCTTGTCCCGTGACGGGAATAATCTTCAAAATTCGGTGGGGCGTACCCCGATCACTTCTGACCGGAGTACTTTGCCTGGATTTCCTGCGCCACGTTCGACGGAACCGGCGAATAGTGATCGAACGTCATCGAGTACTGAGCGCGACCCTGCGACATGGAGCGCAGGTTATCGACGTACTTGAACATGTTCGCGAGCGGAACATGCGCGTTGATGACGACGGCGATACCACGGCTTTCCTGGCCCTGGATCTGACCACGACGGGAGTTCAGGTCGCCGATAACGTCGCCGACATAGTCTTCCGGCGTTACGACTTCGACCTTCATCATCGGCTCGAGAAGCTGTGCACCAGCCTTCTTGGCTGCTTCACGGAAGCAGGCACGCGATGCGATTTCGAAGGCGAGAACCGACGAGTCAACATCGTGGAATGCACCGTCGACCAGCGTAGCCTTGACGCCGAGCATCGGGAAGCCAGCCAGCGGACCGGAAGACAGAACGCTTTCGATACCCTTCTGAACGCCCGGGATGTATTCCTTCGGAACAGCACCACCGACGATCTTCGACTCGAACTTGAAGTCTTCGCCTTCGGGGTTCGGTTCGAAGATGATCTTCACGCGAGCGAACTGACCGGTACCACCGGACTGCTTCTTGTGCGTGTAGTCTTCTTCGTGCTGACGCGTGATCGTTTCACGGTAGGCAACCTGCGGAGCACCGACGGTTGCTTCAACCTTGAACTCGCGACGCATACGGTCAACGATGATGTCGAGGTGAAGTTCGCCCATGCCGGCAATGATGGTCTGGCCGGATTCGTCGTCGGTCTTGACACGGAAGGACGGATCTTCTGCAGCCAGACGGTTGAGCGCGAGGCCCATCTTTTCCTGGTCGCCCTTGGTCTTCGGCTCGATCGCGATCTGGATGACCGGCTCGGGGAATTCCATGCGCTCGAGGATAACCGGCTTCAGCGGATCGCAGAGCGTATCGCCAGTGGTGGTTTCCTTGAGACCAGCCAGAGCAACGATGTCGCCTGCATAGGCTTCTTCGATGTCTTCACGGCTGTTGGAGTGCATCTGAAGCATACGGCCGACGCGCTCGCGCTTGTCCTTGACCGTATTCATGACAGACGTGCCCTTTTCGAGCTTGCCCGAGTAGATGCGTGCGAAAGTGAGCGAACCAACGAAGGGGTCGTTCATGATCTTGAACGCGAGCATGGAAAGCGGCTCGGAATCGTCAGCGTGACGCTCGATTTCGGCTTCCGTCTTGGCGTCGATGCCCTTGATCGCCGGGATGTCCAGCGGCGAAGGCAGATAGTCGACAACGGCGTCGAGGAGCGGCTGAACGCCCTTGTTCTTGAACGCGGTACCGCAGAACATCGGGTGGAACTTCACGTCGATGGTGCCGCGGCGAACGAGTTCACGAATCTTGTCGTTGTCCGGGTAGTTGCCTTCGAGGTAGGCTTCCATCGCTTCTTCGTCGATCTCGACAACCGTCTCGATCAGCTTTTCGCGATATTCTTCAGCCTTGGCCTTCATGTCCTCGGGGATCTCGACGACGTCCCACTGGGCGCCGAGCGACTCGTCGCGCCATACGAGAGCATTCATCTCGATCAGGTCGATAACGCCCTTGAACTCGGTCTCAGCGCCGATCGGCAGCTGCATGACAACGGCAGTGGCGCCGAGACGGGTCTTGATCATTTCTACCGAGCGGTAGAAGTCAGCACCGGTCTTGTCCATCTTGTTGCAGAAGATCATGCGCGGAACATGATACTTCTCAGCCTGACGCCAGACGGTTTCCGTCTGCGGCTCAACACCGGCGTTGGCGTCGAGCAGCGCGATGGCGCCGTCGAGAACGCGCAGCGAACGCTCGACTTCGATGGTGAAGTCAACGTGGCCGGGGGTGTCGATGATGTTGAAGCGGCGGGTCTTGCCGTCACGGCCCTTCCAGAAGGTCGTGGTCGCAGCGGACGTGATGGTGATACCACGCTCCTGCTCCTGCTCCATCCAGTCCATCGTGGCTGCGCCATCGTGAACTTCGCCGATCTTGTGCGACTTACCGGTGTAATAGAGAATACGCTCGGTGGTGGTCGTCTTGCCGGCGTCGATATGCGCCATGATACCGAAATTGCGGTAGTCTTCGATTTTATATTCGCGAGCCATAATGGACTGCCTTTCGATATGCGATCGGTTAAGATTACCAGCGGTAATGCGAGAATGCGCGGTTAGCGTCGGCCATCTTGTGCGTGTCTTCACGCTTCTTGACGGCGGAGCCGCGGTTGTTCGCAGCGTCCATGAGTTCGCCGGAGAGGCGATCGATCATGGTCGTTTCGTTGCGCTTGCGCGCAGCGGTGATCAACCAGCGGATTGCGAGGGCCTGGCGACGCTCGGGACGAACATCAACCGGAACCTGGTATGTCGCACCACCAACGCGGCGCGAACGCACTTCAACATGCGGCGCAACATTGTCGAGGGCCGAATGGAACACGGCGAGCGGCTCCTGCTTCGTCTTGCCCTGAACGACGTCGAACGCGCCGTAAACGATGCTTTCTGCTACCGACTTCTTGCCGTGAAGCATGATGGCGTTCATGAACTTGGTGACGACCAGATCACCGAACTTCGGATCCGGGTTGATCTCACGCTTTTCTGCACTATGGCGACGGGACATACTTTTTGTCTCTCAATGTTATTGACGCTATACCACGCGGAGAACCTCGCGCAGCGCCGAATTGTTGTTGCCGAAATTACTTCGGACGCTTCGCACCGTACTTCGAACGGCGCTGCTTGCGGTTCTTGACGCCCTGGGTATCGAGAACACCGCGGATGATGTGGTAACGAACGCCCGGCAAGTCCTTCACACGGCCGCCGCGGATCATGACGACAGAGTGTTCCTGAAGGTTGTGACCTTCGCCAGGAATGTAGCCGATGACTTCGAAGCCGTTGGTGAGGCGGATCTTGGCAACCTTACGCAGAGCCGAGTTCGGCTTCTTCGGGGTCGTCGTGTAAACGCGGGTGCAAACACCACGCTTCTGCGGGTTTTCCTGAAGAGCAGGAACCTTGTTGCGCTTTACCTGTGCCTGGCGAGGCTTGCGGATCAGCTGGTTTACGGTAGGCATATAACCATCCCTTGCAAAAACTACTTTAGCCACCCTCACGGGTGGCGGCTATGCCGTTGCCGGCGACGATGCACGCATATATCCTCATGCGCAAAACGTGGCCCGATCCGGTTTCACGGATGGACCACCAAGAGCAGAGGACACCGGATGAGGCGTCTTGCGTGCAACATTCGTGTCTTCTACGTGCAATGGAGACCCGTTTGAGATGATGTTCGGGAAAAAGCTTACCGAACGGCCAGCACCCACAGAGGCTCCGATGGCGGGCGTACTACTGTTTTAGCCAGCTTTCGTCAAGGGTGAATCCGCATTTTGCGCCCGCCCCCGGGGCCACGAACGCCACCGCAACGCCATTTCCCCCTCCCTATACCATAAGTCGGCATCAACGGCAGCGATTTTAACCTCCGGCCTTTGGCTTTTCATAAAATCCGTCTATTGATTCCCTCAGGCTGGCCGGACATGGCCGTGCCGCGGGCGGAACCGATTCCCCCTGCCCTGATGACAGCAACGAAAGATCAAGGAACCGCGTCATGAGCACCCTCCCCGACAACGACAACGGACGCGACGAGCCGATGGTCTTCATCGTCATCGGCAAGGCTTACGAAACCGACAACTCCGAGGGTATCGACATTCACGTCATCCTCAGGGCGCCGGATGACGACACAGCCGTTCGCGAAACGCTGAACGCGCTTTCCGAGGAAGGCTTCATCGAAGCCGATCTCGACCAGATCGGCATGCTGACCGAAATTCCCGATGAAGAGCCGCACGCCTCGGCCTATCAGGGCGCGCTCGAAGGCGAAGTCGCCATCATCCGCTTCGCCTGAAGAGCCTTGGCCATGGCGGTCAGACGTGTCGTCGCCAACATCGCTACCTCCGACCCCGCGCTGGCGCAGGTCTTTTATGGCGATATCCTCGGCATGCCGGTCGCCATGGATCACGGCTGGATCGTCACCCATGCCAGCCCGCTCAAGGCGCCGGCGCAGCTAAGCTTTGCGCGCGAAGGCGGTTCCGGCACAGATGTGCCGGACTTCTCCATAGAAGTCGACAATTTCGACGAGGTCCGCAACCGGATCGTCGCAGCCGGACTGCCGATAGAATACGGCCCCACCGTCGAGTCCTGGGGGCGTACGTCGCCTGTTCGTACGCGACCCTTTTGGAAAGCTTGTCAATATATTAAGTCACTTATAGAATATGTAGTCTGAATAATAGTATTGATTCTTAAAAGATTGAATGCCGCGCAAACATAGGCTTAGAATAGTTCCGACGCAAAATTTCGGGGTCGGGTTGGATACTTTATCGTCGTCAGACATTATCGATGACATTTATGAAGCGGCGCTTTTTCCCGACCGCTGGTCGCAGGTTCTGGCAAATGCCGGTGGCCGCCTCGGTTTCTGGGGCGGCGCCATCACTTGGGGCAAGGGGGAAGACCAGGCCTGGCTGCACACGCCCAACTTTCAAGAACTGATGAAGGACTACATGGCGGGAGGCTGGAATCACCGCAATGATCGCCTTACGCGTACTGCCCGTGAAGGCCGGTTCGCCTTCGTGCAGGATTTCGACGTCTTCACCCCTGATGAATGGGCCGAACTGCCGATCGTCCGTGAGTTCCTCAGGCCCCGCGGCCTGGGCTATGGTGCGACGACACAGGTCGCGCCGCCCGGCCATCCGGAGATGACAGTGCTGTTTGAACACAGGCTGGAAGCTGGCATAATCCGGCCTGATACGATGGCTGCACTCGCCGGACTGAGGCCACATATCGCCCGTAGCCTTGCGCTCGCAACGCGGCTGCAACGGCAGAAAGCCGACGCGATGACCTTCGGCCTCAATGCCATTGGTGCTCCGGCAGCCGTGCTGCAGGCAAACGGCCTCATTCTCTCGGCCAACGATCTCTTCCTGTCATTGCAGAAATGTTTCGCCGCCCCCACACGCGACAGTATTGCCATTGCTGACGAGAGGGTGAACCGGCTCCTGTACAAAGCGCTGGCCGGGCACGATGCCGGTTCCTTCCCTCTCCCCGCCGGTGAAGATAGACCCTGCATTCTTCACGTCATACCGCTGCGCAAGACGGCGCTCGACTTATCTCCGAAAGGCAACGCCATCGTGCTCATATCGCAGCCCACCGGCACCATTGCCGACGCAAGTGCGTTATTGAAGGGGCTATACGACCTTACAAGAGGCGAGGCACGCGTGGCTTTGGAAATCATGAAAGGACTTTCGCTACCGGCAGTGGCGAAGCAATTGCAGATTTCCCATGAAACGGTGCGCAGCAACGCAAAGTCGATCTATGCCAAGACCGGCAGCGCAGGCCAGACCGATCTTGTTCGGCGCCTCTCTGTCCTGACCCGCTACAACATCCGGAAACAGGACTAACCCTGCTGCATATGCAGGAATGCCGGGCGGCGGTGGAGGCGCCCGGCCTCTTTCCATAAAAACAAAAACGCCCGGATTGCTCCGGGCGTTTTGCTTCGAACTTTGGGGGGCTCCGCAAAGCCCCTGCCCTGTCTGACCTTACTCGGCAGCCGGAGCCTGGTCCGTCATGTCCTGCAGCATCTGGTTTGCAGAACCTGCACCGGTACCCTTGCGGCGTTCCTCGAGAATGAGGTCGTCGCGCGAGGTGGCGATGCGGCGGATCTGCGTCATGGTGCCGCCGGTACCGGCCGGGATGAGACGGCCGACGATGACGTTTTCCTTGAGACCCTGCAGCGTGTCCGTCTTGCCGGCAATCGCAGCTTCCGTGAGAACCTTGGTGGTTTCCTGGAAGGAGGCGGCCGAGATGAAGGACGGCGTCTGCAGCGAAGCCTTGGTGATGCCGAGCAGAACCGGCTCGCCATAGGCAGGCTTCTTGCCTTCTTCGATCAGGCGGTCATTGTTGTCATCGAGCTCGATGCGATCAACGTTGTCACCCACGATGTACTGGCTATCGCCAGCATCGGTGATTTCAACCTTCTGCAGCATCTGGCGAACGATCACCTCGATGTGCTTGTCGTTGATCACAACGCCCTGCAGACGGTAGACTTCCTGGATTTCGTTCACGAGGTAGGAAGCCAGAGCCTCCACGCCCTTGATCGCCAGAATGTCGTGCGGCGCCGGGTTACCGTCGAGGATGTATTCACCCTTTTCGATATAGTCGCCTTCCTGAAGGTGGAAGGGCTTGCCCTTCGGGATCAGGTATTCGACCGGCTCGACGCCGTCTTCCGCAGGCTCGATCATCACGCGGCGCTTGTTCTTGTAGTCGCGGCCGAGGCGAATCGTACCATCGATCTCTGCGATGATGGCGTGATCCTTCGGACGACGGGCTTCGAACAGTTCCGCAACGCGCGGCAGACCACCGGTGATGTCCTTCGTCTTGGCGCTTTCCAGCGGCGAACGTGCAAGCACGTCACCCTGGGAGACCTTCGCACCCGGCTCGACCGACAGGATGGCGTCGACCGAGAGCTGGAAGCGGGCTTCGCCACCACGGGCAAGCTTCGCAACAGCGCCGGACGCGTCCTTGATGACGATCGCAGGCTTGAGATCCGAACCGCGCGGCGTCGAGCGCCAGTCAATGACCTGACGCTTGGTGATGCCGGTGGATTCGTCGGTCGCTTCCAGAACGGAGAGACCGTCGACGAGGTCTTCGAAGTGAACGGTACCTTCCACTTCCGTCATCATCGGACGGGTGTAGGGATCCCACTCTGCAAGACGCTGGCCACGCTTTACCTTGTCGCCATCATCAACGAAGATCTTCGAACCGTAAGCCACACGCTGTGTGGAACGTTCCGCGCCGCGCTCATCGAGGATCGTAACGGACATGTTACGGCCCATGGCGATGAGAACGCCTTCGGAGTTCCGCAGGATGTTGCGGTTCTTGATCTGGATCGTGCCTTCATAAGACGCTTCGAGGAACGACTGGTCGACCACGTTTGCCGTGCCACCAAGGTGGAACGTACGCATGGTGAGCTGCGTGCCAGGTTCACCGATCGACTGAGCGGCGATAACGCCAACGGCTTCGCCCATGTTGACAGGCGTACCGCGTGCAAGGTCACGACCGTAGCAGACGCCGCAGACACCAACCTGCACTTCGCAGGTGAGCGCCGAGCGGATGCGAACGGACTGGATGCCAGCCTTCTCGATGGCAGCCACGTCGGCTTCGTCGATCAGCGTGCCAGCCTTGACGATGTTCTCGCCGGTGACCGGGTTGTCGATGTCATCGAGAGCCGTACGACCGAGGATACGCGCGCCGAGCGAAGCAACCACCTGACCGGCATCAACGATGGCAGTCATGGTGAGGCCCTTGTCGGTGCCGCAATCCCTGGAGTTGACAATGCAATCCTGCGCGACGTCGACGAGACGACGGGTCAGGTAACCCGAGTTCGCGGTCTTCAGGGCGGTGTCTGCGAGACCCTTACGGGCACCGTGGGTCGAGTTGAAGTACTCGTTAACGGTCAGGCCTTCCTTGAAGTTCGAGATGATCGGCGTCTCGATGATTTCACCCGATGGCTTCGCCATCAGGCCGCGCATGCCGCCCAGCTGACGCATCTGGTTCGGAGAACCACGAGCACCCGAGTGAGACATCATGTAGATGGAGTTCATCGGCTTCTGGCGGCCCGTTTCCGGATCGAACTCGACAGCCTTGATGCGTGCCATCATCTCTTCGGCGACCTTTTCGGTTGCCTTGCCCCAGGCGTCGACAACCTTGTTGTACTTTTCGCCCTGGGTGATGAGACCGTCATTGTACTGCTGTTCGTATTCCTTCACGAGAGCTTCGGTGTCGCCAACGATCTTCACCTTGCTGTCAGGAATGACCATGTCGTCCTTGCCGAACGAAATGCCGGCGCGGCAGGCATGGGCAAAGCCGAGCTGCATGATGCGGTCACAGAAGATGACCGTGTCTTTCTGGCCACAATGACGGTAGACCGTGTCGATCATCTTGGAGATGTTCTTCTTGGTCATTTCCTGGTTGCAGACGTCGAAAGGCACGTTGACGTTCTTCGGCAGAAGTTCGCCAATCAGCATACGGCCGGGGGTCGTCTCATGAATCTTCGAAACCGGCTTGCCATCGGCATCCACGGTCTTGAAGCGACCACGGATCTTGGCATGCAGCGTCACGACCTTGTTTTCAAGTGCGTGATGCAGCTCACCGATGTCGGAGAAGGCCATGCCTTCGCCCGGCTCGTTCTGGTTCATGATCGACAGGTAATACAGGCCGAGAACCATGTCCTGCGAAGGAACGATGATCGGGTGGCCGTTTGCCGGATGCAGGATGTTGTTGGTCGACATCATCAGCACGCGCGCTTCCAGCTGGGCTTCCAGCGAAAGCGGAACGTGAACAGCCATCTGGTCACCGTCGAAGTCGGCGTTGAAGGCCGTGCAGACGAGCGGGTGCAGCTGGATGGCCTTGCCTTCGACCAGCATGGGTTCGAAAGCCTGGATACCCAGACGGTGCAGCGTCGGCGCGCGGTTCAAGAGAACCGGATGTTCGCGGATGACCTCGTCGAGAATATCCCAAACCTCAGGCTTTTCCTTTTCAACCAGCTTCTTGGCCTGCTTGACGGTCGAGGAGTAACCCTTGGCGTCAAGACGGGCGTAGATGAACGGCTTGAACAGTTCGAGCGCCATCTTCTTCGGCAGGCCGCACTGGTGCAGCTTCAGTTCCGGACCGGTCACGATGACCGAACGGCCGGAATAGTCGACGCGCTTGCCGAGAAGGTTCTGGCGGAAACGGCCCTGCTTGCCCTTGAGCATGTCGGAGAGCGACTTCAGCGGACGCTTGTTGGCACCCGTGATGACGCGGCCGCGACGGCCGTTGTCGAACAGCGCATCGACGGATTCCTGCAACATACGCTTTTCATTGCGGATGATGATGCCAGGCGCACGAAGCTCGATCAGGCGCTTCAGACGGTTGTTACGGTTGATGACGCGGCGATAGAGATCGTTGAGGTCGGACGTCGCAAAACGGCCGCCATCCAGCGGAACCAGCGGACGCAGGTCCGGCGGAATGACCGGAACGACCTTCATGATCATCCATTCAGGACGGTTGCCCGATTCCATGAAGTTCTCGACGATCTTCAGGCGCTTCATCAGCTTCTTCTGCTTGAGATCCGACGTGGTCTCAGCAAGTTCGGCACGCAGGTCGCCGGCGATCTTTTCGAGGTTCATCGAAGCCAGCATCTCATAGATGGCTTCAGCGCCAATCATGGCGGTGAACTGGTCTTCGCCGAACTCGTCGACGGCGATCATGTACTCTTCTTCAGACAGAAGCTGGTTCTGCTTGAGCGAGGTGAGACCAGGTTCGGTGACGATGTAGTTCTCAAAATAGAGAACGCGCTCGACATCCTTCAGCGTCATGTCGAGCAGGGTCGAGATACGCGAAGGAAGCGACTTCAGGAACCAGATGTGGGCAACCGGCGCTGCGAGCTCGATATGGCCCATGCGCTCACGGCGAACGCGCGACAGCGTGACTTCGACGCCGCACTTTTCGCAGATGATGCCCTTGTACTTCATGCGCTTGTACTTGCCGCACAGGCACTCGTAGTCCTTGATCGGTCCGAAGATGCGAGCGCAGAAAAGACCGTCACGCTCTGGCTTGAACGTACGGTAGTTGATGGTTTCCGGCTTCTTGATCTCGCCGTAGGACCACGACAGGATTTTTTCCGGCGAAGCGATCGAAATCCGGATGGAATCGAAATGCTGCGCAGGCACCTGAGGATTGAAAAGATTCATGACCTCTTGGTTCATGCCTTGTCTCCTTGAGAGGCTAGCTGCTGCCCCTGTTTGCATCTGGACCGGCTTCTTCCCGGGTCGCCGTCCAGAGCTTTAAATACGGATTAACCGCATAATGCGGCGAAAGTATCCCGAACCGCAAAGACCGCTCGGGAAACCGGCAGGCGCCCTCTCAGGCGCCCGCCTCTGTCGTGTTTATTCCGCCGCGTCAGGCAGCTGGTCTTCGGGCTGGTTCTCGATCTTCGAGTTTTCCAGCTCGACGGACAGGCCGAGCGACCGCATTTCCTTGACGAGAACGTTGAAGCTCTCGGGGATACCGGCTTCGAAGGTGTCGTCGCCACGGACGATCGCTTCGTAAACCTTGGTGCGACCAGCCACGTCGTCCGACTTGACGGTGAGCATTTCCTGCAGCGTGTAAGCCGCGCCGTATGCTTCCAGAGCCCAGACTTCCATTTCCCCGAAGCGCTGACCGCCGAACTGCGCCTTGCCGCCCAGCGGCTGCTGGGTAACGAGCGAGTAAGGACCGATCGAACGAGCGTGGATCTTGTCGTCGACAAGGTGGTTCAGCTTGATCATGTACATGTAGCCGACGGTGACCTTGCGGTCGAACGGCTCACCGGTACGGCCGTCGTAAAGGACGGACTGACCGGATTCATGCAGACCTGCCTTCTTCAGCATCGCGGCAACGTCAGGCTCATGCGCACCGTCGAAAACCGGAGTCGCGATGGAAACACCGCGCTTGGCTTCTTCGGCGAGCTTGACGAGCGAGTCGTCATCAAAACGCTGAACCTCGTCATTGGCTTCAGACGCATAGATTTCCGTCAGCTCGCTGCGAAGCTCGCTGATGTCCATCGTCTTGCGATACTCTTCGAGCATCTCACCGATCTTCTTGCCCATGCCTGCGCATGCCCATGCGAGGTGGGTTTCGAGGATCTGGCCGACGTTCATGCGCGACGGCACGCCGAGCGGGTTCAAGCAGATGTCGACATGCGTGCCGTCTTCGAGGAACGGCATGTCCTCGACGGGAACGATACGCGAGACGACGCCCTTGTTACCGTGACGGCCGGCCATCTTGTCGCCCGGCTGGATCTTGCGCTTAACGGCAACGAAAACCTTGACCATCTTCATGACGCCCGGAGGCATTTCATCGCCGCGCTGGACCTTTTCGACCTTGTCCATGAAGCGCTGCTCAAGGCGCGACTTGGATTCGTCGTACTGGCCGCGAAGTGCTTCTATCTCAGCCTGGGCCTTTTCGTCCTCGACGGCGAACATCCACCACTGCGAGCGGGGATATTCGGAGACGACGGCGTTGGAGAGCTCGACGCCCTTCTTGAAGCCCTTCGGACCGGCAATCGAAACCTGGCCACGCAGCATGTCGATCAGACGGCCGTAGACGTTACGGTCGAGGATCGCCTGCTCGTCGTCACGGTCCTTCGCCAGACGCTCGATCTCTTCGCGCTCGATAGCCATCGCGCGCTCGTCCTTCTCCACACCGTGACGGTTGAAGACGCGGACTTCCACGACCGTACCGAACGTGCCCGGAGGCATGCGCATGGAGGTGTCGCGAACGTCGGAAGCCTTTTCACCGAAGATGGCGCGCAGAAGCTTTTCTTCCGGCGTCATCGGGCTTTCGCCCTTCGGCGTGATCTTGCCGACGAGGATATCGCCCGGCTGAACTTCCGCACCAATGTAAACGATACCGGCTTCGTCGAGGTTCTTCAGCGCTTCTTCCGAAACGTTCGGAATGTCGCGCGTGATTTCTTCCGGACCAAGCTTCGTGTCGCGCGCCATCACTTCGAATTCTTCGATGTGGATGGAGGTGAACACGTCGTCGGAAACGATACGCTCCGACATCAGGATCGAGTCTTCGTAGTTGTAGCCGTTCCAGGGCATGAACGCGACGAGCGCGTTACGGCCGAGAGCCAGGTCACCGAGGTCGGTCGACGGACCATCCGCGATGATGTCACCCTTGGAGATGATATCACCGACGGACACCAGCGGACGCTGGTTGACGCAGGTGTTCTGGTTCGAACGCTGGAACTTCTGCAGACGGTAGATGTCAACGCCGGACTTGCCTGCATCGAGATCTTCCGTGGCGCGGATAACGATACGCGTCGCGTCGACCTGGTCGACGACACCGCCGCGGCGAGCTGCGATGGCAGCGCCGGAGTCGCGAGCAACGATCGGTTCCATACCGGTGCCGACGAACGGCGCTTCCGCCCGCAGAAGCGGAACGGCCTGACGCTGCATGTTCGAGCCCATGAGAGCGCGGTTGGCGTCGTCGTTTTCCAGGAACGGTATGAGAGCCGCTGCAACCGAAACGAGCTGCTTCGGCGAAACGTCCATCAGGTTGATGTTGTCACGCGGTGCGAGCATAACTTCGCCCGAGTGACGGCAGACGACGAACTCTTCCGAGAAAGAACCGTCTTCATTGAGCGGCGCGTTGGCCTGCGCGACGTAATACTTCGCCTCTTCCATGGCGGAGAGGTAGATAACGTCGTTCGTGACCTTGCCGTCGGTGATCTTGCGGTACGGGCTCTCGATGAAGCCATACTTGTTGACACGGGCAAAGGTTGCAAGCGAGTTGATCAGACCGATGTTCGGGCCTTCCGGCGTCTCGATCGGGCAAATACGGCCGTAGTGGGTTGGGTGAACGTCGCGGACTTCGAAGCCGGCGCGCTCGCGGGTCAGACCACCCGGTCCAAGAGCCGAAAGACGACGCTTGTGGGTGATTTCCGAAAGCGGATTCACCTGGTCCATGAACTGCGACAGCTGCGAGGAACCGAAGAATTCGCGAACGGCAGCAGCTGCCGGCTTCGCGTTGATCAGGTCCTGCGGCATCACGGTGTCGATTTCGATCGAGGACATACGTTCCTTGATCGCACGTTCCATGCGCAGAAGGCCCAGACGATACTGGTTTTCCATCAGTTCGCCGACAGAACGCACACGGCGGTTGCCGAGGTTGTCGATGTCGTCGATTTCGCCCTTGCCGTCGCGCAGTTCGACCAGCATCTTCACGACGGCGAGGATGTCTTCCTTGCGCAGCGTGCGCACGGTGTCTTCCGCGTCGAGATCGAGGCGCATGTTCATCTTCACGCGACCAACGGCCGAAAGATCGTAACGCTCTGCATCGAAGAACAGCGAGTTGAACATCGCTTCCGCCGAATCCATGGTCGGCGGCTCACCCGGACGCATGACGCGGTAGATGTCGAACAGGGCTTCCTGGCGGTTCTCGTTCTTGTCGGCAGACAGTGTATTGCGGATATAGGCGCCAACATTGACGTGGTCGATGTTGAGAACCGGAATCTCGTCAAAACCGGACTGCAGGATCAGACCGAGGGTCTTCTCGTCGATTTCGTCGCCGGCCTCGAGATAGATTTCACCCGTCTCGTAGTTGACGATGTCTTCGGCCAGATAGTTGCCGTAAAGGTCTTCGTCGGTCGCCTTCAGCGCCTTGAGGCCCTTTTCGGAGAGCTGGCGGATAAGGCGCGGCGTGAGCTTCTTGCCGGCCTCGACGACCACTTCGCCGGTATCGGCGTCGATCATGTCGGTGACGACCTTGGCGTTCTTCAGCGCTTCGGGCTGGAACGGAATACGCCAGCCGTCGCCGTCGCGCTCATAGGAAGCCTTGGTGTAGAAGGTCGACAGAATGTCTTCGCCGTCCATGCCAAGCGCCATCAGCAGCGAGGTCACGGGGATCTTGCGGCGACGGTCGATACGCGCATAGACAATATCCTTGGCGTCGAACTCGATGTCGAGCCAGGAACCGCGATACGGAATGACACGGGCAGCAAAGAGCAGCTTGCCGGAAGAATGGCTCTTGCCCTTGTCGTGATCGAAGAACACGCCCGGCGAACGGTGCATCTGCGAAACGATGACGCGCTCGGTGCCGTTGACGATGAACGTGCCGTTATTGGTCATGAGCGGCATGTCGCCCATGTAGACGGACTGTTCCTTGATGTCCTTGATGGACTTCGCGCCCGTATCTTCATCGATATCGAACACGATGAGGCGCAGCGTCACCTTGAGCGGCGCTGCATAGGTCAGATCGCGCTGACGGCATTCCTCGACGTCGAACTTCGGCGCTTCGAATTCGTAGGATACGAATTCGAGCATGGAGGCGCCGGAAAAATCGGTGATCGGGAATACGGATTTGAAAACGGCATTCAATCCCTCGTCGGGACGGCCACCCTTGGGCTCGTCAACCATGAGAAACTGGTCGTACGAAGCCTTCTGAACCTCAATGAGGTTCGGCATTTCCGCTACTTCTGGAATTTTGCCGAAAAACTTGCGTACGCGCCTGCGACCGTTAAACGAAAGGGTCTGAGCCATCGTCGCTCCTTTAAAAATTGCATCCGGGCCTGCAACGGACGGGAACCGATGGCCAGTCGATCCCGTCAATCAATGGGTATCCTCAATCTCGTTCCACATCCCGGATCGATCAGGCCGGATTGCCTTGATGAGCCGGTTCGGAACCATTCTCTTGAAGAACCCATTACCCAAAAGCCATTTTCACGCGGCTTTTGGGTAATGAGTTTTAAAAACGATGACGACGGGAAGGGGCATTAAGCCCCTTCCCGCCAGCAATCGCAAGATTACTTAACGTCAACCTTGGCGCCTGCGTCTTCAAGCTTCTTCTTGAGATCAGCAGCTTCAGCCTTGGAAACGGCTTCCTTGACCGGCTTCGGAGCGCCTTCAACGAGGTCCTTGGCTTCCTTGAGGCCGAGGCCGGTGATGCCGCGAACTTCCTTGATGACGTTGATCTTGTTGGCGCCAGCGTCAACCAGGATAACGTCGAACTCGGTCTTTTCTTCTTCCGGAGCAGCAGCAGCAGCAGCGCCGCCAGCAGCAGCAACGGCTACCGGAGCAGCAGCGGAAACGCCCCACTTTTCTTCGAGAAGCTTGGACAGTTCTGCAGCTTCCAGAACGGTCAGCGAGGAGAGGTCTTCTACGATCTTTGCGAGATCAGCCATTTTGATAGTTCCTTTTGTTCAGTTCGAACCAGTTTGAATATTTACAGCGAAAAACCGCCTTAAGCGGCTTCGTCCTTCTTGGCGTAAGCCGAGAACACCCGAGCCAGCTGGCTTGCAGGTGCGGCGACAACCGTAGCGACGCGAGTTGCCGGGGCATTGAGAAGGCCCAGCAGCTTTGCGCGCAGCTCGTCCAGCGAAGGCAGGGTCGCGAGCGACTTGACTGCTTCGGCGTTGAGCGTGGTTGCGCCCATGGCGCCGCCCAAAACAACGACCTTGTCGTTGGTCTTGGCGAAATCCATGACGACTTTCGGAGCGATCATCGGGTCAGTGCTGTATGCAATCAGCGTCTGTCCCTTGAAGAGATTGGTCATCCCTTCCGACTCCGTACCCTGAAGAGCGATCTTGGCCAGGCGGTTCTTCGCGACCTTGACGGTGCCTCCGGCAGCGCGCATCTTCGAACGGAAGTCGTTCATCTGCGCAACGGTGACACCAGCATAGTGGGCCACGACAACCGAACCGGAAGCCTTGAAGACTTCGTTCAGCTCCGTGACGAATTCGCGTTTTTCCGCTCTTTCCACTGTCTGTCTCCAGTAGACGGGGCCACATGATTGTGAACCCGTCGGGTTTGCCTTTGCCCCAAGGGACCTTTTTACAAAGATCCCGAGCGACGCTCGAGGATCCTGTCCCCCGCTCTGTCGCCGCAAACGGCTTCAGGCACAGGCACACCAGGTTCGAACCGGACAGTCAGGCATCGACAGATGCCTCAAATCCAGCCTCACCCGTCTCATGCAGGCTAAATGATTAAGGCCCGGCCCCGAAGGACATGGCCACCCGCAATCTCGGACAGGAGTTCCGGGTTTCCCCGGAAATCTCCGGCTCCTGGGAGCCGGAAATTCTTTTATTCACACTTCACTCCGGAAGCGCGAGAATTGATTAAGCCGTAACCGACGAAGGGTCGATCTTGACGCCCGGACCCATGGTCGAGGAGATGGCGACGCGCTTGACATAGTTGCCCTTGGCGCCAGCCGGCTTTGCCTTGATGACCGCATCGGCGAAAGCCTTGATGTTTTCCTCAAGAGCCTTGGCGTCGAACGAAGCCTTGCCAACGCCAGCGTGTACGATACCGGCCTTTTCGACGCGGAATTCGACAGCGCCACCCTTGGATGCCTTGACAGCACCGGCAACGTCCATGGTCACGGTTCCGACCTTCGGGTTCGGCATCATGCCACGCGGGCCGAGTACCTTGCCGAGACGGCCGACGAGCGGCATCATGTCCGGGGTCGCGATGCAGCGATCGAAGTCGATCTTGCCGCCCTGAACGATTTCAACCAGCTCTTCCGCACCAACAACGTCAGCGCCGGCAGCGGTGGCTTCATCAGCCTTGGCGCCACGGGCGAAGACGGCGACGCGAACGTCACGGCCGGTGCCGTTCGGCAGGTTGACAACGCCACGAACCATCTGGTCCGCATGGCGCGGGTCAACGCCGAGGTTCATCGAAACTTCAACGGTTTCGTCGAACTTGGCGACTGCACGTTCCTTGACCATCGAAATGGCGTCGGTGAGAACGTAGAGCTTGTTCGGATCCACGCCTTCGCGGATCTTCTGAATGCGCTTTGCTACCTTGGCCATGATCAACCTACCACTTCCAGGCCCATGGCGCGGGCAGAGCCCTCAACCATTGCCATTGCGCCTTCGATGTCGGCTGCGTTCAGATCCTTCATCTTGGCTTCAGCGATCGACTTGACCTGAGCCTTGGTGATGGAGCCGACCTTGGCGCCCTTGCCAGGCGTCTTGGAACCGGAGGTGATCTTTGCTTCCTTCTTCAGCCAGTACGTCATCGGCGGCTGCTTCATGACGAAGGTGAAGGACTTGTCCTGGTAATAGGTGATGACGACCGGGATCGGCATACCCTTTTCCATTTCCTGCGTGGCGGCATTGAACGCCTTGCAGAATTCCATGATGTTAATGCCACGCTGACCAAGTGCCGGACCGATCGGCGGGGACGGATTGGCCGACCCAGCCTTTACCTGCAACTTGAGCTGGCCTGCAACTTTCTTAGCCATATCTCTCTGCCTTTCAATTCAAACCGGTTGCCCGGCTTCTCTTAAGCCGGATTTCTCCGGCGGCTGCGGTTGCGTGGTGCGGCGCCCTGCCCCGGCTTAAAGAGCCAGTTAGCCTTCCACGCGCTTGGGGCATCGCCCCGCCAATCAGACCTTCTCGACCTGATTGTATTCCAGCTCGACCGGCGTTGCGCGGCCGAAAATCGAAACTTCCACCTTCAGGCGCGAACGCTCTTCGTCCACGTCCTGAACGACGCCGTTGAACGACGCGAAAGGACCGTCGGAGACGCGAACCTGCTCGCCGATCTCGAACGAAACCGAAGACTTCGGACGCTCGACACCTTCCTGAACCTGACCAAGGATACGCTCGGCTTCGTAATCCGGAATCGGAACAGGCTTGCTGTCCGAACCGAGGAAACCGGTGACCTTCGGCGTGTTCTTGATGAGGTGATAAGCCTCATCCGTCAGGTTGGCGCGCACCAGCACGTAACCCGGAAAGAACTTGCGCTCGCTATCGACCTTGCGGCCGCGGCGCACCTCGACCACCTTTTCGGTCGGCACGAGGATTTTCTCGAAAAGATGGTCCAGACCCTTCTGACGGGCCTTTTCCTCGATCGACTCGGCGACCTTCTTTTCGAAATTCGAATATGCGTGAACGATATACCAGCGCGCTGCCATCTTTACTCTCCGTTCAATCCGTTACCGGCCGACGTTCAGCACAAGGCTGAGAATCCAGCCAATGAGCTGGTCAGCAGCAAAAAAGAACAGAGCCGCGAAAATGACCATCACCAGCACCATAGCCGTCGAAATCATGGTCTCGCGGCGCGACGGCCAAGTGATCTTTGATGCTTCGGCGCGAACCTGCTGCAGAAACGTAAACGGATTGGTTTTGGATGCCATTGACTGCCCACGCAATTACGGCGCGTAAAGCCGAACTAATCAGCCCCACGCACCGCGTGTCTGTTTTGACCCTACATAAACACCGATTCCACTTTTAACAAGAGGAAATCGACATTCGGCGAAATTCGCCGGTAAACCGGCCCCATCTGCCATGCAGCGAAAACCGCGCTTGCGAATGGAAAGTGGCAGGGGCAGAGGGGCTCGAACCCCCGACCTGCGGTTTTGGAGACCGCCGCTCTACCAACTGAGCTATACCCCTTAATCACCTGAACCGGCCGCGAAATCGCTTGGCCAATTCGGTATGCGCTCCTTTAAGGTGCAGGGAAAAGAATGGCAAGTGTGTTTTTTGTTTTTTCCACTCTGCCCCCGAAAATCATGCACCCGTCAGGTTTTGACGTATTTCCGCCAGTCATGCTCTTCCTTGAAACCAAGGATCTCGCGAATCTTGCGGTTGGAGATCAATCCCTCATGCTCTCCGATCTCTCGGCGGAATTGCACCTGAGGGAAATATGTCCGGGCAAGCTCGCGCGTGGGGACCGTTGCCGTAGCTGTATCATTAACGGCATTGAAGACCTGATAACCGAGGCCATCCTTTTCGATGCAAAGATGGCAGATCTGGCCGAGGTCACGTGCGTCGATGTAGCCCCAGGCGTTGCGTTTGCGTGTTTCCGGATGGGCAAAGAAATCGGGAAACTTCTCATACTCATGGGGTTCGATGACATTGCCGATTCGCAGCGCGTAAATGTCGTATCCGCTTCGCTCGGCAAATGCCCGCGCGGTTCTTTCATTCACCACCTTCGACAGTCCGTAGGAATCCATCGGGTCGACATCGTAGTCCTCTTCAAGCGGGAAGTGGTGAAAATCCTTCTCGCCCTCGGCGAAACAGACCCCGTATGTGGTCTCGCTCGATGCTATTACTACCTTTCGGATGCCAAGCTTTATCGCGGCCTCGATGACATTATAGGTTCCCATGGCGTTGATACGGAACGTCTCGTTGTCCGGCTTGATCAAAATGCGTGGAACCGCAGCAAAATGGATCACCGCATCAAAGGGCAGAACACCCTTCCCGCTTTCGAGCTCCGCGAAGTTCCGATGCATGGAAAGGGCATTAAAAACCTGCCCGCTGTCCGTGATATCGACGATGAGATTGGTCACGCCCGGCCTGTCGAGCGGAACGAGATCGATGTTGTGGACCTCATATCCCTTGTCGATGAGCCACGGGATCACATGCCGTCCGGCCTTGCCGGAACCACCGGTAAACAGAATGCGCTTCTTCATGATACTCCTCATCATCTCCCCAGCAATGAAGTAGCAGCCGGGACCGAGGAACGAAAGCTCCTATCCTCCAGGCGCGAGACACAAAACAAAAAACCCCGCTGTCTCCAGCGGGGTTTTTCGTCAAGCCTTTTCAGGCCTTAAGATTACTCGACGATCGAGGCAACGATGCCGGCGCCGACGGTACGGCCGCCTTCGCGGATAGCGAAGCGCAGCTTTTCTTCCATCGCGATCGGAACGATCAGCTCGACGTCAACGGTGACGTTGTCG
>Ga0209371_1001145_pt1 | contig 19403 bp, 18 predicted proteins | sample AgamicAtAmrz_FD_187165 | JGI IMG/M metagenome (GOLD analysis project Ga0209371, IMG submission 187165) | Agave microbial communities from Guanajuato, Mexico - At.Am.rz (SPAdes) (version 2) | ecosystem: Host-associated > Plants > Roots > Rhizosphere | place: Guanajato, Mexico | collected 2012-06-07
TTGAGCATCTTTTCGCGCGCTGTGCGGCCGAATTTTACTTCTTTGGCTGCCATGTTCAAAACTCCTGGTTTCGAATGGCCGGAACGGGTCCGGCTTGAAATTTAAGGAAGGATGGGTTGGCCGAAATCAGCCGATGATGCCCATGATGTCGGCTTCCTTCATGATCAGAAGGTCTTCGCCGTTGAGCTTGACTTCGGTGCCCGACCACTTGCCGAACAGAACGCGGTCACCAGCCTTGACGTCGAGAGCGACGACCTTGCCGGACTCATCGCGTGCGCCGGAACCGACGGCGACGATTTCGCCTTCCTGCGGCTTTTCCTTGGCGGTATCGGGAATGATGATGCCGCCCTTGGTCTTGGCTTCGGATTCAACGCGACGAACGACGACGCGATCGTGAAGCGGGCGGAAATTGGTGCTTGTCATTGCCTAATCCCTCGATCAAATGACTTCATGAACCTTCGCAGGCTCGCGTGATGGGTGTTAGCACTCTTCTTGTTTGAGTGCCAGCGGAACCGAGATAAGGAGGGCTTCTTCCGGAGTCAAGAACGCCCTGTCTGAAAAATTTCATGGCTTATGGTTATCAGTGTTCCATGACAGAAATTTCCCATGCGCGGACGGGCGCGGCGACGTCGTTCTTTTCGCGCGTTGCGGCCGCATCGCATCTAAGGGGCATTTGTGTTCATGCTGCGTCAGGCGGGCCAAAGACCGGTCTGGCAGCGCTTTTTTCCTTGCCATCGGCGTCCCGCTTTGCGATGTGACGCTCACCCTCTTCTCGCATCCGGAAAGCATCTCATGGCCCATCGCATTCTCACTCTCGGCGAAATTACGGCTGGGTTCGACGTTATTCTTTCGGATGTCTGGGGCGTGCTGCACAATGGCGTCAGCGCCTTTCCGGATGCGGCGGTTGCCCTGCGGGAAGCGCGCAACGCCGGCAAGACGGTGGTGCTCATCACCAATTCGCCGCGCCCCGCTCCCGGCGTCATCGCCCAGCTTCGCGTTCTCGGCGTGCCGGATGAGGCTTATGATCGTATCATCACGTCCGGTGACGTCACCCGCGGCCTGATCGCGGAAGGCCCAAAAAAGGTCTTCCTGCTCGGCCCGGAACGGGACATGCCGCTGCTGGAAGGTCTCGATGTCGAACGTGTCGGCGAGGCGGAAACGGAATCCGTGGTCTGCACCGGCTTTTTCGATGACGAGACGGAAACGCCCGAGGATTATACCGAAATGCTCAAGGGCTTCATTGCCCGCAACGTGCCGATGATCTGCGCCAATCCCGATCTGGTGGTGGAGCGCGGCGAGCGCATCATTCCCTGCGCCGGCGCCATGGCCGCTTACTACGAACAGCTCGGCGGCGAGGTCCGCATTGCCGGCAAGCCGCATGCGCCGATCTATGAAGCCTGCCTTGCGGCGGCCAAGGAGGTGCGCGGCGCCTTCGCCAAGGATCGCGTGCTCGCCATCGGCGACGGCATGCCGACGGATGTGAAGGGCGCGATTGCGAGCGGCCTCAACCTTCTTTATATCAGCGGCGGCATTCACGCCGCCGAATATACGCTGAACGGCCAGACGGACGAGGCGCTTCTCAACGCCTATCTCAAGGGGCAGGGCGCGGCTCCCGGCTGGTGGATGCCCCGTCTCGCCTGAGGACGTCTTGCCTGAGGAATAGCTGGCGCAGGAATGGATCGATTGCCATGACCGTTTTTCACCGCAATGAAAAAAAGGAGCCGCTGCCGGAAGCTCTTCGCGGCGGCGTCATCGCCATCGGCAATTTCGACGGTGTGCATCGCGGCCACCGGGCTGTGCTGGATCGTGCTCTGGAGCTGGCGGAAGCCCGTGGCGTTCCCGCGCTGGTGCTGACCTTCGAGCCGCATCCCCGTTCCGTCTTCCGTCCCGATACGCCGGTCTTTCGCCTCACGCCCGCGCCGCTGAAGGCGCGCATCCTTGAGGCCATCGGTTTCCGCTCCGTCATCGAATATCCCTTCGACCGGGAATTTTCGCAGCGCTCGGCGGAGGAATTCGTCCAGTCCATTCTGGTCGACTGGCTTCACGCCAGCGCTGTCGTCACCGGCTTCGATTTCCATTTCGGCAAGGGCCGCGAAGGCGGCCCGGCATTTCTGATGGAGGCCGGCAAACGCCATGGCTTCGACGTGACGCTGGTGGATGCCTTCCGCGACGAGGGCGCGGATGTCGTCTCCTCCAGCCGGATCCGCTCGCTTCTGTGCGAAGGCGATGTGGCGGGCGCCGCAGGTCTGCTCGGTTATCGCTTCACGGTGGAAAGCGAAGTCATCGGCGGCCAGAAGCTCGGTCGCACGTTGGGTTATCCCACCGCCAACATGGCGCTGGCGCCGGAAACGGAACTGAAGGCCGGCATCTATGCCGTGCGGTTCCGCCGCCCGGACGGTTCGATCCGCGATGGCGTGGCAAGCTTCGGTTACCGCCCGACCGTCACCGAAAACGGTGCGGCGCTGCTCGAAACATTCGTCTTCGATTTTTCAGGCGATCTTTACGGCGAAGTCTGTTCGGTCTCCTTCTTCGGGCATCTGCGCGACGAGCTGAAATTTGACGGTCTCGAACCGCTGGTGGCGCAGATCAGGCGCGACGAGGAAGAGGCAAGGGCAATGCTGTCAGGCGTGCGGCCGCTGAGCGAACTGGACGCCAAGATCGCCTTTTGAGCTGAAAGGGCCGACAGACCCTTAATTCCGGCCCCGATTGCTGTCGCTTTTCTCTTCCTTTTTACCGGAAAACCGCATAAACAATCCGCCATGTCCCAATACCGGTTGATGTTTAAAACTCAGATTGGCCGAATTATTGGCCCGGCTTTCCGCCCGCTCTGACGAGCCGGAAGGTCCGGGATTTTGGCGCTTGTCATGACATTTGTCATGGCGCTTTCCGTATTTGCCCTGTTTTGAATTGAGACGGCGCGACCGACACGGCGCGCAACAACGGTACGATTATGAGCGACACCGCAGAAAAACTCGACTATTCCGCCACCCTCTATCTGCCGCAGACGGATTTTCCGATGCGCGCCGGCCTGCCGCAAAAAGAACCGGAAACGGTGAAGCGCTGGCAGGAGATGGGCCTTTACAAGCGCCTGCGCGCCTCCGCCGCCGGCCGCGAAAAATTCGTGCTGCATGACGGCCCGCCCTATGCCAACGGCAACATCCACATCGGCCACGCGCTGAACAAGATCCTGAAAGATGTCATCACCCGCTCGTTCCAGATGCGCGGTTACGACGCCAATTACGTGCCGGGCTGGGATTGCCACGGCCTGCCGATCGAATGGAAGATCGAGGAAAAATATCGCCAGAAGGGGATGAACAAGGACGACATCCCGGTCAACGAGTTCCGCAAGGAATGCCGTGAATTCGCGAGCGGCTGGATCGCCGTCCAGTCGGAAGAGTTCAAGCGCCTCGGCATCGAGGGCGACTTTGAAAACCCCTACACCACGATGAACTTCCACGCCGAAGCCCGCATCGCCGGCGAACTCCTGAAGATCGCCCGCACCGGCCAGCTCTATCGTGGCTCGAAGCCCATCATGTGGTCGGTCGTCGAGCGCACGGCGCTGGCGGAAGCTGAAGTCGAATATGCCGATGTCGAGAGCGACATGATCTGGGTGAAATTCCCGGTCAAGGATGCGGTTCCCGGTCTTTCCGGCGTCTCCGTCGTCATCTGGACAACGACGCCGTGGACCATCCCCGGCAACCGCGCCATCGCGTTTTCTTCGCGGGTCGAATACGGCCTGTTCGAAGTCGAAAGCGCGCAGAACGATTTCGGTCCGCAGCCGGGCGAAAAGCTGATCTTCGCCAAGAAGCTCGCCGATGAGGCCGCAGCCAAGGCGAAGCTGACCTTCAAGCTTGTTCGCGACTTGAAAACCGAAGAACTGGCCGCCATCACCTGCGCCCATCCTCTGGCGTCGCTCGGCTACGATTTCCCGGTTCCGCTTCTCGAAGGCGATCACGTCACCGACGATGCCGGTACGGGTTTCGTGCACACAGCGCCGAGCCACGGCCGTGAGGACTTTGACGTCTGGACCGCGCATCAGCGTGAGCTGGAAGCGCGCGGCGTTTCGTCGGCCATCCCGTTCCCGGTTGGCGATGACGGTTTCTACACCGAGGACGCCCCCGGTTTCGGCCCGTCCGCCGAAGGCGGCGCTGCCCGCGTCATGGACGATAACGGCAAGAAGGGCGATGCCAACGACCGCGTCATCAAGGCGCTGATCGCGGAAAACAATTTGTTTGCCCGCGGCCGTCTGAAGCACAGCTATCCGCATAGCTGGCGCTCCAAGAAGCCGGTCATCTTCCGCAACACGCCGCAATGGTTCGTCTATATGGACAAGGAACTGGGCGACGGCACGACGCTGCGTTCGCGCTCGCTGAGCGCTATCGACGACACCCGCTTCGTTCCGGCCTCCGGCCAGAACCGCCTGCGCGCCATGATCGAAGGCCGGCCCGACTGGGTTCTGTCGCGCCAGCGCAGCTGGGGCGTGCCGATCGCCGTCTTCGCCGATGAGAAGGGCGAAGTCCTGATCGATGAGGCCGTCAACGCCCGCATCCTCGAGGCCTTCGAGGCCGAAGGTGCTGACGCCTGGTTCGCCGAAGGCGCCAAGGAACGTTTCCTCGGCAATGACCACGACCATGCCCGTTGGCAGCAGGTCATGGACATTCTCGACGTCTGGTTCGACAGCGGCTGCACCCATACCTTCACGCTGGAAGACCGCCCGGACATGAAGTGGCCGGCGGATGTCTATCTGGAAGGTTCCGACCAGCATCGCGGCTGGTTCCACTCGTCGCTGCTCGAAAGCTGCGCGACGCGCGGCCGTGCGCCCTATAACGCCGTTGTCACCCATGGTTTCACTATGGATGAGAAGGGCGAGAAGATGTCGAAGTCCAAGGGCAACGTGGTTTCTCCGCAGGAAGTCATGAAGGACGCCGGCGCGGATATCCTGCGCCTGTGGGTCATGACCACGGATTATTGGGATGACCAGCGCCTCGGCAAGGCCATCATCCAGACCAATGTCGATGCCTATCGCAAGCTGCGCAACACCATCCGCTGGATGCTCGGCACCCTCGCCCATTATGAGGGCGAGGAGATCGCCTATGACGATCTGCCGGAGCTGGAGAAGCTGGTGCTGCACCGCCTGTCCGAACTGGATGGCGTCGTGCGTGAAGGTTATGACGGCTTCGAGTTCAAGAAGATCGCCCGCGCGCTGGTGGATTTCGCCAATGTCGAGCTTTCGGCCTTCTATTTCGATATCCGCAAGGACACGCTTTATTGCGACGCGCCGTCTTCGCTGAAGCGCCGGGCGGCCCTGTCGGTCATCGCCAAACTGTTCGATTGCCTCGTCTCGTGGCTCGCGCCCATGCTGCCCTTCACCACCGAAGAGGCGTGGCTTTCGCGCTACCCGGATGCGGAGTCGGTGCATCTCGTCCAGTTCCCGGAAATCCCGGCGGAATGGAAAAACGATGCGCTGGAAGCGAAGTGGGAAAAAATCCGCAAGGTCCGCACGGTCGTCACCGGCGCGCTGGAAGTGGAACGCCGTGAAAAGCGTATCGGCTCCTCGCTGGAAGCTGCCCCTGTTGTCCACATTGCCGACGCCGATCTTCTGGCGGCGCTGAAGGGGCAGGATTTCGCCGAAATCTGCATCACCTCCGCCATCTCGGTGGTGGGCGATGAAGGCCCGGCCGATGGCTTCCGCCTGCCGGAAGTGGCAAAGGTCGTGGTCGAGCAGAAGCTGGCGGAAGGCACAAAATGCGCCCGTTCCTGGCGCATCACCACCGATGTCGGCTCCGATCCGGCCTATCCGGAGGTTTCCGCCCGTGATGCGGCCGCGCTGCGAGAGCTTGCAGCCCTCGGATGATCCGATGCGCGATGAAAATGACCGGATGAATTGCGCTTTGCCTCTTCATCCGGTACACCTGCCTGAAAATGGCCGGATTTGCACGGCAATGCGGGCTGCCGCCTGCCGAAAGACGATGTCTGGCGAAGTGGGACGGACGGCTGGAAGGGTTTCAATGAAGACGATGCAGGGTAATGCGCAGGGTTTGGGCATGTTTCGCACGGTTGTTGGCGTCACGACGATAGGCGTGCTGCTGGGCGCCTGCACGAGCCCGACCTACGGCACGGGCAAGACGGCGGCGGAACAGCTTGTCGACGATCTTGGCAACGCGACCTCGATCACCGGCAATGACCAGGAAAAGCGCAACCTGAAATACAGCCCCCGCCCGGGCCTCGTCGTTCCTGCTCAGGCCCGTGCCGAACAGTTGGCCACGCCGCAGCAGAACATGGCAAGCCGCGAAAACAATCCGCAATGGGTCGAATCGCCGGAAGAAACCCGCGAACGCCTGCGCGAAGAGGCGGATGCCAACAAGAACAACCCGCATTATCGCTCGCCGCTGCTTGCAGGCAACGGCACCGCCGGCCAGATGACCGAAACCCAGAAATGGGAAGCCTTCCGCAAGGCCAAGGCCGAAGCCCAGGGCGGCTCCGTCGTCAACGCCCAGCGCAGGTTCCTCACCGATCCGCCGGCTGAATACCGCAGCGTTCCGCAGGATCAGCTGACCGATCTCGGCGAACCGGAGCTGAAGAAGGAAAAGCGCCGCAAGAAAGAAGCGGCCGTGGCAAATACCGGCAAGAGCTGGTGGAACCCCTTCCAGTAATAACGAATGGCTGATGGCCTGCGGGAAAGCTTGCGTCTCCCGCCGGTCGCTCAATCGTCGAGGCGTTTCTCGCGAAAAAATTGCCGCAGGATTTCCGCACTTTCGCTTTCCGCCAGTCCCGAATAGACATCCGGCGCATGGTGGCATGTCGGCTGGCTGAAGAAACGCACGCCACTCTCCACTGCGCCGCCCTTCGGGTCTCGCGCGCCGTAATAGAGCCGGCGGATACGGGCGAATGAAATCGCCGCCGCACACATGGTGCAGGGCTCCAGTGTCACGTAGAGATCGGCGCCGGGCAGGCGTTCCTGCTCCAGCGCTTCGCAGGCCATGCGGATCACGGCGATTTCGGCGTGAGCCGTCACATCGTTCAATTCACGGGTGCGATTGCCGGAACGGGCGATGACGCGGCCGTCCAGAACCAGTACGGCGCCGATCGGAACCTCTTGCCGCTCAGCCGCGGCACGGGCTTCCGAAAGCGCCAGTTCCATGAAATGCGTCCTTTCGGCCATTGCGTTTCAATTTCCTCTTAACCCTTGTGCTTGGACCTGATAGGACAGCCCAAACAACAGGCAAACAGCAAATGACTTTTAAAGACAAGCCGAAGCGTGACGGCGGCAAGACATTTAGCCGAGACAGGAAGCCGAAAGGCCCCGGCAAACCCGCCGCCGAGCGCGAAAAGAAACCTGCCGAGGCAAAGGCCGCCCCGGTGCCGGAAACCGTTGGCGCCTCGAAGCCCGAGCGCATTTCCAAGATCATGGCGCGCGCCGGCGTGGCTTCGCGCCGCGATGTCGAGCGCATGATCATGGAGGGCCGCGTGTCGTTGAACGGCGTCAAGCTGGATACGCCTGTCGTCAACGCCACGCTGTCGGACAAGATCGAAGTGGATGGCATGCCGATTCGCGGCGCCGAGCGCACGCGGCTGTGGCTTTATCACAAGCCCGCCGGTCTGGTGACCACCAATTCCGACCCGGAAGGCCGCCCGACCGTTTTCGACAATCTGCCGAGCGAACTGCCGCGCGTCCTCTCCATCGGCCGCCTCGATATCAATACCGAAGGCTTGCTGCTGCTTACCAATGATGGCGGTCTTTCCCGCGTTCTGGAATTGCCGACCACCGGCTGGCTGCGCCGTTACCGCGTGCGCGCCCATGGTGAGGTGGATCAGGCGGCGCTCGACAAGCTGAAGGAAGGCATCGCCGTCGATGGCGTGCTCTACGGCGCGATCGACGCCACGCTTGACCGTACCCAGGGCCACAACGTCTGGATCAGCATGGGCCTGCGCGAAGGCAAGAACCGCGAGATCAAGAACGTGCTCGGCGCGCTCGGCCTCGAGGTCAACCGTCTGATCCGCGTTTCCTACGGTCCGTTCCAGCTGGGTGATCTGCCCGAAGGCAAGGTGCTGGAAGTACGTGGCCGGATGCTGCGCGACCAGCTCGGCCCGCGCCTGATCGAACAGGCGGGCGCCAATTTCGATGCGCCGATCTACAATGCCCCCGTTGAGGACGAGGAAGACAACGCGCCGAAGCGGCCCGCGAAGGCCGAATGGGCAAAGAGCGATGCGCCGGAAGGCAAGCCACGCTTCGAAAAAGGCGGCAAGTCCGAGGACCGCCGTGAAAAGGCGCTTGGCCGCCTCGACACCAAGCGGGGCGACAAGCCCGCCGGCAAGTTCGGCGCCAAGGGCCGCACCGAGGATGAGGGTGACGACCGCCGCCCCCGCCAGCCTGCCGGCACAAGCCGCACGGCCAATGTCTGGATGGCGCCTGGCGCGAAGCCGACCCGTGACGGCAAGGAACGCAAGTCGTCTGCCCGTGCTGAGGCGGAAAGCCTGTTCAAGAAGCCTTCTGCGCAGGACGAAGCCCGCCGCAGCCTCGTGCGCCATGCCGATGAAGACGGTGAGTGGATTCGTTCCGAACCCACCCGCGACGATGACCGCGGGCAGGGCCGTGGCGATCGCTCCGCACGTGGCGAGAAGAATTTTGGCGATCGTGGCGGACGCGGCGGCAAGTCGTTCGGCGATCGGCCGTTCCGCGACCGTCCCCGTGAAGATGGCGACCGCCCGCGTGGTGCCAAGCCGTTTGGTGACCGTCCGGCCCGGGGCGACAAACCCTTCGGCGACCGGCCCTTCCGTGACCGCCCGCGCGAAGACGGTGACCGTCCGCGCAGCGACCGCCCACGTGGCGAAAAGAGTTTCGGCGATCGCACCGCCCGGGGGGAAAGACCCGCTGGTGACCGTCCGTTCCGCGACAGACCCCGTGACGACGGTGATCGCGCCCGCGGCGAGCGGCCAGCGGGTGACAAGCCCCGCGGCGGCAAGCCGGGCGGCAAACCCGGCTTTGGCAAGCCGTCCTTCGGAAAATCGGGCGAGCGTGGCGAACGTTCGGGGTTTTCCGGAAAAGGCGCTGGCGGCAAGGGCCCCGGCGGTAATAAGCCGGGCGGCAAGGGCCCGGGTGGCAAACCTTCTGGAGGCAGGGGAATGACACGTAATGCGGATCGTAGGCGGTGAGTTCCGCGGCCGGAGCTTGGCCGCGCCGAAAACAAATTCCATTCGCCCGACCATCGACAGGACGCGGGAAAGCCTCTTCAACATTCTGAGCCATGCCTATCCGGAAAGTCTGGATGGCACGCGCGTTCTGGACGTTTTCGCCGGGACCGGTGCGGTCGGGCTGGAGGCGCTTTCGCGCGGCTGTCGTGTGGCGCTCTTCGTCGAAAACGGCGTCGAGGGCAGGGGGCTGCTTTGGGAAAATATCGATGCGCTGGGTCTGCATGGCCGCGCCCGCATCTTGCGGCGTGATGCCACCAAGCTCGGTGGCGTCAACAATATCGAGCCGTTCGATCTTCTTTTCGCCGATCCACCTTATGGCTATGGCCATGGCGAAAAGGCTTTCACGGCTGCCCATAGTGGCGGTTGGCTCAACGCCGGCGCGCTTGCCATTCTGGAAGAGCGCGGCGATGTGACGGTCAATGTCGATCCGGCGTTCAAGCTGCTTGAAAGCCGCATCTTCGGCGACACGAAGATGCATTTCTACCGCTACGAGCCCTGACGGGGAGTGCCCCGTCACGCCACGGTCTTGTCGTGTTTGCCGGATAGGCAGACCCCTTCACCGTGGTAACCAGTTTTGGGTGTTTCGCATGGATCAGGCTGGGAACGAAAGCGTCACGATCGTCCGCGCCGGAGAAGAAGTTCTCGAAGGCGATGGTGCGGGCAATCATGAGCCGACATTCGGACTGGCGCTCGGCGGCGGCGGCGCACGCGGCATCTGCCATATCAACGTTATCGAGGCTTTCGACGAACTCGGCATCCGGCCCGTGGCAATTTCCGGTTCGTCCATCGGCTCCATCATCGGCGCGGGCATGGCGGCCGGCATGTCTGGCCGCGAAATCCGCGAATACACGCTGGAACTCATGGGACGCAAAGGTTCGGTCGCCAACCGGCTCTGGAGCCTCGGCCCGGCATCGATGCGCCATGCGGTGGACGGTTTTCGTCTCGGCCAGTTCAATCTCGAACTCATTCTCCACGCCTTGATGCCACAGGCGCTGCCGAAGGATTTTTCCGAACTCGCCATTCCGCTCAAAGTGATAACCACGGATTATTACGCCCAGACCGAAGTGGTAGTCGAGAGCGGCGAGATCATCCAGGCGCTGGCGGCTTCAGCCGCCATTCCGGCGCTGTTCATGCCTGTTCGTATCGATGGCCGCATCATGATCGATGGCGGTATCTTCAATCCGGTCCCGTATGAACATTTGCTGGATCACGCCGATATCGTCATTGGCGTCGATGTTGTCGGTGGTCCGGAAGGGGATGGAACCACCATGCCCAGCCGATTGGAAAGCCTGTTCGGCGCCAGCCAGCTGATGATGCAGGCGGCGATTGCTCTGAAGCTCAGACTGCGCCCGCCACACATTTTCCTACGCCCACCGGTTCACCGTTTCGGCGTGCTGGACTTCCTGAAGTCGGAAGAGGTGCTGAACGCGTCGTCCAGCATCAAGAATGATCTGAAACGCCAGATCGAACTGCAGGTAGAGCTGTTTCATCGCGGGCACGGCATGGAGGCTTAAGCAGCAATCCCTGAGTATTCGCTAGGAACGAGCGGGTACCACGCATTTCTTCTCCCCGCCGGGGAGAAGGTGGCCCGAAGGGTCGGATGAGGGGGCAACGCCAGCGATTGACAGAACCCTTGCCCCCTCATCCCGCTGCCGCGGACTTCTGCCCGGCGGGGAGAAGAGACAAGTGGCGCTATCCCAGCCACTACGAAGAACGCATTTCACAACGACACCTCCGTCTCGCTGTCCTCCATATCCTCTTCTTCCTCCCGCTTTTCCGCCTTGTTCTTCGGCTTCATCAGCGGTTCCGGCTTCACCTCGCGTACCGGCTTGTTGTGCAGCATTTGCCGGCCGGCGGCGAGGCCTTCCACGGCTTGCAACTGCAGTCGCTCCTCATCGCGTTCGCGAATGTCGTCGGCAATCGCCAGAGCCCTGTCGCCATCCATATCGAGCCCCTCGAGAATACGCCTGCCAAACAGCAGGCCGGATTCCAGCGTTTCGCGGAGCTCATATTCCACGCCCTTCTTTCTAAGGTCGATCGAATGAATGCGGTCATAGGAGCGGGCATAGATGCGAACGCTTGGAAATTCCGACTGGATCATGTCGATGATACGGTCGGTGACTTCCTTCTTGTGGGTGCAGACAGCCACCAGATCGGCCCGTTCGATGCCGGCGGCGATCAGCACGTCCTTGCGGGTGCCATCACCGAAAAAGATACGGAAACCGAAACGGGCGGCCTGACGCACGCGATCGGCGGAACTGTCGATCACGGTCACGTCGCGCCCGCCGGCGAGAAGGATCTGCGAGGCGATCTGACCGAAACGGGAAAAGCCGATCATCAGCACATCCGCTCCGGCTCCGTCGAAATCCTCTTCCAGCTTGTCTTCTTCCGCATCCTCCGCCGTCAGCCGGCGTGAAATCACCGCAAGAAGCGGCGTCAGCGCCATGGAGAGCGTAACGACGGCAACGAGGATCGACGCGGTTGCCTGCGGAAACAGCCCCGAGGCGGCCGCCGTGGTGAAGAGCACGAAGCCGAATTCGCCGCCCTGCGCCAGAAGCAGCGCGATGCGGCTCGATGCATAACGCGACGAGCCGGCGATGCGGCAGAGACCATAGATCAGCGCCGCCTTCACCGCCATCATCGCCGGCACGGCGATCAGGATGAGCAGAATATGCTCATAGACGATATGGATATGCAGCGACATGCCGACCGCCATGAAGAACAGCGCCAGAAACAGGCCGCGAAACGGCTCGATATCGGCTTCCAGCTCGTGCCGGTAGGAGGATTCCGACAGCATCAGCCCTGCCAGCAGCGCGCCCATGCCCATCGATAAGCCCACCGCCTCCATGATGGCGGCGGCGCCGATGACGACGAAGAGGGCGGCGGCGATCATCACCTCCCTCGCACCGGTGCGGGCGATGATCTGGAACATCGGCGTCAAAAGATACCGCCCGGCCAGCACCATGCCGGCCACGGCAACGACGGAGGCGATGAGATCGGACACCATGGAATCCGTCGGCACATCCGGCCGGTTGGAAAGAATGGTGACGAGGGCAAGAAGCGGCACGATGGCGAGGTCCTGAAACAGCAGGATCGAGAAGGACCGGTTGCCGTGCCGCGTATTCATGTCGCCGTCATCGGCAAGGATTTGCAGCGCAAAGGCGGTGGAGGAAAGCGCAAGGCCGAAACCGGCGACAAGGCTGCCGCGCCAGTCGATCAGCCCCGCCCACCAGGCAATGGCCGCCAGAACGCTGCCCGTCACCAGCACCTGCGCCATCCCGAGCCCTAAAATATCGCGCCGCATCTGCCAGATGCGCGACGGCTTCAGTTCCAGCCCGATGATGAAGAGCAGGAAAACGACGCCGAGTTCCGAGACGTTGAAGATGTCCTTCGCATCCGTAACCAGATGCAGGAACGGCCCGATGATGATGCCCGCCACAAGATAACCCAGCACGGTGCCGAGCCCCAGCTTGCGGAAAACCGAGGCCGCGATGACCGCGCCGGCCAGAAGCAGCAGGGGTTCGGAAAAGAGAGCGTCGTGCTCGGTCATGCGGGCGGACTTTCGAATAGGGTGGCGACAATACCGTCCGAATGGAGAAAGCGGCGTTTCGCCCTTGATGCGGGGTTCTCGGCACAATAAATGGAACAGGAATGAAAGGCCAACTCATGTCCTCAGAAATAGATTCTTCCAAACTTCTCGATCGGGCCAGCCAGCTTGTCGATCTTGCCCGCGCCGCCGGTGCGGATGAGGCGGACGCCGTTGTCGTCCGCTCCCGCTCGCAATCGGTCGGCGTGCGGCTCGGCAAGGTGGAAAGCACCGAATCCTCCGAAAGCGACGATTTTTCCCTGCGCGTCTTCGTTGGCCGCCGGGTGGCGAGCGTTTCGGCCAATCCGGGCTTCGACCTGAAGACCTTGGCGGAACGGGCCGTGGCCATGGCGAAGGTCTCGCCGGAAGACCCCTTTGCCTGCCTTGCGGACAAGGAACGGCTGGCTACTTCCTATGACGATCTAGAGCTTTTCGACGCGACGGAAGTGTCGGCCGATCAGCTGCGTGAGGCAGCCCTTGCTTCGGAAGAGGCAGCACTCGGCGTCAAGGGCGTCAGCAATTCCTCAGGCGCCGGCGCATCGAGCGGCATGGGCGGCCTCGTGCTTGCCACATCCCACGGTTTTTCCGGCAGCTATATGGGCAGCCGTTTCAGCCGCTCCGTCAGCGTCATTGCCGGCGAAGGCACGAAGATGGAGCGCGACTACGATTTCGACAGCCGCCTTTATTATGCCGATCTCGATGCCGCCGAAGAAATCGGCCGGCGCGCCGGTGAAAAAGTCGTGCGCCGCGTCGGCCCGCGTCAGGTCGATACCGGCAGCAACATCACCGTGGTTTTCGATCCGCGCATCGCCCGCGGCTTTGTCGGTGCGATTGCCGGCGCCATCAACGGCGCGTCGGTTGCCCGCAAGACCAGCTTCCTGCGCGACAAGATGGGCCAGCAGGTTCTGAAAAAGGGCCTTTATCTCACCGACGATCCCCAGATCGTGCGCGGCCCGTCCTCGCGTCCCTTCGATGGCGAGGGCGTGCGCGGCGAGAAGATGACGATGATCGAGGACGGTGTTCTCAAGCACTGGTTCCTGTCCACCTCGGCGGCGCGGGAACTCGGCCTTGAAACCAACGGCCGCGGCGTGCGCGGCGGCACGGCGGTTTCGCCGGCCTCCACCAATCTGGCGCTGGAGCCGGGCGACCTCTCGCCGGATGACCTGCTGCGACAGGTCGGAACCGGCTTTTACGTCACCGAGCTGATCGGCCACGGCGCCAATATGATCACGGGTGAATATAGCTGCGGCGCGAGCGGTTTCTGGATCGAGAACGGCGAAAAGACCTTCGCGGTTTCCGAGGTCACCATCGCCTCGAACCTGAAGGACATGTTCATGCGGGTTACGCCGGCCAACGATATCGACCGCAAATACGGTGTCGCCGCCCCGACGCTCGCCATTGAAGGCATGACGATCGCAGGCAAGTGAGACGGCCCGCGGGTTGTTTTCGCCAGCACTTTGTGTGCAAGTGCGAAAAGAAAAACGGGCGCGCCGTGTGAGGCGCGCGGAAAAGACGGCAAAATGAACGATATGGCTGAGGCCCGCTGGGCCTCCGATCTGAGGCTGGTCCTCGAAGCCGCCCGCAAGGCGGGCGAGACGGCCCTCGGTTTCTTCCGCAAGGATCCCGAGGTCTGGTGGAAGAATGGCGGGCTTTCGCCGGTCAGCGCGGCCGACTACGCCGCCAATGAAATCCTCGAAACCATCCTGCGCTCTGCCCGACCGGATTACGGCTGGCTTTCCGAAGAGACGGATGACGATACGGACAGGCTTTCCCGTTCCACCGTCTTCGTCGTCGATCCCATCGATGGCACCCGCGCCTTCATCGGCGGCCGGGATACCTGGTGCGTCAGCGTCGCGGTGGTGCATGAAGGGCGGCCGGTGGTCGCGGCCCTTGTCGCCCCGGCGCTTGCCGAGGAGTTCACCGCATTTGAAGGCGGCGAAGCGCTGAAAAACGGGGCGCCCGTTTTGGCCGCGCGCGAAAACGCCGGCATCTTCCATCTGGCGGCACCTGAAGACGTGATCACGCATCTGCCGGAAGAGGTGCGGGGCACCGTCAAGCGCATTCCGCACGTGCCCTCGCTCGCCTACCGGCTGGCCATGGTGGCGGATGGCCGCATCGACGGAACGCTGGTCAAGGCCAACTCGCACGAGTGGGATCTCGCCGCCGCCGACCTCATTCTGGAGAAGGCCGGCGGCCGGCTGGTCGGGCTCGATGGAAAACCTCTGATGTATAATCGCCGGCAGGTGAACCACCCCGCATTGTGCGCCGCAGCAGATTATGCGCTGCCTGCACTTTTGAAAGCGTTTTCACATCTGTCTGACAGTTGACGTTTGCCGGGAAATCCCGCAGATGAATGCCTCTCTCAGAGTTTAAGAAAGAGACAAAGACATGACGGAATCTGGCAAACAGAAACAGCTGCTGCACCTCGTATTCGGCGGCGAACTGGAAAACCTTCAGGATGTTCAGTTTCGGGATTTGAAGGCGCTCGATATCGTCGGTATCTATCCGGACTATGCTTCCGCGCTCACCGCATGGAAGTCCAAGGCGCAGATGACTGTCGATAACGCCCATATGCGTTATTTTATCGTGCATATGCACCGTCTTCTCAATCCGGACGACAAAATTTGAGTCCTTTTGCCCTTGCGTTGTAATACTATTGGGTGAAAGCGAGTTTTCCCGTGATTCCTGCGCGAGCGGTGCAGGCCGGGAATACCGGGGCGAGAAAATGTGATCGCGCTTTCGTTTCCGATGACAAAAAATGACGCAATTTGAGAAGAAGTAGGCGGCGATAACAACCAAAAACAGGGGAAGGGCATTGCGCGGAATGATCAAGGGCAGAATGTCATGAGCAGCCGTATCGCACGTTTCGCTCTTTCCGGTTACCGGATTGCCGGTATCGCCGCTTACCCGTTCGCGAAGCCCTATCTTTCCTATCGGGCGGCGAAGGGCAAGGAAGACAAGCGCCGTCGGCTCGAACGTTTCGGTTATGCCAGCGCCGAGCGCCCGCGCGGGCCGCTGGTCTGGTTCCATGCCGCAAGCGTGGGTGAAACGCTGGCGCTTATTCCGCTGATCCGCGAAATCCGCAAGCGCGATATCTTCGTGCTTCTGACCACCGGCACCGTCACATCGGCCGAACTGACCCGCACGCGGCTCGGCGACGATGTGATTCATCAATATGTGCCGCTCGATATCAAGATCGCGGTCAACCGTTTCCTGACCTACTGGGCGCCGGATGCCGCCATCACCGCTGAATCGGAAATCTGGCCGGTGACGATGATGGAGCTGGAACGCCGGCACATTCCGCAAATCCGGGTCAATGCACGTCTCTCCGACCGTTCCTTCGACCGCTGGAAAGCCCGGCATGACATTGCTGAATCGCTGTTTTCCAAGCTGGCGCTGGTGGTTGCGCAATCCGATGTCGATGCCGAACGTTTCCGCGATCTCGGCTCCTGGCCGGTGGTGATTTCCGGCAACCTCAAGGGCGACACCGACCCACCGCCCTGCGACGAGGCGCTGCTGGAGAGCTACCGCAAGCAGGTCGGCAATCGCAAGACATGGGCCGCCATCTCCACTTTCGACGGCGAAGAGAAGGCTGCCGCCTCCGTGCATGCGGCGATCAAGTCGCGCAATGGGCAACTGACCATCATCGTGCCGCGCCATCCCGAGCGTGGCGACGATGTCGAGGCGATGCTGAAGGGCATGAATCTTTCGGTCGCCCGCCGCAGCCGCAATGACGTGATTACGCCGGAAACCGATATTTTCCTCGGCGATTCCATCGGCGAAATGGGGCTTTATCTGCGCCTGACCGAGCTTGCCTTCGTCGGCCGCTCCCTGACTGCCGAGGGCGGGCAGAACCCGCTGGAACCGGCCATGCTCGGCTGCGCCGTGCTGTCTGGTGCACATGTGCAGAATTTCCGCGAGGCCTATCAGAAGCTGATCCGCGCCGGCGGCGGTCGTATCATCCGCGATGTGGAGATGCTGGCCAAGGCGGTGCATTATCTGCTGGTCAACGACAATGAGCGTTACAAGATGATCGATGCCGGCAACCGGGTCATTCAGGATATGCGCGGTGCGCTGTCCTCCACCGTCAAGGCGCTGGAACCCTATATCAATCCGCTCACCGTTTCCGCCAAGCTGCAACCGCGGAGCGCCATCGGTTCATGGTAGCGGATATCGAACTCAACGCGGCGCAATCGATCGCCGCAGTCCTTTTCGACAAGGACGGAACGCTTCTCGGTTATGACGCCAGCTGGGGTCCGGTGAACCGCGAGCTTGCGGCGATTGCCGCCAAGGGCGATCCCGCTCTTGCCGACCGGCTTCTTTCCGCCTGCGGCATGGACCCCGTTACCGGTCATGTGGTGCCGGACAGCCTTCTGGCCGCCGGCAACACCGCGGAAATCGCCGCCGGTCTGGTTGCCGCCGGCTCGCCCTGCGATGTCGGGGAGCTGACGGCGCGCCTCGACCGGTTGTTCACCGAGGCGGCGGATAAATCCGTGCCGGTGACCGATCTCAAGGCGTTTTTCGCAAGGCTGAAGGCCCGCGGCTACAAGCTCGGCATCGCCTCCAGCGACAATGAAAAATCCATCCGCCAGACGGCCATCCGCTTCGGTTTCGAAAAGGACGTCGATTTCGTCGCGGGATATGACAGCGGTTACGGCACCAAGCCGCAGCCCGGCATGGTTCTCGGTTTCTGCGAGGCGATAGGCTTCCCGCCGGAGCGTGTGGCGGTGGTCGGCGACAATAATCACGATCTGCATATGGCGAAGAATGCCGGTGCCGGTTTGCGTATCGCCGTTTTGACCGGAACAGGCTCGCGCGAGAGCCTCGGCGCCGATGCCGATTTTTGTTTCGACGACATCACGGCGCTTGAAGCGCTTTTGCCGGAGCGGGCTCTCTGAACCCGGTGGAATTTCCGCCGGGCCGGGTGCGGCTCCATCAAACCCGTTTATTCCATTTTTGCAATTTACGGTTTTTTCTGGCAAACAACCTCCTGACATGTGACGGGCGAACGGAATGCCGTGGGCGACGCGGCCGGGAGCGGGAATAGATGGTTTCTGAAGCGCCGCCGTTCTGGTGGCAGAAAGCGGGATGGCAGGCGTGGCTCCTGTCTCCTTTCTCGCTTCTTTACGGCAAGATCGCCGGCCGGCGGATGCGAACGGCGAAGAGGGCGAGCGTTGCCGTTCCGGTCATCTGCATCGGCAACTTCACCGTGGGCGGCGCCGGCAAGACACCGACGGCGATGGCAATTGCGAGAGCCGCCGCTGCAAAGGGCCTGAAACCCGGATTTCTCAGCCGCGGTTACGGCGGCACGCTCGACGTCACCACCCTTGTCGATCCCGGACAGCACCGCTCGGCCGATGTCGGCGACGAGCCGTTGCTCCTGGCGCGGGAGGCGGTCACGGTCATTTCCCGCAAGCGCGTGGAAGGCGCACACCGGCTGGTGAAGGAAGGCGTCGATCTCATCATCATGGATGACGGTTTCCAGAGCGCACGCCTGACGCTGGATTATGCGCTTGTCGTCATCGATACGATGCGTGGCATCGGCAATGGCCATCTCGTGCCGGGTGGCCCGGTGAGGGCGCCGCTTGCCGAGCAGATGCGGCATATGACCGGGCTCCTGAAGGTCGGCAATGGCCATGCGGCCGATGCCCTGGTCCGGCAGGCGGCAAAGGCCGCCAAACCCGTTTTCGTGGCGGCGATTACGCCGCAGGAGCCACAGGATTTCAGGGGAAGGCGCGTGCTGGCCTATGCGGGCATCGCCGACCCGGCCAAGTTCTATCGAACCGTCGAGGCGCTCGGCGGCGATATCGTGCTGCAGCGCTCTTTCCCGGATCATCACCATTTCAGCGACGACGAGATCGCCGATCTTCTGCAGGACGCCGGCAAGGAGAACCTGCAACTGGTGACGACGGCCAAGGACGCCGTGCGGCTCAACGGGCACCACGGCCGGGCGGAAGAATTGCTGTGGAACAGCCTGGTGATCGAAATCGACATGGTGTTCGACGACCCCAATGCGGCCGCGACGATCATCGATACGGCGGTGAGGAACTGCCGCACGCGCCTGCTGCGGGACAATGCGCGGACGTTGCTTTAGAGGTTGTCGGCAAGGTCCGGAAACCTCTCCTCCGTCATGCTCGGGCCTGTCCCGAGCATCTGCAACCTATCGATTTATGAGACATCAGCAGATCCTCGGCACAAGGCCGAGGATGACGTCGAGTGAGGGTGTCAGCCACCTCTGCAACTGCTCCTGAGAAAGCCGCTTAAGATGGAAACGCGTCAGGACGCCCCTTCCCAACTCACGCCGGCAAATTGCCAGCCTTCTTTTCGGCCTCCAGCGAAGCCGCCGCATCCACATAGGCCTCCTGCCGCGCCACGCTCCAGTAGCGCAGTTCATCGAGCGGAATGCTTTTGCCGGTGATGGCGCAGATGACGTGCGAGCCGGTCTGGACGATGCGGAAGTCACCGTCCAGATATTCGATGACGGCGAGGCGGTTGCCGCCTCCTTCAAATCTGTTCATCCGTTTTCGTCTCCTGCTCTGTCCCGTCAGGGCACCCAGTCCGAAACGGCGCAGCGTTTTCCTGAACAATTGGGTGCTCCAGTATCTCAAATTTATATAGCCCGGCG
>Ga0209371_1001147_pt1 | contig 19396 bp, 18 predicted proteins | sample AgamicAtAmrz_FD_187165 | JGI IMG/M metagenome (GOLD analysis project Ga0209371, IMG submission 187165) | Agave microbial communities from Guanajuato, Mexico - At.Am.rz (SPAdes) (version 2) | ecosystem: Host-associated > Plants > Roots > Rhizosphere | place: Guanajato, Mexico | collected 2012-06-07
AGATCGGCGGCGGGCAGCGTATCCAGCAACCGGCCTTTGTACATCACCATGACACGCTCGCAATGTTCCGACACCTGCTGCAAATCATGGCTGATCAGCAGCAGACCCATGTTGCGCGCCTCCACCAGACCGCGGATCAGCGCCAGCACCTGATCGCGCATGGCGTGATCCAGCGCGGAGGTCGGTTCATCGGCGATCAGGAAGTCCGGATCGGTGATCAGCGCGATCGCCAGCATCACACGCTGACCCATACCGCCAGAGAGCTGATGCGGATAGTGCTGCATCAGACGACGCGGATCGGGCAGGCCGACCGCATCCAGCATCTCGCACACCTTCTCTTTGCGCTCGGCCCGGCTCAGACGGCGATGCAGGATCAGCGGCTCTTCTACCTGCCAGCCAATGGTGCGCGTCGGGTTAAGGGCATATTTCGGATCCTGCATCACCATCGCCACGCGGTTACCGCGCAGCTGGTTCCAGTGGCGCTCACTCAGCGTCAGCGCATTCTCACCGGCGACCTGAAGCTGGCTGGCCTGCAGATGCAGTGCGGGCGAGAGCAAGCCCATCAGGCTGCGGGCAGTGAGGGACTTGCCGGAACCGGACTCACCCACCAGCGCCACGCGCTCGCGACCCACGGAAAAGCTGATGTTATCGACCAGCAGCGCATCATCGCTGTGAATGGTCAGTCCTTCGGCATGGATCAGATTATTTTGCATGACGGGTATCCAGTCGGTCGCGCAGGCCATCGCCTGTCAGGTTAAAGGCCAGACTGGCAAACAGAATGGCCGCGCCAGGTGCGGCAGCAACCCACCACTGATCGAAGATCACTTTACTGCCTTCGGCGACCATAGAACCCCATTCTGCCGTCGGCGGCTGCACGCCCATGCCGAGGAAGCCAAGACCGGCAGCCGCCAGGATAATCCCGCCCAGGCTCAGCGCGGCGCGGACCACCGCTGTCGGCATACAGAGCGGCAGGATATGACCGAACATCAGGCGAAAGCCCGTAATCCCCTGCATCCGCGCGGCGGCAAGGTAGTCGCTACGGCGCAGCGCCAGCGTTTCAGCGCGCGCCTGACGGGCAAACGGCGGCCAGCTGGTCAGCGCCAGTGCCAGCGCACCGTTCATCAGGCCAGGGCCGAGAATCGCCACCAGCGCCAGCGCGATCACCAGGTTCGGCAGCGACAGGAAGATATCGGTAATGCGCATCAGCAGGCGTTCAGTCCAGCCGCCAACATAACCGGCGGTGATGCCGATCAGCAGACCGGCCGGGATGGTCAGCACCAGAATCAGCGACACCAGCAGCAGCGTAGGACGTGCGCCGTAAATCACGCGCGACAGCAGATCGCGGCCAAAGCCGTCGGTGCCAAACCAGTGCTGCGCCGACGGTGCCAGCAGGCGGCTCGACATGGTCTGCATATTCGGATCGAATGGCGCAATCAGCGGTGCCAGCAGCGCCATCAGGATAAGAATCGCCACCAGCGTCAGCCCAACGGTTAACGAGGTCACGCGTTGACGGCGACGGCGTGGTCGCAGCGTTTCGAGTTCAGAGAGTTGTTGCGTCATCGGGTTCTCGGATCGGTTAACCAGGTTAAGACATCCGCCAGGGCGTTAATCAGAATAAAGCAGCTGCCGATCAACAGGGTGGAGCCCAGAATCGCCGGCACATCGCCGGAGAACAGCGCATTGGTCATGTAGCGACCCACACCCGGCCAGGCGAAGACGGTTTCGGTCAGTACCGAACCCTCCAGCAGGGTGGCGTAGGAGAGGGCGATCACCGTAACCAGCGTGCCCAGCACGTTAGGGAAGATATGGCGCAGCAGGATGCGCACCCGACCCGCGCCTTTGGCACGCGCCAGCACCACATACTCTTTGCTGCTCTCTTCCAGCAGCGCAGCACGCAGCAGGCGGGTAATGCCCGCCATCGCCAGCAGGCCGAGGATCACCACCGGCAGCCAGAGGTGCGCAATCGCGTTGCGGAACATCTCCGGCTCACCGGACAGCCAGCTGTCGATCAACACAAAGCCGGTCTTCGGCTCCAGGGTATAAACCCAGATATCATCCAGCCGTCCCGGTCCGGCGGACCAGTGAAGCACCGCATAAAAGAGCAGCAGGCCCAGCAGGCCGAGCCAGAACACCGGCACCGAGTAGCCCAGCAGAGAGATAAAGCGGGCGAGGTTGTCGATCCAGCTGCCCGGTTTCCACGCCGCCAGCAGCGCCAGCGTGACGCCGAACACCACTGCGAAGATCATCGCACAGGTCGCCAGCTCGATGGTGGCAGGGAAGGTAGTCATCAGGTCGCCGCTCACCGACTGATTGGTCAGACGGGAGACGCCGAGATCGCCGTGCGCAAGATGCTCAATGTAGCGCCAGAACTGCATCAGCACCGGCTGGTCGAGACCCAGATCGTGACGCACCTGCTGATAGGTCGCTTCACTGGCATGATCGCCGGCAATCTGCTGCACCGGGTCAATCGGCGAGAGATGCGACAGCATAAAGGTGAAGGCGAGCAGGCCAAGCAGCGTGACCAGCAGCGATAACACGCTACCGATCAGCCGTCCGCCACGCTGCCAAAAAAGCCGGGCGAACCCGGCTGAAGGAACAGACTGTGCCATTACTTAGTGACCTGCGAGTAATACACCATGTCAGGGTTAATGCCCTGGACATAGCCTTTCAGGTTGTCGCGCAGAGCAATAAGGTTCTTCGCCTGCATGCCAATCACGTAAGGGGAGTTCTTCATCACTTCACGCTGCATCGCTTCATACAGCGCGATGCGTTTCTTCGGATCGCTTTCCGCCGTCGCCGCAATTACCTGCTTGTTCAGCTCAGGAATATGCCAGTCTGAACGGAAGGCGATGGTTTTGCTGCCATCTTCCGGGTTGTAAGCAAACGAGGCGGCATTGGTGTTGGGATCGAAATAGTCAGAGCCCCAGGCGTTCAGCGTCGCTTCATATTTATGCGCTTTCACGTTGGTCGACACTTCTGAGCTCAGGCCCGGCACCACTTCCACTTTCACGCCCGCTTTGGCGAAGCTGCCCTGCAGCGCCTGCGCGATATCCAGATAAGGCGGCTGGTTGCTGGTGGAGAGCTTGAAGGTGACGTTGTTCAGGCCCGCTTTCTTCAGAATCGCTTTGGCTTTTTCCGGATCGTAGCTGTATGGCGTGTCGTTAATCGCGCCCAGGAAGCCTTTAGGCAGGAAGCTCTGATGCACGTCAAACTGGCCTTTCAGCAGCTCGTTGGCAATACCTTTATAATCCCACAGGTAGCGTGCCGCTTCCCAGAAGGCCGGGTTCTTCATCGTCTCGTTCGCGCCGATGTTGAACTGGATGTAATAGAGGGACGCCATCGGAATCGCTTCCGTCTTCACGCCAGGTTTGCCGTTCAGTGCGGCAATCTGATCGGCACCCAGGTTACGGGCGATATCCGCATCACCCTGTTCCAGCAGCAGACGACGCGCTGCCGGTTCCGGCACGTTCTTGATCAGGATATTCTTCATTTTTGGCGCGCCTGCCGGTGAGGTCGGGTTGGCGCTGAGCAGCACCACCTGATGCATCACCACTTTGCGGATCTGATACGGACCGCTGCCCGCGGAGTGGGTTGCCAGCCAGGCGTTACCGAAATCGCCGTTCTTCGCGTTCGCCATCGCGGTTTTTTCATCGACAATGGACGAGACCGGCGCAGAGAGCAGGCTCAGTACGTAAGTCGGGCTGACGTTGGCGGTCCAGCTGATCTGTACATGATTGTCGTCAACCTTCTTCAGGAAGCCATCGACGTTATCTTTGGTCCAGCCGAGCTGCGTCAGGATGAAAGAGGGATCGAGGTTCAGTTTCACCACGCGGCCCAGCGAGAAGATCACATCTTCCGGACGCAGCGGATTACCGGTGGAGAATTTCGCATCTTTGCGCAGTTCAAAGGTCAGGCTGCGGTTGTCGCTGCCGGGCTGCCACGAGGTCGCCAGGGTAGGCTTCAGATCCACCGGATTCTGCGGGTCAGACTGCACCAGACGCTGATAGATGTTCGTAAAAGCCTGAACGCTGGTCAGTTCAAACCCTTTGGCCGGGTCGAAGCTGTCGGCGTCGTCGGTAGATTGGGCAATCACCAGCGTATCTTTTGGTGTTGCGGCCTGTGCTGTGAAGGCGGCAGCCAGCGTCAGCGCCAGCAGTGATGGAATTATAGTTTTCATGAAATTTCCTTGCCTCTAAAAAGTTACGCGAGTTTACGAAAGGGCCGATGCGAAGAATAGTCGAATATGGGCTAATCATATGCTAAAAGGTTATAAGGATTAGGTTGTGGTTATAAGAGGATCGCCATGTTGTTACCGAAGCGGCAAGCTGAGCAGAAACAAATCCTCAACGAAGCGGTTATTTATCCCTGAATCGCTTTACCCCAATTTCCCTCTCTCTATAATAGCGGCAAATAACTTCAGGAGAATTCAGTTGGACAGTCACCCTAGATTAATTTTAATTCTGGCAAGCTGAATTTTCTCTGCTGCTTGCCAACCGGCGAGCAGCGATCCCCGCTTTAATTAACGATCGCGCTCCTTGTTTTTAATCCTGTTATGCACAGGAGTGCGCGTTATGCTGCTGTTTATCTTAGCTCTTTTTCCTCCGCCCCGACTGGCGTAGCTCAGGCTGCGCCCGAACGCCGATATCAGATCTTTAAAACGCAGCGCTTAACAGGCGTTACGTCATCCTGCGCGCGTCATTATTTTTCACGCAGGCGGAATAACGTCCTTAGTCCTGAAGGTCACCTTATTAAATAACCCGGCCACGCCAGGTTTTATCCATGCACCTTATTTTGCGTGCAGGACAACTATTGCCTTAAATCAGGGAGATGTCGAAATGAGCGACATGAAACTGGAGCAGGTTGCGATCAACTCATCAGGCAACCGTAACGATAAAAAAAGTAAAAAAATATTTGCTGTCGCACAGCAGGCGGGCCAGCACGTTGAGATGACGCTGGCGAACCTGCGCAGTCAGCGTCAGGGTCTGACTCAGGCTGAAGCGGCGAAACGACTGGCTCTGTATGGCCGCAATGAAGTGGCACATGAGAAAGCACCACCGGCGCTGTTTCAGCTGCTGATGGCCTTTAACAACCCCTTTATCTACGTATTGCTGGTCCTGGCGCTGGTGAGTTTTGTGACTGACTTCTGGCTGCCGCTGCGCGCCGGTCAGGAGACCGATCTTTCCGGGGTGATCATCATCTGCACCATGGTGATGCTGAGCGGGCTGCTGCGCTTCTGGCAGGAGTTTCGTACCAACCGTGCGGCGCAGGCGCTGCAGTCACTGGTTCGCAGCCAGGTGACTGTACTGCGGCGTGAGGCGGACAGCGACACCGCGCAGCGCCTGGATGTGGATATGAGTGAACTGGTGCCGGGCGACATTATTCTGCTCAGCACTGGCGATCAGGTGCCTGCCGATGTGCGCCTGCTGAGCTCACGTAATCTGTTTATCAGTGAAGCGGTGCTGACTGGCGAGTCGCTGCCGGTTGAGAAACACAGCAGCGATGCGGGTATTGATGCTGAAGAGCAGACTGCCCAGGAGCTGCTGGCGTCACCGAACATCTGCCTGATGGGCACCAGCGTGGCCAGCGGCACAGCCAGCGCCGTCGTCGTCGCGACCGGCGGCGAAACCTGGTTTGGTTCACTGGCCTCGTTGCTGACCGGAAGTCGTCCACAGACTGCGTTTGACCGCGGCGTGAATAGCGTCAGCAAGCTGCTGATCCGCTTTATGCTGGTGATGGTCCCGGTGGTGCTGCTGATTAACGGCTTCACCAAAGGGGACTGGATGGATGCCACGCTGTTTGCTCTGGCGGTCGCGGTCGGGCTGACCCCGGAAATGCTGCCGATGATTGTCAGCGCCAACCTGGCCAAAGGCGCCATTGCCATGTCCCGGCGTAAAGTGATCGTGAAAAAGCTCAACGCCATTCAGAACCTCGGCGCGATGGATGTGCTCTGCACCGATAAAACCGGCACGCTGACCCAGGACACCATCCTGCTGGCCCATCATCTGGATGTGCAGGGCAATGAAGATGCACAGGTCCTGCTGCTGGCCTGGCTCAACAGTGGCAGCCAGAGTGGCGCAAAAAACCTGATGGATCGCGCCGTGCTCTGCGCAGGCGACAAAGTCATTTCACAGACTCAGCGCAGCCAGTATCAGCTGGTTGATGAGCTGCCGTTTGATTTTACCCGCCGTCGGATGTCGGTGCTGGTGGAGGATCTGACTCAGCATCGCTCGCAACTGATCTGCAAAGGCGCAGTTGAAGAGATGCTGGCAGTCAGCGTTGCCGTGCGGCAGGGTGATGCGGTCGTTGCACTGGATGCGGCACAGCGTGCGGCGCTGCTGGCGCAGACCGAACGCTATCATCAGCAGGGTTATCGCGTGCTGCTGGTGGCAACCCGTGATGGCGAGCTGCACGCGCCGCTCAGCGACAGTGATGAGTGCGATCTGGTTATCCAGGGCATGCTGACCTTCCGCGATCCACCAAAAGCCAGTGCCGGTAAGGCGATTAAAGCCCTGCGCGACAGTGGTGTAACGGTGAAAGTGCTGACCGGTGACAATCCGCTGGTGACGTTGCGGGTCTGTGCCGATGTCGGATTGACCGATCCGGCCATGCTGACCGGCGAGCAGATTGAGGCGATGAACGACGATGAACTGGCACTGGAAGCGGAGCGCTGCACCCTGTTTGCCCAACTGACGCCGCTGCAGAAATCACGTCTGGTGCGGCTGATGCAGCAGAACGGTCACACCGTGGGTTTCCTGGGCGATGGTATCAATGACGCGCCTGCCCTGCGGGCGGCTGACACAGGTATTTCCGTGGACAGCGCGGCGGATGTGGCGAAAGCCTCATCGGATATCATCCTGCTGGAGAAAGATCTTCAGGTGCTGAATGAGGGGGTACTCAAAGGACGCGAGACCTTTGGCAACATCATCAAGTATCTCAACATGACCGCCAGCTCCAACTTCGGCAACGTGTTCTCGCTGCTGGTGGCCAGTGCCTTTATTCCGTTTCTGCCGATGCTGTCGATTCATCTGCTGATTCAGAACCTGATGTATGACGTTTCCCAGCTGGCGCTTCCCTGGGACAAGGTTGACCGTGAGTTTCTGAATAAGCCGCGTAAATGGGATGCCGGCAACATTAAACGCTTCATGCTGTGGATGGGGCCGACGTCATCAATTTTTGACGTCACCACCTTTGCGCTGATGTGGTTCGTTTTCGGCGCTAACCATGCAGGCGTGCAGTCGCTGTTCCAGTCTGGCTGGTTTATCGAGGGACTGCTGTCACAGACGCTGGTGGTACATATGCTGCGTACCCGGAAGATTCCGTTTATCCAGAGTCGCGCCACTTTACCGGTGATGCTGACCACGCTGGCGGTGATGGCGCTGGGCATCCTGATCCCGTTCTCACCGCTGGGTGCAATGGTCGGTCTGGTGCCGCTGCCATGGCAATATTTCCCGTGGCTGGTGCTGACGCTGTTCAGCTACTGCCTGGTGGCGCAGGGCATGAAACGTTTCTATATCCGTCGGTTTGGTCAGTGGTTCTAGGGAGGCGAAGATGAAAAAAGGCAGGCTCGATAAGGTATTTGTCGGCATGATGATCATCGGCTTAACTCTGATTGCGCTGACGGTCGTCGTTAGATGAGGGCATTGTGATAGTGCGATAGTTAAGAGGCAGCGAGGCAACTCGCTGCCTTTTTTCTAATCTTCGTCGCGCTCACGGCTGGCGCGCTGGCGCTCGTAGTATTCATCTTCTGCAGTGATGATCTCATCCATCAGCGAATCCATATCCACCACGCGCTCCTCTTCGACAAACTGTCCGGTCAGCGGCGTTTCCGGGGTCAGCTTGCCATCTTCGTAAAGTTGCCAGATCTCTTTGGCATAGCGCGTCTTCAGCAGCGCCGGAGCAAACTGACCGTAGTAGGAGGTGATGTTGTCGACGTCACGTTCGAACATCGACTCGGCATGGTTATTGGCTGCCGCATCGACCGCCTGTGGCAGGTCAATAATCACCGGTCCCTGATCGTCCAGCAGCACGTTAAACTCGGATAAGTCACCATGGACGATACCGGCACAGAGCATACGCACGATGTTGCGAATCATGGTGTGGAAGTCGGTAATCGCCTCCTCTTCGGAGAGCGTGACGTCGCTGAGGCGCGGCGCAACGGAACCATTGGCGTCGGTCACCAGCTCCATCAGTAACACGCCGTCAATGCAGAGATAAGGCTGGGGCACGCGAACACCGGCATTAGCCAGGCGGAACAGGGCGTCCACTTCGGCAGTCTGCCAGGACTCCTCCTGCTGCTTACGGCCAAACTTCGTGCCTTTCTGCATGGCGCGGGCGTTACGGCTGTTGCGGGTTTTACGTCCTTCCTGATACTGCACCGCCTGCTTGAAGCTACGCTGGGTCGCTTCTTTATAAACTTTGGCGCACTGCACTTTACCGCCGCAAAGCACGGTATAGACGTCTGCTTCTTTGCCGCTTTTCAGCCGCTGCAGCACATCGTCAATGAGGCCGTCATCGACCAGGGGCTGGATTCTGTTTGGGATTTTCATGCGGCTTTATACCTTATTTCACCCGCTTTTCGTATCACTTTGCGATGATGGAAAACATTGGCAATGACTGAACAAAGTATCTGATTCTACCCTGGAAAGTTGTTTTGTGGGGATGAACCTTGATGACCTGCGCTTTTGAGCTTTGTTTTATCATAAACAACGGATTAGGCGGGAGAGCAGGGCGGTTTTATCTGCCAGAGATTCGCTTTTTCACGGCACCGGGCAGCATCATGTCAGAGAGATGTGCCTGAATAGCAGGCGGATGCGGGCATAAAGGCCGAAATCCTGCTCACAGAATCCCGGCCTGCCTGCGGGATTACTTCAGGCCTTTAAGCACTTTAACCGTGCTTTCAATGTCAATCTCATCTTCGGAGAAGATCAGCGTCGTTCCCTGGAAAGTGGTCACCGCCAGCTTTTTCAGTGAGCGCATCTCACTGGCGTTCTGGTCAGACTTCGGACGGATGTTATTCAGCAACAGACCGACTGAGAGCACCGCGTTCTCTTTATCGACACCGGCATCAACCGGGACGTCTTCGTTGTAAACCAGGTAAGACTTAATCGAAGTGATCTTCAGCCGCTCACCTGCGATATAGATGTATTTGCTGGTCGGCGCGACTTTCACCGCATAGGCGGACAAGCCTTTGTTGTTGGTGGTGGGTTCAAATGTCACCGCCGCATCTTTCTTAATCAGATCAGGATTGGCGACCTTAATCACATGAAAATAGCGGTTATCACCGTTTTCATCTTTGATAAAGCCAAAACCTTTATCTTCAAACCAGGTTGTGATCGTTCCGTTCATCGCCATTTTTGCCTGCTTAATCTACTCAGTTTTTTACAGCGCGCAGTGTAAAACACAATGCCTGCGCAGACTATATAAGTCTGGATGATAATTTTCGACCGGGCAAGAGGCTGGCGCGGAGTGCCCGACGCGGATGTGAATGCGGTAGTCAGAAAGGTGAACCGGCGGACGGCGTAACGCTCGTCTGCCGGTGCGTATCTTTTACTCGTTGCCCCAGCGGTTAAGGAACTCGGCGATATCATCAATACGCTGCTCATCGATACCCGCTTCGCGCGCCATATCCTGCTGCGACTCTTCACTGATCTCTTCATTATTCATCAGACGGGTAATCAGCAGCTGGAAGTAATATGCCAGCGGGGTACGTTCTGTTTCGCTGACCGGCTTAGCCGCCTCCGTCGCGTACTCATCTGCGACATCATAATATTTGAGAGAAATTTCGTTATTCATAAGGGGGTCCGCAGAGTTGAAAGTAAGTAGCGACCGGATTCTGACCCGGCTTGTGGCGGTATTATTTCGTGTTTAGGTTGGGGCTGTAAAGGGGAACAGGATGCCCGGTTCTGACTAGAGAACCAGTGGCGGTAGCTGTCTGAACGTGCTGACTAAACCCTCTCCCCAGCCTTTACGGATAGTCGTGAAGTACGGGTGGTCTTCGGTAATGCGGTATTGCCGGGCATCGCTGAAGCTATCACACGGGTAGATCATCACGTCGAGCGGCAGACCAACGGACAGATTGCTGCGCAGGGTCGAATCCAGTGAAATCAGCGCGCATTGCATCGCCTGCTCCAGAGACATGTCGTAGTGCAGCACCCGGTCAATAATCGGTTTGCCGTACTTGCTTTCACCAATCTGGAAATAGGGCGTATCGCGGGTGGCTTCAATGAAATTACCCTGTGGGTAAATATGGAACAGGCCAATATCATCCCCATTGATTTGCCCGCCGAGCAGCAGGTTGCAACTGAAGTCTGTTGTACTGCCATTCTGTTGTGCCTCACTGTCACGCTGGATCACCTCACGAACCGTTTCGCCTATCAGCGACGCGGCCTCATAGAGGCTGGAGACATTCAGCAGATTGGGGCAGTCAGCATTCCTGCTGCGGTGTCGCAGCAGACTGATAATACTTTGCGTGGTCGCCAGATTACCGGCAGTCTGAAGCACCAGCGTACGATCGCCGTCCTGATGAAACACGTGCAGTTTACGGAACGTGGAAATATGATCCACGCCCGCATTGGTACGTGAATCGGATGCAAAGACCAGCCCGGATGACAGGCGCATGGCCACACAATAGGTCATACCACACTCCCCTCAAAAAAAGATTTGCACGCCATCAGCGTGCATGAAGTTTTCACCATCAGCAAGTTGCGATTTACATCATTTGTACGGCGGCAATCGCGCACATATCTTCGTATCCCCCGCCAATCCGTAAACCGCGCACCGGACAGGCATCCAGGTAATCAATGCCGACGGCAAGCTTAAGATGTTGATCAGGTATACGGGTGTTGTTGGTGACGTCAAAGCAGTGCCAGCGGTCTTCTACCCAGACTTCGGCCCAGGCATGCGTGGCGACATGGGTAGAATCTTTGCTGTGCAGGTAACCGCTGACGTAGCGTGCCGGTATATTCAGGCTACGACAGCAACTCAGAAAGACATGCGTATGATCCTGGCACACGCCGGTACGGGCGGCGAAAGCCTCAGCGGCACTATCGGTCACCAGAGTAGAACCTGGGGTGTAAGGCATCCTGAGCAGCAGGTCTGCCATCAGGTTTTCCAGGGCGGCCAGCATCGCCTGAGGCTGATGATAACGCAGGGCAAACGCCAGAATCGCCGCATCGGGCTGGGTCAGCGGACTGTGGCGCAGGAAAACCAGCGGCGACAGATGTCCCTGAGCCTGGTCTTCAATGCCGTGTTCAATCTCCACCACGCCCTGTGCCTGAATGGTGATGGACTCATGCGGTTCATCGAGTGTCAGCACATGCATGATGTTGCCGAAGGCATCCGTGGTGCAGACCGCCTTCTCCGGCAAGGTCAGTTGCCAGGAAAGTATGCGTTGATGAGGCGATTCCTGAGGCGTCAGACGCAGGTACTGGATACTCCGTTGCACTGCCTGGTCGTAGCGATAGTGCGTGTTGTGCTCAATGCTAAGTTTCATTGCGCCTCCAGATACGTGTGATGAATACTTTCGGCGATCTCATTGACCTGGGCGAGAAAGGCTTCCAGCCAGTTGTTCAGCCCGATTCTGTTCAGGTCTTTCATGGAGCTGAAGCGCAGCTCGGCGTGCAGGATGTGCGCGAGGCGGCGTGGCGGGTTTGCACGGCCACCAATCAGCTCCAGTTGCTGAACCATATCGTTGATACACGCCAGCAACGAACGCGGCAGCTCGTTGCGCAGGATCATCAGTTCGGCGATAGTCTCCCGGCTCAGGGGCTGCTTATAAATACTATGGTAGGCTTCGCGCGCACTTACCGCCTGCAGCAGTGTGTCCATGCGGTAATATTCGCGCACCGGATCGTCATCAATGTCCATCAGTCGGTTTTTCACCTCCAGCAGACGGGCGGTGCCATCAGCCCGTTCCAGCAGCGTCCCCAGGCGGATAAAGTGCATCGCATCGCTGCGGAGCAGGGTACCGAACATGGCACCACGGAACAGATGAGAGCGCTCTTTCACCCAGTCAAAGAAGGCGTCGGCACCGTCTGAGCCGATGCCCTGACGGCGTATCGATTTCATCCCGATCCAGGTGGCATTGATACACTCCCAGACTTCGGATGACAGGCTGCCACGCACCGCATGCGCGTTGTTCCAGCCCATCTGCAGGCAACTGAAGATGCTGCTGTGATTCCGGTTATCCAGGGCGAAAAAACTGACCAGATTGGGCATCGTCAGTGTCGGGTAGGTCTCAGCATACAGCCCGCTGGTGCTGGTCAGGTTGAGCGGTACCAGCAGATCATGCGTACCCCCATTGCGGATTGGCATCATCGACAGCTTGTTGGTGACGTCCAGCACCCGGGCGATATTTTCTGCCCGCTCCAGATAGCGGGCCATCCAATAGAGTTCACTGGCTGTCCGGCTCAGCATAGATCATCCTCCAGTACCCAGGTGTCCTTGGTTCCGCCGCCCTGAGATGAATTGACGACCAGCGATCCTTCCGTCAACGCGACGCGGGTAAGCCCGCCGGGAACCAGTCGGATCTCCGCGCCACTGAGCGCAAAGGGCCGGAGATCGATATGACGTGGTGCCAGGCCGTCGTTGACAAACGTGGGACAGGTGGACAACGCCAGCGTGTTTTGCGCGATGTAATTCTGCGGACGCGCCAGCAACAGGTCACGGAAGTGGGCGAGCTCAGCTTTGCTCGCGGCAGGGCCAATCAACATGCCGTAACCCCCAGCGCCATGAACTTCTTTCACCACCATTTTTTCGAGGTTGGCCAGCACATACGACAGCTCATTTTTATGTCTGCACTGCCAGGTGGGGACGTTGTTGAGGATCGGTTCTTCCTGCAGATAAAAGCGCACCATATCCGGTACGTAGGGATATATAGATTTGTCATCAGCCACACCCGTGCCGATAGCATTGGCCAGGACAACATTGCCAGCCCGATAAACTGACAGCAGTCCTGGTACGCCGAGCATGGAGTCCGGGCGGAACGCCAGCGGATCGAGGAAGGCGTCGTCAACCCGACGATAGATCACATGCACTCTGCATGGCCCGGCGGTCGTGCGCATAAACAGCATGCCGTCCTTCACAAACAAATCGGCGCTTTCCACCAGCTCAACGCCCATTTGCTGGGCCAGGAAGCTGTGTTCGAAGTAAGCGCTGTTAAAGCGGCCTGGGGTTAATACCACCACGGTGGGATCGTTGACGGGTGAGCTTTCGCGCAGCGTTTGCAGCAGATGTGACGGATAGCGTTCTACGGGAGCAATGCGTTGCTGTGCAAACAGTTCAGGATAGAGCCGCATCATCATTTTACGGTTCTCCAGCATATAGGAGACGCCGGAGGGGGTACGCAGGTTATCTTCCAGGACGTAATATTCGCCATCACTGTTGCGCACCATATCCACGCCGATAATGTGTGCGTAGATGTTACGGTGGAGATCAACACCCTGCATGCAGGGCTGATACTGTTCGTTAGCCAGAACCTGTTCTGCCGGAATGACGCCCGCCTTTAGAATATGTTGTTCATGGTAGATATCGTAGAGAAAGGCATTGAGCGCCTGCACACGCTGACGAATGCCGGCATCGAGCATGGCCCACTCGGCGGCCGGGATAATACGTGGCACGCTGTCGAACGGGATCAACCGTTCAGCGCCATTATCGTCATCGTAGACATTGAAGGTAATCCCTACCCGGTGAAACAGGAGGGCGGCTTCTTCCCGCTTGCGCTGTACCGCCTGGTGATCGGCCTGCTGCAGCCATTGCCAGTAGGCGGCGTAGTGGTCACGGTGTTCGCCTTCAGCCAGAAGCATCTCATCAAAAAAGGGTGAAGCGGAGAGATTGATATTCAGCATCGTCACCTCGCAGACGTTAAAGGCTGTGAATCTATCCAAGCATAAAGTGTGCCAGCCTCAGAAGAAGCGGAACGGTGCAACGCCGTGATAGTGCAAGGGTTAAAGCACTTTTTTGGTGCAGGCGCAGAGCAGCAATGTCTTAATATGGCGCTTAGTGTGGCGTGGTGAACAACAAAATGGCCATGGCTCAGGCGTCTTCAGCCCATGAATACTGTCGCTCAGACGGTAACGTTAATATGCGGGATTTAATCGATCTGCCGGGCGTGCTCGGGCTGGTGAATCTGGAAAAAGTTATCGCCGCGCAGCCGGATGTCTATCTGGTTGCAGTGGCACCAGACCGCCGAAAGCGGGCGATCCTCTACCCGCCGGTTTAGTGCTGGGCACGCAGACTACTGCAGAACAGGCGAGTGCCAGCCTGAAGCCGCTACTGGCGCGTAAAGGTATCAGCACGCTGAAAGCGGTTGAAGCCGGTCGCAGTTTTGGCATCTGGTACTATTCCTCCTGTAACGTGCTGGCCGTGCAGTTCTTCGCCAGGGTGTTTTATCCGCAGCAGTTTGCCGATCCCGATGCGTAGCAAACGCAAAAAAACTATAATCCGTTTCTTGCCATCGAACCGACCGGCACTGACTGGACAAAATAAAGGGACTTTGCCCCGGCTGCCGGGGCGTTTTACATCACGGAGAGAAGAGAATGAAGATCAGCTGGTGACCACCGTCTCCGCTATCGAGCAGAGTCTTAACGATGCGCCCGGAGTTCTGACAGGCGAAAAATTTTCAATGGCAACACACGCAGTCGGGGGACGCTGTTTTAAGCGCTTTATTCACTACCTGATAATCAGCGTGAAAGAGTATTTTGCGCCTGCATAAACCGCGCACGCCAGGGCTTGAGAACCCACAACGCCAGACCAGCGGTGATGAAGTCGAAGGTAATCGCGCAGCCAAAGACCAGGTGCCAGTTATGAGTGTGCTGATACATCAGCGCCGCCAGCGGACCACCAAAGACCGCGCCGATACCCTGCGAGATATAGAGCCAGCCATAGTTGGCTGAAGCATTTTCACTGCCAAAGGTGTCGGTTAGTGTGGATGGGAACAGCGAGAAGATTTCGCCCCAGCCAAAGAACACGACGCCTGAAAGCAGTACGAAGAGCAACGGATCTTCGCGGCAGGCAAGCCACAGCGTCATCGCAATACCTTCCAGCGCAAAGGCAATGAACATGGTATTTTCGCGGCCGTAGCGGTCAGAAATAAAACCAAATAGGGGACGCGTTAAACCGTTAGTAAAACGATCAATGGTCAGCGCCAGCGGCATGGCGGCCATGCCGAAAATTACCGCCTTGCTGATGCCGAAGTCTTCGGCAAAAATCGCCATTTGCGAAGTCACCATCAGCCCTGAAGTCGACATCATGGTCATCATCATGAACATCAGCCAGAACAACGGCTGGCGCAGCATTTCCCCGGATTTAAACTGGCGCTGGCCCAGCACGGGATACGGTGTTTTGCTGGCCGGGATCATCATGCTGGTTTCAGGCAGTCTCAGGTTCTGGCTGGCGAGAAGACCCACAGCGGCGAAGATGAGGCCAAATGTCGTCATCGTCTGCTCCAGCCCGTAGCTATTAAGAGAAATAGAAATCGGGAAGGTGGTGAAAATTGCCCCCATCCCGTAGCCCGCCGCCACGGTTCCGGCGGCAAAACCGCGCTGCTGTGGAAACCACTTCATCACCAGACCCACCACGCCGATGTAAACAATACCCGTCCCCAGTCCGCCAAGGCAGCCGTAGGCCAGATAAAGTGAGGTCAGGCTGTTGACCCGGGCGGCGATCACCCAGCTGAAACCCGCCATCAGTGTACCTATGGAGATCAGCAGACGTGGGCCAAAGCGTTCGACCAGTCGACCCTGAAAGGGTGAGAAAAAAGTCTGTAGAATAATCAGCAGCGAGAATGTGACCTGCAGTTCCGCCAGCCCAACGCCGAGTTTAGCAATCATCGGTTTGGTTAACAGCGTCCAGACATATTGCGGGCTGGAAATGGCCGCCATGCAAAGTAATCCAAGCAGAAGCTGTACCCACTTGCTGTGTTTCGCTATTACTACCGGTTCACTTATCGAGGTCATTGTCTGTCTCCATAATTACGCTTTGCTCTGCTTAACCACTTTTTTTCGTCGCACGTATTCAAACCATTACCTTCAAATGCTCATTCTCTAAAACCATCCCGATACGCAGATATGTACGTAAAGCGATAAAGCAGGATGTGTGCCAGTTTGAAAAATTTTAAAATCAATTGGTAATAGAATTACGGGCGGGGTAAATGTGATGGAGTGCAAAAACGTAGTGCGCTGAGATGGTGCGAGGGAGACGGTTGATGGCCTGTCAGAAAGGCTATCGGGTACATTCTGATATTCGAGGTGATGTACAGAAAGGCGTTATCGGAAAAAGATGACCAGGCGTTTGAAATGTTCGGATTGAGGACACAAAAAAGCCCGCAAGGCTTGTGCTGTAAGAGCTTTAATGACTTCGATGATGGTTCTGGTAACCATCAACCAGGAAAATATTCTCCTGAAAGCCTCATTTCTCTGACGAGATCTGACGAACAGTCATCAGGAACTCATGAGCCGTGGTTTCCCAAAGTTCAGGCGCGAAATCAAACCCATATCGTTTCCTGAACTCTTCTTCGGCACCGTCACCATAGGCTGAGATAAAATCATCTACTTCTTCGACGAGATCTTTAAGCATCCAGTCTGGTACTGACTTTTTGAACAGCCGTACTATGCCTTCGATCGTATCCTCGCCATCATTAATGATGTCTGCGTCCTGGTTGAAATAACCGAAAACCAGTTGGTCAAGAAAGTGGAATTTTTGCATTTTGTACCTATAGATCCGGGAATGCTGTGAGAATGTAATAGGGTTTGCCGTTATATTGCTGAAACTCAATAACAACTCTCACATTTGTCATGACTATTCGCTGGTTACTCCCGCGTCGGAAACCGTAGCCAATCGCTTTGCCAGATGCATTTCGAACAGTTAACCTGGCTCCCTGTCTGCCTCCGCCAAGGACCGATTTTATAACCTCCCGATTAGCAAAAATCGCTTTCGATATGGCTTCTTCGGCTATCTGCACGTTGGTGAAGGTAGTGGAATACTGCAAACGCTTATTGGCTTCAAAGCGGGATAATAGTTCTGCATCGCTTTTGCCAACATGTGTGGAAAGCGTATGCCCGCCGGGTTTCAAACCTGTTACTGACTCATGCTCAGTAAGTTTAATGCGGCCAGCTCTTACTGCTGCTACACGACTTACGCCGATGCCAAGTGCAAATCCTAGTGGAACAGCGATATCGAAAGTCAGGCCGATTTTCATAGCCGTATCTTCATCTGCTCCAAAGGATTTGGCAATTGCTGTTGCTGCCTCGTATGTTGCTGTGCGAGTGTCTCTGCCCACAATGAGCTGATTTGCAGCAGCATTAATGCTATCGAGACTATGCGCGCCGACGACAACACATCCTGCTTTTGTTCATCCGGTAGGTTCAGGTGCTATACATAGAGCAGTTGCACCAGCCAGTTCAAGGGATCCCATGACAAGTCCCAACCCCCCGAGAAGGCGGTTACTCATTGTTTCCGCCTCTGTCACTGTCTTATCAGAGAGTGCGGCAGCAAGCTGAACAGGGGACATCGCGAGCTTTATGCCATCATCCATAATGTGACCTTATTTGTTTAAAAGGCAAACAGCATAATTGTATGCTTTTTTCAGGTGCTGCCAACCATTTCAGTGCCATAAATTAAGTTAGTGAAAGCTATTCATTTCTCACAGGTGGTTGAAAGGAACTGGCGCTGGATAAACAGGAGACAATGCTGAAATGATGTGGCAGCGGCAAAAAGTAACTTGGATCACACGGTGCGGCGTTTACCGAACTTGCAGATCCTTATTGGCAGTCAGCCCTGCGAAACGTGAGCCCGTAGCTGCTATGTGTCATTAACTTGCGTATCTGTCGTGAAAATCTTTCTCCGACGTTTGACAGTGTTTTCCTTGACCGGGTTAAGCACGTAGCGAGATTAACTGGCTAAGCAATAATGCGGGCAGCATTCGCACCTTTAACTGATATTCCTAAGCGTACACTAATGTCGTTTTGTCTGCTGCCTTGTCACCTGCTCTGCTGATAGGTTAAAGGGGCTTCAGATTACCCTATCTACTACCATTTGCTTTGGCTGGTGCAGGGTTAGCATTGATATCAATGTATTTTCTCAATCCCATTGGGCGGCTTACTCTGGGAGGATCGGAAAAGGGGAGTTTAAACGTTGGAGATGCAGATACTTTTACTGTCCACGTGGTATCACCGATGAAGCGGAAGCTCGCAGAATGAGTTGAAACTTTCAAAGCCTCGAAATGACCTGAAGTATAACTACCCCCAATAGTCAGTTCCTCTAAAATTCCCTGAGAGAGATCTAACAGCAGGAGCGTCAGCATCTCTTCAAAAAGAACGTCATCTGTTATGAATAAAAGATAGCGGCGCTCATCAATTCTTATCGAGCCTTCAAGCACTTTTCCAGGGATGATAATTCCCATTGAGATGCCGCCAATCAAAACTTCGGAACGAGCCTGGGCGGTATCTGTTGCCTCATTAACTTCCGACAGGGATAGTGTAGTGACTTCTTCCATTTCTATTTCCACCAGTTGCCCATTTCCCACGCGGCTAAAGCACCGCCGACGAATCCGCCTGATAGCACGCATACGGGTGCGCCAGGTCCACACATTAAACCAGCAACGGCACCGCCAGCCCAACCGCCCGCAATACCAGCTCCGTTAATAGCAACCTGCCTGCCGGTTTCTGAGGCTTTGTTGTCTGACGTATATATTTCATACACTGATATCCCGATAGAAAGAACTATCAAGCCTTTAGCTGCACGGGATAATTTCATCATTCTCAGGTTGACCTGAGGATTTGATTTACCCGCTGACTCTATAATCGCGGCATAAACCTGATTTTTTTGCGCTTCAGTTAAGCTGTAAAAATTAGCCTTCGGCCCGAACATAGCGGCAGTTTTTTTGGCGACTAATTCATTAAGCGTTACGCCTGAAGTCTTGATCCTTTCTGCCATTGCCCTGCCAGGTGGCGTACTCCGGGTGCGCACCATATCCATTATCAGATTTCTGGTTTCCTGTGCCTCCATTGCAGCTTTATCCCAGCTGATAATGCCACTATTCGCTTTTGCTCTGAGATCCTCGGCCTTCATTTGGCTCCGACATGTGCAGGATCACCCTGCTGCTCGATATGCTGCCGATGATGGCATTGATGCGGGCACCGTCACCGCTCCACAATTACCGAATTTGTTTGGAGCAATTCAGCCGATTACAGACACAAAAAAGCCCGCAAGGCTTTCACCTTGCGGGCTCTCAGGACTTCGATGAGGGTTCTGGTAACCCTCAACCAAGAATTTTGGTGGAGCTGGCGGGAGTTGAACCCGCGTCCGAAATTACTACACCGTCGGCACTACATGCTTAGTCAGTTTTTACATTCGCCGGTTAGCTGCGAACAGACACGCCACTAACAGACTATCCTGATTG
>Ga0209371_1001148_pt1 | contig 19396 bp, 16 predicted proteins | sample AgamicAtAmrz_FD_187165 | JGI IMG/M metagenome (GOLD analysis project Ga0209371, IMG submission 187165) | Agave microbial communities from Guanajuato, Mexico - At.Am.rz (SPAdes) (version 2) | ecosystem: Host-associated > Plants > Roots > Rhizosphere | place: Guanajato, Mexico | collected 2012-06-07
TCAGGTACACCGCCACCGGCGCCCAGACGATGCCGGCACCGGCCGCCGGCAGCAGCGACAGGAAGGCCATCAGCACGCCCCACAGCAGCGGGCTGGAAATCCCCAGCACCCAGAAGATCAAGCCGCCCAGGGCACCCTGCACCGCGGCCACGACGATGTTGCCCTTGACCGTGGCGCGCACCACGCGGGTGAACTTGATCTGCAGGCGACGCTTGGTGTTGTCGCCCAGCGGTACGGCCATGCGAATGTCGCGTACCAGTTCCTGGCCATCACGCAGCAGGAAGAACAGCAGGTACAGCATGATGAAAAAGCTGATCACGAACTCGAAGGTGCCCTGGCCGATGGCGAACACCTTGGTCGCCAGGTACTGGCTGCCGGCGGCGGCGCCACTGGTGATGCTTTCCTGCAGATCGTCCATGTTGCCCATGCCGATACGATCGATCTGCTGCTGCAGGAAGGGCGGCAGCATTTCCTTGGTGCTGGTCACGTAGGCACCGACGTCCAGCTCACCGGAGTCGATGCGCTGGTAGATGCTGGTGCCCTCGGCGACTATCGCCGAGGTGATGAAGATCACCGGCAGAATCGCCACCAGCAGGCAAACGACCAATGTCATCAGCGCCGACAGGTTGCCGCGTCCGCCCAGGCGCCGCGCCATGCGCCGTTGCAGGGGCGCGAACACCACGGCCAGCGCCACTGCCCAGAACACCGCCCCGTAGAACGGCAGCAGGATCCAGATAAAGGCGATCGTCACCAGGACGAGCAGGAGGATGAAGGTTTTCTTTTCGAGGGACGTTGTCTGCATGGCCGGATCACAGGAGGGGATATGCCCGTTAGTCTCCCCTGCCGCCGACAAAGTGCACTCTTATTCAGGCCAGCGTCCCTGCTCGCCTCGACAGCTCAGATGCGGAACTGGCGCACCAGGCTTTCCAGGCCCTGACCAAGCTGCGCCAGGCTGCGTGCGGTCTGGGCACCCTGGCGGGTTTCCTCGGCGACGCTGTCCACCGCGCCGGCGATCTGGTGCACGCTGCGGTTGATCTCCTCGGCCACCGCGGTCTGCTCCTCGGCCGCGCTGGCGATCTGCGCGTTCATGGCGTTGATGGTGCCGATCAACCCGGCGATGGCATCCAGCGAGGCGCCGGCCTTGTTGGCCTGCTCGCTGGTGATCTCGCCGGCGTCACTCGACTGGCGCATGGCATTGACCGCCTCGCGGGTGCCGCTCTGCAACCGGTCGATCATGCCCTGGATTTCCTGGGTGCTCTGCTGGGTGCGGCTGGCCAGGGCGCGCACCTCATCGGCGACCACCGCGAAGCCGCGTCCCGCCTCGCCCGCACGCGCCGCCTCGATGGCCGCGTTGAGCGCCAGCAGGTTGGTCTGTTCGGCGATCGAGCGGATCACGTCGAGCACGCTGACGATGGAGTGCACGTCCTGCTGCAGGCTATCGAGGGAGGTGCCGCTGCCGCGAATGTCGCCAACCAGCGAATGGATGCGGGCGATGCTGCCATCCACCACCTGCTTGGCCGCCTGCCCTTCACGGTCGGTCTGCTGGGCCGCCTCGGCAGCGCCCTGGGCGCTCTTGGCCACTTCATGGGCCGCGGCGGACATCTCGTTGATGGCGGTCGCCACCTGATCGGTTTCGTGGCGCTGCCGCTCCATGGCCTGCTCGGAGCGTTGCGCCTGGGCGGCGACCTGGCCGACCAGCTCGGTCAACTGGCCGGTCATCTCGGTAATCTGCCGCACCAGCCCGTGCACCTTGTCGACGAAACGATTGAACGAGCCGGCCAGCTCGCCCAACTCGTCGCGGCTGGTGACCGGCAGGCGCTTGGTCAGGTCGCCGTCGCCGGCGGCGATGTCATCGAGGCTGGCCTTGATCTGCTGCAGCGGGCGCAGAAAGGTGTTGGCGAGGATGCCGCCAACCACGCCGAAGATCACCAGCAGCACGGCGGCGATCACCAGAATGCTGGTGATGATGGTGCTCACCCGCTGGTCGATGCCGGCGCGCACTTCGACGATCTGCGCCTCGACGCCGTCCAGGTTGACCGCGGTGCCAAGGGCCATGTCCCACTTGGGCAGGTAGTAGCTGTAGGCGAGCTTGGGCACCTGGATCGATTCGTTGCCGGGTAACGGCGAGGAATAGTTGACGTAGTAGCTGTTGTCCTTGGCGACGCGCACCAGCTCGCGGTTCACGAACACGCCGTTGACGTCCTGCCGGTCATTGAGGCTCTTGCCGACATCCACGGGGCTGTCGCTGCGAAACAGCCGTACCACGTTGGAGTCGTGGCCGAAGAAATAGCCGTCCTTGCCGTACTTGATCTTCGACAGGATGGCGATGGCCTGCTTGCGGCTCTCCAGGTCGCCATTGGGCGCGGCGTCATACAGGCTCTGCACGGCACCCATGGCGATGGCGCCGTAGTTCTGCAGCTCGTTGCGTTTCTCGGCGAGCAGGCGCTCACGGGTTTCAGCGACCTCCTGCTCCGCCAGGCCATAGAGCACCTTGGCGGCGGCGCCGCTGAGCACCACGGCGAACAGCAGAACGGGAACCAGGGCCAACAGCACAACTTTGGACTTCAAGGTCAGGCGCATTTTTATTTTCCTTTGACCAGACAAAGCCAAGGATAGCTGGCTTCTGCTCGGGTCATCGGCCGCCGCCTGCGAAAACTTGAGCAGGCGGGCGACGGCCGGGAAACTCTCTTACAGCACCATGGCGGCAACCCAGCCGAACGCCAGCAGCGGCAGGTTGTAGTGCAGGAAGGTGGGCACCACGGTGTCCCAGATATGATTGTGCTGACCGTCGACGTTGAGGCCCGCGGTCGGCCCCAGGGTCGAGTCCGAAGCTGGCGAGCCGGCATCGCCGATGGCACCGGCAGTGCCGACGATGCACACCGTGGCCAGGGGGCTGAAGCCCAGCTGCACGCACAAGGGCACGAAGATCGCGGCGATGATCGGCACCGTGGAAAACGACGAGCCGATGCCCATGGTCACCAGCAAGCCGACCAGCAGCATCAGCAGCACGCCGAGGCCCTTGCTGTCGCCGATCCAGCCGGCGCTGGCGTCGACCAGGCCCTTGATCTCGCCGGTTTCGCGCATCACCTCGGCGAAGCCCGAGGCGGCGATCATGATGAAGCCGATCATCGCCATCATCTTCATGCCTTCGGTGAACAGGTCGTCGGTTTCCTTCCAGCGCACGATGCCCGAGGCGGAGAACACCACGAACCCCAACAACGCCCCGATGATCATCGAGTCGAGCCACAATTGGGCGCCGAAGGCGATGGCCACCGCCACGCCGGCGACGATCAGGCTGCGCCGGTTGTAGCTGGCGTCCACCCGTTCGGTGCGTTCGATCCGCGCCAGGTCGTAGCTGCGCTTGCCGCGGTAGCTGTACAGGGCGAGCAGCAGACCGGTGACCATGCCCAGGGCGGGGATCAGCATGGCGTGACTGACGTTCACGCCGCTCACGTCCACGCCGCTGCGCACCACATTGGCCAGCAGGATCTCGTTGAGAAAGATGTTGCCGAAGCCTACCGGCAGAAACATGTAGGGCGTGATCAGGCCGAAGGTCAGCACACAGGCGATCAGCCGGCGGTCGATCTGCAGGCGGGTGATCACGTACAGCAGCGGCGGCACCAGCAGCGGAATGAAGGCGATGTGGATGGGCAGGATGTTCTGCGACGAGATCGCCACGGCGAGCAACAGGCCGACCAGCATCCATTTCAGCGCCCCGCCGCCGCCCTGCTCCTGGCGTCCGACCAGGGTCAGCGCCTTGTCGGCCAGGGCATGGGCCAGGCCGGACTTGGCGATCGCCACCGCGAAGGCACCCAGCAAGGCGTAGGAAAGTGCCACGGTGGCGCCGCCGCCCAGGCCCTTGTTGAAGGCCGCCAGCGAACCGTCCATGCCCAGGCCGCCGATCATGCCGCCAGCCAGTGCGCCAATGATCAGCGCCACCACGACGTGGACCCGGCAAAGGCTGAGAATCAGCATGATGCCGACGGCGGCGATAACTGCGTTCATGAAAGGCTCCTCGAATCACCGCAAGCGCGGCGCAATCAAAAAGCGTCGCACTCTGCCGCAAGCGGACCTGGGTGTCAAAACCGACACGGGGGTGAGCGCTCGTCGGGCCCGGTTCTAGGAACCTGCTCAAAGTCTGCTGCGCGTCGGCACTGCGGCGTTAAAAACAGGCTGGATTGCCAGCCCAGTCGGACTGCTCATTTACAGCTCGTAAACTCCGCGTCCTCGCCTGTTTTTGTGGGGCCGCCTAGGCCTTGCATTGCTCTAGCTCGCGAGACTTTGAACAGGCTCTAAGAAGCTGTTGAGGATCTTTTCAGGCGACATGAAAGAGGCTGCTGCAAGGCAGGAGCCTTTACCTGCGCCCCACTTAGCTGCCAAATCGCCGAACCTCGGCTTGAAGACGTTGAACAGGTTCTAAGCAAATAGCACAAACGTACTTTGCGCCCGGGGCCGCGGGCGTTAGCCTCACGCCCCTTCATCAACGGAGGATCCCCATGCTCGACATCGTTCTGATCGCCGGCTCAAGCCGCCCCGACAGCCAATCCGCCAAGGTTGCCCACTTTCTGCGTCAACGCCTGATCACCCTGGGCAAGACCAGCGCCGAGCAGAGCCAGGTCATCGACCTGGGTACCGGCCCCCTGCCCCTGTGGCCTGCCGACGACAACGGCACCTGGACCGACTATGCGCCGCGCCTGCAACGTGCCGACGCCGTGGTGGTGGTTGCGCCTGAGTGGAATGGTATGGCCGGCCCGGCGATCAAGAACTTCTTCATCTACGCCAGCAAGGCCGAACTGGCTCACAAGCCGGGGCTGCTGGTAGGCGTGTCGTCAGGAATCGGCGGCGGCAGCCCGATTGCCGAGCTGCGCAGCTCCAGCTACAAGAACTGCCGGATCAACTACCTGCCCGAGCACCTGATCGTCCGCTCGGTGACCAAGGTCCTCAACGAGGAACAACCGGCCAGCGAGGACGACAGCCGCATTCGCGCCCGCATCGATTACGCGCTGGATATCCTGGCCAGGTATGGCGAGGCGCTGAAGCCCGTGCGCGCCGCCATCGACCTCAGCGATCCGGCATTTACCAACGGTATGTAAGTGTCAGGCGCGGCGTGCGGATACTCAGGCTCCGCACGCCGCGGGGCTCGGCCGCTCCTGGAACAACGCGCTCAACGGCCGCGCAGCGGCAGCTCGATGCGCACCTGCAAGCCGCCCAGTTCACTGTCGTGCAGCGAGAGGGCGCCATCCCAGGCATCGACGATATCGCGCACGATCCCCAGGCCCAGGCCATGCCCGGCGGTCTGCTCGTCCAGGCGAATACCGCGGCTGAGCACTTCTTCGCGGCGTTCGCTGTCGATCCCGGGCCCGTCGTCATCGACGTTCAATACATAGGCCTTGTCGGTGCGTTCGATAGTCAGGCGCACCTGGCTGTCGGTCCACTTGCAGGCGTTGTCCAGCAGGTTACCGAGCAGCTCCAGCAGGTCCTCGCGGTCACGGGGCAGGCGCAGGTCGGGCGGCGAGGCCTGCCAGCTCAACTCGATGCCACTGTCGTGGATCATGCCAAGGGTGGCGAACAGACCAGGTAGTTCTTCCTGGCAATCGAAGTGCGCGCCGGGCAACGCTTCGCCGGCCAGCCGCGCGCGGCCCAGCTCGCGGGCGATACGCTGCTCGATCTGCTGCAGGTGTTCGATCAGGTTGTCGCGCAGTTCGGGGTGCGCACGCAGTTCGTCCCGGGAGGCCAGGTTGACCAGCACCGCCAGCGGTGTCTTCAACGCATGGCCCAGGTTGCCCAGGGCATTGCGCGAGCGCTTGAGGGTTTCCTCGATGTGGGCCAGCAGGTGGTTGATCTGCTCGACCAGCGGCCCCAGTTCCTCGGGCACCTGCTCGTCCAGCCCGGAGCGCTGCCCTTGCTGCAACTGGGCGATCTGCACGCGGGTCTGCTCCAGCGGCCGCAATGCACGGCTGACCGCCAGGCGCTGCAGCAACAGGATCAGGGCCAGGCTGCCCAGCCCCAGCCCCAGGCCGATACGCTGCACCCGGCGGAAGCTGTCCAGCACCGGCGTGTAGTCGCGCGCCACGCTGATGGTCAGGTCCTGGCCGAAGCGCCGGTACTCGCCGCGAAAGGTCACCAGCACCTGCTCTTGAGGACCTTCCTGCAACTCGGGCTGCAGGCCGTCCACGTCCGAGGGTTGCAGTTCGCTGTCCCACAATGAACGCGAACGCCAGCTCTTGTCGCTGAAGTCGATCCGGAAATACAGGCCCGAATAGGGCCGCTGGTAGGCCGCGCTGAGGCGCGACTCGTCGAGCTGGATACCGGACGGCCCGCGTACCAGCGCAATCAGCAGTGATTGCGCTTCCTCTTCGAGGCCGGCCTGCATATAGCGCCGCAGGTTGCTGTCGAACAGCCACAGGCAGGTTTGCGCGAGCAACAGGCCGATGATCAGCAGCACGCTGATCAGCCCCAGGCTCAGGCGCCGCTGGATCGACCTCAAGCGGCGCTACCGGTGAACCGATAGCCCTGGCCGCGGCGGGTTTCGATCACCTCGCGGCCAAGCTTGCGGCGCAGGTGATTGACGTGCACCTCGATGACGTTGGAGTCGCGCTCGGTCTCGCCGTCGTACAGGTGTTCGGCCAGGTGGCTCTTGGAGAGGATCTGCCCGGCGTGCAGCATGAAGTAGCGCAACAGGCGAAACTCCGCGGCGGTCAGCTCGATCGCCTGCTCGCCGCGGCTGACGCACTGCCGGCTTTCATCCAGGTGCAAACCGGCAGCCTGCAGCTGCGGCTGGTTGGCCAGGCCGCGGGCACGGCGCAGCAGCGCCTGGATACGCAGTTGCAGTTCTTCGGGGTGGAAGGGTTTGGTCAGGTAATCGTCGGCGCCGACCTTCAGGCCCTCGATGCGCTCGGCCCAGGAGCCGCGGGCGGTGAGAATCAGCACCGGGGTGACCAGGCCACCCTGGCGCCACTCCTGCAGCACCTCGAGCCCCGGCTTGCCGGGCAAACCGAGGTCGAGAATGATCAGGTCATAGGGCTCACTGGCGCCCTGGTACACGGCATCGCGGCCATCGGCCAGCCAGTCGACGGCATAGCCCTGGCGGGTCAGTGAGGCGGTCAGTTCATCGGCAAGCGGTACGTGGTCTTCAACCAGCAACAGGCGCATGTCAGTCGTCTACCTCATCCTTCAGGATCTTGCCGTCGTGGGCATCGAGCTCCAGTTCACGAACCACCCCCTCGCGGGTCAGCAGTTCCACTTCATAGACGAAGACATCGTCCTCTTCTTCCAGCTCGGCCTCGAGCAGGGTCGCGCCCGGATAGCGCTCCATGGCGGCGCGCATCAACTGGTCGAGCGGCAGGATCACGCCACTCAGGCGCAGGTCCCGCGCCTCGTCCTGGTCAAGGTCACGTGCGCTGGCCGCGCAGGTCAGCGCGGCCAGCGAAACGATGCAGATGCAGCGAAAAACGGGGTTGCCTTTCATCAATCATCCTGGTGGTTCTTGAGGACGGTGCCGTTGGTGGCATCCAGCTCGACATCCCACTTCTGGTTCTGGGCATCGCGGATTTCCACCTGGTAGAGGTAGCGGCCGTATTCTTCCTCGAGTTCGGTATCGCCCAGTTTACCGCCGGGATGGGCGGCAAGGGCAGCCTCGTTAAGTTTTTCGAACGACTGGATGGTGCCGGCGTCACGCAATTTCAGCGCCTCGTCCGGCCCCAGGTCTCGGGCCTGGGCGATACCGGCGGTGGCGGTGAGAGCAGCAACGGCGAACAAAGCGGTCAATTTCTTCATGGTGATCTCCTGAGTAATCGTGTTTCGACGATGATCAGGTTAAGGGGAACGACTTAATTCAACCTGAATTGCCCCACAGACCCGCGCCGGCCACGGCTTTATACTGGCGTTTCTTCAGCGGAGACCGGCATGAGCGCCATTCAGATCAAATTCCCTGCCCTCACCCTCAAGGCCGGCCAGCGCGCCCTGGCACGCATTCGCGAGCGCGGCCTGCAGCCAGGGGATGTCGGCACCCTGCCCGGCGCTGCGGGCGGGCCCAAGGCCCTGGGCATTCAGGGGCTGGATATCGCCCTGTTCGGCGACTGGCTGGCCCGGGCGCCCCGTGAGCGCTCGCTGATCGGCGCGTCCATCGGCTCCTGGCGCTTCGCCAGCGCCTGCCTCCCCGACCCTGCCGCTGCGTTGCAGCGCCTGGGTGAGCTGTACACCGGCATGCGCTTCGCCAAGGGTGTGAGCATCAGCGACGTGACCGAGCGCTGCGTGCGCATGCTCGATGAGCTTCTGCAAAGCCAGGACGCCGCCGTGCTCGACAATCCCCACTACCGGCTCAACATCGTGGTGGTGAAGAGTCACGGCCGGCTTGCCGAGGACGACCGCCGCTCCCTAGGCCTGGGGCTGTCGTCGGTGATCGGCAGCAACCTGCTGGGCCGCCCGCGCCTGGCCCGCCACTTCGAGCGGGTGATCCTGCACGACGCGCGCCTGGCACCGCCCCTGCACCCGCTGACCGACTTTCCTTCGCGCTGCCTGCCACTGGATGTCGGTAACCTGCGCCATGCCTTGCTGGCCTCCGGCTCGATCCCCTTCGTGATGCAGGGCGTGCGCGACATTCCCGGCGCAGGCCCCGGCACCTACCGCGACGGCGGCCTGCTGGATTACCACCTCGACCTGCCCTACAGCGGTGATGACGTGGTGCTGTACCCGCACTTCACCGATCGCATCATTCCCGGCTGGTTCGACAAGGGCATGCCCTGGCGCCGGGGCGATGCCGTGCGCCTGCAGGACGTCCTGCTGCTGGCCCCCTCGCGTGATTACCTGGTCCGCCTGCCCTATGGCAAGCTGCCGGATCGCAAGGATTTCACCCGGTTCCTGGGCGACGATGCCGGGCGCGAACGCTACTGGCGCCAGGCGATGGATGAGAGCCGGCGCATGGGCGACGAATTTCTCGAGTTGGCCGAATCGGGCCGGCTGGCCGACCATCTGCTGCCGCTATAACCCGCCGCAGGCCCCTCGCGGGCATTTGCGGCGGCAGTCAGAAAACCGCCATTGGTTACTTCAAACGAATTAACCGCCTGTCTGCATTAATAAAAATCCTGAACTTAACGGAACTGATCAGCAGGGCTATTTTCCTATTTGGTGTTGATGCCATTTTCGCTGGTTAAACATAAATGCACGGCCCAACGGCGTGCCGCCACCCTTGAAAACTTTGACGCCCATCAACTTCACAAGATGATTTTCGGTTTTTTTGAAAATTAATTAATTTGGATGTGACTTGCAGGGCTCATCGAACCATCAACAGCTAGGAACGTCAGCGTAGAACAAGCTCGCTGACACTATGAATCATTGGGAAACCCTCGGAGAACCGACCCCATGAACGCTTCGCTGCGTTTCAATGATGCACTGCTGATTGCCGACCGCGCCTTTCAACCTTTCCACTGCGTGGCCTGGGCGCCGCAGGACGGTACCGGCGTACTGAGCCTGACGATCGTCGACCGCACCAATACGCCGTTGATCGATCGCGCGCAACTGACCAGCAGCATCTACAGCGACCCCCAGGAGCTGGCCAAGGCCCTGAAGAAATCCCGCGACGAACTCAGCAGCAAGGGCTTCGATCTCGCGCCCTGGAGCATGCCGGAATAATTCGTCGACACTTGTTTTTCCCGTTGCCGCACCAGCTGGTGCGGCAACTTGTCTCAGCCTTGTAATACCCTCTTCTCGTTTATGCGTTCGCCCTGGTGTCCTCGTTAAAGTCTGAACTTACCACCCTGTCCAGCGGGCTAAGTCTTTAACTGTTGCCATGAGCGGACCGGCATGCAAAACCTCGTTGTAACTTCGCCGCCCACCTTATATCGCGCTGCCGTTTATCCGGCCGATGATCTTCTTCTGCCTGTTGGTTGCATGATCGTGGAGACCACGCGATGAGCAGCCTGTCGATCACCCCGGAACTGCCCAACGACCTGCACTACGTGGACGACCGCTCGCCCGGCATCACGCGCCGCAAGCTGCGCGGCAAGTTCTGCTATTTCGAGCCCAATGGCCAGCGCATTCGCGACGCCCAGGAGATCGCCCGCATCAATGCCCTGGCGATACCGCCCGCCTACGTGGACGTGTGGATCTGCCCGGACCCCAAGGGCCACTTGCAGGCGACCGGCCGTGATGCGCGCGGCCGCAAGCAGTATCGGTACCACCCGCGCTGGCGTGAAGTGCGCGACACCGACAAGTACGCCAACCTGCTGCTGTTCGGCAAGGCACTGCCCAAACTGCGCCAGACCATAGAACAGCATCTGCTGTTGCCCGACCATGGCCGCGAAAAGGTCATGGCCACCGTGATCACCCTGCTCGACAACACGCTGATCCGCATCGGCAACGTGCGCTACGCCAAGGAAAACCGCTCCTATGGGCTGACCACCCTGCGCAACCGCCATGTCGAGGTGCAGGGCAGTGCCATTCGCTTCCATTTCCGTGGCAAGAGCGGCATCGAACATGAGGTGGAAGTCAGCGATCGTCGCCTGGCGCGCATCATCCGCCGCTGCCTGGAGCTACCGGGCCAGCACCTGTTCCAGTACCTGGACGCCAATGGCGAGCGCCACACGGTGACCTCCACGGACGTCAACAATTACCTGCGTGAGCTCACCGGCGCCGACTTCACCGCCAAGGATTACCGCACCTGGGCCGGCAGCGCCCTGGCGCTGACGCTGCTGCGTGAGCTGGAATGGCAGCCGGAAAGCTCGGCCAAGAAACATGTGGTGGGCATGGTCAAGCAGGTTGCCGAAGAGTTGCGCAACACGCCAGCCGTATGCCGCAAGTGCTACATCCACCCGGCGCTGATCGAGGCCTTCCACGCCGGCGAACTGTCTGACCTGCGCCTGGCGGCCGCCCGCAAGGGATTGCGCAGCGAGGAAAGCCTGCTGATGCGTTTTCTGGAAAAACTCCCCGTCAGCTGAAGTGGCAAGATCTGTGGGTTCAATGTCATTGCCGCCATAGTGCTTTGTCCGCACACTGGCTCCTCATTCACGAGGGGCCACCATGGAAAGCCGCAAATGCATTGCCGCCCTGATCTACCCGGACTTCATGAGCCTGGATGTAGTCGGCCCCTTGCAGGTATTCGCCTCTGCCAACGCCGAGCGTAGCCGCCAGGGGCTCGACGATGCCTATCGGCTGCTGGTACTGGCCGAGCAGGCCGGCCAGGTCAGCAGCTCCTCGGGCATACGCCTGGTGGCCGACGCCGCCTGGGGTGAGGTGGATCCCGCCAGCCTGGATACCCTGCTGATTCCCGGCGGTGCTGGCGAAACCCAGCAATGCGAAAACAGACCACTGCTGAGCTGGCTGCAGCAGGCCGAGCCGCATATCCGGCGCCTGGGCTCGGTCTGCTCGGGCGCGCTGATTCTGGCCCGTACCGGCCTGCTCGACGGTAGGCGGGTGACCACCCACTGGGCCGATATCGACACCTTGCGCCAACACCACGAGCTGCTGGTCGACAACGATTGCCTGTACACCTACGACCCGGCAGCGGGTGATGGCAGCGAGCACCTGTTCACCTCTGCCGGTGTCACGGCAGGAATCGACCTGGCGTTGGCCCTGGTCGAAGCCGATCTGGGGCGCAGCATGGCGCTGGCGGTGGCGCGTCGCCTGGTGATGTTTCTGCGGCGCCCGGGCGGTCAGGCGCAATTCAGTGCCCTGCTCGCTCCGGAGCCCAGCCGCACCCCACGCCTGGCCGAATTGCTCGAGTGGATTCCAGCCAATCTGGGCAGTGACCTGTCGCTCGAGGCCTTGGCCAACAGGGCGCGGATGACCCCGCGCACCCTGTCCCGGGTATTCGCCAGAGAGCTGGGTAGCGGGCCGGCGGGCTACGTCGAGCGCATTCGCCTGGAAGCCGCCCGCAGCCTGCTGCAGGACGCCCAGGCTTCGATCTCCACCGTTGCCCGCCTGACCGGCTTCGGCCACCCGGAAAACCTGCGCCGGGTGTTTCATAAACACCTGTCCATCAGCCCTCAGCAATACGCCGAACGTTTTGGCCGGGAGATCCACCATGCTTGAGCTGCGCCCCAACTGCGAATGCTGCGATCGTGACCTGCCTCCCGAATCCCAGGACGCGCGCATCTGTTCGTTCGAATGCACCTACTGCAGCGATTGCGCCGATACCCACCTGCAGGGTCATTGCCCCAATTGCGCCGGCGAGCTGGTGCGCCGCCCGGTCCGCCCGGCTGCCAAACTGGCAGCCAATCCGCCTTCGACCTTGCGGGTGCTCAAGGCGGGAGGCTGCCATGCTGCTGGTGCGTAACCCTACGCTGCTGATCCTGTTCCTCGCCCAGGCGCTGTACTGGAGCTGTTCGCTGATCGGCATCACCCTCACCGCATTGATCGGCATGCAGTTGTCGCCCTACAACGGCCTGGCCACCCTGCCCCTGGCCTTGCTGGTACTCGGCAACCTGCTGGCGACCCATCCACTGTCGCTGTTCATGCAGCGCCATGGTCGCCGGCCCGGCCTGACCCTGGGCGCCGCGGCCGGGATTCTCGGCGGCCTGATCAGCGCGCTGGGGGTCTGGCTCGGCGACTTCATCCTGTTCTGCCTCGGCGCGTTACCGATTGGCGTCTACCAGGCCTCCGCCATGTATTACCGCTTCGCGGCGCTGGAAACGGTCGACGACGCCCACAAGGGACGCGCGGCGGCCTGGGTGATCGCCGGTGGTGTGTGCGCCGCGCTGATCGCCCCGAGCCTGACGCTCTGGGCGCGCAACGCGCTGAGTACGCCGTTCGTGGGCGCCTATGTGTTACTGGCCGGGCTGGCCTTGCTCGGCCTGTTGCTGCTCAGCACGCTGCGTGAGGGGGCAATTGCCGTGGCGCCGCGGGGTGACGTGCGGAGCCTGCTGGCACGCCCGGCGATCCGCAGCGCGCTGGCGGTCACCGCCATCGGCCATGGCCTGATGATTCTGGTGATGAACGCGACGCCGCTGGCCATGAGCTTCTGTGGGTTGCCCCTGGCCAGCGCCGCTCAGGTGATCCAGTGGCACATGCTGGGCATGTTCCTGCCTGCCCTGATCGCCGGGCCGCTGGTCGATCGCCTGGGCAGCAGGCCGGTGGCCATGCTGGGTATCGCCATGCTTGGCTGCAGTGCGCTGGTCGGGCTCAGCGGGCAGGCGCAGGCCTACTTCCTGATTTCCTCGCTGCTGCTGGGTATCGGCTGGAACCTGATGCTGGTGGCCGGCACCACCCTGCTGGCCAGCGCCCACGAGCCGGCCGAACGCGGCAAGGCCCAGGGGCTGATGGAGCTGGCCAATGGCAGCGTGGCGGCCTGCGCCGCCTTCGCGTCCGGTGCGCTGATCACCGGGCTGGGCTGGTTTCAGGTCAACCTGGCCATGCTGCCCTTGCTGGTGATTGCGCTCGTGGCGTTGCTGATCCGGCCTGTCGCAAGAGCGCCGCTGGCCGGCTAGACGCCGAACACCGTCACCTGATTGCGGCCGTTGCGCTTGGAGTTGTACAACGCCTGGTCGGCCCACTGGATGACCTGCTGATGATCGTGGCTGGGCTCGCTCAGGTCGGCCACGCCAAGGCTGATGGTGAAGGGAATCACCTGCCCGTCGTGGCTGACCTGCAGGCGTTCGACGATCAGCCGCAGGCGCTCGGCGAACACCCGAGCGCCGGCTGCGTCCACATCCGGCAGCAGCACGACGAACTCCTCGCCGCCGTAGCGCCCGGCGATATCGGTATCACGCAGCTGTTCGCGCAACACCTTGGCCACGCTCTGGATCACCCTGTCGCCGGCCTGGTGGCCATAGCTGTCGTTGACCTTCTTGAAGTGGTCGATATCGAAGATCACCAGCGCCGCACTGCTGCCGTAGCGGCGATGGCGGGCGTGCTCGCGTTTCAGCTCTTCTTCCCAGTAGCCACGGTTGTTCAGCCCGGTCAGCCGGTCGGTGCGCGAGAGGTGCTTGAACTGATCGCTCATGGCCTGCAGCTGGCGCTTGTTCATCGCGACGTCCGTCACGTCATAGATGATCACGCACAGGTGCTCGATCTTGCTGTTGGTGGCCACCAGCGGCAGGATGGTGGTGTTCTGGTACATGAAATCTTCCAGGCCGGTGATCGGCTGGTAGTTCTTGAAGCGCACCAGGTACGGCCGCTGCTCCCAGATGGTGAAGGCCGGCGTGCCCAAGGTGACGACGTTTTCCACCTTGTTGCGAAACCAGACCTCATCGACCTCGGGAAACAGCTCGAAGAACGAACGTTCGGCCGCATCGCGCGCGGTGCGCCCGGAGTGGTTCTCCATGAAGCTGTTCCACACCTCAACATGGTACTGGCGGTCGAGCACCACGACACCGACATCGATGCTCTGCACGATGGCCAGCAGCCAGTGGAAGTCGTTTAAATCCATGCTCTCGGCCATGGGGCTTATTCCATTAGGTAGGCGAGTTTGTCGGTCAGCAGCGACACCGAATCCTCGGTGAACAGCAGCAACAGGTCGAAGTGGATGTCGTGCCCCTCGATGCTATAGCTCACCTCCACCGCCAGGGTCTTGCGCCAGCGCTGGCTGTTGATGCGAATCAGCTCGTCGATGGAGGCATGCTCGCCGAGTATCTGCGGGTGCCCCTGGGAGAAGCTCACGTCGAGCTGCTCGGCGATGCCGCTCAGGCACGCGCCGATCAGGATGCTGGACATGTCCAGGAGCATTTCCATGGAGGAATGGTTGTGCTGCTGCCACTGCATGAGCCTGGCCATGTCGGCCACTTCGGAATCATGGAAGATCAGCAGTGCCTCGCCGGCGATGCCCTCGCCGATGTAGCCCTGGCACACCGCGGTCAGGCCGTCGCCACGCTGGGCGTCGGCCAGGGCCATGTGCAGCTCGCTGACCTCGAGAATGTTGACGTTGGGAATCGGCAGTTGCACGAACACCCCGAGCACCCGGGCCAACAACGCGGCCGCACGGCCCATGGCGATATTGACCACTTCGCGAAAGGCATCGCGAAACGACACCTTGGGTTCGGGCAGGGTCGTGGTGCTGAGCGCTGCCGCAACGCGCAGAAAGCCGAGTTGATCCAGGGTCTGGCGCAGCAACTCGGGGTCGGCGGGCTTTTTCAGGAACGCCAGGGCACCGAGTTCCTTGACCCGGCGAATCGCCTCCTCCTGCACGTCACCCGACACCACGATGACGTTCTGCGTGCGGCCCTCGGCCTTCAGCGCCGCGAGCACGCCATAGCCATCGAGCACCGGCATGGTCAGGTCGAGCAGCAAGAGATCGAAGTGGCCGGCGCGCAGTTGCTCGAGCGCTTCTTCGCCGTTGGCGGCCTGGCTGATGGTGACCGGCCAGTCGGCAGGCAAGGCGCGCAGCAGCTGCTTGCGGGCCATGTTGGAGTCATCGCAGACGAGAAGGGATGCGGTGGGCATCGATACGCCTCAAGAGGTGGGCCTGATCCGGCTTGGCTGCGGCGGGTATACCGGCAGCGGCGCCATTGCTGGGTGCGCTGCTGACACTTATAGCAGAGCGCCAGTTCGTCTCGGGGGTTTTCTAGCGCTTAAAGCAGACAAGGCGACCGAAGTCGCCTTGTCATCGCAGCCATGGCGGTCAGTAATACGCGTTCTCGCGATTGCTGTGGTCGGTCACGTCGCGCACACCCTTGAGCTCCGGAATGCGTTCGAGCAAGGTCTTCTCGATGCCTTCCTTGAGGGTCAGGTCGGCCTGGCCGCAGCCCTGGCAGCCGCCGCCGAACTGCAGCACGGCAATGCCTTCCTCGACCACGTCGATCAGCGTGACCTGGCCGCCATGGCTGGCCAGGCCGGGATTGATCTCGGTCTGCAGGTAGTAATTGATGCGCTCGTTGAGCGGGCTGTCTTCGTTGACCATCGGCACCTTGGCGTTCGGCGCCTTGATGGTCAGCTGGCCGCCCATGCGGTCGGTGGCGTAGTCGACCACGGCGTCCTCGAGAAACGGCTCGCTGACGGCGTCGATCCAGGCCGTGAAACTGGCCAGGCCGATGGCCTGGTCTTCCGGCTTCTGCTCGCCCGGCTTGCAATAGGCGATGCAGGTTTCCGCGTACTGGGTACCGGGTTGGGTGATGAAGACCCGGATACCGATTCCCGGCGTGTTCTGCTTGCTCAGCAGGTCGGCCAGGTAATCATGGGCGGCATCGGTAATGGTAATGGTGCTCATGGCAACTCCTCACGGTCATGGGGCGAAGTGTACGCCAAATGACCGCCTCGAATAAAGTCCTACCATTTTACTCAGGATAAGGCCTGGAGCTGGCCCTTGCCCGACCGTTCGTTGATCCAGGCCTTGGCCTGGACGAAAAAGCGCTTCTCGATCAGTTCGTAGCTGCCCCACGACGCCAGGGCGATCAGCGGCATGCAGGCGACGATCACCAGGTACGGATTGAGATCCAGGCTGGCCTGCAGGTACCAGCCCAGGGACAGGATGATCACGTGCAACAGGTACACCGAATACGAGCAATCACCCATGCGCGCCAGCAGGCGGTTGTCCTTGAACCACGGCTCCATGGCGATGCAGGCCGCGACGATCAGTGCACTGGGCACGCCCCAGTGCAGCAGGCGCATGCTGTTGTCGAAGTGGTAGATGGCCAGCAGCGAGCCGGCGATCACCAGCAGCGGCAGCCACAGCCCCTGGCGGATCCAGCCGCGGCTGTAGACCATGCCCAGCAGCACGCCGAACAGGAACTCGTAGACGATGCTGTTGCGGTAGAAGTTGCTCAGCCAGGGCTGGGTGGCCAGCAGGCCGAAGAGCATCAGCATCACCGCCACGAACAGCAGGCGCAGGCGCTGGGGAACCACGAAGGCCAGGGCGAACAGCAGGTAGAAGAACATCTCGTAGTTGAGCGTCCAGCCGACGTTGAGCGTCGGGTAGAGCCCGAAGCCTGCGGGGTTTTCCGCAGGAATGAACAGCAGCGACAGCACCAGGTGCTGCAGGTCGAAGGCCTGGGTCGGCATCACCGGGTTGGCGAAGGCGATGATCAGCGCGGCAATCAGCGAATACAGCCAGTAGGCCGGCACGATGCGCAGGGCGCGGTTGAGCATGAAGCGCCACGGGGTGATGGTCTTGCCCTGGGTGGACAGGTAGATCACCAGGCCGCTGATGACGAAGAAGATATCGACGCCCACGGCGCCCTTGTCGGAAAAAAGATGGCCGATGAAACTCTCGGCCTTGAAATCGAAAAACACCTGCATGACATGGTGAAAGACCACTACCCAGGCTGCCAATGCCCGCAGTGCCTGCACTGAAATCAGCATAGAACCGCCACTCTCCCTCTCGTTGAAACCGATACGGGCAACCGTCGATAACCGGCTGCCACTGCGTCCGACCGCAGTGGCGAGAGAAAGATCGGGTGAATTAGCGAAGCGTCATCCGGGAACCGCTAGTTTGCAGTCCTTGCGGCGAGCAGCGATAGCCGGGGCGGCGGCCTACAGGTTCTGGTAGCGGTTCATGTCCAGCACGCCGGCCTCTACCGGCTCGTGCTCACGGATATGCGCGGTGAGGTCGTGGAAGTGCTGCCAGAACTGCGGATGAGTGCGGCGAATGCCCCAGCGCTCGACGATCTGCTCGAAGGCCGCGGCGTCGCGGGCCTGTTCCATGGCGGCGACGAAGTCCGGCACCTGGGCCGCCGGCATCGAGAACATGAAGTTGGGGTAGCTGCTCAGCACCTCGGGGTAGATCGTCAGGGTGTCGAGGCGCGGCTGGTAGCGCAGCTCCTCGCCAAGCATGAAGGCCACGTTGCTGTGCGCGCGATTGCGCAGCAGGCTGTAGACCTCGCGACGACCGCCCCCCTCGACCCGCAGCAGCGTGGCTTCCGGAAGTTGCTCGATCACCCTGAGTCGCGCGGCCGGCGTGGAAGCCAGGCGGCTCAACGCCTGCTCCGCCTGGCGCAATTCACCTGGCAGGCCATCGCGATAGCAGTGCTCACCGGCGCAGCGATTGATCGGATCGGGCCGGGCGTCGAGGGCGGCGAAGCGCTGCAGCAGTTGCTCGGCGAACTGGCGCTTCGGCTCGTCATCGGCCAAGGACAGGCCGCTCGGGGTTTTCCGATCCAGTGGGTAGTAATCCATCCACGCCTTGAGCTTGCCGCTGTACTGGTACCAGTCGCCAAAGATCGCCTTGCGGGCATCGGCCGGCATCAGCCGCAGGAAGTTCTGCTCGGCGCCATTGCGGATCAGGTCGAAGTACAGGCGTGTCTGCGCCTGGTGCGAGACGTTGCCGAACACGTCGAAATTGACCACCAGCTGGTAATAGGTGCGTTCGAGCAGCGGGTAGTCCATCCACCAGAGGGTCTGCGGGATCTCGCCCACCAGGCCTTTGCGCACCGAGGCGCTGTCGTGCTGGCGGAAGATCGACAGCAGCGCGTTGTCGTTGCCCTGCCAGATCTGCGACCAGCCCGGCGCCGGCGCGTTGCCATACGCCTCGGTGCGTAGCGCCTCGTAGTCATTGCGCTTGTCGCGGTAGCTGCGCCACAGGCCCAGCAGATCGCCGATCTCGTCGAGCTGGCCCGGCATGGCCAGCAAAGGCGTGGCCGCGCCGCGGTAGGCCGGGTCGGTGAGGTACAGGTCGTGCTGCGGATCCTGGAAGAACACCCAGAAGTTGTCGCGGATCACGTCGGTGGCGATCTGCCCGCGGCACACCGGCCCACGGATAAAGGTGCGCACGAAGTACTCGGCGTTATCGAGCATGAACTGATAGCGCGCCTGGGCCGGAATCGCCTCGAAGGCCAGAAACGGATTGGAGCGGTGCTGCACGCCGTAACCCGGCAGCGCAGTCACCTGCCAGTCGGTGCCGAAGAACAGCTCGCGCACGTGCGCAAGCTTGGCGGCACCGAGCGGATAGGTGATGTGGGTCTTGTGGACGATCACGCCCTGGATCGGCATCAGCCGGTAATAGATGTCGGTGCCTGGATCGTCGTTGGGGCGCCGCGTGGCGACGATATCCACCGGCTGGCCGCTCGGCGTGCGCGAACGCACCAGCTGGAAGAAATGCCCGGACTCGCCACCTTCGAAATACAGATGGGCGAGAAACAGGTGCTCGTAGATCCAGCGGCTGACCAGCCGCTGCTCGTCGCCGTCGGCATTGAGGAAGCGCTCCCAGTCGGCGACCTGCCTGGCTTCAGCGGGGCTGGGCTGCAGCGGCTGCTCATCGACCGGCGCGCCCTGCTGCAGCCAGCGCTGCACGGTCTGGTAATCCTGCTCGGTGAGGCCGGTGACCGCGAACGGCATGCCGACCATGGGGTTCTTGCCGGCGAAGTCGGCGAATTCGCCCGGTAGCGCGCACTGGTTGGCGCGCTCGATACCGATGTCCAGATCCTTGGGCAGCTTGCTGTTGGGCGGCAGCGGCGTGGCGTGCCCCAGTTCGAGCATACGCGCCATCAGCGCCGCCTGGCCGCCCTGCTGCTCCAGCACCGAATGAAAATCCTTG